>SCPN01000203.1_pt1 | contig 329576 bp, 374 predicted proteins | sample 6106831 | NCBI WGS metagenome assembly SCPN01 (sample SAMN10720447, study PRJNA508395) | human gut metagenome | isolation source: Participant 1, 0 month
TAACGAAATATCAATCCAAGAATCATAAGCAGAGGAAGAACTAATATAGCACCAGCGAAAATAAAACCAGCTAAAACAACCATAGTGCCATACGTTATTAGGACATAACTTTATTAAAAAATCTATACAACTATATATACACATACCCACGGTAGATCGTTCTTTAAAGAAATGAACCATGCTTTCACTCTATAATAAATTTTTGGTTTATCAAACGCTGGATATAGTTTCTCATACCATAAAATCACCCATGGTAAAACCCAAATACTCCCAAAGCAAAATATCAATACAGGCAGATAATCTCTTAATGGATATGCTTCTAATACATATCGATCGTACAATAATGTATAAATCTACCAAATAGAACCCCCCAAATAAGTAAAAGTACAAGCTTTAACAAGAACCAAAAATAAGTTTAATCATCAATCTAAGTCTATCCCTCGATTTGACCATTCTAATACTATCCATAATTTATTATGTCTCATCGTCATAAGCTATACCATATGCTTTTTGATAGAGCAAATTCGGCAATTTATATTTTTCATCACCAAAATCAGCAGGTAGAATCATAGCATTTAGATTTTCTTTATATACACGTTGTTGGCGAATCTGTCCATCATTATAATAGGTGCCGCCATCATTAACAGTTCCAGTGATTCCTGAGTTCCCTTGTTTTGCACGCCAAATAGAGAGATATACGGTGTCTTATGCCTTGTTTTAAACTTGATCATGAGCATTAATTAAATGACGCAAAGACTGATCCATTTGGTAATCGTATTGTAACTGAAAGTCCTTGAATCAAATTAGCCGCAGGCATTAACACATAAATAGTCGCTTCTACACGTCGATGACCATCGGGTGCATCTATAGCTTTAACAGATGAGAGGTCCAAATATTTTCCATCCCTCGTCCAGAGTCAACACTCGAATCGATGTGTAAATCGCTCTGCGTTTAATAAGTCAGTTTGAATGGCTTGCCCTTTCATGGGCAATACGAGGCAGGCTAATAACAATAGTGAACGTAAATATATGCGTTTCATCGTCCACCTCACTGTACCACAATATCATCAAAATGCTGTTGATACACGGACATAAACATAGCATCCACTATATCATACATAATAGTGTTATTACGATTAAGGGAACTTACGCGTATCATTCATTATAATGCATTGGCTTCTGTGCTGCCCCATCAAAGGTATACTTCACATCTACTGTCATAGCCAAGCCAGATTTACTTTCACTAGCCTCAATCAGAGCCAACGTAGACGGGCTTGATTCATTATACGAGACGAATGGATTAAGGTAGCTAGAGAATAGTTTGTATCATAATCCACAGTAAGTTGTTTCTCTTCAATCGTAGATTGGTAATCTGTATCTATTACGACATAATAGGTACCACGCAAAGAATACTGTGGGAGGTGCATAATGAGTCGCCTCAATAGAATAGGTGTTCAAATAGATATATAAACCACCGCGCTCCATCGTAGGATTCATCGCCTGAACATGAACTAATTTGAACTGTGGCGATGTCTGTAATTCTTGTAATGTAATCGCCTCAGTGGGCATGGTGAAAGCTAACAACACAAGGGCTAGCATCAAAATACGTTGAACCATAAAAACCTCTCTCAAACTAAATAGTCAAATACAGCTTATTTACTTAACAGTTTAACCCATTCCATATACCAAGGGATAAATACTGAGCTATTTTCGAGTCTCTCCTTATATGACCCTCTCTCTCGCCATTGTGGTTCTTTTCGTAATCTTGCCGCATCATCAAATCCCACATATTCAATCATATCTCTTAGCTGTTTATGTGTATAAGACGTTTTACTTTCATCATAATTAATACGATAACTATAATAGTATATAGAATCTTTCACAACATGACGAAGATAGATTCACGATTGGGCTTATAGGCATCAACTAAAGAGCCAGGAATTCCGTTATTCCACACTACGGCGTACTGTGTAGGCGTCTCCAAATCATTATATTTATGTAAATAATATATTATTGGAACCTTAATCAGCGTATTATCTGTCTCTTTACTCATGATTGCGCTACGTATTACCCGTATTTTAACCCCTGTATCCTCATAGGTTCTCACCTCATGTCTCTCATTTTCTACGGCTTCACTTGACTAATTTAGCCGTCTTAGGAATACGGTAGTTAAAGTTCCCCAATGCTCAATCTCACTGTAATTATCTAATCCAGATAAAGATTCTATGGACGGAATAATATAATTACTCATCACCACCTCAGGTGCTTTATCTTGATATGGATCTTCTGTATTAACCCACCCCCCATAAGTAACTCCATACGTTGTCTTTGTATCATCCGAAGTGAATTCCGTATACATTACGTGGGCATTATTTGACATGAGCTTCCAAGATGCATTCCTCAACCCTGATAATTATATTTTCCTTCACCTTCAGCATATTTACTAAGCTCTTTACCATGAGGTGGTCCTACTACTAAAAACGAACTGAGACTACGAACAGCAAATAATGGCTTTTTTCCCAGGCTCAGTTTCTATCACATCACCACGGAAACTAATATTTGGCACGGATATTCTGATATTCTTATCCCCTTCATGAATCAATACAACCGTTGATTGAGAATAATTTGCAAGCTCCAAAGCCTTAGAGAAACCAGGATGTTCCTGATTTAGCTTATCAAGCGTAGATGGCGGATTTTAGGATTCGATTTTGCAAATTGACTATATGACTCTGCCTCTTGCTCCGCCAACTTTATTAATATGCCGATAATTCGCATATGCATTAGCAGGAATACTCGCATCGGCCCCAGGCACAGGTGGTCTGTCCTTTTGGCACTTCGATCTGCACAGCACTTACATTCATGGTGAAAGCAGCCGCTAATGCCATCATGACTATACTTTTACGTAACATAAAATCCTCTCTCAATCTCTATTATAAATAATAACCTTATTAGCATAAGTATACTATGCAAACAAGGCTGTGCCTATTATTAATAATTTTATAATTTAGTATATAGGATTTACTTAGGTTGATATTTATAAGGTTTATCTCCATTTGACGATATATATCTTTATCCTTATAATATAAGGAGATAGTCAGACGAGTAGTGACGTCAGGCTCATCTCTAAACTAAATAACATGTAGAAATGGCCTTTTCGTTTTATCTAATTTCCGAAGAAACGAAGGGCTATTTTGCTATTTCTAGACAAATAAGCGCCACAAGTGCTCCAAAGGATATCATCACTGATAAAATCCCAAGGATAATCATAATGATTTTATAACCACTCATAAGCAACCCTCCCTTCAAAAACGAAGAGAGGCTCAACCTCGTCTAACTATCCTAAGTCTATTATAGAACGAACTAATATACGATATAATAAGCATTACATTATACAAATATACGAATTAACTAATAAAAGCCGAGTTACGCATCAATAAGTAACTCGGCTTCAGATTTTAAATAATTAAAGAGGTAATAAGAGACAGTATGCCAAATAAAAATGGAATACAATATTCAAGTAAAATAGCAAGATAAATTACTAAATATGCTTTTACTAAAATACCTAAGCAGAGAAAAATAACCTTATAAGTAAATGCTTCTTCTTTCTTGGGTGGCGAATCCAGTCTTTAGCCCTATAGTATATTTTCGGTTTATTGAAGGCCGGAGATAATCGTTTACACCATAACACAAGCCACGGAATACAGCATATATTACCCAATAAGAGAATTATATATAATTTTAAATCCCCTAGTGAATAGGGCTCTAATGCGGGATTATAGGACATCGTAGAAAAAAGACCTACGGAAATCCCCCACATAATCACAAGCAAAAGCTTGAAATACAGCACTAGTATAGTTTTAATGACGTATATAAGTTTACCCACTGAATCTAACCAATCTTTAACCAACTTTTAAGCAATCTAATAGGCACAATCCTATTAGCATAAGTATACTATGCAAGTAGGATCGTGCCTATTATTTGCTTTTTGTAAGGCAAATAAAACCGAGCTACTAATCAAATAGTAACTCGGTTTTTAGTGTGTTTAAATTTTGAAAATAGACTAATCATTTATCAATGGAATACTTAAAACAGTAGAGACAGTGATTAAGATATACACTACAAGACATAGTTTAGCAAAAGCAGTAAACTGCCAAATAGGACTTTGTAGATAGGTGCTTCTTGTTTCTTGGATCGTATCCAGTCTTTAATTTTATAATATATTTTTGGTTTGTTAAAAGCTGGCGGTAATCGCTTACACCATAAAACAAGCCACAGAATACAAATATATACAACAAAGAGAAAGAATAGAAATAGGCCGAACTGCTCCAATGAAGATGCTTTCAATACATAAATATAATAGAGTAGCTGAGCAAAGGTCTCTACAGAGTTAATCCATAGATAAACAAGATAAGCCTTAAACAAAAGCACTAATATAATTTTGATGTAACTTGAGTATACCTCATTGCCTCTCTCTATCTAATACCATAAAAAAGCCCGTTATTTACGGGCTATTTTTACTCCTACTATATATACATTCTCCAACGCGCCAAGAAACTCCTCGTTGTAATTTCCCCAGTTTTTAGGGATAATAAAGTTATACTTGCGTACGCACCACAAGTAGGTAAGGGTGGATTTAGTATGTGTCTCTAACTAGTTTGTAGTTTAGGAGGTGGCATATGGATTCTTTAACTATTATATGGGTCATTGTTTGTGCCTATTTATTACTGAATTTATTGGTCGGCGTGTATTGTCATATTCGTGTAAAGATAGTACTGACCATCTACTCGCAGGTCGTCATTGGGGTTCTTATGACGGCAGGCACGTTAGCAGCTACGGAGATCGGTGGCGGGAGTACCGTTGGTGTAGCGAAAGCGTATGGTTCTTGGGGTTTATCTGCAGGTTGGTACGTAGTCTCTGCAGGGATTGGGGTTATTCTCGTTGCTTTCATCGCACCGCTTTTACGTCGTGCCATGGCAACAACAGTGCCAGAGATCATCGGTCGTCGCTTCGGTGGCTCTAGCCATTTAATTACGTCCATTCTATCCATGCTAGCAACGATTACATTAGCCGGCGTACAGATTACAGCGACAGCAACTATTATTAGCGTTCTCACCGGCTTTCAACAGAGCTCGCCATCCCTCATCTGCGGCGCGGTTCTCGTAATTTAACCATGTCCTGCGGCATGTGGAGCGTAACGATGACGGACGTTATCCATTTCTTCGTTCTCGTTGGGGCTCTCCTCGCTGTGCCGTTCGTATTGCACAATGTGGGCGGGGAATCGGTAGTGGCAAAATTACCACCGGAACAGCCTGGTTTCACTAAGGTTGGTTGGAAACCATCATCGGCCTTATTATCATGTACTTCATGACCTTTCCACTGGCCAAGAATCCGTACAACGGTACTTCGCCGCGAAGGACGAAAACAGCTGTTCTTGGTTCCATCATTTGTGGTATTATCATGGCTCTATATGCCTTCGTTCCTGCCGTATTGGGCCTCGTAGCATTGGCTGAATTCCCGAACATCGAAGCGAACAACGCGGTGGCAACGGTAGCACTTAACCCTCATGCCTCCAATTATGACTGGCTTCGTTATGGCCGCTGTCGTATCGGCGACGCTTTCATCAGGCGCAGGCGACCTATTAGGCGCCGCTACTGTATTTACCAAGGATATTGTAGAACATCATTTGGTAAAGCCTCACTGATGCTCAGCTCACTAAATATAGCCGTCTATGCGTGCTATTCCTCGGCATCATCGCCATCGTTATCTCCCTTGTAAGCAAAGCCATCATTCCGATGCTCGTATTTGCTTTCACCATGAGATCCGCTGGCCCATTCGCTGCATTCCTACTTGGCCTCACTTGGAAAAATGCAACAGCTGGCGCTGGCATTTGGTCCATCGTACTCGGCTCTATCGCAGGCGTGTACTGGGAATTCGTGGGCAACCCATACGGCATTATGTCCATCATCTTCGGTTCCATCGTCAGCCTCATCGTCTCTTTGTGGCTGTGGTGTTTATTGAAAGATCTATGGGTAAACCACCGGCTCCACCGGCAATTCCTGATCATTTAAAAGAATAATGTAAAAGAACATTCTAAAAGAATACACTAAAGAGAAAACTCCTATCGGTTAAAACAATAGGAGTTTTCTTATTATATAACGATATCACCAAATTGTGTGCTATACACACATTCATCATAATTGACGATATATAATAACTTATTATAATATAAGAAGATAGTCAGACGAGTCGCAACGTCAGGCGCATCTCTAAAAGCAAAGAATCTTGAGAAATGGCCTTTCAGTTATCGAATCATCTAAGATAACGAAGGGCTATTTGTCTTTTCCAAGACAAATAAGCGCTATTAATGCCCCAAAGGCAATAACCACAGTTATCACCTGTAATAAGAGCATGATTAATTCATAATCACTCATAGGCTTATCCCTCCCTTCAAAAACGAAGAGAGGCCCAACCTCATCTGACTATCCTAAGTCTATTATAGAACGAACTAATATACGATACAATAAGGAACGAATAATAGAAATATATAGATAAATACAGAACTCCTATCGGTTAAACCAATAGGAGTTTTTCTTATTTTCCCACTACATCATCAAATTGTACGCCATACATCCGTTCATACAGTCGATTAGCCAAAAGGTATCCTGCAAAGCCAAAGTCTACAGGGGCGTTGCCATCGTCTATCTCTTGCTTCGCTTTGTGTGTCATAGCGATTCCCATCTATATGATACTCTTTGAAATCAACAACACTAGATGTTACACCTGAGTGCTTTTGTTTAAACAGCCACAGCTCTTTATAGGATCCTAGTTGATGGGACTCTAGCTTCTTTATGAGACTAGCAAAGGACTGCTTTGTATCAAAGGTATACAGGACATTCTTTTCTTGAATCGTGTCACCAGCAGGCATGAGCACATACTGTGTGACGGCAATTTGCTTGGTTCCATTCGGTCCGTTAGAGGCCTTGATTGAATTCTTATCTATAAAAGTGCCATCACCATTGCCGCTTTCACCAAAGCCATGAAGCATTTCAAAGCGACTCGTATTTTGTAATTCCTGCACGGACATGCTGTGCGCGGGCACCACACAAGACAGCGCCAACGCTATTGCTATATATAGTACTTTCATCATGGGCCTCATTTCACTACTACATCTTCAAAATGCATACGATACGCTTCATAGAATAACGTATCTGCTATATCGTAACGCGTCGTATTCGGTGCCGTGCGCAAAATAGCACGAGTTGAGGCTTTCACCTGAATCGGTAACGACTGTCCATCAAAAGAGAATTTCCCCAATGGTTCCTCAGTGCCCGTCATACCTGTTTTCGTTTTTGCCGCATCAATAACCGTCGTCAACGAAGTTCCTGCCTGTTTCGCACGGTATACCTGACTTGCTAAGGACTGACGCGTATCATAGGACACAGTCCAGGCATCACTAAAAATGACATGTTTCCGAGGCGACTGATACGCATTGTACACAGTGGCCTTAATTTTATACATAGGCTGCGCGTACTCTAGCACCTCAATAGAACTCGTGTCTAAATACCACGTAGTATGCTCATTAGCATTAGGAACATCAGGCGTTACCTCAGCAATCACCTTAAACTGCAGTGATGACTTGAGCTCCTGTATCGAAATCGCTTGGCTAGGCATGGTGAAAACTAGCGTCAGCGCCATCATCATAAAAAATCGCTTTAACATATATCTCTCCTTAAGCCTCATAAACTATGATATAAACTATACTTATTATACATCATATGTAATATCAATTATCTACATAAATCTGATACAATGATACTCATTTATCACAATTTGACGATATACAACTTTGTCCCTATAATATAAGAAGATAGTCAGACGAGTGGAAACGTCGGGCGCATCTCGAAAATCAAAATACTTAGGAAATGGCCTTTCTGTTTACTTAGCTACCATGCGGTAACGGGCTATTTGCTTTTGTAAGGCAAATAGGGCTACCAGTGCTCCAAAGCAATGACAACAGCCAGTACTTGTAAAAGGAGCATGATTAATTCATAATCACTCCATAGGCTTATCCCTCCCTTCGATGACGAAGAGCCCAACCTCGTCTAACTATCCTAATGTTATTATATGACGAACTAATATACGATACAATAAGGAACGAATAATAGGAATATATAGATAAATACAGCAAAGACCGCACCCCAAAGTACGGTCTTTTTCTTATTTCTTTATCTTCTTTTCTATCTTGCTTCTTAACTCTTTAGCGTTTTTAAAGTCTAAATATTCCATCATATTGCGTAACTCTAGATGATTATATTTAACTTTTTTATCCGTATAATCTAGTATTATAAAATATTCATATTGATCATCTTGTATAAAATGGAATATACGTGATAGTTTACCAGGGTTGTATTGATCCATGATATAAGTAGGAACACCATTATTCAACACCATCGCAGATTGAATTGGTACATTTTGTAACAATAATTTAGAAGGCTTATGAATAAAATGCTTAAAAACACGTTTAGGATATGCAACCATGGGGTTATCTTTACTAGTTATAGGACTCTTTGTTAAACCAAAATCATTGATGGTCCCACATATACACGACCTTCTGTATTGGGACCATCTTTTGGTTCAGATTTTAACTGTAGCCCCTTAGGCAAACGATATGTTACATTTCCCCATGTAAAAGCATCACTTATATGATCCAAATTATCTATAGGCTGTAACGATGGAATTACAAAATTAGCCATTGTACGCTCTACCTTATTGGTAATTGGGTGATTTTTATTGCCAAGCACTGCCACATAATTATGGTTTGGTTGTTTATCAAACGTAACAGCAGCCATCATTAAAGGAGTATTCTCATCAAAATATTTATCTGTTATACTCCAATTCCCTTTCGTAATACCAGGATAATTAAAAGCACCCTTTTGTTTAGCAGATGTATAAACTGTATCATCTACAAAACTTTCACTAGAACTAACAAGCCCAGTAATAGCACTGCTTTCAACGGCAAAAGAAGATATCCCATCCTTTTTATGATATTCCTTATAAAAACTTCCAGTAACACCAATAGGCACTGTCATTTTAGCCCGATGCTCACCTTCGTGCAGCAAGATAACCGTAGATTCATGAGCAGATATATCCATAGATTTATCATGTTCTTTCTTCCATCGTTCTGCATCTTCGATACTTCGTTTATTCTCCTGCACCTGTTTATCAGCATTTCATATATGTGCTTACGCGCTAAAATAATTGCACTCGCATTAGCATTCAGAGCTTCACCGTAACGATAGTTCTGATATGCAGTATCTGGAATACTAGCGTCAGCCCCTGGTACAGGCGGCTGTCCTTCAGGAACAGTATACTGCGCCGCATCAATAGGCATGGTGAAAGCGACTGCCACAGCCAAGCAACAAAATACTTTTAGTTTCATACAACTTTTCTCTCAAACAATAATAGGCACGTTCTCTCATTAGCATTAGTATAAGTATACTATATCCTCGAGAACGTGATGCCCTATTTTATTGTAATATTTTGTAACGCTGCTTTAATTTCGTTTACTTCAGCCCGTAGTTCTTCGTTGTCTGCGCGCAATGATGCGTTGTCAGCTTGTAGGTCTTTGATTTGTTTTGCCATTTCAAAGCGGCTTGTTTTAAGTGTTGGATCTTGTTCGCCCACTTTGAAAGAAGCACCGATGTTAAACATGCTTTCACCACCAACGGTAACGCCAGCGTGAACCATGGAATTTTCGTTCGGCTGATAGGCCGCACCGATAGCACCAGCAGTGGAGTGTTTATAGTGGCCCAAGCTAGTGGCAAAGGACCATTTATCGTTTGGATTGTAGTCGAGATGGTGCAAGCCCGCTAGCGCCGCAGAGGCAGCCCCAACCTTGGACACCTGACGATCCGTATAAGACTTGGCGTTATTAAGCACCTTGTCACCAATGTTAGCCGTATTATTTTCGAGCGTAGAAATACGATTCGTATTATTGTCCACCTGCGTTTTCACTTCGTGCAACTGACTACCGTTGATAGCGTCAGTAGACGTCTTGGAAACCTCGCCCTTGGACACATTCACGATCTTATGATTCCCATTATTAAGACCGTTGTCTGTTAAAGAAACAATAGTAACAGGATTATTGTCCCCATCGGCTTTTTCAATAACCATGCCATTAGGACCATACGTTGTTCTATTAATCTCATCTGTATGGCTTTCAACAACTAATCCATCTAAGGTTAAGCTAGAATGTTTAACCCCATCATTATGAGAGACTTTGATTTCATTTCCATTAATCTCAACATATTTATCTCTTCCAGCTGGATCATCCACTACCTCAATAGAGCTAAGGCCTTGAACATTTTCGTTCAATCCAACAGTATAAGCCTTTTGGCCATTCTCGTTTTCACTTTCATCGACTACGATATTATTAAGACCACCTACCATAGTTCTCATATCTGCTTCTGCCATCACATTAACGCTCAACACAGACAAAATCCCAGCTAATACTAACAACTTCTTATTCATGATTACTCCCCTGAATTCATAGTAAATATTAGCCATACAATCCCTTATAGTATGGTCTAACTAACTATAAACATACAAAAAACAATAGTACCCTAAAATTCACAATATACTACAATTATAAGCTTAGCTTATTTTTATTTCAATGATTAAATTTGATAAACTTTCATTATTTATTCATTTTAAACTCAAAAATACTCTTTTAACTATCAATAAAGGCTCTACCAGTTAAGGTAGAGCCTCTAGCTATTTTCTTATTTAATTGTAAATTACTAGCTTCAAATTAGTGAATAATCCAGATAGCAATTGTACTTGTAATGAACGTAACGATGACAGGTACGCTTGTACGTTTTACAAGTTCGAAGCTAGAGATGTTTGCGATACCAGCTACGGCGATCATAACAGCACTAATTGGGCTGAGTAGACGGCCTACGCTAGCTGCGTTTTGCATGCCGAGAAGGATTGTTGTCGCATTACCACCTAGGTCAGCTGCAAAATTTGGAACCAATGGAGCAAATGCAAACATAGATGCAACGCCAGAGACCCATTACTACGCTGAGACCCATGATGATTGTAGATACGATAACACCTACTACATCAGCAGAAGATAGCAAGGCCTTGAATAGCGGCAACGAATTCTTTTACGATCCCTAGGGAAGTCAAACCAAAGGCGAATGTTTCACCAGCAACGATCAATGTTACAGTATTTGCAAATTGGTCGCCCATGCCTTTGAAGAAGGTTTGGATGCTAGCCGCCATTTTACGGAAGTCGCGATGACGAATAAGTTCACAACCCATAGCGATGAACAAGCTGAGGAACATCGCAAGGTTTACGTTCATTTTAACGCCTTTAATACCGTATTCGCTGAAGCCAAGGATGAAGATCAATGGCAATAATGGCAAGAAGATATAGGCCAATGGACCAACTTCAAGCTCATCCGTTTTATGAGCTTCTACGTATTCTGTAGGGATGTGACCAGATTTCTTATCCATGTATTTTTGCCAGATGAAGTGAGCAATAGCCGCCATCAAGCCGCAAATAATATATACTTTCAACTGGTACCCAACGAAGTACTCATGAATAGGCATGTTCACTGTTTTGGATACGAGCAATGTAGTGGCAGAGGCAGGACCGATGTCGAGCAAGTGACCTGTAGCAACAGCCGCCGCAGCACCTACAGGGCTAACACCTAAGCGTACAAGGATTGGGAAGATTGTCACCATCATGAGCATCGCAAGGCCAGACGCACTTGGAATTACTAGAGACATGAACATATTTAGAATAAATGTAAGCGACATTACTAGGTATGCAGATTTCATTTTACCAAGCGGTTTAATAGCCGTTACAACGAGGCGAGAGCTGGCACCAATGTGGTCCATGTACTTGGCGAAACCAGTACAAGTCATGATCATAAGACCAAGATTTGCCGCGTCTTTGGCAGTCGTAATGTTAATATATTCAAAAGCATCAAAGAAAAGAACCCCTGTGGACTTCTTCGCTTCTACGAAAGATGTTGTGTAGCCTAACAAGTACGCTGCAAACATCATAATAAGACCGCCTAACAACAATACGGTTTGCGCTTTAAACTTCTTAATAACAAGCGTCCCCGTAATGGCGATGACCAATAAACAAACTAACAAATTCATACAGTGTCCCTCCATTTACAACACAATACTTAGAACGTTTCCTTCGCTTGTTTGAAATCCTCTTTGATTTTCTCTAACAAGCCCTGGTGTTTCAAGGATTTCCTCAACAGATAAAGCAATACCCTTCGCGCCATACATGATAGCGTCCTCAGCGAGCTGGCTTTTACCATTGTCTAACCATTCCTGAGAATGACTCGTTACGCCCTTGCCTACGAATTTCACGCGCAAACAAGCACCTGGTACGCGGAACGTCACACTAGAGAAATCGGTAGATCCCGTCACCTTGCGAGGCTCAGAAATCTCTGGGGCCCCTACTTTTTCTGCATTTTTTAAAAGTATATCGTTCAAGGTCTGTACATTGACTTTGTTGTCGTACGCCTTAACCTCTTCCCATTCCATGGTAGCGCCCACCTGTAACGCCGCCCCTTGGGCCACATCTTTCACACGAGCTACAACCTCGTCGAGACGAATGCGACTGGAAGAACGAATATACCATTGCGTGCACGCATAATCTGGAACGATATTCGCGGCTTTGCCACCGTCAGTGATAATGCCGTGCATGCGAACCTCAGTCGGTACGTGCTCGCGCAAATACTCCATACCGTTAAAGAACAACAATACCGCATCAAGAGCACTGATACCCTTCTCAGGAGCAATCGCCGCATGAGCAGACTTACCGTGGAATTTGATATTCACGAGATTCAATGCCAAAGACTTGCCGTCTACCGTCGTCGTATCGCTGCCGTGCATCATAAAAGCAAGATCTAAATCGTCAAACACGCCTTCACGGGCCATGACGAGCTTGCCGCTCGCCGTTTCCTCTGCAGGCGTACCGTACACAACTAACGTGCAAGGTGCTTTCAACGTACGTTTCAAAGCAATCGCCGCTGTACAGATGGATGGACCTTGTAAATTATGACCACACGCATGCCCCAAACCTTCAAGGGCATCGTACTCGCAAAGCAACCCGATCTTAGGGCCGCCACCGTTTACGTGGTATACCCCTCTAAAGGCAGTTTTTAGGCCACTCACCTCACGGACTACGGTGAAACCTTCCTTCTCCAATAAATTCGTCAACAACTCATGGGCTTGAAACTCTTCGTTCCCGAGCTCAGGATGATCGAAAATGAAATCGTTTAACTCCTTCATGGGCTTTCTTAATGCTTCAATCTCTTGTAAAAGCTGACTCATTTCTACCTCCAATATACACACTATAAAAAGCCTAACTATAACTACAAATACAAGCCTATCTATAACAACAGATATAAACGTTCCGTATTACGGAACACTATTCCAAATATCGGATAAAAAATTTACAAGGTCGCCCCCATTTGTTTAGAAATGGTTTGACCTAATGCCACCATGACAGATAGATACTCTTTGACGCGTTCTTCCGTGTAGTCCCCTATAGGACCAGAGATAGTCATCACCGCCTCTAGCTTATTGCCAAAGGAGAAGATAGGCACAGCCATCGATGCCGCATCAGGCACGCGATTGCCTCGTGTTACCACGTAACCATCGTGACGAATTTGGGCGCTTTCACCAGCACTCATATCAGTATCCTTGAGGTCCGCCAAATAGGCCCCAAAAATCTTGCCCTGCTGCCCCCTTAAAGATAGGATACACCGTGCCGATCTTGATGTCGTTACGCAATGGCTTGTCCGCCGCAACACGCTCGATACAGATGCGATAATCGCCCTGCGCCAAAGAACAAATTCACGGATTGCTGCAACTGATCGCGGATAGCCACCATGTATGGCTGCGCAATGGCACGCACATCCAAAGACGTAAGGAAGGACTTTGCCATAGGCAAAACGCCCCAAGACAACTGATACTTCTTGTCCTTATTAAACTCAACCCAATGGTGGGCCTCAAAGGTCTTAAGTAACCGATGGACCGTCGTCTTCGGCAACGCCGTCGCATTCGCCAACTCAGTCACACCAAGCGGGCCCGCCTCTAACAACCTGAGTATCTCAATACCACGCTCTATTGATTGAACCATATTCATTTCCAAAGAAACGCCCTAGCACACTGTGGGCTAATACATTTCACTATTCTATTAAAACTAATAACAATATACGTAATGTATTTGATTGCACCCTATACCGCTCAACGACATAAAGTGCATTTAACTCATTATTAATATAACAATAACACATTCATGAAGAATTCAAAAATAACTATGATGCATAGGTAAAACTAATGTTCCAAGACATATTTACGATATGTATTGGAGCTACCTTCAAGCAAAAATAGAAAATATGAGACAGCTTCAGCCTCATCTTCAAAATAACGTTGTTCGTATACTTCATTACGTTCTGTCCAGTATACAGAAAATCTATTGGAAACTCGCTCTATAATAATAGTCCCAGGGGTAATGACGGTTCCCTCACTATCAATGTTATATGAGCTTTTAGGTACACCAATTTGGTGCAAAATTCTTTGAGCCTTCAATACTCATACTAACTCCTAAACCATTCCTTCTCTTTGCCAAAAGAAAATATAACTTTTCCATCAATATATCACTACAAATGTTTATTTTACCTGCCCAAGTATCATCGCTCCGCCCATTCTAGTGAACATATTCGGCCGATGATAGTGAAAGTCCGTATCTAATTGTATTTGTAGGATTGCTTTACGCACTCGCTAGGCACAACTCTCATGATTCGCTTGCCTATATACGACTGAACAACACGATTAAACTGAGATCTAACTAAGACGTCCATACATGCCACCTCACTTAACAACAAACTGGGATAAACGATAACTCTATAACTATACTATAACAAGAGAAATGAGGAAAATTTTACGCATAAAAGCTCTACCTTAAAACTATTAAGATAGAGCTTTTAAATCCTCCTATGGAGAATATTTAATTTAACCAGATGCCGTTGTTAATGGTAGCCAACTATACGCTACCTACGATGAAATGTTTCCGTCCCCTTATGGGGATTGTTCAATATAACTAGAGTAATACTTATCTACAATCGGTACTATTAATCCAACATTGATTCCGCCCCCATCAGGGGATTATTTAATTTAACCAAATCTCTTGGATAATATGCTCACCTTATCAAAAGGCAATAGGTATCCGTCCCCATCAGGGGGGTATTTAATCTAACATCATGAAAAAGATTTACAAAGTAAAATTGAAAGTGCATTAGTTTCCGACCCCTATTGGGGTTTATTTAATTTTAACCTTTGGATAGATAAGGATGGTAATGGAATTCCGGACCAATTAGAATTTCCATCCCCTAATAGGATTATTTAATTTATCCAATAGTAATCTTATTCGGATTGTGTATGGAAAAGCCATAGGGGTTCCGTCCCCTAATGGGGATTATTTGATTTAACAAACTCTGATGAAAAAAGTTAATTGTGATCTATTCGCTCATGGGTTTCCGTCCCCTAATAGGGATTATTTAATTTAACATGTGGACATGGCAATTTGAACTCAATGATATCCTAACACGTTTTTGTCCCCTATTGGAGATTATTTAATTTAAATAGTTAGGAGGTGGGAGAATGAACAAGAGAAAAAGGGATGATGAGTTTCCGTCCCCTTATGGGAGGTATTTAATTTAACATGAAAGAAAAGTTTGATGTATGCACTCCAATCTTTGTAGGCGAGTTTCCGTCCCCATCAGGGGATTATTTAATTTAACAGAATTGGCTATCAATTCAATATCTTGTTAAATGCAGATATAGTATTTCCGTCCCCTAATGGGGAACTAAATCGATCTCAAAACACACTTTAACAAACTAAAATAATGCCGTTTAACCGCTCCACTATCAAAACGGCGCAGATTTAGTTATCAAGGGTTAAAATCTAGAGATATTATATCACATATAAAAAGAAATAATACAACAACAGAACCATCAATATTCATAGTATAACCCCATATACTTTCACAAATATTAATGATTCTATTATTGTTTATTACATATCTACATCACAAGGTATTAATCGAGAGTAACTATTTATATTTAAAGTACGATGCAGTCTTGTTCCTTACGTTCTCCAATGCCCCAGGTATAGATATTAATTATATCATCGAGGACATAGACACGTAAGGAGTCTTCTACAAGATTAATCATCTTGCTAGCACGCCGCATCATAGCATCATATTGCTTCCTGTTAAGCAAAGCTTCAAAGGCAGATTTCTGAACACGAACACCGTAACGTTCTAAACATTTAACAAGACGATTACGCGTTTTGTTATCCACTACATCATAGATAACTAGAACGATAAACTTTTTCATATCAGTGAATCTCCAATGGTGTATACAAATCTACATCTTCGTGCATAATCGCACTAGCAAATTGCTTACATTGTTTGTAGATAGATTCACGATAGCTTTTACGATCATCAATATATTGGTTTCCAGACCGAATTTTCTTATTATAAGCTGTTAAAAATGCCTTGCGTCCCTCGGCTGTTAAATAGCAACCTTTATCTGAGTTATCAAATTCAGTTAAGTCCACCATATTGCGACTCACCATGGACAGCACCATAGAATCAATAATTGGAGCTCGCCATTCTTCAATCAAATCGGATGCGAGGGCCGGATGCCCTTTAGCCAAACTATGCATAACCCCCACAAATGGATGAAGACCTGCATTAATAACGCCAGCCAAGATTTCGTTAAACAACATGCTATAACCTAATCCGAGCATAGCATTAAACGGATCTCGAGGCGGTTGCTTTGTTCGTTTTGTAAAAGCAAAGGCAGGTGGCACAATTTTACCAAGTGCTTCGAAATATAAACGACTAATCAGACCTTCATAGCCCATCAACTCAGATACACGCATACATTCGCCAATATGACTTCGTACAGATTTTATATTGGCAATCTGTACGTCTATATTGATATCTTCTTCTAAATTACGTGCATAACGACGAAGGATAGTTAATTGATTACGTACCTTTGCCCGAATAATTTTACGTGACATCGCTACTCTAAATGCATTATCATCTAACAAATCGAATTGCTTCTTATGTTTATTAATATCAATAGTATTCGTATTAATTAAAGTACCAAAATACTTTCCATAACCAGATAGCCATGTAATCGGTACACCACGTTCGATAAAATCAGTCACCAATGAGCTCGTTATAGATACGGAATCAAAGACAGTAATATCCTCAATTCGCTCCAAAGGAACCTCGAACAGCACTTCATTATTTCGACCCACTACTACATGACCACCGTCACGCTTAATAAACGATCCTGCTTCTGTAACATATAGGGATGACATAGAGTCGCCTCCTTTTATACGAATGAATACGCTAAGGAATCGATTTAGTCTAAAGATAATAAATTATAAAATTATTCGGCACAAAGAGCATTTACACTATTGAATTTGATCTAATACATATGCATTGATGCTATCGTAAATTAATTTATTTTGTTTTGTCTGTCCAGTAATAATGAAGAATACATCTTTAATCTGATGCAAGAAAGATTGTAAGGATTGAATCTCTGCAACACTACAGATATCTTGTTCAGAAAAGACAACAACCTCATGAGCTATTTTATTACGAATTTTTTGCTCAATACTACGTATCTCTTTTAATTGTTTCAACAAGGAACCATCTACTGTATCCTGCTCCTCCAACATATATAACATATGGTACAAGGATAATTGGATATCTTGCACCTGAGAAGGCCTTCTATTATTCCTCCACGATGTATATAGTTTAGGATACTGACTTTCAAATTCTACCATATCAATGAGTGTTCCCATAGATGTCTTTTTCTCTACTTGGCGCCAATTTACATCAAACTCTTTAGTAAAATAATAACGCATCAACTCATACATAAATGGAGTCGTTTTTAAAACAAAGTCCTCAATTTGATCTTGTTTTAAACGCACTTCCATAAGCATTAAGAACTCATATAATTTACGTAATTTCTTATCAGTAAATGAAGAGGATAAAGATACAGTCCCTACTTTACGAGACTTTTGTAAGGCCCCATCATAGTCCAACCCTAAACGTAATTGAGCATGTTCTAGTAATGGTAATACATCATTAGGAACACTATCTTCAAAAGTTCTTTTATAACTATGATAAGCGCTTATAGCCTCTTTGTATTTATAGCTACTAATGAGCGTATGAAGAGATTGTTTAATATTATTACGCTTGATATACCCCATTTGTGGTTCATGGCATCGATTTTCACTGTCATCTTGATCATCAAAGTTATTTTCAATAACAATATCAATATCTTCGTCATCATTAACGGCGGGCTCTGAGCGATTAGAACCACGTTGAGGACTATCAACTTGAATACCTCGTACCGCATCATGTTCTACACTGAGATAAGACATAATCAACTTCATTTGAGGCGTTCCAGAGCTTAAATTAATGAGTATCTCTGCTTCAGGATATTCGGCAAGCATCTCATAGAAATGGTCTACGAACGGTTGTAAAGTATCAATGCGATGGACATCTTCAAGTCCTGTATGTATGAGCTTGATATCTAAATCAGCTTTCACATGTTTTAAAGCTTTAGTAAATCTATGATTGGTAGCTTCCTTTTGCTCCATATCCTTACTCAATACTAGAATTGCCATATCAGGGTTATAATGCCTTACGATATGAAGCATCCCTCCATCATAGCAACCACGAATAGGATCTGTATCCCCTACGGGAGTATAAAGAATTCTCATTGTACTACCTCACTTTGTACGCCACCCATACCTAATGCGGTCTTAATTCCAAGCCCTGTAAATTGGCTATAATAGGTCAATAGAGATAGGATACGTTGCATCACTAGGTTCCGCTTAAATTGCATAACAATCTCGCCACGGAAACCACGAATTTTAACTCCTTCTAAACCATACATGCCCATACGCAAATTATAATCACGAATGAAAGCAGCCGATTCAAGTGCTGCTAATAAATCATCAGAATCCATCATTTCAAAGGTAGTGAACTGGTTCCATTGACGCAACAAATAGCGATAAATACGAAAGGCTTCAGGGAAAATCGTATACTGTTGGTCTACCTTAAAGCTTGTAGTGGTCACACACCGTAATTTAGCTTGCGTATATTCTGCTTCTCCACTCCAAAACTTGGCCATTAAAGCTTCATAGGAGGTTTCCTCTAGGATGGTTCTATTTTGAATATAGATATGCCCTCGTTTTTGTTTCAAAAAAATCTTTTCGGGCATATCTAATGCTGGTCGTAATATACGCTCAACCGCCTCTGCTGTTACAGCGGAAAGGCGCCAAATATATTGACCTTTTTCTTTATTAAAATAGATATATTGGCTATAAGGGCGCAGGCCCGTTTCATGCAACTGACCTGCGTATTCTGTTCCCACTAACTCCATTAAGACGCCATGTAGTACGCTACCTATGGACTGTACAATTTTAATTGATGGATCTGCCGTTATTTCTAACTCTATGGCCATAATTTCTACATTATCTGCCAATGTGAATGCCTCCCATCTCATAATAATGGCCATTCCATTTCACTAATTTCATAGCACGAGGTGCCATAGATGAATCTTTAGTAGCATGTTTAGCCTTTTCGAAATTCATATCCAAGATTGCTCTAATAATATCAATTCCTGTTTTTTCATCATCTGTAAAAGCAGCCATAATAATAGTCTTCTGAATAAAACCTGTATTACTACCAATATAGGCATTAGCCTGTTCTAGAGCTTTAAAAATAGATGGACTAACTTTCTTAAATTTAGAGGCTAATAACATATGAGTAGCATCAAAATCCTCTTGTAAGATTTCTAATACTTGATCGACACTAGTAATTCCTATTTCCTTTGTTATTGCCGTATCAAGAGTTAATGTAAAGGAGAACTTCTGATTTGGTAAAATGCACTCACGATGTACTGAAATTTCATGAGTTCCATCTTCATCAACACAAGCATCTTCTTTTTTTAGTACCTCTGTTTTAATGGCCTCTATAGGCATAGCATCAGAAACAGAAATGCCTCGGAAGGCACTTGCTAAAATACCTTTAAACGGTTTTCCATCATCTTTTGTTAAAACATGGATATGATCAAGGATTATTTTATCAACAGAATTAAATATATCTCTTAATAACTTTTTACAATATCCTTTTTTATACCTAAATTCATTATATGCATATAAAACTTTTTTTAATTCTCTTTGAACATTAACTCTAAAAGTCTTATTTTTACGAAGCATATGTGAAATAATAGCACTGTCAATAACACCTTTAATAGAGCTCCCAGGCATATAAACTTCGCCATTCGCCCCACGAATCTGAGGTGTAATATCGTTTAATGAGTTTTTACGGCCTTCATTATATATCGATGATTTCATAATTGAGCCAATGGCAGGACCTAATACATCTTTTGTTAGCTGAGATGCGCCAATAGTATTTTTAGCCCAATCATACATAGTTCGGCCATTTGGTCTTACCATCTCATTCTGCATATATATTTCAAACTCTGCTAATTTATTATGACGAGCTAAAAAGCGAAACCATTCATAGTTATTAAGGAGGTATACTTCACCGGTATCGTAATTGTACATATAGTCTTTAGTTGTTAGTTTCTCAGGGCCACCAATATTGGTAGGACTCACAATAGTGAGTGATAATTGTGCATGATCAATACGATTACTCATAATCCACCCCAATCCATAAGCCCATACCATTACGATATACAGGGTGAGGCAAACTATCCCCTGTAATGGTAAGCATTTGTCCTACTAACGCTTTTGGACAAACAGAGCCTTCTTTAACAACATGATAGGAATTACGCTTTACTTGAGTCTCACTTCCAGTAGAGCCTACAAAGCCTCCACGCTTTTGTAATTTATAAGAACCTTGTTTTAAAGTAGCCACTTCATCACTAGTTGGAACACAAGCACTAATACACATCATCTTTCCGTGCTTACTATGAAGCAATGCATATAAAGCAGAATCATCTTCATAAACACCTTCAGATTCCAATTCAATTGGATCATCGGCTAATTCAAATTTCCCATAGCCACCACTACGCTTGCCACCAATCCCAGAAAGACCTAGCAGTTCAAGAATGGCTTCAAATAAATCACGACTAGAATCATCACTAAAACCAGCAATAATATATAGCCCTGCATGTGTCAGGAATTGATAGTTACCTACATAATATGGTCGGCTTTTATCACCACGCAGATTTACATGTGTAGATGCTTGCTTAGCACCAAAGATAGGCATATACTTCTGTGAAACATCAGATTGAATATATTGTTTATAGTTCTGTAACTGAGATGTACGAATATATTCGATTTTTTTAATTTTCTTTTGTTCCGTAGCTACCCGTTTTGTTTCCTCAAAACTTGTAATCGGTATCTCTTTTGAATCGATTTGCATAATAGGTGAAGGTATATATAATTGATACTCACCATTATCTATGCAGTACGGAAACAAACTAGATAGTACAATATGCTGTTCTTTTACAGAGTCGATAAAAGATTGTAGTAAACTTTTATCATGACTGATTTCATGACAGCATGCACCAAATAGTGCATCAGAACCGAGTGTAAGGGAAATAGTTTCTAAACTACCGCCTTCTGAGGTATCTCCAAAGTGCACCGGTGTAAGAAAACGCAGTGGATATAGATAGTAGTTCATAGTAACAACCTACTTTCTTAATATATCTAATAAATCCTGCGTATTAATAGTACTATTACCTACTGACTTTACATCATCAATAGAAATGCTCACACGACCATAGCCGCGAGACCCATGACCACCAAGATAATCGATACCTAATAAATCAAGACCATCTTTTAGTATATTCATATCCTCAGCCACTTCAGCTTCGCTTTCAATATTATAAGCAACTTTAAAAGTGAATACAGTACCTGCTGGGACACGTTCAATTTGACGAGGGTTAGCACTACCATCAACCCGATTAATAGTGTTTTCAAACTTGATTTCACCCATATACGTATCAGTCTCTATATTAGCAAACAATTGACGAGTTTCATCTGTGATAAATAAATCATAGAACTGTAACCGTGCTGGTTTTACAGGATTTACAGAACCAAACAAACGCTTGATTTCCTCTTTATCTTTATTTATCTCGTTCATAATATAGCTTTCACAATGACTTTTCGCTAATAAAGTACGTAATTTTCCTTTAATCGAACTACCAGGAATGATAGGCTCTTGAGAAACTACATCACGAATGAATGGTGTATCAACGGATCCAATAGGAGCAAAGTCATTACTAGCACCAATATGCATACCAGTTTCTAGTTTAATAGTACCTGTAATTAGTAATTTACCACGTAAGGATTTTAATTTATCATTGTTCTCCATCTTGTGCCCCTCCTATCGACGGTTTCCATTTGATTGATTGTAATTTTGATAACTAGACTGTTTATTTTTGCTCCAAGTTTCATTAGACGCGGCTATAACACTGACCGCTCTATATTTATAAAAAGCTACTAATGCTTCTACATATTTACAGAACATTTCAAATTTATTAACATCAGCACCAATGCTTTCAACCATCTCTACCAATTGACTATCTTCAATAAAGTTTTTTACTGGATATTTATTATCTTTATCTCGACCAGCTTGGTATAAGAATGAAGTTTTTAAAAAACGAACCTCCATCGCAATATTTTCAGGTAGCTTATCAAAGGATTTGCTTTTACGTTGCTCTACACCCAATTTATTTTTAATGGCCACTACGCTAGATAAAATTTTACGTACTTGTGCATACTTTACGTCAAATACTTCATCTGTTTTTCTGCATTTTGGATTATATCTTAAACGACCGATCGTTTCTTCTGCCTTAGTGACAATGTCTATATCCCAATTAAATTTACCTTGTGTCATATACTATTCCTCACTTTGTATCACGCATATAGTAAACAATGAGGTTGCAAGCTGTTAACAAAGCTTTGCAATCTTCTTCTGATTGAATCCATCTATGAATAGCGGTAACAAAGTTTTTATATGATTCATAGGTAGGATTATTTTTCTTAGGTTCTAATCTAGCTAATAAATAGAGTATACGAGCCACATTAATATGTTTGCCTAAAGCTCTATCATTTAATATACCTTGTAACAATTCCATCAACTTATAAATTAGGCCTTTACCTAATTTCATTTTTGAGTCTTGCACCTCATTAATACCTGGAATAACAAATAATTGATCCAGTGTATAGAGCTTATCTTCAATAACATTATTAATGAGGTCATCCCATTTATATACATGTCGGCATATACGCTCTTCACCGCTTGAATTTGTTTCAAACCCAAATAAAGCGATACTATCTTTACCGTCATTATCTTTAGCTACACTTTCAAGTAAGCCTGTAATCGTTGCCATTTGACTAATTGGATAAGATGGAGAGAATAAAGCTAAGCCAGCAGACATAGTGATTTTATTATCTGTAACCTCAGCCAATTTCTCACGAATATCGATAGCTAATTCTAATAATTCATCCCATGCACCAACAAGGAAAACATCATCACCACCAGAATAGATAACGTGTATTTTTCTAGTCGTAACTTGTTTATTTGCCCAAATAGTAAATGGCATAACAGATGTGCCGAAACCTTGTACATCACCTTGAGCCATCTTATTAACAGCAACTTTAAAGAACATAGCTAAATCACGAGATAGATCAGCATAGCGTGATAGGGTCCCGTATTTGAATCGATCTGAGCCTTCAGAAATAAAGCCTCCAATAAATGCTGCCCCAAGGTTATCCACGTCAGCGCGTAATACACCAAGACGTTTAATCCCCTTGTCCTCACCTAAACCACTTGATGTAGCTAGCTCTTCAAACTCATAAACTTGACCATTGTCCTTACGTGCTACATAATCTGCTAACCAGATACGATTGAATACATTATGTCCAGTTTTGGCTGTATTCTTAGAGTAGATTCTTAGAATCTCATGATTAGCTTCAAACTTTTGTAGTGACGATTCAGTAACTACATAGAGATAGAGTCTCAAATTATCTGCATCATCATTCCAGTTGTTAACATATACTTCAACCTTTGGAATACTTTCACAAGTATCATTATTATTTGGTCGAGCTAATACAAAAACAGTATCTCGACTACCAACAATCTGTTCCCCTAAACGATACAAACCATTACAAATTGGACAGGCCTCTGCATCTGTACCCTTACCATAAGGAGACAGTGTTGCTGTTGATGTGTGGCAAATGGAGCATTCCCGTTCACCATGAAGGACCGTATTATATGTACTATTTGGATTAAATAGATCTGTTAAGTGCTGTTCAGAATATCGTTTAGACTTAGCCTCACCAACAGATTGGCTCACCTTACGGAATAATGTACGTTGCGATTGAATTAACTCATCGGCTGTTGCTGTAGCGGAACCAAGCGCTAAATACAATTTAGTACCAAATACTGTTAAGAACCATTCGTTAATGGATTTCTCCATAGTTTCAATAGCAGTACTAGTTTTGTTGTATTAGGAGCCAAGATATAAAATGACAGCCACCATTGTAAATAAGGGTTTGCTCGTGTTAACTGCAATGCATCTAACAACTCATCTACAATTTGTTCCATCAAAATTTCTAAATAGAATGAACGACCACGCAATGATTTTAATGCACCTTTAGACGGAATCGTATAAATAAAATTCTGGATACCAGAAATATCTCCAGATATGAGTTTAAAAGCTGGCATGTTACGGAACTTTTTAGAATTCTGATAACAGTATTCTTTATAATCAGCAATTCCCTGCTCCTCAAAATAATGCACCATACTATGTGCCACCGCAGCTGTTATCTTTGAGTGCATATACAAAGAAATATCATTAGCCTGATCTGTTGCCGTACTAGATGGCATATAAGACACAGTATCTTCATAAATTCTCAACAACTCATTAACTGACATATTATCTATTGGTTGTTGCTGAAAGTTCTGTACTAATACATCATATAGTGCCTTATATTTATCACTTGATGCACGTATTGTTTTATCACTTTCAGGATAATTAAAGTGGTCAGATACATCAATACCACGTAAATAATACTGTAAGGGTAGCGTGCTAGTTTTACCACCAAACACGCGGAAGATTGATTGAAGTGGTAACTCTTTATCAAACTTCTGTGTAGCGGTACTCTCACCTTCATCAAGATCTCGACGGTCCACAGCAGCAGCAATATTATCTGCTTCATACACAATGTATGCATAATCATCATTTTTTAGTTGAGCTGCACTAAGCTCTTTCCCATGATGATACTTTAAACAATGAGTAATACTTTGCTTCAAGCCCATATCGGAAAAATAGGGCTCGATGAAAGCAGCGCCGCGCTTAGAATGTGCATCAGTACCCTGATTAGCTCGATACACAACTTTGCCGATATCATGAAGCAATGCACCCTTTACCAGTGCATCCCATTTACCCATCACATCGCCTCCAAACTCTACTTAAGAAATAAAAGAACTATTGTCTTCATTATATATTCATTTCTGATTAAAACCAATAGAAAACCCTCAGAATTATACATAAAAGCCAGTATATTCCTAAATAGAATATACTGGCTATATTTTTGTACTTATATGAGTTTTTGAGATAAGAACCGGCCCCGAATGGGGATTATTTAATTTAACATTTCCAAATTTCTGATGAAGGAATAGTTGACGAAAAAGCGTTTCCGTCCCCATCAGGGGATTATTTAATTTAACGACATACACAGAACTAAAAGAAATTATTAGGAATTGGGACAAAGAGTATCCGTCCCTATCAGGGGATTATTTTTTTAACTTTAATCAATGAATTAAAGAAACATATGAAAAGTATAGGTAAACGTTTCCGTCCCCATCAGAGAATTTTCTTTTTAACCCAATAAACCGCGCCACTATCACAACAGCACAAATTTGGTTTTCTACAGGTTAAATCTAGGTTTATTATAGCATATAAAGCCTATTACGATATAACAATAGAACCATTCGTATTATAGCAACTATAACACAAATGGTTCTATTAATCTCTACAGGCTTATCCTATTTCACATTATGGGACTTGTTTTAATAGTAGTTTTTCCAAGACTTCTACAAGTTTTTGACCTCGTTCATCGATTTGAGTTTTATCCCAGTATGTTATTTGGTCACGGTCTTCCACTGTAAAATATGTATTTTGGAAGTTAATCAAAGGTTGTTGATTTTGAACAGGGCTATCTATTTCTTCTGCCAAAGCTCTTGTAATAACAAATTCACAGGCTTTATAATGATCTAATTTATCAGCAAAATTGCCATTCTTAACAGACGCATTTAAACTCTTATCTAACAGGGTCAAATTACCTAGATGATTCAGATATTCCTTGCGAGTGTCTTCATCATCAAAGGAATAGTCATCGTTATCTGCAGCTTGTGGCATGATATGCTCTAACTCAATCTTTTTATTTGTTTTAATGCTATCTTTTTGGTTCAAGTATAGCTCGATAAATTTAAGAATTTGGAATGCTTTTGGGGCTTGCTTTTTATTTTTGGAGCCAAAATCTTTCACAGGCAATAAAGCACGAATCAAGTCGACATATGGTTTTGTTCGTGACTCTAATTCAGTTACTGCAACCTCTACTCTGCGCGCTGGATCAGATTCATGTAAAATCTTTTCTATAATTTCAGGTAATTCCGCTTCAATAGCATTCGTTTGTGTATACGAGAATATTACTGCTGCTACATATCTTACAGCCGCATCAACGAGTTGCACCTTATCTACACGCGAAGCATTATAGAATGGCATTAGCAACGGATGAATCTGAACTGTATTAAACAATAAATAATGTATACATCCCATCATCATTGGACAAAAAATCGTTAGACAGTGGATCTCTATTGATACTAGCATATACCTTACTGATGGAATTAATATCTGATGAAAGTTGCAAAATATCGTTAGCTACAAGTTCATTCTTTTTAAAATGTTCAAATAAATCCTTTTTCTTTACATTAATAGCCTTTGTACCAATAATAAAATGTTTAATGAAAGTAGATGTTTCAATCACTTTTGATTTACCTGTATCTTTCAGATTTTTTAAGAACTGACTCCAGCTATCAGAGAAATCTTTAATTTGATTCTGTGTAATACCAGTGCAGAAGTAAGATTCTTCAACAAGTAGTTTTAAAAGATCCAGTGGTTCTAATGACTGACCACGATCATTTAAAATTTCAAATAACTGAAATGCACGTTCAATAGAAGGCGCTGTAGTCTCTATTAACTTAACCTTAGTGGTTATATATTGTAAGAAATAAAGCAATTTCTGTGGCTCATCATTATAAATCCCTCTTAACTTCTCAAGAATAGATTCGTAAACAGCCTCTAGGTTATTAGCACTTGTGTTATCTTCATCGCTTACAAGAGCACCTTGTTTAATAATACTTTTATAAGTCTCTTTAAAATCTAAATCCTGAGTATGAAGAATCTTGTAATCCACAAACTGTAAATTATTATCGAGTATTCTAAAGTATTCTTTAAAGCTAAAGGTATGCCCCATCCACATATCAGCATTAGCACCTAAATTTCGACGAGTCTCTTCTGCAATATCCATAAACAAATTATTTAATGCACAGAAAATGAGCGTCAATGTTGTAAGCCTTTGCTGACCATCAATCACATCAAATCTTGTGGGATTATTCTCATTGCTAATCAAAACGATATTGCCTAATAAATACCCAGGTAACGTATCAAGCCTATCCGTATAATTATCTGTATCTTCCTTGAAATCAGAAAAAAGTGTGTCTACATTTTCAGCTGTCCACACAAAACTCCGTTGAAAGTCAGGTATAACAAATTGATTTTTATTATCTAATATTCCCTTGATATCCTTCATTATGGATGTAATTTCAGCCATGATATCCTCCCCATATCAAAATTCAGGTTAACTCATCTCTATTAGATCATAAAAATAAGATGAAGATCAACACTTTAAATTTATAGACTATCAAAACAAAATATTTTATACACAAAATAACCACCCTATAAAAGAGTGGTTACTTTTGTCTTTAAAAGAAAATATTAGTTTTTCTGACTCCTTATGGGGATTATTTTTTTTAACTCTTTAGACACTAATACAACATTCATTAAAACATTTACATTCGTGTTTCCGTCCCCTTCAGGGGATTATTTTTTTAACCTGCAAAATAGACAGGTGCTCGGTAACTCCTCCATCAAGTTTCCGTCCCACATCAGGGGATTATTTAATTTAACAAGCCTATATTTCTAGTGAGGCTCAAGAAAATGAGAAAAAAGTGTTTCCGTTCCCATTAGGGAATTATTTAATTTAACCATCTAAAACAGAAGGATATACCATTATCCGTGCGTACCACGGGTTTCCGTCCCCTTCAGGGGATTATTTTTTTAACGGACATGGCAATTTGAACTCAATGATATCCTAACCACATCATCATTTCCGTCCCCATCAGGGATTATTTAATTTAACGGGTATCAATAATGGCATTATGCATAATTAGTAAAGAATGTGGTTTCCGTCCCCATCAGGGGATTATTTAATTTAACTTGATCATATCGACTCAGATAGTTGTATGAATTATATTGCAGTGTTTCCGTCCCCATTAGGGGATTATTTAATTTAACCGAAAGGCAAGCCTAAGGGCTTGATTAGGTAACTAAAATGGCGTTTCCGTCCCCATTAGGGGATTATTTAATTTAACTTAGAAAATAAGTGTTGCTTTATCAGCAAAAGTATGTTATAAGTTTCCGTCCCCATCAGGGGATTATTTAATTTAACATATTAATCTCTAATAATGAAAGGCAAGCCAACAGGCTTGATTGTTTCCGTCCCCATCAGGGGATTATTTAATTTAACATTCTAAAGATTCTTATTCAGTTAGGTGGCAGAAGAAACAACGTTTCCGTCCCCATCAGAGGATTATTTAATTTAACACGATACGAGGATAATTTATATTTTCTTGATGATGTTCCGCGTTTCCGTCCCCATCAGGGGATTATTGAATTTAACTGACGAAAATGGTGATGAATACTTACGCATCGTATATAACAAAGTTTCCGTCCCCATCAGGGGATTATTGAATTTAACAAAAAACGACTAAAACAACGACTAAAAAAGCGACTGCAGTTTCCGTCCCCATCAGGGGATTATTTAATTTAACCCTGTCTCTGAAACAGTAGGTATTTACTGGTTCTAAAATGCAAAAAACGGCGGAGATCGTAAATAGACCGCTAAAGGCACTTTAGCAAACTAAAATAATGCCATTTAACCGCACTACTATGACAACGGCGCAGATTTAGTTTTTCAAGGGTTAAATCTAGGTCTATTATAGCACAGCATCAATAGAAATGAAAAATATATGAAAACAGAGCTATCTCATAACAAGATAGCTCTGTATAAGAGTGAAAAGCTTTTAAGTGTATTTATGATCACCTTATTTTATGTCATCTGTATTATATTTTCTCCCTATAAGCCCTCCTTTTCTCTCCCCCCTACTTTCACCCCCTAACGTGTTATCTCGTTAGGTCTCTCCAGGCGATAAATAGTTCGGCCACGACTTGTGGGTTTTGGCTGAGTTTGATGCGGGCTAGCATTTTGCGCACGTAGTTGCAGTGTTCTAGCATCGCTTCGTTCAGTTTGTGTTTAACGTGACGCGGGGATTGGTACACCAAAATCGGTGCAAAGTTCCCCACGTGAATATAGCTCGTATCGGGTTCCGGACCTTCCGTAACGATATATTCATAGGGTATAGCCACGTTAAAGGGCCATTACACCACGTCTTTGCCGACAGGGCGCCGACATTTGATATGGGCAAAGGTCAGATGCGGACCATAGGTCTTAGGCGATGTATAGCTACTACGCCGACCGTCGCTGGTCATAATGTAATTGGGCCTCAACCCTTCCTGTAGCGCCAGCTCCCGCGTAATGGTGCGCATCGGCAGACAGACCAGTTCTTCACGGCCATCTACGAAATAGCACTTCGTACTGTCACCACCACCAGGCTCATAAGTAGGAATAAAACAAACAATGTGGTTCTTTGGATTCGTATAGATCAAATCCAAATCCTCTCCCTTAGATAGCCGAGCGGCCATCATATCTGTTAATTCATCATGTGTTATCATAGGAATTCTCTCCCCTCTAATTAGGAACATTCCTTTCAACAATACAATGAACACGTGTTCTGTGAAAGCAGATTCGCATGCTTTAATCTGCTGCTGATTTAATTGTATACTACGTTGAATATTTTGTAAATATATACACAAAACTATAGAAATTTATGTATAATTAAAAACTTTATGATCTTGTAAAAGTTACATATACCTTGATGTGTCAATATTTTCTCATTTAAATTGAGAAATGCATATTTTATGTATATCTATTAATCGAGATTAACAGAAATATGCAGTTTTCGGAATATAAATAAGAAATTAAATTATATTAACACATGTACATTACACCTAACGCCCCTTAGGGCTAATAGATTCTATACATTCTAGGTAACGCTAGTTCAATAGACTAAATTTAGTCTAATGTATCTTATTAAAATCTGTGGTCAAGTACCTCGCAGCTTTCGATGGCTCGTTCATGGCGCGCTGGATGGCTTGGCGGCAGCAGTTCTTCAGACCGATACAGACTCCGTACGCGCGCATGCGTGGAATAGACCAATGGAGACGGGCTCGCAGCCTTTGTTCTTCGTCTGCGGTCATATGTCTGCTATATTCTCGCCAGATGCGAAGATATCCATGCCCATCGCTACGTCTCCATCGTCGGTAGTGCGGTCTGGTATATGAATCTCACGATGATTGCGCAATCGTTCCCGCTTCCAGTACCGCATGTAACCGTATCTAACACCAGCTTTCACAAAGCCAGCAAATGGTACAGGCCCCTCCAGGTCAAAGCTATAGATGGATTCCATGAGGATAGCCCACAGATAGCTCTCTACATCCTCGCGGAACTCACGGTTTCCCGTGCGATTGGTGTAGTGCAAGATAAGTGGTCGATACCTGCGGCAAAGCTCGATTTGTGCCGCATCATGGCGCATCTCATCGACGGTCCACGGCTGATATCCCACCGTCTGGATCCGCATATTCGGCTTTTGACAGATGGACGAGACTCTTGTCCGACAAGGACGTTAAGACCTGATGGCCACAAATGAGAGTTTGTAATTTCAGCTCCTCCGGAGGTAATGATTTTGGTCGTAACCCCTCAGGAGGTAACTCCTGTGTTTCTAGTTTGTCTGATGTGTTTATATCAGATTGTAAGTTTGCAGTTTTTATACATGTTCTTTGTACTAAAGGTTCTTCGTTTTGGTATAACATAAATCCCCTTTCCTGCCATGGCATAGCGCTTAACTACACAATAGCGCGAAACGGGGATTTTGACAAATTGGCAATTTCTTGGAATTCCTGTACATTTAACTGTATCTGTAATGTAATTTCTATTCATAGTATGTCATAACTATACGATTAATACAGTAATTGCTGAAAATAGAAAATTACTAAAATCTACTTACTAAAAGCTAATAGTGAATGCTAATAGTAAATACTAGTAGCTAGTACAAGCAGTAAATAGTACTAATAAAGAATAGTAAAGAGCAGTAAATATAGCATTATATACAAAAATAACACCACATCCTATGATGTGGTGTTATTTTATAAGAGAATATAGTACTATCATTGGGTAATAGTACGCAATCAAAGATTGGCAAATATAAACAATCTTGGATTAGATAGCAATACATGCAGCTTGCACAAAGTCTTTGAGCTGCGGTTTTACATGTGTGTGGTACACATCAGCGCCGTTACCGCGCACGATGTCACCCCAGTATTTATACACATAGCGGTACCAGAAATGGAACATGCTATTGGTAAAGTGGTAATCTGCGTATTTGGCAGGTCCACGGCTATTGGCTTGAATGCGACCTACGAGTCCCATGGACATGAGATCGTTCAAGCGGGATGTAAAGGTGCCTCTTTTAATTTGGCTTGCTTGTAAAAGCTCCACGTAGTATGGTCTTTCAAGGGTAGCAAGGCCAGACAGGATAGCGTTAGCACCTGTTATATTTTCATATCTCGATGTAAGATATTCTGTGTTTCTTCAAATAGAGCGCCCGATACGGAAAGAACAAATTAATGATATTCGTATCGATGCTTTCACCATTATCAAAGTACTGCACGTACGCAGGCAAACCGCCCGTCACGGCGAATACAGTGCGCAAATCGTCCTTGGCATAGTGAAGGCCCAAGGTTTCATATCCACCAAGGAGAATGGTTTCACCTCGAAATATTCGGACACGAACGGACCGATGAGGCTGCGCTCACCAATGATGCGGCCATCCAGCTGTTCCAAGCCATTTGCAAACAAAATAATGTTCAAACGACTCGTATCTTTATAAGTATCTAATAAATCACGCAAGTGAATGGGGAATTGCGGCACCGCCTCCACCAAGGAAGGATAGTCATCAATCACCACGGTTTGCGGAGTTTTACACTGCTTTCAAAAAGCCCTACAAAGGCTTGATGCAAGCTATCTACAGGCTCGAACTTGTCCTGATCATCAGTCGGAACAAAACGTGCCTCCAGAGCTCTATTCATATCAGCCACATGGACTGATTCATTGGCCATGCGCCCCGCCAAATATAACGCCTTATGACGGCGTACAAGCTGCGAAGCCACATAGGATTTACCACTGCGATGAGGACCCTACACAACACACAAGCTCATATTGCCCTCAACGATACGGGACTGGATACTCTCTATAATCTCAGCACGTCCCACAAAATTCATATACTCTCACCTCCAACTGTCTATGGAAATTATTATATCATAAATTTAAATCATTTTTAAACTTATTTTCATATTATTAACATGACTTTTGATTATGTTAAATTTTTACGCATAAAATATACTTATTTTATGGTTTATTTTACGCATGCCATTGTAAAAGCATAGATATTTACTATGTTTATATAGGTATATAGGTATTGAAAGAGCATACGTGGTATGGTATATAATCTGTATTTTACAGTAAACAAATATAAAAAATGACGTGCCCCCTAGTAGGTAAGACACGTCATTTGCATTTTACTCATATTTAATGATTACTCAACTTGTATAACTAATTTATATAGCTGATTTGTATAGCTGATTTTGTATTGCTACATTTTATTGTTGAATTTGTACTTGCATTTTCATAGATAGAATACGCTTAACCGCTTCGTTAAGGCGTTCATTCGTTATCGTTCCATTTGCCACCGCCTGTGTTAACGCCCGATGGACTTCGTCGATATGAACTGTGTCCGCATCAACGAGAATGAGATCGCTACCAGCCACAACGGAGGCTACAGCATAGTCCCCTATCTTTTGGTTCGCCTGCAAAGCGCCTACATCGATACGGTCCGTCATGACGATACCGTCATAGCCAAGGTCCTTACGAAGCCAGTCTTGGATAACTGGTTTTGACGCACTTGCCAAGTGCTGGTTATCAATAGCTGGAATTTGAATATGGCTCATAACGAGCATATAGGTATTGGCTGTCGTCTGTGCGATGAGTCGTTTAAAGACGGCTACATCATTATTGTTGAGATAGTTTTTCGCCTCATCAGCGGTATTAAAGGATGCGTCCCCAAGGGTCACCGCAGGGAAGTAGTTATAACCAAACCACATTTGATTGATTTGGTAACGCTCCGCCATGGCTAGGTCCATATAGCCTGCCCAAGTCGGGTCAGATGTGTAGGACACATTTGGCACCACCAAGGTTCGCATTGGGCCCAATCACAAGGTTAAAGCCCATATCGTGCATTTCAATGGCTGATCGGGTCGCCAAGTTAATGATACGCTCCATCGGCAATTGACCTAACCGATTAGGTTCTGGCAAGCGCAAGAAACTATCGTTAGTGTGCAACACTTTATCGCGATTCACCGCAATGTACGGCGTCACCATGCTGGCAGTCATCGCCGTTTGCATGATATCGTTGTTGAAAGCTTTCACTTGATTTTTATTATGTATATTTTCATTGGTTAGCATAACGCCGCTCACACGATATTTGCGGATTACATCCTTTTGGGACTGCCCCAACGTGTTGCCATGAAGGCTGATCATCATCAGTTGGCCCACCTTGTCCTCTCGTGACATGGCCCCAAGCCAGGTGTTCACCTTTTCAGGGACCGGCTTGTTCGATTCCATGACGGCGCGGTACGATACGGTTCGTACCGTCTCTTGCTCTGCCTGACTCTCATGTTGGCATCCAGTTGTACCAACGGCAGCAACTATCAAGGCTATGCCACATAGGGCACGCCGAAAAAACTGGTTCATCTCTCCTAGAAACTCCTTACTGCTTATGCAATAGATAACTATGGGCCTCTCTATATGTTTCTCTCCACTTACACACCCATAATTCTCCCTTTGATCCAAATAGTATGATTCTATATTATACACTATATAATTCATCTTTTCCTCATGTTGAAAGCAAGTTCTTATACTGAATTCTCATAATAAGCTTATACAGTGAGAATAGTTCATCAATTGAATATATAATCTCTACAAGCTTAACTAGATATCGAGTATTAAGTGCTCTATATAATCCAATGCGTATGTAAGTATATAAAATGAAACATATTGAACCCTATATAAATAAAAATCCTACGAATCGTTTGTAAGGTGATGCTTACAATAGCCGAAGCTATTAAAGTATCAAGTCACTCATGACTCGTAGGATTCTATTTTTATATTGTTATACTCTAAAGAGTTAGTGCAATCTTAACTCCTTTGATTACTAAAACATTTGCAGGTTCAATAATCAATCATTCAGCAATTGCTAATGAGCTATTCAAGATTAGCCTTTAAATTTAGGGGATGTTGGACAAGTTTCAGGTGTTACATCTTTACGAGTACCAAGAACCGCGCTGCGGTCTGTGTAATGTGTATGCAAGAGTTCGTGTGCTTTGTGGCCCAATGGTTCACCTAGGAAATCTTTGTACAACGCTTGGATCTCTTCGTTTTCGTACGAGGCAACCCATTTGTAGTTCGCATCAGCTTCGTAAAGACCACCGATACGAGCTTCTTTAGTTTTAACTGCTTGAGGCAATTTAGTGCGCGGTTGACCGCCGCCACCGATACAGCCGCCTGGGCAAGCCATAACTTCGATGAAGTCATAGTGTTTGCCATTTTCTTTCAAAGCATTCAAGAAGTCACGAGCATTTTTACCACCATGAACGACAGCAACGGACAAGGTTACATCATCACCCAATTGTACAGTCGCTTCTTTTACGCCATTCATACCACGAACTTCCTCAAGGTGAGTCAATGCGTGTGGAGGTGGCTCATTGCCAGTCACAAGTTTGTAAGCTGTACGCATAGCTGCTTCCATAACACCACCAGTGTTACCAAAGATGATGGATGCACCAGTTTCCATACCGATCAAGTCATCGAATTGGGAATCTTCAATAGCATTGAAGTCGAGGTTTTCCTCTTGGATCCAACGGATAAACTCACGAGTTGTGATGGAAATATCTGTATCCATGCCAATGGAATCGTCATTGTGGAAACGAGCTGCCGCATTTTCTTCTTCACGTTTTGTTTCTGCTTTTTTAGCTGTACAAGGGTTTACAGATACAGACACAATCTTACGAGGATCGATGCCTTTTTTCTCTGCAAAGTATGTTTTAATCATAGCCGCTTCCATAGCGATACAAGAACGTGTGGAAGACAAGTTAGGAAGCAATTCTGGGAAGTAAATTTCCGCAAAGCGTACCCATGCTGGGCAACAGCTTGTGAACTGAGGAATTTGACCGCCTTTGTTAAGACGATCTACAAGCTCAGATGCTTCTTCCATGATTGTTAAGTCCGCACCAAAGTTAGTGTCTACTACATAGTCTGCACCAAGTGCACGCAATGCGCCAACCATTTTACCTTCAAGGAACGTACCTGGTTCATAGCCGAAGCCTTCACCGATAGCTACACGAACAGCTGGAGCTGTTTGGATAACAACGATTTTTTCAGGATCTGCAAGAGCTGCTTTCACCTTATCAAGCTCGGATTTAGCATGCATGGAGTCGAATGGACATGCAGCCGCACATTGACCACAGTGGATACATACAGGAACATCACCATTTGCATCGAGATCGTAGTAGTCGAGTACGCTCATTACGTCCGCACAAGCGCGACGGCATAACGTACAGTTTTTACACTTAGAAATGTCGTGATAAATGGATGGATTGTTGAGTGCAATCGGTACACGTTTATCGATTAATTGATATTGAGACATGAGGACCTCCTCTAACAAACTATAACTACCAAACCTTTTCGGACGAAATATGCTAAACTACAGAGCACTTCGCCCTAACCGTACTTCTTCATCGTATCTATAGTATACTCTATAGTGAAAGTTTATACTATGTAGAATTGTTACACTTTTATACAAAATCTATAATATAAATCACATTTTATCACGAATAGATAAATAATTCATCTTTTTTTAGGGAATTAATAGGTAACGCACCTCTTCTTTACTTAGCACTCAAGATACATATGTATGTTACACAAAAAATCGTACAATTACAGAAAAAACGCACGCCCTCCATAGGAGAACGTGCGTGTGTGAAGCTTTCACAATAATCATTAGTTTAAACGAGACATGACTGTTCAAGAGTGTATTCCGGCTAAGCCCTGTGCTCGTCTATAGGATTAGATTATTTACCGCCCCAGATAAGTTGGAATACTGCTTGTGCAGGAGTACCTGGCTCAACCTTACGGCTGTTTTTGCTAGGTTGTTCCTCTTTCACAACATAACCTTGTGGATCGTAAAGAGTAACCTTAAGATCTTTTACTTCCTGTTTTTTATGATTGAACTCTTCAGTCACGATGTAGTGGTAACCTTCGTAGTCCATAGCTTTAATGTCCATTACAGCTTTTTTATCATCTTTCTTAACGGAATCATTGTCGATAGACCAAGTGATACCATTGCTGTCAGTACCTACAGTGTACCAGTTAGCAGCATCAACACTACCGATGCCACCAATCAATAAAGCGCCTGCTGCCAAAACAGCTGCTAATGTTTTTTTCATATTTTACCTCTCAAACTTAAATACAAGAATATGAAATCAAGTATATTCGATAAAACTAAATATTTTATGAAAGACAAACGTGCTCAACCTTTATACCTTCACATAATAGGTCGAACGTCCGCCCCCCTTACGACTAATTATACCATTCTTCACAAGGGTACGAACTGCGCCCTCAATAGAACTATCACTGAGATTTGGGCACCATTCTCGAATATGTTGCTTTGTGAAAGCCCCTAAATGATTGTCGATAGCAGTTTGTACTTGATGTATCACAGAGGTGCTATTTACCAATAAAGAACTGCGGTCTTCAAAGTCATGATACGCGGCCAATAACATTTGTAACCAATACCGAATGAAAGCCGTAGGACAAGAGCTTTCATCATACCAGTCATCACTAGACTCACGCAAAGCAGCATAATACATATCCTTGTTCGCGGCGATTTTAGCCTCTAAGGACACATATTTACCAACCATAAAGCCACTGCGATACAACAACAATGTCGTCAACAATCGACTCATGCGACCATTACCATCGTTAAAGGGGTGAATGCACAAGAAATCATGAATAAATATAGAAATCGCCAAGAGCGGCTCCACCTCACCATTGCCGACAACGCGATTATATTCCGTGCAAATCTGATCTAAAGCCTCCGCCGTTTCATATGGGGCCAATGGAGTAAACAAAACCTCAGTACGGCCATCTGGATAGGTGGCGCTAATATAATTCTGCACACTCTTTAACTGCCCTCCACGAGCATTAAACTGATACTGATACAGAATCTTATGTAACTGCAAAATATGATTTCGTGACAGCGTTATGGAATCATAACTATCATGGATGATATTCAACGCATCACGATAACCCATAATCTCTCGCTCATCCCGATTGCGAGGCGTCGTCTTATCCGCCACCAACTGCCGAAGGCGTGTACTCGTCGTCACAATCCCTTCAATCGCATTTGAAGCCTCCGTACTCTGCACCTTTGCCAACTCCACAAGAGACTCCAATATAGCAGGACTCTGAGAAAGCAAAACCTCCTCCTTGCCATTAGCCCGATAAATCCCTGCGATAAGACTCAACATATCCATATCCCATGACAAAGACTGAATCCGACCATACTCAAAACGACGCATACACACACCTCCATTCCGTTCTAATCCCTTACAAATAAAATTATTCCCTTAAATTATACCACAAAATAAGGGAATAATTTATTCACCTGCGCCGTTTTGGATACATTTCCTCATCAGGAAATGAGAAAACGGGATATATCTCGTAGGACGACTTAGCTCGCTTTTTCCCGAACGCAGATATCTTAAATTTCCTCATTGATTAAAAAACGGGATATATCTCGTAGGACGACTTAGCCTCGCTTTGGAGGACGTAGAGATATATCCCGTTTTCTAAAACTAAAGAGGAAATTTACCAAATCAAGTGATACACGTGATCTAAATTACTTCCTTCTTGTATTTGTATTTCTGTATTATCGTATGTTTGGCCACCGATCATATAGCCTGCTGGATTGTATGCTTTCATCTCGAGCAGTTTCGCAGTCTTTGCAGCACGATTAAATTGCAAAGTATAGATAGAGTGATCACCACTAGGGTCAACAATCTTTAAATTCAACTTAGCCTGCGCATCGTCTTTCTCTACCGTATCGTTATCGATGTAACCAGTACGACCATCCGCATCAGTATTAAGAGGATACCAACTTTCAGCATGAGACACGCCCACACCAGCACTGAATAACAAACCTACTACCGCTAAACATGCAAACCATTTTTTCATAACCGTTCTCTCCTGATTAGAAAATCTAAACAACTATGCATTTCGCATAATACAATTCACTATGACTTCATTATAACACCATAATTGCATATTACTAATAAAAACTCTATTAAATGCATAAATTATATAGACACCTCTAAGGAACGTCTAGCAAGGCCCCTATGGGCTTTAAAATAATCCAATGGATTTGAAGGCTGATATTCGCCCTGTAAGATTGGTAAAGAAAAGCAGAAAGCCCCGAACTGTTCTGAAAACGACTTAACTTATTCCTCTAGGAACGTCTAGCGAGCCCCCTATGGGATTAAATAATCGTATTGTAATAGGGATGCCCATGCTAAGATTAGCGTAAATTAGAAATAAAAAGACCCAACTCTGCTATGAAAACGACTTAGCTCGCTTTGGAGGCTTTCATAGCAGGGGTGGGCCTACTATCTAAACACACCGTCTAGGATGGGCATCCCTACACCGAAAGATTATTTACCCCATAGGGCCTGCGCCCATGGTATCTTCTTCAATTTTTGTAGGTTTTTGTGCGTCTTTGCTGGACAATAACGCTACGCCTGCAGCGCTGTATACTGTTGTATCAAGTTCTGTCCATGTTTTTTCTTTACGATCGATGCTTACTGTGTAGATGTATGTGAAGCCTTCTACATTGTTAATTTTAACAAGTACTGTTGCCGCATCATCTGTTTTATATACAGAAGAGTTATCGATAAACCATGCTGCATCATCTGCATCAGCATCGATATAATACCAATCAGCGGCACTCGCTTGGCCAAAGCCACCTACAAAGAAAACCCCTGCTGCAAACATAGCAGCTAACCATTTTTTCATTTCTAACTCCTTAACGCTAGAGACGACCATCTAAGATGGCCGCCCATAGTTACTTACATATTTGTATCTTAATTACTCAATTATATTATTCTTCAGTTACATCTTCTTCGATTTCAGAACCTGGAATAACAGCAATGCTAGCTACTTTATCACCTTCGTCGAGGTTTTGTGTTTTCACACCAGAAATAGCTTTACCTTTTCTTAACAGCAATATCATTCATGTTGAAGCGATGATTTTGCCTTGTTCAGAGATAAGCATTACTTCATCATCGTTATGAACAACTTCAACGGCAACTACGTCACCTGTTTTGTTCGTAATCTTGAAGTTCTTAGAGCCTTTACCGCCGCGTTTTTGCAATGTGTAAGCTTCCGCATCATTGCGTTTACCAAATCCTTCTTCAGAGATAGTAAACACTTGTGCTTCGCTTTCATCAGCATTAATAACACCAGCACCTACAACCACGTCGCCTGCATTGAGTTTAATGCCCCGCACGCCATGAGCCGCACGTTTCATAAGGCGTACATCGTTTTCACTGAAACGAATAGCGATACCCAATTTAGTACCGATTAAGATATCTTGGTCACCAGTCGTTACGTTGACGGAAATCAAGTGATCCCCTTCGTCGAGGTTAATCGCATTGAGACCAGAACGACGAATGTTGCGATATTCTTCGATAGCTGTACGTTTAACAACGCCGAACTCAGTTACCATGAATAAGTTTACATCTTCTTGAACCCGTTCAAGGTCAATCATAGTCGTAACGGATTCGCCTACAGCTAGTGGCAATACGTTAACCATAGCAGTACCGCGAGAATTGCGGGAACCTGCTTCTGGCACTTCGTATGCTTTGAGGCGGTATGTACGGCCTGTGGACGTGAAGAATAACAATGTATTATGCGTCCGAACATGCATAATTTGTGTTACATAGTCGTCTTCCTTCGTCTTCATGCCGATAACGCCAGCGCCGCCTTTATGTTGGTTGCGATATACGTTCGCGTTCATGCGTTTGATGTAACCTTGTTTAGTCAAGGTAATAACCATCTCTTCGTCAGCGATGAGGTCCTCTACATCAAGGTCGGACGTATCGATTGTGATTTCAGAACGACGAGGGTCGCCGTATTTCTTCTTCATATCTTCTAGTTCGTCTTTGATGATTTGACGTTGACGCGCTTCGCTACCCAAGATAGCTTTCAAATCTTCGATCAATGCCAACAATTCCTTGTATTCCTCTTCGATTTTCTCACGTTCCAAGCCTGTTAAACGGCGTAAACGCATGTCGAGGATGGCTACTGCTTGTTTTTCTGAAAGCCCAAATTTTTGCATCAATGCGTTACGTGCGATTTCATCAGTTTGAGAACTGCGGATTGTAGCGATAACTTCATCGATGTGGTCAAGGGCGATCAACAAGCCTTCCAAGATGTGTGCACGCGCTTCAGCTTTGTTAAGCTCGAATTGAGTGCGACGTACGATTACATTGAGACGGTGATCTAAGTAGTAACCCAATACTTCTTTCAAATTCAATACGCGAGGATGACCGTCTACGAGGGCCAACATAATCACGCCGAAAGATTCTTGAAGTTGAGTGTGTTTATATAATTTGTTAAGAACGATATCTGGTTGCACGTCAGCGCGCAATTCGATAACGATGCGCATACCTTGACGGTCAGATTCGTCGCGAAGTGCTGTGATGCCATCAATTACCTTGTCGCGGCTCAAGTTTGCAATCGTTTCAATAACACGAGCCTTGTTAACTTGGTATGGAATCTCAGTCACTACGATTTTATGCTTGCCCTTCGCCATTTCTTCAATGGTTGCACGAGCGCGCATTTTTACGCTACCACGACCTGTGGAGTATGCTTTTTTAATGCCTTCCTCGGCCCAAAATGAGCGCACCAGTCGGGAAGTCTGGACCTTTAATTTGCGTCATCAATTCGTCCACAGTTACATCTGGATTATCGATGAGCATAGTAAGGCCATTACATACCTCGTTAAGATTGTGCGGCGGAATATTTGTCGCCATCCCTACGGCGATACCGCTGGAACCATTGATGAGAAGATTTGGAATCTTCGCTGGCAATACTGTAGGTTCTTGCAAGCTTTCATCATAGTTCGGCATGAAATCAACAGTTTCCTTGTCGATATCGGCAAGCATTTCTTGCGTAATTTTCGCCATACGTACTTCGGTATAACGCATCGCAGCAGCACTATCGCCGTCGATGGAACCAAAGTTACCGTGGCCGTCTACCAAGAGGTAGCGCGTATTGAAATCTTGCGCCAAACGAACCGTTGCGTCGTAAACGGAGCTATCACCATGTGGATGATACTTACCAAGTACGTCACCGACGATACGAGCGGATTTCTTGTACGGTTTATTTGGCGTCATGCCTGTTTCGTGCATCGCGTACAAAATACGACGATGTACTGGTTTCAAGCCGTCACGCACATCTGGAAGAGCGCGCATTACGATTACGGACATCGCATAATCGATATAAGCGTTCTTCATTTCTTTATCAATCTGAACGGGATGAATATTCCCGTGGGACCATTGTTGGTCTGCCACAATCTCACCTCATTTTACTAACACTGATTATAATACATCATAATATTATAGCATTTTTAAGGGCTAAAGGCTAATATTATAGGCAATTTTTGTGAAAGCTACTTCACCTACTCTAGTAGCCAATCTAAAACATTCTTTTGCTCTATACCATTATGATTATCTGTTTTATGTAACACATCCATTGTAAGTAAATATTTAGGATAGTTATCATCAAGTTGCTCTAACGGTGATAATTCACGTCGTAACGTAGTATCTTCCATTACGGTATAGCTTACTTGATAATACTCTAAACGATGTGGCTTTTTAGCTACAAAATCTATTTCACCATTTTGTAGATGCCCTACATAAACACGGTAACCACGTCTAATTAATTCCAAATATACAATATTCTCGAGTATATGACCGCGATCCGAATCTGTACGACTTAATAAAAACTTACGGAATGCACTATCTACAACATAATATTTAGCATTTCGCTGCAATAACGCTTTTCCTTTTACATCAAATCGGTCAACTTCATAGATTAAAAGACCATCTTTGAGACCTTGTAAATATTTCTCAACCGTCTTATTATCCGTTTTGCGACCATAACTAGTGAGCGTATTCGCAATTTTCGTTGGATTAATCAAACTCCCTATATTAGCTAATAAATATTTAATAATATCCAATAATAATGGTACATCTGTAATTTTTAATCTCGTTACAATATCTTTCAGAATAACAGTGTTTAGAATACTTTCTAAATATTCATCAATACTTTCATCATCTTCAACATGTACAAGCCTAGGGAAAGAACTATGCTCGATATACAAATTGTATATATCCATATCTGACAAGTTTTGCTGACTATATGCACTATGAAATTCTTTAAATGAAAGCGGTAGCATCTCAACTTGCACATATCTACCGGTTAATAATGTGGCAATATCAGAGGACATAAAATATGCGTTTGAACCTGTAATATAAATATCTACATTAGGTTTGATAAATAAACTTCCCTACGACCTTCTCAAATTGTGGTACATGCTGCACTTCATCTAAAAATACATACATGGGAGTCTCTGGAATCAATCGTTCTACTATATACTCATGGAGGGCATGATACTCCTGTAGCGGTTCATACTCTAAATCTTCAAAATTAATAGAAATGATTTGATTGGCTTTTACACCACTAGCTAATAATTCTTGTTTAAACAATTCAAATAATGTAGATTTGCCGCACCGACGCACACCAGAAACGACTTTAATCACATCTTGATCTTTATGACGCCTTAAAAATTCTAAGTATTGCTCGCGTTGAATCAAAGGCATTATAACCTCCTTAGCTCAACAATATTCACTATTATTGCACAACTAGAAACATATTTTAGGATAGTAATCCTAATTCAGTACATTTATAATTTAAACAGGGACTATAATCCTTATTTATTATAATTATATCATTTTTTAGGATTATAATCCCTATTTTTATTAAATACAATATATTTCGGGATTACAATCCTAAAACAACTGTTTTATCATCGTATTGAACACTTATAACTATCTCTATCCCTTATTTAGTGACCCGCATGCTTTATCATATGATCTAAAATGCTAACAAAATCTCGTTCCACAGCAGAAGTGTCTGCACCGGTGCTACCAATCCCAGTTAACATAGTTTCTTTCCAATCATTCTTTGCCTTAAATCTAAATGAGATCAAATACTTAACTTTTGTTTTATCCGCTTCTCCTTTTGGCAAATAGTAAAAGCCTATGCTTCTTTCAGTAGGCAACAGTGCTGGATTATCTTGCGGTTTATATTCGCTATATATGGATTTCATAAAGGTTAGAATATCTTCACCCTTTACAGACGTATCTACAAAAACGATCTCATCGTATGTAAATAAAGGTATCTTATTAGTGCCTGCTACGCGTGTCGCTTTAGATTTAGCTAGCTCCAACGCCTCCTCATGAGTGGCCATCCGCATGCCATACCGCTTAGCACTCTCCACCAAAGAAGAGTTCAAATGAACTAAATACGCCTGTGAATAAGCAAAATCTGCATCATTATCCCTTCTCTCACCACCAGGTGCAGGCAAGGTTGGACGATGCACCACAGAATTTATGGTAAAAGAAAAACCATTGCTTTCATCATAAAAAACATATACATTGCGCTGGAATGGTTTCTCCTTCTCCACCACAGCAGATTGAAGAACTAGACGCGGACGAACAACGCTGAACTCCTTTTCCACACTAGCCTTGATATCCTCTGGCGTCGCAGGATCACCGTTCTCCGTCGTCCACACAAAAGAACAACCGCTCAATAAAAATGTACAAATACACACAACAACTAATGATATATACCTAATCAACTGCTTCATAGATACACCTCTCCCTGACCTATTTTCCTCGAACAGCCTGTTGTATTTCCCGATCAACAACGGTAATTATGTCTCGTTCAATCTGCTCAGAACTCTTATCTTGATAACCAACACCACTCATTAAGGTATCTCGCCAATCTTCCCGCCCTCTAATTTTAAAACTTATTAGGTACAGAGCCTTGCTCTTGTCTGTTTCACCATTTGGTAAATAGTAAAAGCTAACCTTACGGCCATACACGCTACTTACTAAGGTCTCGTCACCATTAGGTTTATATAGAGAATATATGTCTCGTAACATACCTACGACACCTGCGCCATTCGATGTTTGATTAAGAAATATAAAATCCCCTTCCTCAAACAAAGGCACCGTACTATTACCATCTTTTCGCATAATCTTAGCATCCATTAGCGTTTTGCGCTCCTCATTATTAGCTACCTGAAATCTATACTTTGCAGCAAGTGCTACCTCACTATTTAAATGATTTAAATATGTATCTGCGTACCTATACTCTGCGTTCGTAACCCGTTGACCACCAGGAATAGGCAACTGAGGAACCTCAACAGAAGCACGCGCAGTAAAGACAATGCCATTATTCTCATCAAAGAAACGTATATTTATAGTGCTTATAAGGCTTTGTGGTAATAACCTCAGAAGCCTGCAACACTAGACGGGGATTATAAGCCCTAAAACGCTCCTCAACCATCTCCTTCACATCATTTGGCGTATACGGATCCCCATCAAACAACGTTATCCGAGAAGAAGTACAACCACCCAATACAACACTACAAACACACACAAAAACCAACAACACAAACCTAGCAAACAAAGGCATACACAAACACACCTCTCTCCCTCCATCAAATATTCTATCAATGATACACAATAATATGATAATTAGCTTGTTGATACTCTATTACCTTTCCCATCAGGGGCCCCATGCTAAAGTGCTTTGTTGTTTTAAACTATTACCATTGATAAGCGACTTAGGTCACTATGGAGACTTATGATGAGCGACTTAGGTCACTATAGCTAAACATATATTCCGGGCCCCATCAATAATAGCTAACTATTAACTAGTTCATCCAGCATATTCATGCGATAATTCTCTATTACATTCATAAAGGATTGATTATGTATCGGATTTTCCGTCATCCCAAATAGGTGGCTTTTACAGTCACAGTCGGAGGATCCAAATTTAGGCACGTCCCATTCGGCAACGCCACGGACCGCATCAGCGAGAGCACATTCCGCATCATCTAGGCTAGTTCGAATTGGCAGGCCTGCAATCATTTCGCAGTGACCGCGGAAGTAGTCTAGATGCCAGTGCATTTTCTTCCGTTTTCGCTTGTGGCGTTCAATGCGTTTCGTTAAATTTGCCTTCGCGGAACCAACGTACATATAGTAACCAGGTTTGAAATGCATCATCCTTTTAGAACCAATTTCAAGGTCTAAATCATGGTCGAGATGCATGACCATTACGTACACGCCGCTATCGTGAGCCTCTGTGTCGAGAATACTACTAGGATAGGAACATTCATGGGTTACAGTGGGCATGGTAAAAGTATCATCCCACGCTACAGCAACGGCTTTCCAGTCTAAGGAAGTTGCGACCTCTTTAAAGGTTTTGGCAAACTCCAAATCTGTATGGTAGTCTGGCAAGAACCACTGTGCTCTGTCCCATTGTACGAGGAACAAAACACCGGTGTGGTAACCTTCGTTTTGCAATTCTTTCAAATGCAATAAATGCTTGCGACCTCGCTCCGTAATTGCATCAGGGAACATGGCTCCCGTTTTAGAGAATAGCGTACAAGACTTAACCTCTAATAGAAACTCATCACCTTTATCATTGGTGAGGAGCAAGTCAAAACGAGATGATATGCCATGTAGTTTAACCGTATATTCTCGTCGTACAACGCGCCACTCTTCCCAGCCTGGTATCAGTTTATTTTCAATCAAATGCTGCGCTACATCATTGCTGTAGTTGGTGTCGAGCATAATCACAATGCCATCGCGCTCGATGCCAACTACGCGATATTTCGTTTTTGCATCCGGCTTATCATGAGGCACAATGTACATCGTTACACCCGTAAACAAGAGCTCCCACATGCGACCAGGATTTGGCAAATGAGCGAGTACACTTTCACCATTCAAATCTAAGGTCACCACAAAACGATTCGGACGACCAGTATATTTCGCTTTTAAAATTGTATCGTAAAGGACCTTCATTGTATCTCCTATATCAATAATATTCTATATATCTATTATACGCTATTTTGTTACAGGATGAGAGTCCTACGGATTGTACTTTGAGAGTCCTTACAAATTGCATGGTGAATGCCCTAAGAAAAGACTAAGAAGTACCACCTTACCTATTTACAAAATCTAAATTAATAATTCACCACAGTTACAGGATCATTGTTGCGATATTTGCGATTACTGTGTGGAAAGTCTCGTTCTACCAAATTCTGTAGCGCTTCGCCTAATAACGTCCAAAAAGCATCAGAATCTTCCGTTGGTATACCAAGAACAATGGAGTTTCCTTTGGAATAGGTAATACATGTAGAGGTTATGTTATCAATAATTGGCAAATATACAATAATTACGCCACATGCTGCTAGCATATCCTTAAGAGGCTCTTTCACACCGATTAAAGGTTCACTAGAAAAGTCCTTAATTTTTGGTATAAATTTTCTTAGTAACTCCGCATCGTAAGGATTGACCTCTACAAAACGAGACTGCCCTTTCGTGATTTGTACTAGTGTATAAATCGCACTCTTTTTAGCGGGCTCCATATCCTTAATATTTTCATATACTAAGGGCATAATCATGTCATTAGCTACATTGTTTTAAAGAAGCTACCTCAAAAAACTTTTGTAAATTATTGACCTGCTCAGCTGCCTTTTTTCGTTTCTGGAACGATGCCCAAACGTGCAAGCTTGGCATAACCAAAAGGTTTAGCAAAGTTGATTTCTTCATCAATAGAATTCTCATACTCTACTTTTAATATCTGCTCCCTATAACTAGCTTCTAAACCATTCCAAAAACTAGCCTCTACACCAAACACCCGCTCAAGACGCATTGCCACATCTTGAGTTAGTGGCACCTCTCCATTAATGAGCTTACTAATGTGTTTTTCACTCATATCCATTCGTGTAGCTAATTCTTTTTGTGTCATATGCCTATCTTCTAAAACCTCTTTTATAGTCATACCTGGTGGTATCGCTATAAAGGTATTACTCTCATATATCTTCATATGTATAGCTCCTATACTAATGCTAATCTACAATCTCTCCAATCATAGTGAATGGTTGATACAATATAAATGGCCATTTATAATAATTTACCTAGTAGGTTAATTCTATTATACCTCTTCAAATACAAATGTAAATAAATAGTTTACCAATTAGGTAAATTTAATAACACTATGTAGTATTAAAAATCATATATGCTATTAATAATTAATATTAAAAATCTTTCATTTTTGTAGCTTAGGTTACATTATTACGTGTTAAAATAGTTTATACTAGGAACATCGGGTCAGTATTTAATACCCGTACTGATCGTTACGCCGGGTTTTGATGAGGCATCGCCTAGTTGATCTCATCACGCTTGTTCGTATATACGTGCGAAGCTTTCACAAAACCCAATGGCGTATATTTTTTACAAACAAAGAATCATATAGATTAACTAAGTAGTTTTAGCCACAATTCTCCGCAGAGAGGGCTCGAGAAAGGATTTAACATGGCACAAATTGCAGCAAATTTACAACGCATATAAAAACGGCCAACGCCGTTATGCAATTACACCTCGCGTTCCTGGCAGGTTTCATTCAACCTGAACAATTACAAAAATATATCGAAGTAGCTAATGAGTTCGGCGCCGTTCTTAAATTGACTGGCAGCCAACGCATTATGATTACGAATTTGAAAGCAGAAGACGTAGATAAAGCTTGGGAAATGCTCGGCATGGAGCCAGCGTACACTGTATCTAATCGCGTGCGCAGCGTAAAAATCTGCCCAGGTACTACATTCTGTAAACGTGCTAAACAAGATAGCGTACATCTTGGCATGCAAATCGAGCGCAAATATTTGTCTCAAGAAATGCCAAGCAAAATGAAAATCGGCGTGTCCGGTTGTCTTAACTCTTGTACTGAAAGCCGCATGAAAGATGTTGGTATTATCGGTACTGTAGAGGGCTGGAATGTTTACGCTGGCGGTAGCGGCGGTGCTCATCCACGCATCGGCGACCTCATCGCTGAAGTAACAACTGAAAAAGGAAGCTCTTGCATTAGTAGATCGTATCATTGCATACTATAAAGAAAATGCACAAATCGAGCGCATGGGCGAATTCATTGACCGCATTGGTTTAGAGGCTTTCAAAGCAGCTGTATTAGGCGACCTTGAAGGTGCTCCAGCTGAAAGCAAATCTGACGAACCAGCTGTGTTCTTACCTGGTCATGGCAACGATCCTGAACCAGAAGCACCACGCCTCGAAGAAGGTGCCCCTATTACACCAGATACAATCATTCGCGATATCGTAGATACATATCCAAATGTAGTACCTGTGTTACAAAGCATCGGTATGGGTTGCCTTGGTTGCCCATCTTCTACAGCTGAACCATTATGGCAAGCTGCAGAAATTCACGGTGTTAATGTATACGATTTAGTTCAAAAATTAGAAACAGCACGAAAAGGAGCTTAATATGTCCGCATTCTTAGGTCACATTCATTACTGGTTATATCGTAAAATTCAATTGCTCGTTGAGCGTGAAAACTTGATTTTAGAAAAAACAACTAAGGTTGTTGATGATTTGGCAGAGGAATTGCACTCCATCTCCGTAGATACTTACGGCGAGCCAATCAATCCAAGTATTCCACTTGAAAACATCATCGATCATGGTAATATCCATGGCTGGTTGTCCAACCAAATTAACATCGCATCTGTTCGCGAAGCAGCTTTCATCAAAGATTTGCTCGACACTAACTCTGGCGACGAAGCGGTGAACGTAGTAACAGCAATTCTTGATGCCTTTGCTGTACAAGGACAAGCATGTGGCGTTGTGGCACAAGACAGCCTTGAGGAGCACACTGCACCAGCTATTTACAATGCGTTGCAAAACTTCTACGTAAATGGCATGCCTTGCGATGGTGGTGACCAATTTGTTTCTGAAAGCCCAGACGAGTTTACCTGGGTTGGCGATCACAGATTACAAGTAGGCTACTGGCGTACGGCGGGCGTTGACTCTAAGTTCATGGCACTTGCGTACCAAACATGGTTCGAAGCTTTTGTAAAAGCAGTAGATCCTAACTTTGAACTTGTAACGACTGAAGAAAACGGCACACGTTTATATACAATCAAGAAAAAATAATTAATAAATACATAACATTCCGTTTGTTTAGGCACTATAAACGAACGAAAACGAGCAAAAAAGCGAATGTAAAATTTTACGTTCGCTTTTTATCTTGTTATTTATATTCTACAATTACTTAACGGTATATGTAGTACCACGTCCTATACCTTGTTTTCTTAAAAAACCTGATTTGACTAATTTATTCAAATTTTGTTCAATGACAGGTAAAATGATTCTTATCGAGTTTTCCGAATATACTATATCATAAAACGGGCGCAAAAACGAACGTAAATATTTTCGTTCGTTTTTGCATCTATTTTAAATCTATATTTAATATATATATTCTTTCAAAACTGTAGCTATAGGCACAGCATTGATAAGCAATATCATTTATAATGTAAGCATAAGGTAATTACACAAGTTCATTTAATTAAGTAATAGCGTCAGCTTTCAAAATAAAAAGCTAGAATTAGGAGGTCTATTATGGCAGGCACAGTTAATCAAGAATTAGGTTTACTATTCCAAGGTCCTAACTATGTAATCGTAAAAAAAGGCGGCAAAGCTGGTGAACAAGTTGAAAAACACAACCACCCAGAAGCAAATGTAATTTTTACAGTAGTTAAAGGTAAAGTACAAGTATTCCTTAACGAAACTGAAGAACATGTACTTGTACCAGGCCAAGTATTGGAATTCAACGGCGACAACTACATCCAAGCAACACTCGTAGAAGACAGCGAATTCGTAGTAAACCTTATTCATAAACCAGAATAAAAACTAGTTTAAAACATAAACCCTATAAGAAAAGGCGGTTAATCATTTGAGATTAACCGCCTTTTTTATGGAGCTTACATTTTGTAGAGCTTAAAAGGAATTATAGATTGTAAGGTCACTTACATCAAAGCGTTTTGTATGGCCCGGAGCAGGTACGCAATCTGGATGAGGATAACCGATTGGGAATATCGCTACAGGAATGATGTTATCAGGCAAAGCATAGGCTGTCCGGACTTTAACGGGATCAAAATGAGCAATCCATGTTGTTCCTAAACCTATATCCGCCACGGTAAACATGAGGTGAGTACCTACAATACTAGCGTCTACAACGCCCATATCCGCATCATCGTATTCCCGTTTCCAACTCACTGTATTATCGTAACAAACAATAATCGCCAACGGCGCATTGAAGTGACCATTAGTGCAGTCTTTTAGTTTATTAAGACTATCTGTCGTATTCAGCACAAGTAAGCGTTGCGGCTGATAATTATGAGCCGTAGGTGCTAATCTCGCTGCCTCTAACAAGATATCTAACTTCTCTTGCTCAACGGGCTTCGTATCAAATTTTCGAACTGAATACCGCTCTGTGGCTAATGCTTTAAAATCTTTCATTAGATCTCACTCCTTATTTGAAATAAGCTAATCTATTTTAAAGAAAACACCTATATAATGCTTACAATATCTTGCCTCTATACAGACTACTTCTGTTAATATATTTCTCTATCTTACTATAAAAGTCCTTTAAATCCAAAAGCCCCTTATCTGAAACCAGACAAGGGGCCATTTCATATTATTTTTTTAGCCGGTATTATTTTTTAAGACGGCTAATTACTTCGTTAGTAATGTTTTCGATTTTGCTGTTAGCATCAGCCGCACGGATTGTGTATGGATCATCCAATACTACATCCATTTTTTTCTCAACGCGAATAGATTCAACTGCATTATGAATTGCTTGCATCATAGGTTGAGCAATTTTGTTGATTTCATCGTTTTCTTTTTGAAGCAATGGAGCTACGGATTTATTGAATTCAGCTTCCGCTTGAGTTTGATCTTGAATTTTTTCAATTTCTTGTACTTTTTTCTCAATTTGTGGACGGTATTGAGCGTCTACTTGTTGCATTTTCATATCTAATGCACCATAGCCAGGGTAGCTATTTACTACTTGGCTCATATTTACTAAGCCAATGTTAGCAGCACTTGCTACTGCAGCAGTAGCAGACATAGCACCAACGATAGCTAGGGTAGTTAATTTTTTAGATAATTTCATCTGAAATCCTCCTCGAAATAAAAGTGTCACTATACAATCCAATAGTGTACTATTTTTACTATAACAAATCTCGCTAACTTTCACAAGACTATGTTACATAGCATAATAAAGCCCTATGAACTACTTATGAAAGTCTATAGAACTTAAAATAATACCCACAAGTATACTCTGAAGCTATAATAGCAGTCGCTACGGACATATTCAGAGCACACATGTGGGTATTACGGCTTTCACCTATTATTTATAATTCGACGTCGAATTATTGTTCATCATTTAAATAGATATATTTATCGGATTTCAATTTGGACACGAGATCAGGCACCAAACCGATAAGACGATCGAAGCTGCTGCTGTAAGGGTTGCCTTTAATGTTGAACAACTCGATTCGTTCGCCTTTAATAACGAGGATAGCGCTTGGTTCCATTTTGGCACCGCCGCCACCGCCGCCACATTCGTGGTTTTTGTTAGCAGTGTTGTGGTTTGTACCAGTACCAAAACCAAATGTTACGTCTACGAATGGAACAAGTGTAGTATCGCCGATTTGCACAGCTTCGCCTACTACAGTTTCCACCTTAATCATATTTTTGAATTTCTCAAATAGGACTTCCAAATTCTCTTTTACATTACTGTTTTCCATCACAGTACCTCCGCTTTTTGTGAAAGTATCATTGCTGTACGTTCAATACTTAGGTTTTTATACTATGTATTTACTTCTATATGACATATACATTATTTGTAGACCTTATATATTGTCTTAATACAGCTCATTTACTTAGTTGACTTAATATATCCTTACGCTGTTTGACCTTGTTCGGCTTTTAGCTTTTCTAGCTGCTTTGCTTCCTTCCGTTTAACCCAGAAGACGCGAGCGCTTTCACCCAATAGGGAACGCATTGGCTTAGATAGCAAAAATCTTGTGCCATGCCAAGCCATGACAGCTAAAATGATGCGCCCTTTAATATGTCCGCTACCTTCACCGGCCCAATTTACATAATCGAGCTCGATGTTCTCAGCTTGTTCAGGCCAAATGCTGTACAGCATAGATGCGATAATCCCCATACGATATGGGTCACCGATACCAAATCGACCTTCTATGGCCACATCGCGTGGTTTAGAGTGGTCATAGCATCGCTTCGAAACAAGGAATAGCTGGTGCCATAATTCTGTATTTTGTACATGTTTCATGAACCAGAATGTAGGAATTTTAGACTTAAATGATGCTACCGGATCGTTTGGATCTGGTTTTTCAAAACGATGTTTAACCGTCGTTTTGAGGTCTTTCACCTTCGTAAATACCTTTTCCTTGATAGAACCGTCACTGTTGAAAGTAACGCGGCTCACTGTTTCGTCATCGCTTTTAATATGGGATGTTGGATCTTGCTGAATGGAGTCATACCGATCAGCACGAGCTTGTGCATCCATATCCTTAGAAGCTTGTTCAGGACGTTCAATGCGTTCATTTGGATTGTCAGATCTACCAGCCCCTGGTGATTCTTCATCACCAAAGGTAGCGTCAGAACGTTGAGAGCTCTTTAAATCTTCAAAGCTAGTGCCACTAGAGCTTACAGAAGGACCTTGTCCGCCCTCCTTGCATCGCCTTAGCAAAGGCCTCTGCTTGTGACATATCATCGTCTTCGTCCACAACTTTTTGGTATTCTTCATCAACGCGATTTTCAAGCCATTGTTCATAGTCTTTCACAGGACCAATCTTGAGCATGCCCAAAATGTATAATTCCTTAAAAAATGGTTTGTCCTGCAAATACGCTAGATGCAGTGAAAATACACGCCACAGCCATTTGATGCGCAGCTCGCCACGATATGGCGACCGTCCATCAATTTCGATGCTATATGTGATTGGTGCCAGTAGGATAATCAAGATGAGTGCTGCAATGATGGCCACAATAACGAGGGCCACAATAGCCACTGTACTCAACCACATCACCTCCTTAGGTGTACCTATGATTAGTTTTCAATACCTTTTCGAGCCATTACGCCTTGAAGGTAGTAATGTTTAACCTCTTTCATTTCCGTTACAAGGTCTGCCTCGTCGATTAATTCTTGAGGAGCCCCACGGCCCGTAAATACGAGTTCCGTTTCTGGATGACGAGCATCGAGTAAAGCTTTAGTTTTATCCCATGTAATGAGTTCAAAGAAGAGAGCCATATTGTACTCATCAAGTACGACGAGATCGTACTCTCCACTGCTAATAGCAGCCAGTGCGCGTTCGTAGCCTTTTTCAATGAGCGCTACATAGTCCTTTGGCGGATTACCGGATTCAAAGACAACGACTTCATCGCCCCATTTAGCGAGTTCATCCTTGCTCTTCATCCCTTCTTTGATGATAAAGAATGGCTTACCCACGGTTTCTAAGGTTAAATTCTGTAAGGTAGGTAAAATAGTATGTTCACTATATACTTTAGATTTCATAAATTGCAAAAGAAGAGGACTTTCTTGCCAGCACCGATGGCACGGATTGCTAAACCGATAGCAGCGGTCGTTTTGCCCTTGCCTTCGCCGGTATAAACTTGTACATAGGCCTTCATAGATATACCTCCGTTCATATACTTTTATTTTACAATATATATATGCAAAAATAAAGAAAAAGAACTTGCTATTAGTGCATTTGCACGCATAACAAGTTCTTTTTCTATGAATTATGTTTTATTTTAGTTACTAATTGGTAAGAAGATCATAGGGTCTGTAGGAGATCCATTGAGTCGTACCTCGTAGTGAACGTGAGCGCCTGTACTTTTACCAGTACTGCCCATCAAGGCAATTGTTTGACCTTGTTTTACGCTCATCCCTACAGTTACCAATACGGCACTATTATGGCCATAACGGGTTACGAAGCCATTACCGTGGTCGATTTCAACGAGGTTACCATAACCGCCTTCTGTATAACCTGCAAAGGTTACAACGCCCGCAGCGGTCGCCACAATTGGTGTACCATAGTCATCCGCAATATCTACCCCCTCGTGGAATGCACCTATAGCGCCCGTTACAGGGTCCACACGGCTACCAAATGGAGAGAAGTAATAACGCCCTTGCTCGGCCAGATACTTGGTGTAGTGTTATTCGTAACACCACCAGAGCCAGCAGAGAAGTTAATGGATTGCATAGCCATAAGGTCTTGCGCCCCACCATCACGAAGGATATTACGCATTGTATAGAAGCTAACTAGCAATTTTTGTGCGTCCTTGTCCATTTTGGACAGACGAGCTGATAATTGTGCCGCTGTTAGCGTCTTTACTTCGCTTTCATCAGCGGCTGGCTGCTTTGGGTCGCTACCGTCCCCGCCACCTTGAGATGGTGTGCCAGATTCAGCGCCCTTCAGCATTTGCTTGTTTTCTTCGCTAATTTGATTTAAGTTTTGAATTTTCTTATCTAAAACATCTGTCTTTTGTTGTAACAATTTCAACTGTTCAGATTGTAATTGTGTCTGTTGACGTAATTGCACAACCTCAGCTTGGCGCACGATGCCCCAAATGCCGAGAACCAACGCCACGATGATTAAGATAGAGCTTACAATAGCTGCAATCTTCGCTTGCTTGGTTGTTAATGTCAATATGCAGTTGTCACCATTTCTTTCAACTTTGTTTGAAATAAATGCCGGTACTTTCAATACAAACCTTCCTTATTTAGAAACGATGGCGCTCGTTAACGCTTCCTCATTGGTGCGCTCGCCCAACGCTTCGTTCAAACTCTCTAATTCTTCTTGTGAAAGACTTACGAGACTTTTACCTTTCACAATAGGTTTACTAAAAATACGGGATTCGCTACGACCGTAAATACTGGAGATACAGATACCGTTATTGTTGCCATCAAGTAATGTAAGCGCAAAAGACAAATCATTACCGATATTTTCAAAGGCATTATATTTAACAAAGCCAATTTTTTGTATCGTATTGCTTTGAATATTGCGGATCGCCGCTTGTTCGGTCATCATAGTCTCAAGACCCTTAGCAGCATCGCGAATTTCGCTAACCTCTACAGATAATTTACGTTCTAGGCTCGCACCATTGTCCCCTTGCATAAAGAAATCATATTTCTTTTTAAGGCTCCCCAAGCGAATGTGCAAGATTACACAATACACTAACAACGCTATTACAAGGATGATGGTCGCCATGCCAATCCACGGTTGAATCGATTCGAACATGTATATTCCTTCCTATACAATCATCAAAACTCCAACAGTTAATTATACCATTCTTATTGTGAAAGTTAAATGACTGCATACAATTTAATTTAATATGTGTAATTATAGATTAATTATACTTACCCTTTTATTTCGTCAATAAATGGGCTTATCGCTCGTTCTAGTATACCATGTAGAGCCGCTATGAGTACACCGTAATTTACGATTGGCGTACCTTGTACAACGGCACATTCAATGCGTCGTAACACCTCGCGGCGTGTGAGCATACAAGCACCACAATGAATGATTAAATCATACTGGGATACATCTTTTGGGAAGGCGCCCCCACTCGTAAATTCTAGCTGTAAATCTGTATGGCCTTGCTTCTTAAGGAAGATTTGGAATCTTTACAGTACCAATATCATCACATTGGCGACGATGTGTACAACCTTCGCTAATAAGAACCTTAGAGCCTGCTTTCAAATTCTTAATCGCTTCTACACCAGCTACTAAATCTTGTAATTTGCCCTTAAAGCGGGCCATCAAAATAGAGAATGATGTCAACGGAATTGTATCAGGTGTTAACTCATCGACGCGATCAAAAGCTTGCGAGTCACAGATAACCATCTTAGGTGGGTTCTTAAGAGAGTTGATCATAGCTGGTAACTCTTCTGTTTGGCACACTAGCGCTAAGCCTTTATAATCTAAGATTTCACGAATAGTTTGTACTTGAGGCAAAATAAGGCGGCCCTTTGGCGCTGCACTATCAATAGGACATACAAGGATGATTGTATCCTCCCTCTTCAACTAAACCCTGTAATAGAGTTTGATCACCTTCTACATCAAGTGGTGTTAATCCGCCCAGAAGATCGAGTAACTCTAAACGTTTAACCTTAGATGTAAAATCAGCAGAACCCAATGACAGTAGCTAATTCAGATAATCCCTTATGAGTTTCTACATAAGTAGATGCATCTGTTTTATTTTCTATATTGTTTTCTTTATCATTTTCTTTATCAATTCCTGCATTGATTTCATTTATAAATAATGCAATAGGTACATTATTTTGTTTTAAAAGCCCTAACCAATGCATATCATCAGCAGTTGGTTCTTCATCGGTACGAAGTACATAAACAGCGAGATTAATCTTTTTCACAACCTCTTCTGTTTTCTCCATCCGCAATGTACCTAATTCAGTTGTATCATCTATACCAGCTGTATCGGTAATTACTACAGGTCCTAGTGGCAAAATCTCCATGGATTTACTCACTGGATCTGTTGTTGTTCCTGCCACCTCAGATACAAGGGATACAGGCTGATCTGTTAACATATTAATCAATGTAGACTTACCAGCGTTACAACGACCAAAAAAGCCTATATGCACGCGGTTTGCTTTAGGTGTTTGTTCCATAGTCTATCCTTGTTACTTAACGTTTGTATTTCTTACAAAATATAGTTAATCATCTTACAACATGTATATAATTTATTATGATTTATTATGATTTATTATGATTTATTATGATTTACTAAGTTATCTTACAATATTATTATAACTCAATAAAATACCTTATATACAGTAAAAGCGCAGTCCGTAGACTACGCTTTTACCGTGGATTGTAAATTGTATTTATATTATACAGAATTGTTATCTATTTGTCATTACTAAATTCACATAATTCGATATCAAATTTAGTATACCGATTATGATATTTAATAAAAAATCCACTATATATAGTTATTACGTAGTAATAAAGAGTACAAGATTATATATTACAAGTGTTTTAGCTCAGCAATTATACTCTAAATTCTACTGTTTCAGTATCGTCTGTGTTATCTTGACCATCCATAAAAGCAATGAGACGTTCTAATTCTGCTTCAGAAGAGAAGGCAATTTCAATCTTACCTTGAACCTTTTTACCAGCACGGAATTTAATATTTACAGGAGATCCCTAAGCTTAGTTTTAAACGATCCATAAGAGCACGCACCTCTGCAGTACTTTGCGGCTTAGCAGCCTTTGCTTTAGGTGTCTTATTTTGCATAGACTTCACAAGGGCCTCTGCTTGACGAGCACTCAACTCGCCTTCTTTAATACGTTCAGCAGCTTCAATTTGTGTGCAGCACTACGCAATGCCAACAATGGACGCGCTTGACCAACTGTTAAATCGCCTTCGATGAGATCTTTTTGTACAGAATCACATAATTTTAACAAACGAACCATATTTGCAATATAAGAACGACTGCGACCAAGGCGAGCAGAAATCATTTCTTGAGTTTGTTTATACGTATCCATTAAACCTTGGTATGCCAAGGCTTCTTCAATTGGATCCAAGCCTTCACGTTGTAGATTTTCAACGAGGGCCACTTCTGTCATCTCTTCTGTATTATATTTCTTTACAATAACTGGTACTGTCTCTAGACCCGCAATAATAGCCGCACGGTAACGACGTTCACCAGCTACGATTTGGTATTTATTCTTTTGTTTACGTACTACAATTGGTTGAAAAATACCAAGGTTTTTAATAGATTCAGCTAATGTTGCTAAACTATCTTCATCAAAACTTTTACGAGGTTGATCTGCATTAGGAACTAACTCGGAAATTGGTAGTTCGTGAATCTCCTTTTCAGGCAATACGGACTCTACCGTATCTACCTTCATTAAATTTCCAAGGCCCTTCCCCAAGCCGGATGATTTACTTTTCTTACTTTTTACTTCTCTAGGCATAACTAACCTCTCTCACCTTACATATGCGACTATATATCAATTTGTAACACTCAATTATTTAATTATTTAGCTTTTGAAGCTTTAATCACTTCTTTAGCCAGTTTAGTATATACGTCCGCCCCTTTAGATTTTGGATCATATACGATAATAGGTTCACCATAGCTTGGGGCTTCGCTAAGACGTACATTACGTGGAATAATAGTCTTATATACTTTATTACCAAAGAATTTTTTCACTTCATCAGCAACTTGAATAGATAAATTTGTACGACCATCAAACATAGTTAACAAAACACCTTCAATTTCAAGGTCTTTATTAGATGTTTGTTGCACAATTGTTATAGGTTTTTAACTAATTGGCTAACCCCTTCTAATGCATAGAATTCACTTTGAATCGGAATTAGTACGCTATCTGCTGCTGTAAAAGGCATTTAATGTTAGCAAGCCAAGGGATGGCGGACAGTCAATAATGATGAAATCATATTCGTCACGTACTGGTGCCAATGCTTTTTTCAACATTGTTTCACGTGAAACAACTGAAACCAGTTCTACTTCTGCACCAGCTAATTGAATTGTTGCAGGCGCTACAAATAGCTTTTTCAAGCATTGTAGGCTGAACAATATCAGCAATGGGTTCACCATCGATTAGAACATCGTGTACACAGAGTTCTAAATCATCTTTTTCTATACCTAAACCAGAGCTAGCATTACCTTGTGGATCCAAATCAACAAGTAATACTTTTTTACCAGCATCAGCCAAACAAGCGCTCAAATTCACGGATGTCGTTGTCTTACCAACACCGCCTTTTTGATTAGTAATAGCTATAACTTTGCCCACTTAATTCACCTCACATCTTCGTTCAAAATATTTCTTTTTCCATTATAACATAAAACAATGATAATTACGGTAATTACAAATCAAATTCTCAAAAAATATCTATAATTTTATCTATTAAACACATCATTTAATAATATACATGATCAGATATTAGCAAATAATATAATATAAACTCATTTTGTATTCTCAAAACTCTTAATAAAAACCCTAATTGTTTCACGTGAAACAATTTACTTTTAATTTTTTAAAACGATTTTGAGTTAAATATGTACATAAATGTTTCACGTGAAACATTTATGTATAATCAAAAATTTACAACTTGCTCCATATATAATTCTAGCAAAAAAATTATGTTAAAAAATTAAGCTTGGTATATAAATATATACCAACTAATTAAAATTACACAAAATTTTTTCACGCATATTTTGCTTTAAAAACAACTAAAAAATGCAATTAAATTTATTAAATTAAATAAGCCAATATAAATATCTAAGTTAGCAAAACAACTGATCGCAAAATTTAATTAAACGTTTCAACTAATAATTAAAAATCAACACCAAAACAAAATTTAATATACTGAGTAAAATTTACAAACAAAACGATTAAATTGTTTCACATGAAACAATCTAATATAAAGTAGTAAGATTATTAAGTAAATATAACAGCGCAAAGTCTCTATAATATTATCATTAATAACTTTTAGGATTAAAATGCAATTCGATATAGCTTTAAGTTATATCAACATACAACTAAATTATATGAGAATACAGGTCCTATATACTTTGACAGGCATTATCGATATCTATATACTATTAATTAGATAGTAATTATATTTATAGGCATAAAAATCAGTAAATTTTAAGTTTTAACTGATCTATATACAATATACTAAAGATTAAATACACGCTCTACGGATACGCAGGGCTTTTTATTTTGAAAAGGAGGCGTTTCCATGCCCATTTATAACGGAATGCTTCCTGCCATCGATAAAGCAGAAGTAAAACGATACGCAGGACTTCGTCATTCAGAGGATTTCCCTCAACAATATGTGGATGAAGCATGTAAAGAAATTCAGTTGTTAGCTACACCTAAAGGTGTATATCAAGAATATGATTATGATGCAGAAACAAAGACAATTTTGAGCAATCCACCGCTTAAAATTGAAGGTTCCATCATTGAAAAACACTTAGAAAAGTCTACAAAAGTCTATGTATTAGGCGTGACAGTAGGCGAAGATGTAGAAATCCGCAGTGAACAGTTATTTAAACAAGGTAACTACACTGTAGGTTTGTTACTTGATGCAGCGGCTACCACAGCAGTAGAACAAGTAGCTGATCAAGTTAATGAAGTTATCAATACAATCGCAAAAAAACAAGGTTATAAACCAACATGGCGCTTTAGCCCTGGTTATGGCAACTGGCCATTAGAAATTCAGCCTCAATTAGCAAAAATTATTAAAACAGAGATGATTGGTTTGCAAGTAACGGAGAACTATTTATTATTCCCACGTAAATCTGTAACAGCTATCATTGGTTTAATGCCAGCTAACGAAGACATCAAAACAAAGCGTGGTTGCACATCTTGTTCCCAAAAGGATTGTGCATCTCGTAAACTACCAGAAAAGGCGACTGTAACGTCTAATAACGAAGGCGAGGAGGGCTGTAACAAAACAACAGCTGAAGCCTCTGGTATCACTATGAAAGGCCAACCAACAGAATAATGTTTCACGTGAAACATTGTAATTTAGGATGTTAAAGGAAGATGTTTATGTATATATTTGACGGTGCTATGGGCACAATGCTTCAAGCTGCAGGCTTAGAAGAGGGCTATTGTCCAGAATTATTTAACGTAGAAAAACCAGAAGTAGTAAAGAATATTCACGCTCAATACTTACAACACGGCAGTGATGTAATCACTACCAATACATTCGGTGCTTGTGGTCTTAAATTAGAAGATTATGATTTACAGGATCGCGTAAGAGAAATCAATATTGCCGCTGTGAAGGTAGCAAAAGAGGCCATTGCAGAGAATAAACCAACTGCTCGTGTAGCAGGTTCTATGGGTCCTACAGGCCGTTTTTTACAACCATTAGGCAATATGAGCTTTGACTCTATCTATGATACATATCGTGAACAAGCCGAAGCATTAATCGAAGGTGGCGTTGATTTTATTATCATTGAAACTATCATCGACGTACAAGAAATGCGTGCCGCTTTATTAGCCTCTTTAGATGCACGTGAAGCAGCAGGAAAGACAAAAGAAGATGTACAAATCATCTGTCAATTTTCTTTCAGTGAAGACGGCCGTACTATTACAGGTACACCACCAGCAGTAGCAACTACTATCGTAGAAGCTATGGGTGCAGATATCATTGGTATCAACTGTTCCCTTGGACCTGAACAAATTACACCACTTATCGAGGAAATTGCTAGCGTTACAAACTTGCCAATTAGCTGTCAACCAAATGCAGGTATGCCTCAATTAATTAACAAACAAACTGTGTTCCCACTTACAGCAGAAGAAATGGGACCATTGATGCTTCCAATCGTAGATGCAGGCGCAACCTATGTAGGTGGCTGCTGTGGTACGACACCGGCACATATTCAATCTATTTCTGATGCTGTGAAAGCACATACGCCTAAAGAACGTGCTCATATTGAACCTAAAACAATTATTACAAGCCGTACTAAACTTTTAGAATTAGGTCACAATACAAAACCACTTATCATTGGTGAACGTATTAACCCAACAGGCCGTAAAGTTTTGGCCCAAGAATTACGCGATGGTTCTTTCATCCGTGTAAAACGCGATGCATTAGACCAAGTAGAAGCAGGTGCAGACATCCTCGACGTAAACATGGGTGTAGCTGGCATGGACCAAACTCCATTGATGGAGCGTGCTATTTTTGAATTATCCATGCTCGTTGAAACTCCATTGTCTATCGATACATTGGATCCAGCAGCCATGGAAGTAGCTCTTAAAAACTACCCAGGCCGCGCCCTAATCAACTCCGTAAATGGGGAGGAGGAGTCCATCACTCACGTTATGCCTTTGGCTAAACGTTATGGCGCAGCATTACTTTGCTTGCCATTATCTAGTGGTGATCTTCCTGAAAAAGCAGAGGACCGCGTTGATTTAGCTGAAAGCATCGTAAATCGCGCTTACGGCTATGGTCTTCAACCACACGACTTATTACTTGATCCATTGGTATTAACACTTGCCAGTGGTGAAGATAGTGCACGTCAAACATTGCGTACGTTACAGTTATATAAAGAGAAAAATTTGGCTTCCCAACAGTAATGGGCTTGTCCAATATCTCCTTCGGTATGCCTCAGCGTCCATACTTGAACGGCCAATTCTTAACAATGGCCCTCGCATGTGGCTTAACAACACCGATTATGAACCCATTAAATTATCCAGCTAAAAAAGCGTTCGTATCTAGTACAACACTATTAGGCTGGGACCCAGGTTCTGCTGAATTTATTAAAGAATACGGCTATGAAGACGAAACTACCGCTCCTGGTAACTCTGCTCCTAAAGGGCCAGAGAAAAAATCCTTCGACAGCAATGATCCACTCGCTAATATCCGCGCTTGTGTAGAACAAGGGGAGAAGGAAGCCATCGTCGAGCTTGTAAAAAAAGCCTTAGCAGACGGCATGGACCCATTAGATATTACGAAAAAAGGCTTATCTGAAGCGATGAATGTAGTAGGGGATAAATTCGGTTCTGGTAAATTATTCTTACCACAAGTAATGCTCGCTGCTGAAACAATGCAGGCTGCTTTCAACACTATTAAAGAAATCATTCCTGCTAGTGAAAGCTTAGATAAAGGTACAGTCGTTGTAGCAACAGTTAAAGGCGACATCCACGATTTAGGTAAAAATATCGTAGCAGCTTTACTCGAAAATAATGGTTACAAAATCGTTGACCTTGGCAAAGACGTTGATCCAGAGGTCATCGTTCAAGCTATTAAGGACAACAAAGCCGCTCTCGTTGGTATCTGTTCCTTGATGACGACAACCATGCCACAAATCGACAATACTATCGCTGCTATCCGCGCTGCAGGCCTTAAAACTAAGGTCATGGTTGGTGGCGCCGTAGTATCTCAAGACTACGCAGATCAAGCAGGCGCAGATATCTACGCTAAAGACGGCATCGCTGCTGTTAACCATGCCAACGATTATCTTTGAAACACTAGAAGAAATAATGTATAGTAACGAGGTACATGATGACATTAAGAGAGAAACATCAACAAGGGAAATTCACCATTACTGTTGAATTAGACCCACCAAAGAGCAGTTCTGCTCAAAAAGTATTTGACCAAGCAGCGCGTTTAAAAGGGAAAAGTAGATGCTATTAACATCGCTGACAGCCCTATGTCCAAGATGCGTATGAGCCCAATTTCCTTGTCCTATTTGTTACAACATAACAAAGATATTGAAACTATCTTCCACCTTACATGCCGCGACCGTAACATCATCGGCTTACAATCCGAATTACTAGGCGCTGCAGCACTCGGTGTAAATAATATCTTAACCCTTACTGGTGACAAACCAGATAATGGGGACCACCCATTTGCACAATCCGTATTTGAAGTAGACTGCATGGGCTTGCTCAATATCGCTAAAACATTAAATGCTGGTAAAGACTTGGCAGGTAATGATTTAGATGAGCCTACAAACTTCTACATTGGCGCTACTGGCAATCCTGGTGCACCAGACTTAGAAATTGAACGTCAAAAATTAGCAGCGAAAATTAAAAACGGTGCGCACTTCGTGCAAACACAACCAATTTACGATTTAGAACAAGCAAAACGCTACATCGATAAGATGTCTGAGTTCGATGTACCTATTATGCTTGGTTTAATTCCGCTTAAAAGCTTCAAAATGGCTACATATCTACACGAAAAAGTGCCTGGGATCAACCTTACTCAAGAAATCCTAGACCGTGTAGAAAAGGGCGGAAAAGAAGCGGGTACAGAAATCGCTATTGAAACCTTGGAACAAATCAAAAAAATCGCTGCAGGCGTACATATTATGCCTTTAAACGATATCGATACAACATTACATATCATTGATCACGTATAATATATAATAGACAATAATGATTATCCTCATATAATCAATTGTTTCCTACGAGATCTATAGTTATACTAAGTCTTTAATTTCTTTTGGTTTACGTGGGTATTGTTTAGGTGTTTTACCTATTTTCTTAATGTACAGAATTGCCCGTTTATCATCCAAGGTTGGAAGTATAACGGTACGTACTTCTTCAATCTTAGCTTTTAATGTGCTAAGGGCTTTATTTGATTCTCCCACTTCTTCTTCGTAGATAGCACCTTTTAAAGCAATAACGTAGCCACCTTCTTTAACATATGGTACGGTCCTCTAGTATCTTCGCTAGATAGCGATATCTTTCACGGCAATCTTGATGACTAAGATCCTCTGCACGGCCATGTAAAGTATTACAGTTCGTCAACTGTAGCTCATCCATAACGGATTCAAGGAAGGTAAGACGTTTTTTCAAAGAATCAAACAATGTAACCTTGAGGCTACGGTCGTAGATTGCCAACGGAATACCAGGGAAACCAGCGCCAGTACCGACATCGATGATGGACATGCCAGATTTAATAATATTTGGATCGTAGCAGGAGAGGGAGTCGATCATGTGCTTCACTACAACCTCTTTCATATCTGTAATACCGGTGAGGTTGAGATATTTATTTGTTTCAATCATGCGCGCATAGTACACATAAAAGTCCTTCGCCTGCTCTTCCGTACAAGGCAAACCAAATTGGCTCATTTGCTCCATCATATATGAAACAAATTCAGACTCAGGTGCGATAGGCACATCGTATTCTCTAATAAGTAATCTAATTATCAGATATATATGATGTAAAAGTAACAATATCAAAGTTTCATATAATCATATAATCAAATATATAATCATCAATATATAAGATAGTAGAATAGTATTTCTTATTTCAAACCCTATAATACTCAGAAATTTGCGTTCTATGGCGTTTTTAATCTATTTTATATAAATTTATATATAGAAACTAATAAAACGACCATATAAGCGAAATATTTAAGTCATTTTTCTTTATATTATAGCATATTCTCAACTTATTCTCATTTATAAAAAAATATAGGACCTGCGTAACACAAAATAGGATAAGCGAGAAATGTTATACCTAAATTATCATTTAAAACAATTAATTGAGAAATCGGTCCATCTTTTTTCAATTTCATCATTCATCTTTTCAGTAACCAAAACTCACGGTTTATTTCTAATTTATCACCATGAACTTTTCTTCACGTATAGATTAATTTGTCTATTCTGAATGTACACTTGATGTACTTCTCTAGTGTACATATTTTAGTTATAGAATAATATATGCTTTATAAATATGCATATAAATATACAAATATTTACTGATATAGACATCTATTACATATATAAAATAAAACTTGCTACTTGCTAATGAACTTATTTATAGATTACACTACCATTAATAGGGAGATGGTACCCATGAAACAAAAATGTATGTGGATATTATTTAAAATGGGCCTATCATTATTTACTCCAGACTATATGAGCAAAGGTCGAGAAATAGATGAACATCAAGAACGTGAAGCTCTATAACAGAAAAAAGCTAGTTAATCGTAACGATTAGCTAGCTTTTTCGATTATATGATTGCTTATCACAATTATTTACTTCTATTGTATTGTTCTAGTTGGATCAACAGTACAGATACGTCCGCCGGGGATACGCCAGAGATACGGCTTGCTTGGCCAATAGAGTGAGGGCGGATTTTATTGAGCTTTTGTTGAGCTTCAAGGGAGATGCCCTTAATTTGTGTGTAATCCCATTCTTTTGGAAGAATTTTTTCTTCTAGTTTACGAACCTTGTCGACTTGGTCCATTTGCTTTTTGATATAACCTTCATAAGTAATGGAAATATCAACAGCTTCTTCTACGTCAGGAGTATAGCGTTTTAAACCAAATGCATCGGCTACGATAGCATAGGAAAGTTCATTACGTTTTACTAAATCATAAGCATGAATACCTGTTCTAATAGGTGCTGTACCTAAACTTTCAAGCAAAGCTTGAGTTTCCTTAGATGGATTGACAGGTGTATTTCGTAACATATCCATTGCTTCTTCGATAGCAGCTTTCTTAGCTGTAAATTTAGCCCAACGATCGTCTTTTACAAGACCAATAGCACGGCCTTTTTCAGTAAGGCGCATGTCTGCATTGTCTTGGCGAAGCAATAAACGATATTCACTGCGACTTGTCATCATGCGATATGGTTCGTTTGTACCTTTTGTTACAAGATCATCGATGAGAACACCGATATATGCTTCGGAGCGAGCAAGGATGAAAGGTTCTTTACCTTGAAGCCATAAAGCAGCGTTAATACCAGCCATGAGACCTTGAGCAGCCGCTTCTTCATAGCCAGATGTACCATTGGCTTGACCAGCAGAGTAGAGGCCTTCAATATGTTTTACTTGAAGGGCTGGTGTTAATTGTGTTGGGTTCAAGCAATCGTATTCAATAGCATACGCAGGGCGCATGATTTCTACATTTTCAAGGCCTGGAATGGTGCGAAGGAATGCATATTGTACGTCCATAGGAAGGGAAGTACTCATACCTTGTACGTACATTTCGTTTGTGCTAGTACCTTCTGGTTCTACGAATAATTGATGGCGTTCTTTATCAGCAAAGCGCACTACCTTATCTTCGATAGAAGGGCAGTAACGAGGACCTACACCTTCGATTTTACCGCTATACATAGGGGCACGGTGAATATTGCTCGTAATGATTTCGTGCGTTTCTTTGTTAGTATAAGTCAACCAACATACGTCTTCATTGCGGTTGATCCATTCATCCATAAAGGAGAAGGAGTGATGATGTGTATCGCCTTCTTGAACCTCCATATTTTCAAGGTTAAGCGTACGTTTATCTACGCGAGCTGGCGTACCAGTCTTGAAGCGCATCAACTCAATGCCATTGTCGAGCAAAGATTGAGAGAAATGTTCTGCTACGCGTTGACCATTTGGGCCACCTACATAATCGATATCGCCGATGAGGATTTTACCTTTCAAGTAGGTACCTGTACAAAGAATAACAGCCTTAGCACCATAGAATTCGCCAAGTTCTGTAACAATACCTGTTACCTTACCATCCTCAACCTTAAGCTCCGTTACCATGATTTGCTTAACATTGAGGTTCTCTGTATTTTCAATGGTTTGTTTCATCAAATGTTGGTATTTGATTTTATCAGATTGGCAGCGCAAGGAATGCACTGCAGGGCCTTTACCCATGTTGAGCATACGCATTTGAATAGCCGTAGCATCTGCGTTAATACCCATTTGACCGCCTAAAGCGTCAAGTTCATAAACAAGATGGCTTTTACCAGGACCTCCAACGGCAGGATTACATGGCATAAGCGCAATGTTATCTAAACTGATAGTCGCCATCAACGTGCGATGACCCATGCGGGCAGCAGCAAGAGCCGCCTCACAACCGGCATGACCACCACCGATGACGATGACATCATAATTATCTACTGTGTACATATCAATTAAATTCCTTATATTTGTTACTTATCTTATTGTGAAAGTTTATTTTACTCAAACAACGAGGCCGAATATCCCAGAGTCCAGTTCCTCACTGTGAATTTTCTTTGGCTACGTTGTAGCCTAGAAAATTTTACGTTCGGAACAAAGCGATGCAGTGTCTTTCCCAGTGTCCAGGTCGCTCGCTGAGCATTTTCCTTAAACCTCCCATCGTCGCTAGCGCTCCTCTGTTAGCTCACACCCTACTTTTACTTTTATTTACCTAGACAGAAGCGACTGAATAGTTCGTCGATCATGCTTTCTCGGATGGTGTCGCCTGTGATGTCGCCTAGTAGTTCCCAGGCGCTGCGCAGGTCGGTGGCTACAAAGTCTACAGGCATGCCCATGTCGATAGAGGAGAGGGCTTGTTCTACTTGAGCCTTTGCTTGTTCCATGAGGCTGATGTGGCGCACGTTACTGATCATAGAGCTGTTGTCTTGTTTTACACGACCGCCGTAGACGAGTTCTTGTACCCATTTAGAGAGAACTGCAGAGCCTTCGCCTTCTTTGGCACTAATGCGCTCAATAGCTGTAAAAGTCCCGTGTTCTTTAATATTTTCATCTGTAACGACTTGTGCCACATCGGACTTATTAAGGAGTACGATAGTATTCAAACCGCTCACAGAGGTCAAAATTCCGATTTCTTCAGGGGTTAAAGGAGTAGATCCGTCGATAACGCAGAGCACGATGTCTGCTTTGTTAATATAATCGCGAGCCCGTTCCACGCCGAGGGCTTCTACCGTATCTTGAGTATCCCGAATACCTGCCGTATCGATGAGGCGCAGAGAGATGCCTTCTACGGTCATATATTCTTCAATACTATCCCGCGTTGTCCCCGGAATATCCGTTACAATAGCGCGGTTTTCGCGCAAGAGAGCGTTCATAAGGCTCGATTTACCTGCATTTGGGCGACCCACGATAACCGTCATAATACCGTCGCGAATTAGACGGCCTGTATTAGCTGTGGACAACAAATCGTCCATAGCTTTCAAAATGGGCTCTAGCTGCTCACGAACCTCCTGGCTCGTTACGTCCTCAATATCCTCTTCTGGATAGTCGATGGTTACCTCTAAATGAGCAATCATAGCGATGAGCTGTTCACGCACATCTTTTACAAAGGACGAAACTGTACCGTCCAGCTGCGATACAGCGAGGGAGAGGGAGTCCTCTGTTTTCGCTTCAATAATATCAATGATCGCCTCCGCTTGGGTGAGGTCAATACGTCCGTTCATAAAGGCACGCTTCGTAAATTCGCCGGCTTCAGCCATGCGCACATCGTGATTTACGAGCAATTTCAAAATTTGTCGAACCGGCACAATACCTCCGTGACATTGAATTTCCACCACATCCTCTGCCGTGTAGGAGTGAGGGCCTTTCATTAATAACACAAGAACCTCGTCGATGGTCTTGTTCGTCGCTGGGTCCACAATGGTCCCGTATTGTATCGTTCTATTTTGGCGGTCCATCAAAGGAACGGTGCCAATGCTCTTGAACAGGCTATTTACAATAGGAAAACTATCCTTGCCGCTGACCCGAATAATACCAACCCCGCCGATGCCAGGCGGTGTCGCAATGGCCGCTATTGTATCATCTATATACATACATATCTCCGTATTTCGATTATTATTTGCTTTTGTATATGTTCTTCGCCTGTGAAAGTTAAACTAAACTAATCTTTGCATGCGAAGATTAACTTAGGTTAGCTTTCACCATAACCTAAAGAATAAAGGGGGCAGCCCTCAAGCAACCGAGAATATCAGTCACTTGAAAGCTGCACCATTATATTTTATTTTTTGTACGAAATCACAACGTGACGGAATGGTTCATCCCCTTCACTGTTGGTAACAACGTTTTTATCCCCTTGAAGGGCAGTGTGAATGATTTTACGTTCAAAAGCATTCATCGGTTCTAAGGAAACCTTTTGACGGTTGCGTTTCACCTTAGAAGCCAAGCGTTTCGCGAGATTCACCAATGTTTCTTCTCGGCGAGAACGATAATTTTCCACATCTACCACGATATGGCAGCAATGGCCAGATACATCCTTGTGTGCCACGAGATTTGTTAAGTATTGAATAGCATCTAATGTTTGACCATGTTTACCGATCAAAATACCTAGCTCTTCGCCGTGTACTTGGAATGTAATCTTATCTTTAGTCATCATTTTTTCGATAACTACAGTGAGGCCCATTTGTGTAAACATATCATCGAGGAATTGTTTACCTTTTTCAGCAATTTCTTGTTGATCTTCTTTTGAAAGTTCTTTTTTAGAAGGTTTTTCTTCAACAGTACTTTCAGAAGTTTCAACTGCTGTATCTTGTACTTCTGTTTCGCTTGTTGCCACTGGCTCGGATGCAACAGCTACAGATTGTTCTTCTACATGAGCTACTTCTTCTTGCGTAGCAGTTTTAGCTACAGATGTGAAGAATAAGCGAACAACTGCTGGTTTACGACCAATGCCCAAGAAGCCATTAGAAGGTTGTTCCAAGACTTTAGTTTCTACCAATTCTTGGCCATCTTCAGCCAATTGAGCTACGCCTTTGGCAATGGCATCTTCAATAGTTTTAGCAGATACATCGATAAATTCCATAGTGTCTCCTATTTCTTAGCTTCTAAGCTTTTGTAAATGAAATGTTGTTGCACAAATTGGAATACATTGGATACGATCCAGTAAATAACTAAGCCAGATGGGAAGTTAAGGGAGATGTAACCAATGAATAAAGGCATAAAGATTGTCATAATCTTTTGTTGTTGCGCAGCAGCACCAGTTGCACCGCTACTAGTTTGCTTGGACATAATCCATGTAGATAATGCACTCAATACTGGCAAAATATACATTGGATCTGGTTCGCCAAGACTAGGAAGCCATAAGAATTGTACATAGTTTTGATCGTATGGATAGCCTTGTAAAGCATAGAAGATAGCGATCAAGAATGGCATTTGCACCAATAAAGGCAAACAACCAGCCAATGGGTTAACACCCATTTCTTTGTACAATGCACCCATTTCTGCTTGAAGTTTTGCAGGATCGTTTTTGTATTTATCTTGCAATTGTTTCATGCGAGGCTGCAACTCTTGCATAGCCTTCATGGATTTGATTTGTTTTACAGTAAGTGGTGCCAAAACCGCTTTAATAACGATTGTTAAAAGGATAATAGCCACACCGTAGCTTGGATAGCCTACCATTTGAGTTAATTGGAACGCATAGGTTACCAATGTAGTCATCAATTCAACGATAGGGTGGAATATACTACTTAAGAATTCCATTGTTTCTCCTTTTTCTTACAGTCCGAAACCGTCCTTTGCGCATCTATATATCGTTATGGTATGGTCTAAATTTCATCCATACAGATGCTCAGGTATTTCCAAAACTGTGCTAGATGTTTTTTGTGAAAGTTGCTTTCACAGAACGCAAAACCAGCCTAATCCAAAATAGATTATGGTACTGGATCGTAGCCACCCTTGTGGAAAGGATGGCAGCGAAGAATGCGTTTTAAACCCATCCAGCTACCTTTCAAAGGACCATATTTTTCGATGGCCTGCAAAGTATATGTGGAACATGTCGGATAATAACGGCAACATCCAGGTTTTAAGGGAGATATGGCAAGCTGATAGAACCTAATTAAAAGTCGTAAAAGCGTAGTTATACAGCGTTTCATGGAAACCTCCATATACACAAAAAAGGACCAAAGCCTCTAACTTGTGGTCCTATTTATCATTTTGTATCAACAATTTGCTTTTTCGCAAGAGATACAAAATTTCCTTTTCCGCTTTTTCGTAGGTAGCGTTTTTCAGAGGGCCACGTCCAACAATTACGATATGATACCCTTCGCGTATGGAATGTTGATTGAGGCGATACACCTCTTTCATGAGCCGTCTAGCTCGGTTGCGCTCAACAGCACAACCAACCTTTTTGCCGGTTACAAAACCAATGCGCGTAGATTGCTTCGCCACGGGCATACGATAAAGTACACACATACGGCCTACTTCGTATTTTCCGTGCTTATACACAAGGCGATATTCATTATTGTGCGTCAGTCGTCTTGCTTTATCGAGGCAATAATCCATATGCATTTTCCTTAAGTCCTAAGAATAGAAAAACTTGGCAGCAGCGCCAAGTTTTTTCTCCTGCCTAACAGCTATTATATTATGCAGATAAGCGTTTTCTGCCTTTTGCACGTCTTCTTTTTAAAACGAGACGGCCACCGATAGTTTTCATGCGTTCACGGAAACCATGGGTACGTTTTCTCCAAAGAGTATTTGGTTGGTAAGTACGTTTCATTAGTAAAACACCTCCTCGTCATTTTGTATTGTTTTACTTATACCATAACAGGGTAATTATAGAGTTAAAACGTAAATTTGTCAATATTTTAGGGCTATTCTGAAAGACTTTTATATAGATTTTACTTAAATCCAATAGAACTTAAAACTGATACTACTTTTATAGGGGGAGGAATAGATGTGGTTTTCTCCCTCCATACGACACGTAAGTCGGTCAAAAATCCACATCTATTCCTGCTCCTAACACATTCATTCTAATGACCACTATAACAAGTAGTATAAATATAGCAAATCTTTAAAAGTCTTTCAGAATACGGATCTAAGATTTAACAAATCTTACCTTTTAACCTCTTGAAGGAGATAGGGAATGATGTAAACGTAACATCAATTTATAGCAACACAAGAACTCACATTCTAATCTTTTTATATAAGACGAATTTACATTTTGATCTCTAGTTAGAGAAAGGGGAGGAATAGATGTGGTTTTCTCCCTCCATACTCATCGTAAGTCGGTCAAAAATCCACATCTATTCCTGCTCCTAACACACTCTAATGACTACTATAACACCTACCACAAGTATAAAAAGTAGTATCAGTTTTTATATCAAACCTAAAAGTCTTTCAGAATACGGATCTAAGGATATATTCAAATTTTACCTTTTATCCTCTGGGGAAGGAGATAGGGAATGATGTTACGTTTCCAAAAGATGGCTCCTTCATCGCTCCATACGACGCGTAAAGTCGCTCAAAAGGACCCTATATTCCCACCCTAAAGTAATCCTAATTTCACCTTACACACCACTACACGATGTAAACGTAACATCAATTTATATCAATACAAGAACTCACATTCTAATTTTTTATATTAGACAAATTCATGTTTTGATCTCTTTTGGGAAGAGGATAGTAGTAGATGTTGTTAATTTCCTCTGACTTCTCTCCCCAATTTTCATTTAAGTTGTGTTGATAACGTTTTATAAACAGGTCTAATGTAGATTGATAGAAGGTATATCTATTACTTTTCCAGTTGTGTGTATAGTAATCATAAAAATTATCTTATTGGAGGAGGGGAAGTGAAACTACTTTTTGAGCGACTTGCGTCAGGATGGAGCGATAAAAGTAGTTTCACTTCCTCCTACCCCAAAAGTAATAGATATACCCAAAGAAATTTAAGATATACATTACAAACAGTTTATAAAAGTTATCCACAGATTGAATGACAAATTACTTATTTTTTGGTACAATCATACTTGAAATTAGGAAAAAGTATATATTTTTATAAGTTTTTGATGGATAGCTTTCGAGGTTATCCACATTTTTTCTCTTTTAACCTGTGTAATCTATAAAGTCAGTTATTATCTGGTTAGAAGAGAATTTTATTTTCACTTATTCACAGGTTGTGCACAGGTTATTCACAGGAATAACAGGTTTTTCCACAGCTTTCACAAGAGTTATACACATTATTTCTAAAGTTATACACATTTATCGCAATAGTTATACACAAGAGGCACGTCATGCAATCATTTGATTTGAATAATATATGGGAACATATATTGCAAGAGGCGAAAAAGAACATGCAACATTTGCCTGACGCGTTGTACTTGCGCGTCACGTCATCGTTGATTCCCATGTCTCTCGACAGTCATTCGATCCATATAGGGGTCATGCAAACATTTGTATAAAAACTTAATCGACCAGCAGCCGCAGATTAGCAAGGCTTTGCAGGATGCTATTACTACGGTTATCGGTTCCCATCGAGATATGGTGTTATTCGATTTCAATCAAGAGAGTGTAGATACTACCTTTGTTGATGAAAATCTCATCGATGATGCACCTGTAGTGGCTCCACCGATGCCATTACCGCCTGTGGTAGAGGAAAAAGCTCAACAAGATGAGTTTTACACACCGGTGTATCAAGATCCTGTCTATATCGACCGCGCGCCAGCGCCTGTGGAGATTCCAGACGAACCAATGGTAGCGCCTACTAAAACGACTGAAACTACAACACCTACATTACAGTCTGATAATGTACCTGTAGATTTATCCTTATCTAATCTCAATCCAGCGTACCGTTTTGATAACTACGTAACAGGCAATGCGAACCGCATTCCATTTGGGGCGGCTCAAAATGTAGCTGAATTTCCTGGTGGCGACTATAATCCGCTCTTTATCTATGGTCCATCAGGCCTCGGCAAAACACATTTGATGCACGCTATCGGCAATGCTATCAAGGAAAATCATCCACATATGAAGGTCATGTCTATTACGAGCGAAAACTTTATGAATATTTTCGTTGAAACATTACAGCGCAATCAAGGTAAATTATTCCGCAACACGTTCCGCAACATCGATGTGCTCATGATTGACGATATTCAGTTCCTTGAAAGTCGTGAAAGTACGAAAACCGAGCTATTTAATACGTTCAATGAGTTATTAAATAACAACAAGCAAATCGTCCTTACTTCTGATACGATGCCAAATGATATGGAGCAATTCGAAGATCGTCTTCGCTCTCGTTTCCAAGCTGGCTACATTGCCACAATGGAAAATCCAGATTTAGAAACACGCATTGCCATCTTTAGATCGTTGCTAGAACGAGAATATAAGAAAAATCGCGTAATCCGCATCGATAACGACTCCATCAACTACGTGGCGTTACAATTTAGTGAAAACGTCCGGGTGTTGCAAGGGGCTTTCACAAAATTAATCGGCACTGCATCCATCGATCAACGTCTAGAATCTATCGATTTAGAATACACTAAACAAGCCTTGGCTAGCCTCGTTCATACCGAAGAGGTGAACATGGTCACTATGGAAAGCATCCAAAATTTTGTAAGTTCTTATTTCAATATTAAAAAGCAAGACTTACTCGGTAAGAAACGTAAGGCACAGTTCGCATTCCCACGGCAAATCGCCATGTATCTATGCCGTGATATGATCAATGAAAGTTATCCGCAAATCGCAACAGCCTTCTCTCGTGACCATACGACAATTCTCCATGCGTACGATAAAATTACCAAGGAAATTGAACAAAACGAAGAAACTAAGAACATGATTTCTGAAATTAAACAGAAATTAACAACCTGTGGATAACTCTGTGGATATATTGTGCGTAACTTTGTGGATATCCTAAAAACCGTACTCCGCTGTGGATGTGGATAGTTATACACAACCCATAATTCACACAGTTAGTAGCGCCAATTCACTTTTACACATATAAACAGGCCCCTACTATTACTACTACTAAAACTAACAAACAATCAAAAAACCAGTAGAAACAGATCTATCGTAGAATATCTATAGAGCATCTACGGTAGCAAACATAGAAAATTACAAACAAGACGAGTAAGTTATTAGTGCTTTTACAATATATAGAAATCATAAAGGAGTTATATATGCATATTACATTCCCAAAAGCAAATCTCCAAAAAGCAATCAACGTATTGCAAAAGGTATCTCAAAATAAAACAAGTTCCAACTTACCAGGCGCTATCTACATGACAACAAAAAATGGTCAAGTAGAGTTGCAAGGTAACGACTTTGAACTCGGCATTCGCTTAACCATCGATGGAGACATTAAAGAACCTGGTACTTTAGTGGTAGGTTCCCGTTATTTCCAAGAGTTAATCCGCAAATTGCCTAGTGATACCATCGAACTTTACAAACCAGAGGACGGAAATTCTTTAACAATCACGTCTGGTTCTTCTGAATTTAACCTCGTAACATTACATCCAGATGATTTCTCCTTGGTTGAACAAATTCACGACCAAGATCATGTAAACATCGATAGCTTTGCTATGAAAGAACTCATCGATTTAACAAACTACGCAGCTGCAACAGACGAAGATCGTCCTGTATTTACTGGTGCTCTTCTTGAAATTAAAGAAAACGAAGTAACAATGGTTGCTACTGATACACATCGCATGGCTGTTAAGAAAATTACCATCGATGAACCAGCAACTACGCCAATGCGCGCCATCATTCCTACAAAAACTTTAGCAGAAGTATCTCGTTTGTTACCAACAGATAATCCAGCGATGATCAACATCATTTGGAACCGCACACAAATCGTGTTCAACTTTGAATCGATTTACATTATTTCTCGTTTAATTGAAGGCACATACCCAGAATATGAAAAGGTAATTCCTTCCCAATTCGACTCTAGCGCTGTTATAGATCGCCGCGAATTCGCTGGTGCTGTTGACCGCGTATCCTTATTAGCTAAAGATATCAGCTATAACGTAATTCGTTATGATTGGGCTGAAAGTAATGTAACATTGTCTACTCAAAATAGTGAAATCGGTATGGCAAAAGAAGACGTAGCTGTTGAATTTAAAGGCACACCTTTCACAATCTCCTTCAATGGTCGTTATATCTCTGATATCTTGCGCCATAGCACAGGCGACAATATCCACTTGTTCTTAAAACAAAACGGTCCAGTTGTCATTCGCCAAGACAATAATCCGAACTATACATACGTAGTAACACCAGTTCGCACGAATTCTTAAAAGTAAAAGTAGGGTGTGAGCTAACAGAGGAGCGGTAGCGACGATGGGAGCCACACATCACTTTGGTCGGAGCGTGCAATTTTTCGTAGAAAAATGCTCAGCGAGCGACCTGGACACTGGGCTAAACTCAAGCATCACTTTGTTCCGAACGTAAAATTTTCTAGGCTACAACGTAGCCTAAAGAAAATTCACAGTGAGGAACTGTACTCTGGTACTAAATAATTAAGGCTCTGTCACAACAAATGGTTGATTTTGACGAGAAATAGCGTATAATAATAGTAAGAAACAGTACCACCGAAGGAGGTAATTGGATATGCCTACTATCAAAGACGCATTAGATATTATCGGTAAGTTGACTGTCGCAGAGCAGGAAAGCCTTAAAACAATGCTTTTAAGTCCTGCCTTTGTAAAGTCTTTGAATATTGAAGATTTCGTAGCAAAGGAACGCTTTGCAAATGGTCGTGTATGCCCTCTTTGTGGCTGTATCCATGTGGTTCGCAATGGTCATCGTAAAGATGGCACACAGCGATATGTATGTAAGGATTGTGGCAAGTCCTTCGTGATTGCTACGAACTCCATTGTGTCTGGTACAAGAAAAGACTTGTCCGTGTGGGAGCAGTACATTGATTGTATGATGAATGGCTTATCCATTCGTAAGACTGCTGTTGCTTGTGGGATTCACAGAAACACCGCATTCCTTTGGAGACACAAGATTTTGGATGCACTTCAGAATATGGCAGACGATGTTACCCTTGACGGCATTATTGAGGCTGACGAAACTTTTTTCGCCATCTCGTACAAGGGCAATCATAGCAAGAGTAAGACATTTGCTATGCCACGCAAGGCTCATAAGCGTGGTCATTCTACACATATCAGAGGCTTGTCCCAAGAAAAGGTATGTGTTCCTTGTGCGGTTAATAGGAATGGCTTGTCTATCTCCAAGATTACGAATACTGGTAGAGTTTCTACAAGAGATTTACATCATATTTATGATGGTAGGATTAAGACCAATTCCACTCTTGTTACGGACAAGATGAACTCCTATGTGAGATTTACAAATGCCAATGGCATTGACCTTGTGCAGTTAAAGACTGGCAAAGCCAAGAAAGGCATTTATAATATCCAACATATCAATAGCTACCATAGCCAGCTAAAGAGGTTTATGCGTGGCTTTAACGGTGTTTCTACCAAGTATCTGAACAACTATCTTGTGTGGAATAACCTTGTAAATTACGCCAAAGAAAGCGACATGGAGAAAAGGAACATCTTCTTAACTTTCGTTTTGGCAACATTGAAAACTGCTAAATGCAGAGATTTATCAAACAGACCAGCAGTTCCTCTGGTCGCCTAATTAGAATTTGTGGAGATGATAAGATGGTCAATATAACAGATGTAAAACAGATTCTTCAATTTGCAATAGATGCGGAGATTAAAGTCTTTCTTGATGGTGGCTGGGGTGTAGATGCTCTTCTTGGATATCAGTCAAGAGCCCATAATGATATTGACATTTTTGTAGAAAAGAACGATTATCAGAACTTTATAGAAATAATGAAAGCTAATGGCTTTTATGAGATTAAGATGGAATATACAACATTGAACCATACTGTATGGGAAGATTTGAAAAACAGAATTATTGATTTGCATTGTTTTGAATATACGGACGAAGGTGAAATTCTTTATGATGGGGATTGTTTTCCGGTAGAAACTTTTTCGGGTAAAGGAAGAATTGAGGAAATAGAGGTTTCCTGTATTGAACCATATAGTCAAGTAATGTTCCATCTGGGATACGAGTTTGATGAAAATGATGCACATGATGTGAAGTTATTGTGTGAGACACTTCATATCGAAATTCCAAATGAGTATAGATAACTGCAAATAACAGTTTGTAGGGGAGTTCTGATACTCCCCTATAAAAATGGCTATTTATCAACTGTTTGTTGTGACATAGCCATAATTAATAATATGAAATGTTGATATCTACTATCTATATATTGATAAAAATATCAAAATTCTGTATATCTTATTGAATTAATATACATATTTTTATTAGGTAATGATGATTAAAAGTCATCGTTACCTAATTCCCATATAGTTATAAATTGTCCACTATAGGAGGACGTTATGAAAGAGCAACAGCAGGTACCCATTCATACGGAGTACATTCAAATTGATCAGTTGTTGAAGTTAGAAGGCATTATTGAAACAGGTGGTCAAATTAAATCCTTTATCGATGAAGGTATCCTTACTTTGAATGGTCAAGTTGTTACAGAAAAGCGCAAGAAATGTCGCGTTGGGGACGTGATTTCTTGCGAAGGTCTCGATGTAGATCTAGTGATTACTCAAGAGGAGGCATAATCGGTGAGAATTGACTCACTGCAATTATTCCAGTTTCGTAATTACAAGGATGTAACGATTCAGTTCAACCCGGAGATTATCGTTTTGCACGGTACTAATGGGGCTGGTAAGACGAATATCCTCGAATCTATCTATGTGGGTACCATTGGTAAAAGCCATCGGACCAACGATACTTCGGATATGCTCATGTTCAATGCTGAGGAAGCAGGTATTGTCGTTAAGTTTGAGAAAAAGGATACTCCTCAAAAGGTAAATATTAAATTATTCCGCCAAGGGGCCAAGGATATTCGGTTAAACGATACTAAAATATCTCAAAAAGAACTGATTGGTACATTAAATACAGTTATCTTCTGTCCAGAAGATTTACAACTCATCAAGGGAACGCCGTCAGGACGTAGACGCTTTCTAGATATGGAAATCTCTCAGACTAGCGCTACGTACTATCATCAGTTGATGCAGTATAATCGGCTATTACAGCAACGAAATGCAGTCCTTAAAGAATATAGAGGAAAGCATAACATTCCTCTTGAAGAATGGGATTTACAGCTAGCAGATATGGCGAGCTTTATCGTCAAAAAACGGTTAGAGAGCTTGAAGAAAATTAACCTTCTTATCGATTTGATGAACCGTAAATTGACGGGTGGCCTCGAGAATTTGACCATTGGTTATGAACAGCCATATATGGATAATGGATCCTTAGAATTTACAAAGGAAGGCTTTTACGAGCGCATTAAAGCAGCGTTGCCCGCAGGATCGTCATCGGATGACCACTAGCGTAGGTCCTCATCGCGATGATTTACGATTCTTTTCCGATGCGATGGATTTAAAGAAATTTGGATCCCAAGGACAGCAACGAACCGCTGTATTGTCCTTAAAGTTGAGTGAGCTTGAGTTTATTAAGTCCGAGGTTGGGGAATATCCAGTTCTGCTACTAGATGATGTATTGAGCGAACTTGATGAATCGAGACGAGCGAATTTATTGCAGTTTATTCATAAACGTATTCAAACATTTATTACGACTACAGACATTCACGATTTTAAAGATTTGAAATCCGTTCAATTTATTTCTTGTGAAGGGGGAAAGGTTCAGTATGGACAGCCTTGATCTTTGTTTACCAAAGGCCTTATCAAAACTGAATTTACTGGAACAATATAAATTAAATACCCTTGTTCACAAGTGGCGTGATGTAGTGGGCGATGTCATTGCGGAGCATACAAAAATTGTGTCTATCAAGCCTCCAGATATGGTGATTAGTGCAGATAATTCCATGTGGATGCAAGAATTACAGATGCAAAAACGGCGTATCATCGAGGCTATTAACAAGTATTACCATCAAGAGGTAATTACAGATATTCGCTTTATTATGAAACGTCAGAGCTATGTGAAAGCAAATACTGATACATCGATTTCATTGCCTGATGAACAGATTATTACAAAACGTATTAATTTCGCAGACATCATGCTTTCAAAAGAAGACGTAGAAGCCATCGATAAATCGTTAGAGAAGACAGATAACGAAGAATTAAAGGCTGCTTTCAGAAAAGTACAAATTACGGCTCGAAAGCGGGAAATCTATTTAGAGCAGCATGGTTATCATCGTTGTAAGCGATGTGGCATGCATATGGAATCTAAAAAAGAAATCTGTCCGACCTGTGAATATGAATTGCATCGAAAACATATTAAGGACATTAAGTCTGTCATTAGAAAGTATCCGTACTTTAAATATAGTGATTGTCAGCAATTTATACAGTGTACCTTCCCAGACTTTGCAGAAGCGATGCGGGAATCTATATACTTTTACTTAGATAAAATTTACAAAGGATCCATTAATCGCCGTCATATGTTTATGGTGGCTATGCTCATCACTCATAAGAAGCCTGATGAGTTAACGGATCAGCACGTTATTAATTTGTGCAACAAATATCGATCAAAGTTCCTTGCAGAAGAGGAACAGCGGAAAATCGATTCATTAAATGGGACATTAGAAAAGTAGAGGAGGCATTCCTATGTACGTTCATATTGGGGATACCGTTTCCGTGCCTATAGAATCCATTATTACCATGGTGCATGCCAAGGGCGGAAAGTCCCATAAAAGTCCTATTCATCACTATGAAACGCTAGAGTATATCGCTATGGTACCAGAGGAGCAAATCAAGACCTATGTGGTCACAGATGATTGCGTTTATGGATCTGGTATTAGTATTAAGACTTTAATGAGACGAATTGATGAGTTTTATAGTATAATAAAGAGATAAGATTTATTCTGTACATGTGTTGTACCAAATTTCAATCCAGTACAGTGTGATAGATTGTTAGGAGGAGTTTGTTTCATGCCTGAAGAAAATTATGGCGCTCAGAATATACAGGTTCTCGAGGGTCTTGACGCGGTACGTAAACGCCCTGGTATGTACATTGGTAGTACGTCCATTCGCGGTTTACATCACCTCGTTTATGAAGTAGTAGATAACTCTGTTGACGAAGCGCTCGCAGGTTACGCTACACATATCGAAGTATCCATTAATAAAGATAACAGTATTACTGTTGTCGATGATGGTCGTGGTATCCCTACAGGGATGCATGAATCCGGTATGTCTGCGGTAGAGTTAGTATTAACAAAATTGCATGCTGGCGGTAAATTTGGCGGTGGCGGCTACAAGGTTTCTGGTGGCCTTCACGGCGTAGGTATTTCCGTAGTAAATGCGTTGAGTGAATGGACTAAGGTTCAAGTAGCTCAAAATGGTATCGTTCAAGAGATTTCCTTTGCTCGTGGTCATAAAACTTCTGAGTTACACGAAATCGGTAAAGCAGAAGGTACTGGTACTACTGTTATCTTCAAGCCAGATGCTGAAATCTTTGAAACTACTGTATTCAACTTTGATACATTGAAAATTCGTTTACAAGAATTGGCATTCCTTAATAAAGGCCTTCGCATTACATTGAGCGATTTGCGCCAAGAGGAACCTCGTGTTGAAAGCTTCCACTACGAAGGTGGTTTGAGTTCTTTCATTACCTTCTTGAACGAAAATAAAGAAGTAGTAAACCCAACTGTAATTTACATTGAAAGTACAAAAGACGACGTAGTTGTAGACGTTGCATTGCAATATAACGATAGCTATAGCGAAAATTTGTTGTCCTTTGTAAATAACATCAACACTGTTGACGGTGGTACTCACCTTTCTGGTTTCCGTGCTGCCTTGACTCGTACCCTCAATGATTACGGTCGTAAATCTGGCTTAATCAAGGAAAATGAGTCCAACCTTTCCGGTGAAGACGTACGTGAAGGTTTGACAGCTGTTGTATCTGTAAAAGTATTGGAACCTCAATTTGAAGGCCAAACAAAAACTAAACTTGGCAATAGCGAAGTTAAAGGTATTACAGATGTTATCGTATCTGAAGGTCTTAGAACATTCTTCGAAGAACATCCTCAAGATGCGAAGAAAATCATCGAAAAAGCAACAATGGCAAGCCGTGCTCGTGAGGCCGCTCGTAAAGCCCGCGACTTAACTCGCCGTAAAAATGCGTTGGAAGTATCTAGCCTTCCTGGTAAATTGGCAGATTGCTCCGAAAAAGATACATCTATGACTGAAATTTATCTAGTCGAAGGTGACTCTGCGGGCGGTTCTGCAAAACAAGGTCGTGACCGTCGTTACCAAGCGATTTTGCCATTGCGTGGTAAGATCCTTAACGTAGAAAAAGCACGCCTTGATAAGATTTTAGCGAATAACGAAATTCGCTCCATGATCACTGCATTCGGTACTGGTATTGGTGAAGAATTCGATATTACTAAATCCTCGTTATAACAAGATTATTATCATGACAGATGCGGACGTTGACGGCGCTCATATCCGTACCTTGTTATTAACATTCTTCTACCGTTATATGAAACCATTGGTAGAGGAAGGTCATATCTATATTGCTCAACCACCGTTGTATCAAATCAAGAAGGGCAAGTCCCACTGGTATGTATACTCTGATGCAGAGCTGACTGCTAAACTTGATGAAGTAGGTCGCGATGGTACTACAATTCAACGTTATAAAGGTTTAGGTGAAATGAATCCTGAACAATTATGGGAAACTACAATGAACCCTGATAATCGTACGATTTTACAAGTTAGCTTAGAAGATTCTATCGAAGCTGACAAAATCTTTACGGTTCTCATGGGTGATAAAGTAGAGCCTCGTCGTAAATTTATTGAAGATAACGCGAAATATGTGCGTAATCTAGATTTATAAGAGGTGACCCATGTCTGAAAATAATAATAGTAATGTAGAGTTTACGTCTAACAAAGATCAACATTTAAAACGTTCCCTAAAGGCGCGTCATATGAATATGATTGCTTTAGGTGGCGCTATTGGTACCGGCTTATTCGTAGCTGGTGGTGAAGTTGTAAGTACAGCGGGCCCTGGTGGTGCACTTGTAGCTTACGGCCTCATCGGTATTATGGTGTATTTCCTCATGACATCCCTTGGGGAAATGGCGACGTACTTGCCGATTCCAGGTTCCTTTGGGACTTATGCAAAACGCTATGTAGACCCTGCCTTTGGTTTTGCCTTAGGTTGGAACTACTGGTTTAACTGGGCTATTACATTGGCTGCTGAAGTTTTAGCAGGGGCACTCATCATGAAATATTGGTTCCCTGATGTGCCTGCCATCGTATGGTCTGCTCTGTTCTTGCTCGTTTTATTCGGCTTGAACTATTTATCCACACGTTCCTTTGGTGAAAGTGAATATGTATTCTCTAGCATCAAGGTTATTACTGTATTCGTATTCCTGTTCTGTGGCTTTATGCTTATCTTTGGCATTGGAGGCACATCTCCAGGATTTGCGAACTGGACTGTAGGAGAAGCTCCATTTGTAGGTGGCTGGGAATCTATTCTCGCTATCTTTATGGTAGCAGGATTCTCCTTCCAAGGTACTGAGCTAATCGGTGTAGCCGCTGGTGAAGCGGAAGACCCTGAAAAGAATGTGCCAAAAGCGATTAATACAATCTTCTGGCGTATTCTATTGTTCTATATCGGTGCTTTCATAGTTATCGGTTTCTTAATTCCGTACACTGATCCAAACCTGTTGAATTCTAGTGTAGAGAATGTATCTATTTCTCCATTTACACTCGTATTTGACCGCTTTGGTTTTGCCTTTGCTGCTAGCTTTATCAATGCTATCATCTTAACGGCTGTATTGAGTGCTGGTAACTCTGGTCTATACTCTTCTACACGTATGCTGTATGCACTTGCTAAAGAAGGTCAAGCACCAAAAATCTTTGGTAAGCTTAATAAACGTGGTGTTCCAGTGCCAGCGTTAATCTTAACTACAGCAATCGGTTTATTTGCATTCCTTACAAGCTTCATCGGCGAAGGTACTGCATATACATGGATTGTTAATATCTCTGGTCTATGCGGTTTCATCGCATGGGTTGGTATCGCTGTTTCTCACTATCGCTTCCGCCGTGCCTTCATTGCACAAGGCAGAGATCTTAGTGAATTGCCTTACAAAGCGTGGTTATTCCCAGTAGGTCCAATTTTGGCGTTTATTCTTTGCGTCATCATCATTGCTGGCCAAAACTACTCCGCTTTCACAGGCGATACAATCGACTGGTATGGCGTATCCGTTGCGTACATCGGATTGCCAATCTTCTTCGCAGTATACTTAGGTTACAAATACATCAAGAAAACAAAACTTGTTCCATTGAAAGAAGTTAACCTAGATCGCGATTTTGATCGATAAAAACATATAATTAGACCTGTTCATTATGAATAGTAGTGAACAGGTCTTTTTTATATAATATATGATTGTATTTATGTGAAAGCCTTGCTATAATAAATCAAAATGTATTGTAGTCAATTAGAGAGGATACAATTATGATTATTACTACAACTATGCATATTGAAAACAAACCTGTACAAGAGTATAAAGGTATTGTATTTGGTGAAGTCGTAGAAGGCCGTAACTTTGTGAAAGATTTCATGTCTGGTATTCGCGACATCGTTGGTGGCCGTAGTGGCAGCTATGAAAACTCCTTAATGAATGCACGCCAAGCAGCCCTTGATGAAATGTCTCAACGGGCTTCTAAAATGGGTGCTAATGCTGTTATCGGCGTATCCTTCCAATACAGCACAGTAGGTGCAGAAAATGGTATGCTCATGGTTACATGCAATGGCACAGCCGTTGTAGTTTAATAGGTAATAAAAATCCCCCTAATAATAGTGTTAAAACTATATTAGGGGGATTTTTTTATTTTATCTTATACCATGTTGCATACATGACTGGTAATACGATAAGTGTTAGCACCGTTGCCACTAGTAAGCCGCCGCTAAAGGCGATGGCAAGTGGGCTCCAGAATACAGATCCCATAAGAGGAATCATGCCTAAAATCGCTGCGATAGCAGTGAGCATGATAGGGCGGAAACGAAGTGTAGCGGAGTTGATAATCGCTTCACGAGGTTTTTGTCCTTCTGCTTTGTGGATTTCAATTTGGTCTAACAAGATAATGGAGTTACGGATGATCATACCCGAAAGGGCGATGATACCTAGAATAGCCATAAAGCCTAATGGTGTTCTCGTAATATTCAGAGCCAATACGACACCGATTAATCCGAGAGGTGCTGTGAGCAAAGCCATGAACATAAGGGCAATACGCTTCAATTGGAACATGAGGATTGTCATGATCACAAAGAGCATAATTGGCATTGGTGTTACTAGATTTTGTACAGCTGTGACGCTCTTTTCAGCTGCTCCATCAAGTTCAATGGTATAGCCTGTAGGCAAGGAATCGCGAATGTCTTGTAAGGATTTATAAACCTCTTTTGTTTTCGCATTGCCTAAAACACCAGCTTTTACATTGGCGTGAATGCTGATAGTTGGCATCATATTTCGGTGCCAGATAATACCATCCTCTTGCGTCATAGTGATAGTTGCAATTTGGCTAAGCGGTACGTAGGAACCATTGCCTGTTTGAATCGGTAAGGAGGATAGAGCACTTAAGTTATGTTGCTCATTGTCACCTAAACGGAATGTAACAGGAATTGTTTGATTACCTTCATAGTATTCCCCAGATTTAGTGCCAGATAATAAACTTTGCAAGTGTAAGGATACAGCATAGCTATCGATGCCGAGTAGGCGAGCCTTGTTAGGATCGATATGAACGTTAGCTACTGGTTCCGTATCTGGCCAGTCAAAGGCTATATTCTGTAAATCCTTGTCACCTTGCATTTTAGCTTTTTACTTGATTCGCAATGTCTTTTACCACCTTTTGATCAAGACCTGCTACGCGGAGCATCACTGGATATTTAGATGGTGGGCCAATTTGTACAAATTGAGCATTTACGAGGGCTGAAGGGAATTCTTCATTTAAATAAGAAGTTAATTCATCATATAGTTTATCTCGATCCTCTAAGGATTTTGTAACGATAACGTACTGTAAGAAGTTATTTCGTTGCAACTCAGGTTCCAAGGTGAGAACGAAAAGCGGAGAACCTTGTCCTATATAGGATGTAAAGGTCGAAATGTGTTCGTTACCTTGTAAATGTTCATCGATGATTTTTGCTTGATTTGCAGTGTATTCAATGGATGAACTTTGAGGAAATTGCATGGATACGATGATTTCATTACGCGTTGATGATGGGAAAAATTCCTGCTTGATCAATGGTAGTGAAAGTAGGGATAACACAAAGGCACCTAAGGTAATGAGTAATACTACCCTATGATGTCCTAAAGCCCAATGTAACAGTCTTTCAAATTTATCATAGAAGGTCACATTGAGCTTGTGCATGATACGGTCTCGTTTGGTCCATTCGGATTCAGGTTTTGGAGCCTTGTTTTCTATGATTTTATAGCCGAGCACAGGGCTGACGAGAACAGAGGCAAACCAAGATAGAATAAGTGCCATAAATACAACGATGGATAGGGATTTCGTAAACTCTGCTACCATCCCTTGCGCCAGTGCTAATGGCAAGAAGCCAGCACAGGTAATGAGCGTACCAGATAGCATTGGGAAGGCTGTAGATTGGTAAGCAAAGGTAGCCGATTTAAAGTGCCCCCATCCTTCTTCGAGCTTAACGCTCATCATTTCTACAACGATGATGGCATCGTCTACGAGAAGGCCTAGCGACAAGATAAGAGCACCAAGGCTAACCTTATGCAAGTAAATGCCTGCTTCATACATCAAGATGAACGTGGTAGACACAACAACTGGAATGGTGAGGGCCACAACAACGCCTGTTCGCACGTAAGTAAACCAAGAGATGCAAAGCTTACGAGCAATACGATGGCGATGGCTTCAAATAGAGATTGAGAGAAGTCACCGATGGATTCCTTAACAATATGTGGCTGATTAGATACTTGATTGAGTTCAAGGCCTGCAGGAATAGTTTTCTTCAATTCTGCTAGCTTTTTATCGATAGCTTCACCAAATTCCACATTATTGCCACCTGCATCCATGGAGATGGCAATACCTATAGCTGGCTTGCCTTCATAGTAGAATTGAGGATCACTAGGATCTTGGTAGGTCATGGTTACATCAGCCATGTCGCCAAGGCGCAAGGTTTGATTGTTGATGCGAATTGGCATATCTTGTACGGCTTGAGGACTATCGAATAGACCGTTTACTCGAAGATATACATTATTTGTATCCGTTGTAATCACACCAGCTGGAACCATCATACTTTGCTGTTTAAGCGCTGTTAACAGCTGTTGTGTACTGACTTTATAGGATGCGAATTTATCCTTATTAATTGTTACATTAAGGGTTTGTTGTTGAACTCCAATGAGGCTGATTTTTTTAACATTTGGAACAGATAAAAGCTGACGTTTTAAGTCTTCCGCTTGTTGACGCTTTTCTTCATAGGAGAATTCATCGCCGCTAATGGCGTAGATAATGCCGTATACATCATCGAATCGATCGTTGATAGTCGGCCCTTGAACGCCTTGCGGGAGAGATTTCCATTCGTCGTTAATCATGTTCCGCGCTTCTTCCCAAGCGGGACGGATTTTATCAGATGGTAAGATTTTCTTTCAGATTAATATAAATAACTGATTTGCTGCCATCTGTGAAAGATTTTGTATAATCTACGCCAGGAAGGTCGCGTAGTTTTTCTTCAAGTTTGTCTGTTACTTGATCCGACATTTCTTGTGGGAGAAGCCCCCGGCCAAGCAACGCCGACCACCATGGTGCGCATCGTAAAGTCTGGGTCTTCCATACGCCCATATGGTTGTATGAGAAGATACCAAAGGTGAGGAGCACAGCCATGAAGTAGTAGATAATGGACTTATGTTTGAGGGCCCATTCGGCTAAGTTAAATTGTTTCATTGACTAACCGCAGTCCCTTCTTGTAATTGTTGGGTACCTGCAGTGATGACAATGTCACCTTTAGCTAAACCAGATGTGACGATGACGGAGTTTCTTACCGAATTCACCAGTCTTGATAGGAACGAGATGAGCCTTCTTATCGCGGATGATATAGACTGCATTATTGCCGTTAGAGTCTTTCACAAGAGCTGTTAACGGAATAGAAATATTTGTACTATCTGTAGTAGATAGATTAGCATTGACCGTCATACCTAGTTGTACCTCTTTTAGGAGGGTTTTGTAATGCAATTTTTACGGTATACGTTCTGGCTACAGGGTCAGGAACCGGTGAAATTTCTCGCACCACACCTTGCACAGTTACATCTGGTAGAGCCCAGAATGTAATAGTAGCAGGGCTACCCACATGAACCTTTGTCATTTCTTGTTCGGGAAGGGCAATGACTGCTTCTGGGATCGTGACCAGCCGCTAAGGTACCAACACTTTGACCGGCAGCTACAACTTGTCCTGTTTCAATATTGAAAGCAGTGATAATACCTGTATCAGGGGCTGTTAAATTGGTATAGCTATTTTGATTACTACTCAAATTGAGGCTAGCCTGTGCTTGTTGTAATTGCGCAGATGTGGCATTCAATTGGTTTTCTGCTTGGTCTAATTGCAACTTACTAATCGCTTGTTGCGCGTAGAGCTCGCGATATCGTTTTGCGTTAGTTTCTGCTAATTCATAGGCCGATTGAGCGCTGCTTTTACAGCACCTTCAGCATTTTGTACTTGAGCTGATGTATCTGAACCATTGATCTGAGCAATTACTTGGCCTGCTTGTACAGTATCACCGACATTGACGAATTTGTTGATGACGCGACCCCCAATTTGAAAGGCTAAGTTTGTTTCTGTTTTATTATGGATAGTGCCTGCATAGCCAGCACTAGTAGTACCAGATTCTTCACCGATAGTGATAGTGCGCACCTTGAGGCTAGTATCCTCAGATTGCTTTTCAGATCCGCAACCACTGATTATAGCAGTTCCTATTAAAAGGGCTCCTATGGTTGCTATGACTTTTTGATTCATAGAATCTCTCCTTTATACCACACATAAGTCCTATGATACACAACTACATATAGGTAGCATTCATAGGACTATATATTTTATGAGAATATATCTAATTTAGCTATTAGATATATAGTAGATAATAGTTCTATTAAATCTATTAGATTTTATTATATATTTTATACAATTTAATAATACTATATTTATATGTAAACGGCTAGGGGGTATACAAAAAAGTGAGTCCTCCATAGGAGAACTCACTTCTTTATATATCTACAATGCTCATAAATCTATAAGCTAGTAGGTATTAATCTTTTTCTTCTATTTCTTGTACTACGATAGGTTCTTCATAGGTTACAAGAATCTTGTCGATACGGGTGTTATCCATATCTATCACTTCAAAGGTATAGCCATTCCATTTTGCTTTGTCTAATTCTTTTGGAATGCGGCCAAAGAGAACGTTTAATAGACCGCCCATTGTTTTGTACAAGTCTTTTTCTTCGCCTGGTAATTCTTCATCGATGTGGAAGAATTCTTTAAATTCGTCTACGTCGAGAAGGCCATCTACAAGCCAGGAGCCGTCTTCACGTTCGACAATTTTATTCTCTTCTTCCATGATTTCTTCTTCACCGGAAGGCATGAGACCTACGATTTCTTCCATGATATCATGTAATGTTACAAGACCGCTGAAACCGCCGTACTCGTCGAGAACGATCGTTTCATGAACGCCTTCTGTACGGAGTACATTCAATAATTTCATGAGCGTAATGGATTCTGGAATGAGTAATGGTTCTTTCAAACAAGATTCAATAATATCATGAATAGAGCGTTCGCTAGGACGTTGCATGATCTGTACCAATACGTCAGATACAGTTACGAGACCCTTTAGTTCGTCCAAGGAATCGGTACCTACAGGAATGCGGTAATGGTTAGCATTTTTGAGGACTTCCATAATTTCATCCTCTGTGCCATTAAGGTCAATCCATTTGAGCTGTGTACGAGGTGTCATGATGTCGCCAGCATTCATATCTGCTAGGTGGAAGATATTTTCTACGAGGATAGGTTCCTCTTCTTCATAAGCACCCATAGCAACGCCTTCGGTGAGCATCTTGTTGATTTCGGACTCTGTAACAGGAGCCTCTTCTTTCACAGTCACGCCTAGTAATTTTAAGAGAAATTCTGTGGAAACGCCGAGGAAGCTAACGATTGGCTTTAATGCTACAGATAACCAGTAAATCGGTTTAGATACAACAACAGCAATGCTTTCAGGACTATTTAAGGCCAATCGTTTCGGCACGAGCTCGCCAATAACGAGGGATAAATAGGTGATAATAGCAACGATGAGTAAGGAGCTAATGGATGCTGCATAGGGCTCAATACTTGGAATATTAGCTACTAAAAACTCTTCTAATGGACCAGAGAAGGTCGCACCAGAATACAAACCAGTTAAAATACCAACGAGAGTAATACCAATTTGAATAGTAGAAAACATATTATTTGGATTCTCTGCTAATTCAAAGGCTTTTTTTGCACGCTCATTGCCTGCCTCTGCCATTTCTTCGAGTTTACGTTTTTTAGCATTGACGATGGCCAACTCCGTCATGGAGAATAAGCCATTGGCGATGATTAATACGACGATAATTATAAAATCTAAGGTCAGATCACTGTCCATGTAAATAGATTCTCCTTTTATATTCTGCACATGAGAAAATAGAAATGTTACTCTTTAGTATACCATATTAGCATCAATAAATGTTTGTATACAAGAAAAGCACCCTAATGGGTGCTTTTCTTGTGTCAATACATTTGCAAATGGCTAGATAGATATTTCCGTCAGTAACTAGCACAAAAAAAGCAGGGCTGCCACCCCATTTTCCATTTGAATGCATTAAAATGTTATAACTATTGATTTCCTTGATTAATATAATATATGATTGCCTTTAATTTGTAAATATGGCTCTAATAAGGGTATAGTATGTATATAAATTAAGATTAGTATTAATTATTAGGTCATATAAATTGGACCTCATGATAGGATTAGATTTATGACAAGTGAACAGGAATGGGAACAGGTTTTACAAATAAGGACAGCTGGCCGCGATGATAGTCTGTCCGATACGGAGTATCATCCTTACGAGCCTACGGATTATTGCGTGCTGGAGCGCTTGGCGAATAGTGGTCATATTCGCAAGAAAAATACGCTCATCGATTATGGCAGTGGCAAGGGCCGTGTCAGCATTTTTATGGCGTACCAAACAGGTTGTCATTCTATCGGCATTGAATACGATGAACGACTCTATGAAAGGGCTCTTATCAATGGTGAAAGCCCAGCTGCTCGCAATCGTGTAAGCTTTGTGCATGGTGATGCGGCGCTCTATGAATTGCCAGCTCAAGCAGATCGATGCTTTTTCTTTAATCCCTTTGCGCTCCATACGATTAAGCGCGTCTTAGGAAATATCTTTGATTCCTTATACCATCGGCCGCGAGAGATTAAGCTGTTTTTCTACTATGTCAACGAAGAGATAGAAAACTTCTTGAATAATCATGTCCGATTAGAACAAGAAGAACTCATTGATTGTAGCGATCTCTTTGAAGAGCGTGATATAAAAGAACGAATTTTAGTGTATTCCGTTAACTTGTTTTAGTATATTCTGTCAGATTATTTTAATGTTTTAATTTCATTTATTTTAGTATGTAGCATGTAAGAAACCTCAATGTTGAAGGCTTGTTTTAGTGGTTCTAAATTTGTACGACTAGGATATCATTCAAATTGAGGTTTTATTCTATTTTTAAGGAACTTTCACTTAGATTATTAAGGAAAAAGCAGATAAATTCTGCTATAATAATATATTAGAGATTATAAAATCAAATTATTTTTTATGGTTCTATACATTGATTCGTATGCGCTAATGGAGTGGATAGGGCTGAGTGTATTGAAGACTGGAGGTACCCGTGGAAATCATCGATACAGCATTGATTGAACGTATTCGCAAGGCCTTAATTAAACGATATGATCGAGATCAACAAATTCAACAAATGATTGAAGAAATTGGTGCCGAAGAGGGACTCAATGAAACTGAATTGGCTATCGTTTACCAAGCATATTTAGAGATTAAGGAACGCATATACTATACATCCTCTCTCGTTGATTTGTGGAATCAAATTGAAGAGGTTCAAAAACGGATGTCTATGTTGCATACCTATGATTCTCTTGAGGAGGATTTGTTCGGCAATGTGTTAGGCGACGATAAAGAGAATATCATCATTTCTGATGGATCTTATCTTGGCAAGGGTGCTAGTCATAATAATGATGTATACGCTATGGAACAGGTCCAATTATCGGATATTCCTGTGCAGCATGATTCTACAGTGGGCATGAACCATATTAAATTGAGCGAATTGCATTCTATGGGCGGTCTTTTTACAGGATCTGGTGAAAGCTCCCAACATGAGATATCGGACCTTGATGAAGACATTGTAGAGCATATGGATGTAAATCCACTAGAAGGCGTGGAAAGCTTAGAAGTCCATCACTTAGATGAAGAAAATAAACAAAAATCTTTAGATGATGATGTTGATGAAGAACAAAATGATATGTCCTCCATTGATCCCATATACAGCAGTAAATGCTTTATTATTCGGTAAGTCTGGCTTAGATTCAGATAAAGCCAATAAGAAGATGGAAAAGCTTCTTAAAAAAGCAATTGAAACGTGTAGATGATGAATGGGCGCGTATCAATGGAACTGACGTCTAAAAAATCTAAGGACTTATAAAAAATTTAAAGAAGATAAGAAATCTAAGGGTGACAAGAAATCCAAAGAGGATAAAAAGTCTAAAGATGATAAAAAAGTCTAAAAAGGATAAAAAGGACAAAAAACATAAAAAGTCTAAGGAAGACAAACATTCTAAATCCGAAGATAAGTTAAAGAAAAAGAAAAACAAGGCTGAAAAGAAGCTTAAAGTCTTAAATGACAAGTTAAAAACAGTGTTTTTGGCGGATACTTTCAAGAAAAAAGATAAGAAGAAAGATAAGAAAAAGGATAAAAAATCCGAAAAGGATAGATCCGAAAAAAAGCAAAAACGATAGTTTCCGTATGGAATAGTAAGGCCCATAAGAAGGCTCAGGAGAGTACTAGTGGAGAAATCGGCAAGTACTGGAACTATCGACCGCGGATGCGGTAAATGTAAGCGATGTAAGGGACCTAAATGTAAGAAATATCCAACATAATTACAGTTAGGTAATATAGTGTAGTAGTTAAGTTATATGAACGAACAGTTAGGGGTTAACGATGAACCGATGGCAACGATTATTTGAAGGCATAAAGACAGAGATTAAGGTGTTTATCTTTTTCTCTGCTTTGTTGACTGCATTTAGAATCGTGTTTCTTGCAGTATTTCAATCACAACTAGCTTCTGTGACGATGGAGAATATCCTCACGTCCTTATGGCTAGGCTTTAGATTGAGTCTTAAGACTGTTGGTTCTTTGTGTTTACTAGGCTTTTTTAGGGAGGCACATTGGTACATACCTTTGTACCTAAATGGCCGTCCTTACGCATTAAACAGGTTGTGTATTCCATAGCGACTGTACTGTTGACCTTCCTATTCTTAGGCCGCATTCCGTTCTACAAAATATTCAATTCCTCTTATAATGCAATGCTCATCAATGGTAAAAACGATGATATCAGCGCCATTGTAAATACGGCGATTAACGAATATAATGCCCTCATGTACATCGTTGGGGCCGTAGTATTGAGCGTAGCCCTTTGTTATTTCCTCGTTAAATTCTTGGCGTGGGGTACAAAGAAATATAGCGATTACGCTAATACTCAACTAGTTTGTACTACTTGGTATCCAAAGACGAAGAAAACGCAATGGATCACAGGTATTGGATTGACTGTAGCTATCGGTGTATTAGGTCTGTTCTTTAGATTTGGTGGTGCTTTTAACTATACGAATTCCATTAACTGGGAAAGTGCGGCACGCCTCAGTTCTAATTTGTTAAACGAGACTATCCTCGACGATGTGCAGGCTCTTTATCGTGTTAAAAGTATTGCAAAACGCGCGGATGAGTTAGAGGTTATCAACTTAACCCCTCAAGAATTGAGTGAGAAAATCAGTGCCATTGGAGGTACCTTTAATGGTAAGGATTTTGATGGTTCTTTCACAAGAACTATTACGACAGAGCGTTTAGCGGAGCAACCACAGTCCATCAATATCGTTCTCGGTGAGTCCTATGGTTTGTGGCCATTCCTCAGCTGAATACAACGATCCTGGTGCGTACCTTGTTGAGCAAGGTCGTAAATATGCTGCCAGCCCTCAAGCGATGAGCACGCAGCTAGCCCTTGCCCAAGGTACGGGCACGATGCCTGCTATCAATGGTTTACTCACAGGTATGCCTGACACAGGTCTATATCCTAATTACGAAGGTGAAAGTTTCAAACAACCGTACGGCTTAGGCATTGGTTCTGTTATGAAAAAGCTAGGCTATAAAACTGTATTCTGGTACGGCGGCTTTAGTACATGGCAAAATGTGAAGAACTTCGCTTTGTCTCAAGGCTTTGATGAATTCCATGATGCTTCTGAAATGCCAAGCGAAGAAGGCAATGCGTGGGGTGTAGCGGATAAGTATATGTTTAAAGCCATTTCCGCTTACATGGATCAACATAGAGGGGAAAAAATCCTCAATGTCATTATGACCACATCTAATCATCCTCCATATAGCGTTAATGTCGCTAAAGAAGGTTATGATGTGAATAAGGTAAAAGGCCATTTGCCTGATACAATTGCAGAAACTGACAAGCAATTGAACGAAATGGGTCATATTTGGTATGCAGACCATGTGATGGGCGAGTTCATCGCCAGTGAAGAAAAAGCAGATTCATCTGCGCTCTTCGTTATCACTGGGGACCATAGCGAACGATTTACATTTGCTCGCGAAGTAAGTCCTAATGTGGCGTCTACGATTCCCATTATCTTCTACGGTCGCGGCATTCATAAAGACTGGCTCGCTCCTAATGCGTTTGGCATGAGCATTCAAATCATTCCAACCTTGGCAGAACTTGTAGGTCGTCCTGGTCAAACCTATGAAGCCATGGTACCAAGCTTGTTTACACAAGAGGAATTTGTCTTTAACCATAGACTATATTTAGATAACAGTGGAAAACTTATGGAACAAGGCACAAATATGCCTCAAGCCTATGGTGATGTGATTAAGAACATGCGCGAACTAGCGGCGTGGCGTATTAAGCACGGGGATAGTATTCAATAATTTTTTGTATACGATATATATGGTAGATATCATATTTGTATCTACCATATGTATCTACATAGTGAATTAACGGGATTTGTAAGTTAAAGGATGATCTATGAGCACTGTGACGGCTATTATCTTAGCTCGCAACGAAGAAAAACATATTGTAGATTGTATTAAAAGTATTCAATTTGCTGATGAAATATTAGTTATTGATGATGGAAGTACAGATCAAACGGTACCTCTTGCTACTAATTTGGGGGCTAAAGTTATACCACATCCTCTGAATGGAGATTGGTCACAACAACGACGATAACAAGTGAGGAATGGATTCTATTCATGAGCGTGTATCATCAATTAGCAATCAAATATCAAATGAACCAAATTGGCTACGAAGATATAATTTGTTCCATCACAATCCAGCTACACATGGCGTGGTAAGACCTGATAAGGTGTTACGATTGATGCCTCGAGAGGGAGCCACTGTAGAAGGTGCTGTTCATGAAGCTTTTATTAGTCCTTATCCACAAGCTACATTAGAAGGTAAATTGTATCATTACACTTATGATAACTGGCATCAGTTTTTTGAAAAGTTCAATAAATACACTACAGCAGCGGCCAACAAGTACAAGAAACAAGGGAAATCTTGTAGTTTTTTAGGGGATATTATATTGCGTCCAACATGGGCATTTTTTAAGATATATATTTTGCAAGGCGGCATATTAGATGGAAAAATAGGTTTTCTATTATCTATCTACCATATGATGTACACCATGACGAAATATGTAAAATTATATTATTTAAATAAATCTAATGGGCAATTATAATCAGTAATTTAGTATAGTAGATTACTATGGGGAATTATTGTTCTTGAAGTAGATATGGAAGTATGAATGAGTGAACAATTTTTTCTATCCCTACAACAAAATATAAAACTAATGCTTTGGGCTCCTATATTGAGCACCATCTTTCGAATCATATTCATGATTGTGTATAATCCTTATCCCACATGGAAGGGACGCTGGAAATCTGTATTAGGTTCATTGCGTTACGGCTTTTGGTGGGGCATGGATTTTGATGCTTATGTATTCTTACTACCCTTAGTATTGGTGACGCTCCCTGCATTATTATTTGATGGGTATTATCAAATAGAAGATACTGTACGGTTAGTGGGATTAACTATTTATTCCTGCATACTTTACGCAGCTTTTGCAGGAAAAATGATTTTTTATAAGCATTTCCATGATACGTATAATTATATGGTTCATTATGGAAATCATGCAGAGAAACGTAATTTGATTGATGTATTCTTTAATCAAGATCGAGGAATTCTTGTCATCTTAGGATTAATTCCTATTACATTTATATCCTGGTACATGGGAGATTTCTTCTTATCCTTGCCATCTATACCTTATCCAACTATTGAAGGAACTTGGCCTACTGTAGCTTGGAATATAGGTCTTGTGGCTGCCTCCGTTTTGGGGTTTTATTGGTTCCGCTATGGTGGAACCTTATCTCATGATGATAAACCAGAATGGGATACGATTCCTACAGTGGTAAAAGAGGATATATTCTTTGCTCGTGCTACAGTGCCAGATCTATGTGCCTTAGAAACGGTGCTAAAACATCCACTTCGTGATGAATATACCGCATCTGCTGAGGACATTGATGACGCGATTCACCGTATTGTTCCTAAGGAATATAAAGATTCTTGGCAGGATTTGAATACACCGCTTCATGCATTCAAGCGCGTTGCATCAGGTCCTCGTATTGATAAACCACAACATATATTCTTTATTGTTGGTGAAAGTATCCCACAATGGTCTCTTGATAAACCTTATAAGGAACTCAATATATGTCCTGGTTTATGGGATTTTAAAGATAATCCTCATACGGCACAAGTACCTAATTTCTTGCCTGCCGGTAATGTATCTCGTCCATCCATTGTGAGTCTGTTATCTGGTGTCTATGATGCGGGTATGGAAATCAATGAACGGGAAGCCTTCTGGCATGAATCATTGCCGACTTCTTTGGCATCTCAAATGAATCGTTTAGGTTATGATACGATTTATTGGTATGGTGGCAATGCATCGTACGGCAACTTTAATCACTTTGGCAAGGCTCAAGGCTTTGATCGCGTAGAAAGTGCTTCCGTTTTTCTGTGGTCCCCATGCACCTAAGACTTGGGTAGGCGTTTATGACCATGTATTTTTAGAACATATTGAAGAGAAAATCAAATCTTTAGAACATCCTACATTCCATTTTATTTATACTACATCCAATCATGGTCCATATAAAATGGAGGATTCCTTATTAGATTATGATCCTGAACAGGTGATGCCAAACCTTGGAGATGATTTAAAATCCAATAAGAAACGCAATAAGGAATTGGCTACCTATCGCTATAGTGATAAGGCGATTTTTAACTTTGTCAATGCTATGAAAGAGACATTTCCTGATAGTTTATTTGTTGTTACTGGTGACCACTCTAATCTATTTGGCTCTTTGAATAATACATCCTTAATTCAACGAGACTATACCTTGCGCGACACATTCTGTACGGTAGGGTTGTTACAACACCCTGCTTTCACTAAGGACACGATTACGGCGCCAATTGGCACGCATATGAGCCTCATGCCTACCATTATTGAAGCTATTGCGCCAAAGGGTTTCGAATATTATTCCATTGTACCGTCCTTGTTTGATGAACAGCCAGATACATTAGTTACACCGTATCAATGGATTACACCTCATATGATGGGCGATGTTCGTATGGATTATGGTGAAAGTAACATACCGTCCTATAAACCGGTTGAGCCAATTCGCCCTATTAATAATCATAAGGACGATGCGCGAGATTGGACAATGTTGACCATGTGGCTCATTAACCATGAGGACAGCATGAATAAGTCGTAGTATAATTAAATGATAATAGTCTATTGATGTATATGTAATCACTATTTCGTATACATCAATAGATGCTACTATATGTGTATTGATATGTGTATGATAGGAGGAACCTATGTCTATAATCAATGTTGTAGGCGCCAAAATTTGGGGTGGCGGTGAACAATATGTATATGATATTTGTAAGCAATTACAACAACGACATAGGACTGCCTATATCTTAGTGGACCAATCGAATGAAGATATGCAATCTCGGTATGCCCAAGTGGGCCATGTGATGACTGCTAATCTCTATACCTTGAAGGGTTTTCTATCTGCTAATGCCGTGGCTAAACAGATGAAAGAACAGGGGATTAATACAATTGTATGCCACTCTGGTAAATATATCTTATTCTGTATTGCTCTTAAGCAGTTAACAGGTGCTAAATTGGTGTTTATAAAGCATAATCTTGTACCTGGTAAAACAGATATATATCATAGATGGATCAATGCACAAGTAGATGCCTTCGTTTGTGTGTCTAAACTTGTTTATGACGATCTTATGACGCCTGCTATTAAGGATACTAGCAAATACCATGTTGTATATAATGGTATTGATCTGAACCGATTCCAGTCCTTTTTCAGATGCTGTTCCCATGAAATATAAGGTTAGAACCTTTGGATATAGTGCGCGTATAACAGAACGAAAAGGTTTGTATTTGATTTTAAGTGCTCTGGAACAGATTCATCAAAACAATCCCGATGTTCGATTGATTATATCGGGGGCTGGTACAGAGGATCAAATTAAGAAATTAAAAGATTATATACATGCACATCAAATGCATTCTTATGTTGAATTTATAGGCTTTACACGAGATATTGAAGGTTTATATAGATCCATAGATTGCTTACTATTGCCAACGATAACGCGTGAAGCCTTTGGTCTCGTTATTTGTGAGGCTATGTATTGCGGTGTACCAGTCATTACAAGTGGCTCTGGGGCTCAGCGAGAAATCATAGACGATGGAGAATCTGGATTTATTGTAGATCCGCTGAACGAACACACATTACAACAGGCTATGGAACATGTGATGAGTGATGATGTAAACTTGCCGAAGATCATCACCAATGCACGACATGTTGTAGAGGAACGATTCATGGTTAATCGTGTGGCAGATGAATTAGTTACGATTATAGATAATTTACACTCCACTGATAAGTAATGATAAGGTTTGGTAGTTTTTAGTGGATAGGAGTTTGAGATGGGATATTTAGAAACACAATGGCAGCGAGGTCGTAAGATTTACGGCAAACGTAGTTGGAGGGAAACGCGACGCACTTTCCTTCATACAATGCGCTCTATCCGCAATAAACGAGAAATAGAGGCACTAGAGAACTATTTTGCAAGCTATACGCCAGATCCAACATTATTAGACCGTCAAGTTGGTCTATTTGAGTTAATGACGAGATATTTCTTGTTTAAAAGCTCAACACCACAGGAACGATTAGAGGCTATTATTAATCATTTTGATTATTTGAAAGATGTGTTTACAGATGAAGCCATTCGCGAAATGTACTCTGTAGATCCAGATAATATTTATGACGATGTAAGTCGTATGAATCGTGGTTTTATCGTATGGGAATCAGAAGACCTTGATATGGTGGCCCGTTTATATTATGGACCGGGTCAACGAAAAGAAGGTTTTTTAACCTTGTTGTTAACCTTGGGTAAACAAGGCGTATACCATGCTAACTTCCGCCTTGGTAAAGGTTTTAATGGGGAGCCTGCTATGTGGATTGGCACGATTCAAGGATATAAAGATGGCCTTGATAATGCTAAAACAGTTACTAAAAAGATGTTTGGGTATCGACCAAAAAACTTTATTATGTTCCTATTACGCCATATTGCGGTCCTTTGTAAGGTCGAATCCATTTATGCCGTATCTGATGAAGGCTTCTATGCAAATACCCATTTAGTTCGGCGGTCACCGCGCTAAGGTAGCTGAGCTAGATCCATTGTGGGAGGAATCTGGTGGTGTAGTATGTAGCGATGAGCGTTTCTTCAACATTCCATTAGAGGAATATCGTAAACCTATTGAAGAAATTAAATCACAAAAACGTAGCCAATACAGAAAACGCTATGAATTACTCGATCAATATGAGCAAGAGATTCAAGATCATCTGAAACCATTGTTACGTGTAAAATAGATATCTATAAAGGGAATAGATACCACTATGATAAATAGTAGATTGTAACTATGTAGGTGAAAAAGGGGTTAGTATGCAATCTTGGATAATTAAGCATTCTGAAATGATGCTGACCGTACTCATTTCACTGATGATATGTACGACGCGGTCATCTATGGCACTAGGAAATTTAATATATAGCCTTATTATATTGATGACCTTAGTAACTTGTTGGTATAGACGACATGAAATCTCTGTACCACAGTCTATACGCCAATATGGATGGGCCTATGTAGGCATGTTACTATGCGTATTGCCGTCCGCATTAATCAGCAATGATATAGCGGTGACCACAAAATATTTCTTTAATATTTGGGTTTGGAAGGTATTAGTCATCGTACCAATTCTGTTATTTATTAAAAGTTCTCGCAAATTATACGCTATATTATCAGTATTTTTTGTATATATGGGCGTTGATGCTTTATCGGCCTTTGCACAATATTTACTGGGCTATAATTTAGGCCCAGGAGGTCGTGCAGGTGGTGTTATTCACGGCTCTGTGATGGGGCTAGCCATGTTGTTAACATTGGCCTTTCCATTGGCTTTAATTGCTGCCTATGATAAGAGATTTCCTTCGTATGTAAGAAAATCAGCTGTATTTTCTTTATTTGGCATGCTTTTAGGAATGTGGGGGCAATCAAAGCCGTGGTTCTTGGTTATTTAATGGTATTAACGGTGTACTCATAACATTGCGCTATAGCTTTGTTAATATTCGCTATATGTTGGTACTACTTGTAGCCGTTGTAGGTATAGGATATGCATTTACTAGTAATCAAGCCTATATGGCTCGTTTTGAAAGTACATTTAATATAACTACTGAATGGTTCCAATTTGGGCCGTATCTATGTATGGGAAGCAGATAAGCATATGATTATGGATCATCCTGTAACAGGTGTTGGTCCTGGATTATGGCAAAAAACATATCGAGAACACTATAAATTAAAACAAGAAACTCAAGATCTAGGCCATTCTCATAATAATCTATTGCAAATAGCTTCTGAATCTGGCATATTAGGCCTCATTGGATTCTTAGGATTTTCATTCTTTATATTCTGTAAATCTTTGATACATTATGTTAAATCAAGAAACCCTTATGATTTATCAATAATGGTAGGCTTTATTAGCTATTTGTTTCTTGTTTGGATCTATAGATTATACATACGTGGGGAAATTCATCGGGGATTCCGCATGTTTTGGATTGTTATGGGCATCATGATTCAATTAAAAATAAATGAGAATCACAAGATTATTTAGAAACTATTTACGTATTATTTAATTGATTTTTATGTCTGATTTAAATAGACTGAAAATCTCCAAAAAACTACATAAAAGATAGCTAAAATCTATGGTTTTTCATAGTTTTAAACTTTTGAATATGATACAATATAAGTAATTATTGGTACATTGTATTCGTATGTTTTAGAGGTTGTTTTCTTGAAAATTGTATTGAGAAAACAACCTTTTTTTATAGTTTGGGGTATTAGTATGAATAGTTATGGATATAATAATCACAACAAGTTGCTTATTAGTAAATTTATAGTACTTATAGCCGATTATATTTCTATTGTGCTAGGCACATTAGCAGCTTATCATTTGCGATTAAATTTGCCATTTTTACCGGTAAGCCCACATTTTAAGGTAGATGAAATCTATGTATATGGCGTTATACCGCTTGTATTTTTAGCTATATTGCTACTCAATAATACCTATTCTGTTGTATCTCCTTATTGGGATACTATGAAAAATTATTCCGCAGCATCACTATCGGCGTTGTTGTATCTATTGTGCTCATGTATACAGGGCACGTAATCAACGATGTATCCCGATTATTTGTTGTCTTTGCTTACTTATTCATGTTGCTCTTTATCTTTAGCTTCCGTTTTATTGTAGGCAAGATTCTTTCTAAGGCGGGATATTTAACGATACCAGTTTTATTAGTTGGTGCAGGTAAAACAGCAGAGCTCGTAAAGAAATCCTTAGATCGCATGCCGATTGCTACGTATAAGATTATTGGATATGTAGATGATAATCCTAAATCCTCTACTATTGCTAAAGAATATCCATGTTTAGGTGCTTTTTCCGATGTTGAACATGTTATCAAAGATACAGGTGTACAAACAGTTCTTATTTGTGCACCAGGGTTAGAACCTAAAAAGTTAGTATCTTTGATCAATCGATTGCAATTATTGGTAAAACGAGTGGCCTTTGTGCCTGAATTATTTGGTTTGCCCACAAGTAATATTACGGCTCGGGGCATGATGGAAGAGCAAGCTGTTGTATTGCGCGTACAAAATAACTTGGCTCGCAAGTCTAATCGCATTATGAAGCGCATATTTGATATTGTAGCTACCGTATGTGGGGGCATCTTGATTTTGCCAATTTTAGCCATTGTAGCTGTATTGATTTATCTAGATTCCTCCAGGGCCTATCGTATTTGGTCATAAGCGCGTTGGTCAAGGTGGTAAAGAGTTCCCATGCTATAAATTCCGCTCCATGGTGCCGAATGCACAAGAGGCATTAGAGGAATATTTGAAAGAAAATCCTGCAGCTCGTGAAGAATGGGAACGAGATTTTAAATTAAAAGATGATCCTCGTGTTACTCGTATTGGTAAATTCCTTCGCAAAACAAGCCTTGATGAATTGCCACAATTGTGGAATGTTCTCGTTGGGGATATGAGCCTTGTAGGTCCTCGTCCTATCGTGCGTGATGAAATTGTAAAATACGGCGAGTATATCAACGACTTTTACCTTGTACCACCAGGAATTACCGGTGTATGGCAAGTTAGCGGTCGTAGCGATACTACCTATGAAGAGCGTGTATTAATGGACTCTTGGTATGTTCATAACTGGTCCGTGTGGATCGATATAGTTTATTTGTTAAAAACAGTATTGGCTGTGGTGAAATCAAAAGGAGCTTATTAAATAGCTTTTTACCATAACCTTATAATTAATGGGAAGTCATATGAGTAAATATCTTATTTATATTGCGCAGGGCATTGGTGATTTTGTTATTGCTATGCCGCTTATTCAAAGCATTAAGTCACAAGATCCAACAGCTACTGTTGATATATTCACGTGTAGTGATAAACGACGTATAGGTCTAAACAAAAAGATGGTGGACTTGCAAGGGGATATTCGTCATTGTTACTACTATACAAAGGAAGAACCATTACATTCCTTAATGTTTTTGTTGAAAGCCGGTTATCATAGTTATGATTATGGTATTGTACTTGAGCATTTGAATTCTAAGTATATGTCATCGTGGCCGAGCAAAATTATTGATTTCTGTTGTAAAACAACCATAGGTGCATATAATCCATATAATGGTGCGACTTATAAAAAGTCCATTAATCGGCCAGATAGTTATTATATATATAACCTAGAAAATGATATCTTGAAACAGTTAGGTTTTGAGCCAACTATTATGAAGCGTGAATCATATTTTCTTGATAAAAATCCTGTATCAGAACCTATCATTATTAATCATCCTTCTATTGTATTCTGTATAGGTTCTGGTCATGTAGCAAATGAAAAGTTACATAATCCTTATGCATTAAGTCTTAAATCCTGGTTTACTAAAAATTGGGTAGAACTTGGAAATAAACTAGTTGAAAGGGGTTATGAGGTTATCTTTATTGGTGGCTCAATGGAACAAGGTATGATTGAACCTTATTACGATGAATTAGATTCACGTATTGTTAGTTTTATAGGAAAACATTCTATTAAAGAGAGTTTTCAAGTGGTACGAGAAGCAGATCTTGTTGTCGGTGTAGATACAGGTCTTATTCATGCGGCAGCTATACAGGGAACAGCTACATTAACACTTTTTGGTCCTACAGACCCAACTATTGTAAAACCATTTGGTCCATATAGTGAGATTATTCATAATACTGTAGAATGTTCACCGTGTTTAGGCTATGATCAATCCTATACATGTACTAATAATAAATGTATGCAAGGAATCTCAGTAGCGGCTGTATTAGATTCTATATTACATATTTTTGAGAGATAGAGGGAGATTCATGGATAGTTATTTATTACTATTAATATCTTATGTGGTATTTGTAGTATTAGGTTATAAGAAATTTGAACTGCCTATAATATCCCCTACAATGATTACATTGGTATCTTTAACGATTGTTATTGCTTTGGGATACTGGTATAGACATGAAATGGGAACAGACCTTTACTTTTATACTTTTATAGTAATAGCTCTTGGTGGAGGGGCTATTTTAGGTACTGGTTATGTTGTACAGAAATGGGCTAAACTTAATTGGGGAGACCAAACATCTATTGAGTATAATTTTGATAGTAATCGCTACCCTTTAGTGGGAATAGTAAAACTTCCTGTACGATATAAATACATATCTATGTATATGATATTTTTTATTTTGTTTTCTTTGTTCTGTGTATTCATTAATACGACTGGTGATAGTGATGTTAGTCGTATGACTCAATATAGAAATATTCTTTTATATCCTCAACAATATTATCATACGAAGACTTTGATTTTTATTAATTCACAATTCTATAAGATTGCTTTAATACTAACGTATATATCAGCTTATGTAGCAATCTATAATGGTGTTATCCTTGATAAACCTATTTTTAAAGGAACTGGTCTTATTATAATTGTGGGCCTTTTTTGTATAGGTAGTTCGATTGCTATGGGTGCACGTCAACCAGCTATTGAGATATTTATATTTATGATTTTGACTTATTTATTTTTTATGGTAAAAGAGGGATATGTTAATCAAATTAAGAGATTTTTATTTAAACTTATTCCTGTTACTATAGTTAGTCCGTTTTTATATATTCTTTATGGAATTTTAGTAGGTCGGCAAGATGGAAATAATATTACGCTAGAACGTATAGCAGAGTTATTAGCAGGCGGTATTTATGCATTGAATGCTCATATATGGGAGCCAGCACGTACTATATATTTTGGACAATCTAGCTTTGCTGATGTATATGATAAATTGATTAATTTTGGCTTGTTACCAGAAAGAGCACGAATGGCTTATCATGAGTTTGATAAATTTGGCAATACATTGTCTTTATTTGGGCGTTGGTATGAAGATTTTGGTATTTTGGGTGTTATTATTATGAGTATTATAGTGACTGCATTATTTTCATTAGCCTATGAATACCTACAACGTCGTTCTAATGACAATATTTGGACACATGTTTGGACAGCTATTTTTCTTACTGAACTAGTATCGCTTGTATGGGCGGGCTATGATGATCGTATCCGTGCATTATTAGCATTTTCTCAATTTGTTATTGTTGGGTTAATAGGTCTATTTATTTACGTAGGTTATCGAGTAAAGATAAAGCAACTAAAGAGGTAGATTATGAATATTTCCATCAAAAAAAGAGATGTTCTATGGTCTTATGGAAGTATGGCTCTTACGATGGCAGTAAATCTCTTATTATTGCCACTTTATATCTATTTCTTTACACCTGATATGGTGGGACTATGGTATGTATTTATTAGTATAGGATCTATTGCCTTACTATTTGATTTTGGCTTTTCTATTACCTTTGCTCGTAATATCACGTATTGCTGGAGTGGAGCTCAAGAACTTAAAGCAAAGCATGTTGTTTTTTCTGAATCAAACGAGGTTAATTTTTCATTATTAAAAGCTATCCTTAAAGCTTGTCAATCGATTTATGCTATCTTAGGTGGTAGTGCTTTAGTGTTAATGTACACTTTAGGAATGTATTATATAGGTAGCTTAGTTGGTCCGAATTCTCACTGGGAAGCCTATATCGCATGGGCTACGTATGGATTTGGAATTTTTTTAAATCTTTATTACAGCTACTATATCTCATTTCTTCGAGGTGTAGGTGCTATTACATTGGCTAATAAAAGTATTGTTTATGCTCGTTTATTGCAAATGGTATTTACGATTATTTTACTTTTATTGGGCTTTGGTATTATTGGGGCGAGTATAGGTTACCTTATATATGGTCTTGGATTTAAAATTTTTGGGCATAGATATTTTTATAAGTATGAGCATATTGGTGAGAAATTGAGAGCTGCTACAAATCTTGTTGCTACATCTACAGCAGATATATTCCGAACTATTTGGTATAATGCGTGGCGAGATGGGATTGTATCTATATCTAATTATATATCAACTCAAGCAACTATTATTATTTCATCATTCTATTTAAGTTTGGCACAAACTGGTATGTATTCCATTACTATTCAACTGACTACTGCAGTAGCTGTTGTTGCTAGTACACTATATAATACATACCAACCGGCCTTTCAAAATGCATATATAACTAAGAATCAACCTCGTTTGAGAGAATTATTTTCTTTTTCGGTGACGCTATTTATTGTGATTTACTGGATAGGGATATTTGGATTATGGCTTGTTGGATTGCCACTATTAAATATGATTAAGTCTAATTTTGTTATTTCTGATACAGTTCTTTGGGGCGCAGGTATTATGCAATTTGTCATTTACTATAGGAATTGTTATACATCTTATTTCTCTTGTACTAATCGTATTATATATGTAAAAAGCTTCATTCTATCTTCTGCAATAGGCCTTGTGCTATCTCTTGTATTTATGGAATTTTTCGATCTTGGTATTTTGGGATTACTTGGTGGGATAATTTTATCTCAATTGATGTATAACAGTTGGTACTGGCTCTACAGGACTCATAAAGAAATGGAGATGAGTTGGATAGAATCTATTGTGAAAGGTATTGAAAGTGCTCTTAGTAAAGTTAAGAGGTAAATTATGAACACAGAACCAATACGGGTTTTGCAAGTCATTGGTATCGTAGCTGGTGGCGGAGTAGAATCCGTTGTGATGAATTATTATAAACATATAGATCGTTCAAAGGTACAATTTGACTTTGTTGTACATGATGATAATATCGTAGATATTACAGATACAGTCGAGTCTATGGGTGGTAAAGTTTATAAAGTACCATCGTACTCTAAAAATATATTTGGTTTTATGCAAGGTATTTATCATATAGTAAAGGAACATAAGTATAACATTGTTCATTGTCATATGACGACATTGGGAGTGTTTTCACTAGGGCCTGCATGGATGGCAGGTGCTAAAGTACGTATATTGCATGGACATAATACAACGGTTAAAAGTGAAACAAAGCGTAATATTATGAAAATGGTTTTACGACCATTATCTGTATTTGTAGCTAATAAATACTTTGCATGTAGTAAGGTGGCTGCATGTTGGCTATATGGTTCTGATAAAGATTCACAAATTATAAATAATGCAATTGATGTAGAATGTTTTCAATATAACGAAGAGATACGCGAAGAATTGCGAAGTGAATTAGGTTTAGAGGATAAGTTTATTATTGGTCATATAGGACGATTTGTATATCAGAAAAATCATGCGTACATAATACGACTTTTTTATCAAGTGGCTAAACAACTGCCATCTTCACATCTTGTGCTTGTTGGAGATGGACCATTGAGAGAAAGTGTATTAAATGAGTTGAAATTATTAAATCTACTTGAGCGAGTGACTTATTTAGGTTTACGTGATGACGTTCATCATTTGTATAGTCTCTTTGATATATTTTATTTTCCGTCTTGGTATGAAGGATTAGGGGTAGTGGCTATTGAATCTCAAGCAGCGAAATTACCAATATTGATGAGTAATTTTGTACCAGATGAAGCTATTATTGATCCTTCATTAGCAAAAAAAATAGGCATTACTGATGAAGATATAGCTATTTGGATTAATGAAACTAAGCGTATTTATAATGATATAAATCATCTTCATGATGGTGCAAATCCTCGTATTGGTATAAATAATTGTATAAATACTGAGGGCTATAATATTCAATTAGAAGCAAAACATTTAGAGGAACTCTATTGTGAATACGGTAAAATTTAGTACTAAACAATTAAATATTTTAGTCGAAATTATGCATGGTTTAGGAGATACAGTATGTGCTTTATCATTACTAAAAGGGGTGCGATATTTATATCCTGATGCAAAGCTGACTGTACTTTGTAAGATGAATGCAGGCCGTGACATTATTGAAAGTTCACGTATTCCAGTAGATGAAATTATTGTTTTAGATGTATATAAAGATATATATATAACTTATAAAACAATACTGAATCTTAGAAAACATCATTTTGATATTGGAATTAGTGCAGGCATTACTCCAGTAAAAAAATCAAAACTTTTTATGAAACTTTGTGGAGTAAAGAAACATATAGGGTTTCAAGCTTCAGGTACTAATAAATATGACTATGATATACATTTTGTAGAAGCTAATGTGAAAACTTTAGGTTTAGAATTTAGTGATAAATTAAAACCACAATTATATGTAGATTCTGATAGTGATAAATTTGTAGAATCTTACTTTAAAATGCTAAAAAAACTAAACCAATTATTGGATTATGTATCGGTAATGCAGATCCATCACTTACTAATCGTTGGTTAAGGATTGGTCGTGTTTTTCCAAAAGCGTGGGGCATTACAAAGATGCATGATCTTTTAGACTTATTAGTGAAAGATGGAAATCAAGTTGTTTTAATTGGTGGATCTCAAGAGATACCATTATTAGAAGAACTGAATGAGTTTTTAGAGTTACCACAAGTTGTGAATTTAGTGGGTAAATGTAGTATTAAACAAAGTATGGCTGCTATAAAGCGATGTTCTTGTTCTATAGGTATTGATACAGGGATGCAACACATTGCAGGTGCTTTATCTGTACCTACAATATCTATATTTGGGCCTACAAATCCTAAATATATAGGAGTTTTTTCAGATTGTAGTTATTTTGTAGAATATGAGACAGATTGTAAATATTGCTTTGGAACAAATCAATACGTTCATTGTAATCATCGTCGTTGCTTAACGGAAATTAGACCACAACAAGTGATAGATATGGTATATCAGGTTTTAGAAAAAGCTAATTATAAGAAAGTATAGTACATTTAATATTTATTATATTGTATTCGCTATATGGGGAAATATATGAACAGGAATTTGGGGATTGAACTATTTCGTATAGTTTGTATGCTGTTAATAATAGCATTTCATATGTCAGATCATGGTGTTATATCTATTAATAGTGATATGCCTATTACAGGAAATTGGTTAACACTCGCATTTGCAAGATTGGGAGGCGCTATAGGTAACTGTGCATTTGTAATTATTGGTGGCTATTTACTTTGTACAAAAGAATTTGATAGTCGTCGTATTATAAAATTATGGTTACAAACATTTTTTTATTCTGTTGTTTGCGGTCTTATAGCTTTCAAAATGGGGATTATTGATATAAGCATAAAAAAGATCGTAATGATGTTATTGCCTATTACCTATAACGAATATTGGTTTATATCATCTTATCTGATTTTAATGCTATTAGTACCTTTTTCTTAAATCCGTTATTACATAATATGTCGAGAAATAAGCATAGGGGATTTATAGGTATTGGCATACTTATATTTAGTATTATTCCAACCATAACTCGTGATTTTTGGATGGATTCCAATAATTTGATACTATTTTTTATAGTATTATATGCTATTGGTGCCTATATAAAAATATATTCAATTCAAGGTAATAAAAAGTATATTTTATATGCTGTATTATTAATGACCTTTGTAGGGACTTCTATGTGGATTGCAGCTTATATAAATCAGACTTTTAATAAAAATATAGATATTTTTACTTTAGTATGGCCAACATATAGATTTCCTGGATTGTTAACAGCATTATGCCTGTTTCTAGGTTTTAAGGATTTAAAATTATCTTATGGTAAAACTATAACATTTTTCTCTACATCTGTATTTAGTGTATATCTTCTCCATATAGGGCGCTTACAGAAATGGATATTCTTCGAATTATTAGATGATACCTATGTTTATACTCAATGGTATTTCCCTTTATGGTTACTATCAATAGTATTACTTGTTTTTGTATCCTGTGTGCTTATTGATAAAGTTCGTATTTATTTAGTCGAGCGCCCAATGGAACCATTAGTAAAGTCTCTGTCTGAACGAATAAATGTATGGCTTAAAAAGAAAGAGATTATATAGGTTTATTGTTTGGGTAATTAATATAGTTTTAGTATGGGAGAAAGTTTTTATGGATATTATTACAACAAAGATTTGATGAGCATTTAGATACATATATAAAAATGCGTAATTATATTGAAGAGATTCGAGTAGTTGCTGATATATGTAAGAATGCTCTTAATGAAGGAAATAAGATTCTTTTCTGTGGTAATGGAGGATCAGCTGCTGATGCTCAACATTTGGCAGCAGAATTGGTAGGACGTTTTGTAAAAGAACGAGAGTCTTTACCTGCTATTGCTCTTACAACAGATACTTCTATTTTGACAGCTGTAGCTAATGATTATTCTTATGATGATGTCTTTTCTCGTCAAGTAGCTGGTTTGGGACAGGCTGGAGATGTATTAATAGGTATTTCTACATCAGGAAATTCTAAGAATGTGGTTAAGGCCATAGAACTAGCAAAACAGAAAGGTCTAAAAACTGTTGCATTTACTGGTGAAGGTGGCGGTATACTTGGTGCTCTTTGTGATGCGGTAATAGCTGTTCCATCTAAGACTACAGCACGCATTCAAGAGATGCACATATTGGTTGGACATATTGTTTGTGAATTAGTAGAGGAAGATTATGATTAAGAACACTATTAATAAATTCTTACATGATAGTCTGCCTAATCTTCGTATAGCTGTCATTGGCGATCTAATGGTAGATCGTTATGTTTTTGGTGACGTAAGTCGCATATCTCCAGAAGCTCCAGTTCCTGTGAATCGAGTAAAACAGATGAAAGAAGTCCTTGGTGGAGCGGCTGCAAATGTTGCTGCGAATCTTGCCAATTTGGATGTTCATGTATATGTCGGTGGAGTCGCGGGACAAGATACCCATGGAAACCTTTTACAAGACTTATTAGATTCTAATGGTATTGATAAGAGCGGTGTAGTGATCTCTAGCGAAAGATCTACTATAACTAAAATGCGAATTTTAGGTGCTCGTCAACAAATGATGCGGCTAGACTTTGAGACAGTTCGAGATGTTGACCAACAGGAAGAAGAAGAACTTATTTCTTGGCTAGACTCCCTCTGTCAAAAAGGGTTAGATGGTATTGTTATATCTGACTATGGAAAGGGAGTTTGTACAGATAGTATTTTAGAAAAGATTTTTAACCTAGCTAATTGTTATAAAATACCAACAATTGTTGATCCTAAAGGTAGTCAGTGGGAAAAATATAATGGTGCCACTTATATTACTCCTAATGTAAAGGAACTATCTGAACGGGTTGGCTACTCTATTACAAATGATGATGATAATATAGTTACTGCAGCCAAAGAAGCTCTAGATACTAATAATATTCAATATATTATTGCTACTAGATCTGAAAAGGGAATTTCTATTATTGCTAGAGATGGTCGAATTTGGCATAATCCTGCTACTCAACAAGATGTTTTTGATGTATCTGGTGCTGGTGATACAGTTGTGGCTACAATGATTTGCTCTATCGCGGCTAATCTCTCTATGCGGACCGCTCTTCATGTAGCTAATGGAGCAGCTGGTATCGTAGTATCTAAAGTAGGTACTTATCCTATTCATCGACAAGAGTTAATTGATTTGTGGATGTCTCTGCAAGAAGGAAAATATGTAGAAAAGTCAGTCTATTCTTGGAAAGAGATGAAGAGCATAGTTCAGCAATGGCAAGATCGAGGAGATATAGTTGTTTTTACTAATGGATGCTTTGATATTCTTCATAGAGGGCATATTACGTACTTGCAAGAAGCGGCTCAACTAGGTGATCGACTTATTATAGGCCTAAACTCTGATGCTTCCGTAAGGCGCCTTAAAGGGGAAACTCGCCCTTTAGTAGATGAAGAGGATAGAGCTTGTTTATTGAGTGCTTTAGGCTGTGTAGATGGTGTTGTACTTTTTAATGAAGATACTCCCTCTCAATTATTAGAAATTATTCGACCTAATATACTTGTTAAGGGTGGCGACTATAAGGTTGATGATGTAGTTGGTCGTGAATTCGTAGATTCCGTACAAATTTTATCCTTTAAAGACGGATATTCAACTACTAATGTGGTAAAGAAAATCGCTAATTTAGTAAAGGAGTATAAACTATGATAATCGTAACAGGTGGTGCTGGCTTTATTGGATCAAATTTGGTAAAAGCACTTAATGAACAAGGGCGTAATGATATTATTATTGTAGATGATTTGACTGATGGTCGTAAAACACGTAATCTAACTAATTTAGACTACTTTGATTATATTGATTGTATCGATTTTGATCGTGCTATTGCTGAGGGTAATTTTGACTGTGGCCCTATTGATGTAGTTTTTCATAATGGTGCATGTTCTGATACTATGGAGTATAATGGACGTTATATTATGAAAAATAACTATGAAGGTTCTCGTAACCTTTTCCATTATTGTCAAAATCATCGTATTCCATTTATTTATGCCTCATCTGCCTCAACTTATGGTTATGGGCATAAGGGGTTTCGAGAAAGTCTCGAATGTGAAGAAGCATTAAATCCATATGCATACTCAAAGTTATTTATGGATCGATATGTACGTAAATTTGAAAATAAATTGGTGTCGCAAGTAGTAGGTCTTCGGTATTTTAATGTATATGGTCCTAATGAATGTCATAAGGATAAGATGGCTTCTTTAGTGCGCCAAATGTTTTATAAAAATCAAGAAACAGGTGAAATCACATTATTTGAAGGAACTGATGGATATGAAGATGGAGGTCAAACTCGTGACTTTATCTATGTAAAAGATGTGGTTAATGTAAATCTTTTCTTCTGGGAACACCCCGAATTATCTGGTATCTTTAACTGTGGTACAGGTCAATCTCATACTTTTAACAAATTTATGCAAGCTGTTATAGATTATTCAGGTAAGGGGAAAATTAAATATATTCCATTTCCTGAAGTATTAAAGGGAAAATATCAATCTTTTACAGAAGCAGATACAACTAAATTGCTATCTGTTGGATATGATAGAGGATTCACAAAGATGGAAGATGCTGTTGCTGAATATTGTGAGTTGCTTGCAAATAATGAAGGCTATATTCGTAGGTAGATTATAGTTTTTATCTATTTATATTAGTAGAACTATATTATTAAATTATAAAAATTGAATACTTCATAGTAATTGCATATAACTTCTGCAGAGTCTATATTAATATTAGTACTTTTAATTAAAGTTAATAGAAGCAATTTATATATGAACCATAAAAAGGGAATTTTCATTCTATTTTTATGGTTCTTTTTGGTTTCTCTTATATTATAATTTTAAATAATTATTAAATCTAAATAGACTTTATACTTATTTTATTGCTCTATAACGGTAGAATCTTGTACAATATATTCATGAATGAATAATTCATGAATATATTGTAAGAATTAGTTTAATTGCATTATATGTTAGTGGAGCATTGGTATGAAAAAATATGTCTTATCTGTAGGGGACAGAAAGCCTGTACATATTGAAATTATGAATGTTGATAATAATGTGCTAGTTAGTGGAGAATTACGTACATATCGACTTGATTATGATATGGAAACGAGTGCGGTTATTTTGCGTTTTTCACTACAAGAATCAGATATGATATATTCTTTACAGCTAGGTGAAGCTGAGGATGTGTTGGCAACAGATTTTATGACTCCCCAAGAAATATTCTTTACAATCGTAGGATTCTTAGGCGAGGTTATTCATAGTGCGAAATCATTTGGACGTACGTTAGCTATGAAGCTTGATAATGATACATCTCGTGTGTATGTGAAGGATTTATTACAATCTAATGATAGCTATCGTGTATTTATGGGGGCACTAACATATTAATATAAACATATTTCACTTATTCATAGAACCTATAGAAAAAGTTTAATTGAAGACAGTAGTTGTAAGAGGTAAGATTCATTCAACTATTGTCTTTTTTTTATTATATGACTTTTCACAGATTAGAATAATGAGACATCTTTCGTTAATTTTCTAGATTTTATGCTCATCTTAATGATTATTAATATTTACATGCTATACTGACGATGTTTAGTATGAAAGTATGAATTCCATGGTGTATAAAAGGGAATTGATAGGGAGTAATCTTCACTTTCAAAGGCCAAAATAACATTACTCGTTACGAAATGGCGCAAATGATTGCAAAAGCTATGGCGAACCAAGATCGTGCCAATGCAGAGCAACAGGCTATGATTAATCGCTTGGCTGATGAATTCTCTAATGAACTGAATAATTTGGGTGTTCCAATTCAATGCAAAGGTTAATGATCGCACTGACGTTGTAGTCCGTACTACAACAGGTAATATGGAACTAGGTGATTCTTTTCAAACATCCTCTTCTGGTTCATCCTTTCGCGATAGACCAACAAATATTCATTTCGACCGTGCTTATGTAAATCATAAATTTGGTGAACGCGTATCTGTGAAAGCAGGTCGTTTCAATCAAATGATTGGCAATGGCTTGATTTATGACGATAGCTTTGACGGTGTTCAATTCAACGCAGGCAATCATAAGCTTAATTTCCAAGCAGCATATGGTTATGGTATTGAGGGTGGTTTTGCTACCGATATATATGGTCAAAACTCCGTCGATAAAAACGGAAACTTTACCATGGTCTATACAGGTTTAAAAGGTCAACTTAACGACCATGTAAACCCCGGTGGTTTCTATATACGTGTAAATAAACGCGTAAATGGCGAAGCTAAAAATATGTACGGTTTCAGTTCTGACTTGAATTTTGATAAAGTTTGGGTTGGCGGCGAATGGGTGAAAGCAGCTAGCGTATCTAATGGTACAGCTTGGTCTGCTGGCCTTGGCTATGGTGATTATAAAATCTCCAAACGCGGTACATGGGATGTAAAAGCGCAATACTTCAACTTTGGCGATAACATTGCCCTTCAATCCTCTCGTTGGGAAGTACCATATGATGCGACAAACCGTTATTATGATCCTAACTTCCATGGTGGTCCAGCTTATGTTACTAGCTACCGTGGTTACAGAGGTTGGTTGGCAACAGCTCACTATGCGTTGCAAGACAATGTAGGCGTAACAGGCTACTATGGCTTCAATAATAAAACAAATAAGAACATCGGTGATAACGATAAACTTCCTAACTACTACCGTGTAGACCTTAACTACCAATTCTAATACATAAGTAAGTAGAATCATAATAAAGGGGCTGTAACAAAACAGCCCCTTAAGCTAAACAAGCTATTAGTTGATTTTATATGATCAACTAATAGCTTGTTTTCTTTATTTCTAAGAAAAAAGGGGGTTATAGGACAAAAAGTGTTGCTCTTAATGCCGATGGAACTAGTTAAATACTAGCTCCATTGGCATTTTATCTTTTTGAGTAACTTTTACATATAGGACAAAAAGTGTTGCTAAAAAGTCTGAACCCCCTTGATTTTACTGACTCAAATAAGGTTTTATCTTTCTAGAAAGATATATTTTTTAGAAGGAGTATAATTATGAAACTAGTCAGATGCCCTAGTTGTGGTTTCATTTGTAAGAAAAATGGTAAAACAAGTGCGGGTTCTCAACGTTGGTATTGTAATCAATGTTCTTGCTCATTCACAAATAAAGTGAATAAAACTAACAATAATTTACAGATGTTTTTGGATTGGTTATTTGGTAAACACACACAGTTAGATATGTCTGGTGATGGACGTTTATTTCGGAGAAAAACATCACAGTTTTGGGAACTTTGGCCGTTACCACTAAAAGTTGAATCATCAAGTAGCGTAGTATTTGTTGATGGTATTTATTTAGCTAGAAATGCTTGCATTTTAATCTGTTGTAATGAGACGCATGTCTTAGGATGGTATGTTTGTAGATATGAACATTCTAAGGCGTGGGAGGTTTTATTACGACGTATTTCACCACCTACAGTAGTTGTATCCGATGGTGGTACCGGCTTTCAAAAGGCATTAAAAAAAGTTTGGCTAAAAGCCAAACTACAAAGATGCTTATTTTACGCATTTCAACAAGTAAAACGCTATACAACAATACGTCCTAAAACGATTGCTGGCTGTGAATTATATGGAATTGCAAGGGATTTATTAACGATACACACGCAAGATCATGCCGTGAAGTGGGTGCAAAATGTTATGTCATGGAAAGTACGACATAGAGTATTTTTATCAGAAATGACAGTTGATGAAAATGGTACGATACGACCTAAACACGAACGACTTATCAAAGCAGAAAATTCCTTAGTTAAATTAATTAATAACAGATGTTTGTTTACTTACTTAGATACATCGTTGAGATGTACCTGTCCAGCTACTAATAATCGTATAGAAGGTGGCATAAATGCTCAGTTACGCGCTATGTTACGTAATCATAGAGGAATGTCTATTGAAAGACGAATAAAAGCGGTGTTCTGGTGATGCTATTGTTTGGAGTGATTTGCATAATTATGATTGTCTATTTACCAATCTTTGGGGACTGAAATAGCAACACTTTTTGTCCTATAACTCCCATTTTCAGATGAGATATTAATAGGTCGAGGTATTACCTCTAGAATTAATATATTCCCTCGTGCTATATTACATATGAGTAGTATTTTTACGTTCATATGTATAAGGAGATACTCTATGTTTAACTTTTATAGTGAGTTATTATTACGTTTACAGAAACAATTTGTATCCGAACATGAATCTGATTTCAAATCTATTGAGGATTTGTTAGAAGCATTTATGACTCAATATAATCGTGGTGATTTTAATAATACGATAGAAATGAAATTACGTGATTTATATGAGGGCAGAAGAGGCTGATACGAATGAGAAATCAAGGAAGTTATACAATGAAATCCTTGCATTATGTCCTGATGAAGTAGATGCTAAACGAGAACTCATAGCCCTTGAGTTACATCCAAGCTTTCAAATTTATCAGTTGAAACAGCTAGTAGAATCGTTGAAAAAACCAAAGAAAATAGATTGGAATATAATAGAGACGCGTCCTTATATGCGTTGCCTCATCGACATGGGATGATATATTTAGAATATAATATGTATAATGATGCGATTGCCTGCTTTACGCCAGTTTTTCACGGAGACAAGCAAGATCATTCGGGATTTCTTGTGTATATGATGGTTGCTTGTTTCGTAGCGCCAACTGGGATCGCAGTACCAAGGTATATCAGCCATATCTTGCATGTTGCGATGATATACAAAATGCATTTAATCAGGCTCCGGATATCATGTTGCCTATGCATATGCTGTATATTCTATTGGCTTTGCAGTGTGGTGAAAGCAAGATAGCCCATGATGTATTAGCAGATCTTGTTGATGAATATGAAGATATTGATTGGTTATTACAAGATGCAACGCGCTGGAACGATTTTGTAGAAGATCATTTAGAGGCTATTATGTATATGGTAGACCAAGTGAGCAACATAGATTCTGACCCACGAGAATTAATAAGCTTATATACTGCTATCTCATTTTTACCAACTCAATTAGTGGATTTTGAAAGTCCATTATGGCAGACTCTATATGATGCGTATGAACGTGTTACCGGTCGAACTGTTATAAATCGGTACTCTAATGATAGTTATATGGGAAAACGCGAGTCCGCTCATATGAGCCTCGTAGAGGTTGCTAAAGGTGGGGCTTTGCGTGAAATCCGGTATATGACAATATACGGTTCGGTGCACAAATTACACTTTCACAAGCCGGCCTATACACAGTAGATGATTTTAAAACAATTACTAAACAAGAAGTATTGATGCTACCGGGCATTGGTAAAAAAACAGTGGAACAACTAGAGCATAATGGTGTTATATTTAAAGCCTAAGATGTGACTTGAATTTAATAGCGATCCTAGGATAACGAAGGGCTATTTGTCTTATCATGTAGACCTTACATATCAATTCTAATTTACAAACTAAAAGGACAGTTGATGAGAATCAACTGTCTTTTTATATGCCCAGATTCTGTTAGTTTGCCTAGATTCTTTTCGTATACTTATATTCTTTTGGGCATGAATATATATATATGCGTAAATTATGTCACAACATTCTCATATATATCTTGTATTTTATGGGGTATGTATCTGCTATATATTATATTCAGTTCTAATATAGTTATTGAAATTATCATAAATGGAGTTATAGATGAAGATGCATATAACTTCTCTATTATATAGGTATTGGGCTTTATCATCTTGTTATCAGAGTTTGGTAGTATCCAATTTTATAGTTTTGAGAGATATTTGAGGTTTATAGAATGAGAGGTTGAGCGCATGAGAGAAAGCAATATTGAGTTATTGCGCATTGTTTCGATGGTGCTGATTATTATGCACCATTTCAGTGTGCACGGAACATTTCCCTTTACGCCAGAGTTAACGTTTAATAAGGTATTTCTCCAAGTCTTTGGGCTTGGCGGCAAGGCTGGTGTAGTAGCCTTCGTTATGATAACGGGATACTTCATGGTTTCTAGCAGCTTCAAGCTACACAAATTTGGGAAGCTCGTAGGACAGATATGATTTTCTATTTTACCCAAAATGAGTATGGCTTCTTCCAGCTACTACTTGGTATAGGTTTATTTATTACTTTCTTGAAAGCCAAGATCACCTATCATCCGTGGATCAATACGATTGCCTCTACGACCTTCGGGATTTACTTACTGCACTATAATAAGCTGTTCCTTCATATGTGGGACAATATATTCGGTACCTATCAGTATTACGATTCTGCTTTATTACCACTATATGCGATCCTTGTGGTGGCACTCATTTTCATAGTTGGCATGGTGGTAGACTATATGCGGTTAGCTTTCATAGAAAAACCTATTATGAATCGCATTACGTTGTACATTGAAAGTAGTCAATCGTGGATGGAGAAGAAGGGGTCATTTTAATGCGAATCTCACCGTTTTTTGATATAATAAGCAAGTATTCCAACGATAAAACGGAGGTAATTCTAATGCGTAAATTCTTATATATGTTAGCGGCTCTACTCGTGTTGATCGGTATTAATACATATGATGTAGAAGCTCGTACTGATGTATATGCTACTACTTATAACGGCAATAGCTGGTATGTAGACCAAGACTCTGTAAAGAGAGTAGGGGATGTACTTAATTTTACCGTATATACGACATCTGGTCTTAGCTATAAGGTATCATCTAGCGATAGTAACTATTACAATGCAGATGTATTCTACTATAACAATAAACTCGTTTCAGACAATGGCCAATCCGTCTGGAAATCTCCAGGTATGATGGCCGCTATGCGTGTGGCACGTAAATAATAGGAATAATAAAGGCAGCGAGATGATCGCTGCCTTTTGGTATTCATAAGTGTACTATAGTATCGTTTATCCGTATTTGACGATATATAAGATTAACCCTATAATATAAATAGATAGCCAAGCGAGTAGATCCGTCGGGCTCATCTCAAGAGAATAAATAATTGATGAAATGGCCTTTCAGTTACCTAATTATCTAGGGATAACGAAGGGCTATTTGTGGGTTATAGGACAAAACGTGTTGGTTTTATAGGCGATGGAGCCAGTAAATTACTGGCTCCATCGCTATTTTAAGTTCTTTTGATAAACTTAGAGGGTGGACAAAATGTGTTGGTAAAAAGTCCCAAAACCCTTGATTTTACTGGCTTCAATAAGGTTATATCTTCTTAGAAAATCGTGTTCTAAGTGGAGGGAATAATCATGCTGGTAAGATGTATAAATTGTGGATTTTCTTGTCAAAAATATGGGAAAACTAAAGCTGGATCACAACGATGGCATTGTAAGCAGTGTAACATCACCTTTACACAAACTATTGATAATACTACTAAATGTTTTCATCGATTTCTAAATTGGTTATTTAGTAAAGAAACACAACAGGACATGCCTGGGCAGGGCCGTACATTTCGTAGACAGATAGCTGATTTCTGGCAAATATGGCTTATGCCGCCCAAAATTGAAACCTCGAGAGATGTGGTATTCGTTGATGGTATTTACTTAGCTAAAAAAGCTTGTATTTTGATCTGTTATGATGGTGAATATGTATTAGGGTGGTATTTATGTAGGTCAGAACAGTCTCGCTCATGGCAAGCTCTTATGACGAATAGCGACCCCATTGTGGTCGTTTCTGATGGTGGACCTGGTCTTAGAAAAGCATTAAAAAAAGTTTGGCGTACCGCCAAGCTTCAACGTTGTATTGTTCATGCCGTATGGCAAGTACATCGTTACACTACTAGGCGGCCTAAGACATTAGCAGGTATTATGTTAAAAGATTTAGCAAGCGATTTATATAACGTAAAAACACAGGAAGATGTAAAAATATGGATTCAACGATTATTTAATTGGAGGGTGACTTTTAAAGAGTTTCTAAGTGAAATGACACGTGATAGTAATGATAATTTAAGAGCTACGCATGAACGATTACTAAAAGCCTATAACTCTCTAGTGGTATTAATTAATACAGAGACAATGTTTCGATATTTAGATGAAACATTGGTGTTGGATAAAGAATGTCCGAGGACTAATAACCCTATTGAAGGCGGAGTAAACGCACAACTCAGACGTTTATTGCGTTACCATCGAGGAATGTCTGTAGAAAAACGTATAAAAGCGGTCTTTTGGTGGTGTTATTTACACTCACCAAGACCGCTTTCTGCAAAAGAAATACTTAAGGTAATGCCAACTGATGCAAGTATTTCTACAATATATAGTTCTATGAATGAAAGAGCCCAACTTCAAGGCATAATTCCAACTTGGGGGGATGCCATTTCTTGGGGTGATTTGCATAACTATGACAAATTATCTTTCAATGATTGGGATTAAAGTACCAACACGTTTTGTCCTATAACCCCTATTTGTCTTTTCCAAGACAAATAAGCGCCACAAGTGCACCAAAGGCAATGACAACCGTCATTGCCTCTAGAATTATCATGATCAACTCATAATCACTCATAGACAACCCTCCCTTCATTAACGAAGAGAGGCCCAACCTCGCTTGACTATCCTAAATCCATTATATGGCGAACATATAGACGAATCAATAAGAATCTATATATAGAAATATACAAAAATATATATACATATACGTTAGCAGTAACTGTAGTTACTGCTCTTTTGTATTGGTGCGCCGTTTTATGTGACAAATTTTCCTCGTATTTACAAAATATATATTTATAAATTATAATTAAATTATTTAATAATAGTTTATAGTATGTAGAGAGAGGGTTCTTATGAAACGTGTGAGTAAAACGAACTTATCTTTGGCAATTGCCCTGACGATTGCTAGTTCTGTAGGTCAGTATGCAATGGCGGGGAGTACATTAGTTACTTCACCTACTGGTGCACATATTACTGCAAATAACGGTGGGAAGTTTACGGCTGGTGCAATGACAAACAAGGTATCTACGATTGAGGCAGATACTGGTAGTACAGTTACTATTGATAGAGCCGTGGCTAATATTGGTCATGATAATAAGCCTTTTATTAGCAGTAAAGGTGGCAGTACTGTTACTCTTAAGGAAGGCGTTTATGATGTTCATACTATGAGCACTCCTATTGCAGTAGCTCAAGGTGGTACTGTTAATATTGGTGTAGACGGTAATACAGGCAATTTTATCGGCAAGGACTTATCTTTAGTAGGTGATGTTATTGTTAAAAGTGATCCAAATCATGCGTCTGAGATTAATATTGGTATTGATGGTAAATTGTCACTATGGGACGGTTTAGCATTTAATTTAGCAGATAAAGATGCTAAACATCCAAGCCATATTAATGTATTTCTTGGCGATTATGGTTATTGGGATCATTTCTACCAAGCTGGTTTACATGAAGGAAATTTAAGTGGTAGTACGCAACCTAGCCATGTACATAAACTTGTAGGCTCCAAGAATCGTAACTATATGAATGCAGTAATTCAACATGAGTACAATGAAATTCATATCGATAAGTTAGAAGGTCATGTAAACTTCTTTTACGATATAAATGATGAGTATGACTCTCCAGAAGATCCAGCAAATACAACACCAACAAAAATCTATAATGGTTTGACTCCAGAGTCTTTCTGGGGGGGAGATATTCATATTACAAGTGCGGCACCTAATGCGTACGCCCATGTATTCTCTAGTCAAAAAGGGCTTGATGTATCTTCTGAGGATAATGTAAATAAAATTTTAGATAATTTGGCTCACAAGATTTACTATCATAACTATGTAAATGGTGAAAGAAACCTTCAAGGTACAGTAGGTATTGCTTCTAATGGTGCTGAATCTGCACGTTTTAAGGTGTTGACTGAAGGGTATGCTAAAGAAGGCGATATTACATGGCAAGCAGATAAAGATGGTCAAGGTAAATACGTATATGGTGAAAATAAACCAGCTCCGGCTCCAAAACCAGAGGTAAAACCGACTCCAAAACCTGAGCCTAAGCCAACACCAAAACCAGAAGTAAAACCAGAGCCAGCTCCGGCTCCAAAACCTGAGGTTAAGCCGGTTCCAGCTCCAGCGCCTAAGCCGGAAGTTAAACCGACTCCTAAACCAGAAGTAAAACCTACTCCAAAACCTGAGGTTAAACCAGTTCCAGCTCCTAAGCCTGAGAACAATGGTCATATTCATGTTGTGTTAAGTGATTTTGATACTCCTCATATGCGCGGCGCTCGTTCTGCCATCATGAGCAATATCAATGGTTGGAGAACATTGACAGATTATATGTATCGTCCACGCGTATTGCAACAAGGCGAACCAACAGGTATTTGGGCTCGCGTTGGGGGCGGTAAGTATAGCTATACCGCAAAAGGTATCGATACAGATACAACATATACACGCATTCAAGGCGGTTACGATGCTAAAACAGGTAGCGGCTGGACTGTAGGTGGTCAAGTTTCCTACCTTCGTGGCAACGATGATTACGTATTTAACGGTACTGGCAAAGAAAAAGCCTTTGCAGTTGGTGCGTATGGCTTGAAAGATCTTGGTAAGAACCAATACATCCATATCGAGTCTCAAGTAGGTCGTGCTTCTAACGACTTCACTGTTCGTAATGAAATTGGTGAAAAACTGTCTGGCGAGACTAAAGCTAATGCATACTCTATCGGTGCACGCTATGGTAAAACTGTGAAATTCCAAAATGGCACGTACATTAAACCACAAGCACAATTGAGCTACACTCACTTTGGTGGAGACAGCTTCAATGCGGGCAACATGCACGTAGATCAATCTGGTGTGAGCAGCACAGCAGGTGGTCTTGGTCTTGAAATCGGTAAAAACTTCGGTGCAGGTAATATCTATACTCGTGTTGGCGTGAATCATGCCTTCTCTGGTACAGTGAAAACAGCGTACACAAGTGGTGCTACTACTAAATACACATCCGAAGACATGAAAGGTACTTGGACAGATCTAGCATTTGGTGGCCGCTATGGCTTCAATGCAAACAATAGTATCTTCGCTGATATTAACACAGGTCTATCCGGTGACTATAAAGCGGGTTGGTCTGTAAATGCAGGATTTACACATAAATTCTAATATAATAGTTACTATATAAATGTATATGGTAGTAAATACTATACAGTATATGGTAGTAAATACTATACAGTATATGGTAGTAAATACTATACAGTATATGGTCATAAGTACTATATAAATATATAGTACTCATAGAATAAAAGAGCCCCATGCATTAGATTTAACAATCTAATACATGGGGTCTTTATAATATATTTCGTATATTTCTATAAATAGATTCTTATTGATTCGTCTATATGTTCGCCATATAATTGACTTAGGATAGTCAATCGAGGTTGGGCCTCTCTTCGTTAGTGAAGGGAGGGGTGTCTATGAGTGATTATGAGTTAATCATGATAATCCTAGAGGTAATGACCGTAATCATTGCCTTTGGAGCACTTGTGGCGCTTATTTGTCTTGGAAAAGACAAATAGCCCTTCGTTACCAGTAACTGGATAACTGAAAGGCCATTTCATCACGTAATTAATCCTTGAGATGAGCCCGACGGTTCTACTCGCTTGGCTATCTGTTTATATTATAGGGTTTATATCATATATCGTCAAATACAGATAAATACTATATATAGCTTATTAACTAAGAGGGCTGTTTTGTTACAGCCCCTTTTACTTATATAATTTCATATATTTCTATAAATAGATTCTTATTGATTCGCTTATATGTTCGCCATATAATTGACTTAGGATAGTCAGGCGAGGTTGGGCCTCTCTTCGTTTAATGAAGGGAGGGTTGTCTATGAGTGATTATGAGTTGATCATGATAATTCTAGAGGCAATGACTGTTGTCATTGCCTTTGGTGCACTTGTGGCTCTTATTTGTCTTGGAAAAGACAAATAGCCCTTCGTTATCCTTGGATAATTAGGTAACTGAAAGGCCATTTCATCAATTAACTATAGTTTTGAGATGAGCCCGACGGAACCACTCGCTTGGCTATCTGTTTATATTATAGGGGTTATATCATATATCGTCAAATACGGATAAATACATATAGTTTTTACCAATAAAAGGCAGTGATTTAGTCACTGTCTTTTTATTTTTATACTCTAGTTTTATAACTCATCTATTAATATTTTAAATTATTTTAAATAAAATTTGAGAAATTCATTTACAATTCACAAAAAATAGTGTAATATTTTAAACATATTTTAAAAGTGTTGAGTGTGAGTTCTTAATAAAGTGAGTATATATCTATCTTTTCTGTCTATTTAGACTAATAAATGAAACTACAGATGTATATTCTTTTATGAAGGAACTTTCACAAATGTGATTGTAATTGTATTTATAGTTGAGGTGTAAGAGGATGAGAGCAAGAAATAAATTTTTATTATCTGCTGTTATGATGACTTTATTGTCATCTACGATGGCTATGCCTAGTACATGGGCTGCAGCAGGTCTTAATTCTGAGGGACGCATTTTTGCAACTACTGCAGATAGTAAATTTAAAAGTACTGGGAGTGCAACTGTGAATGGTGTAGTAGCGTCTAATGGTGGTCAAGTTACAATTGGTTCCTTGGATACTCCTAATGCAGATAAATTACCTAAACGCTATCGTCAACCAGCTTTCATTACAGGCATGCTAGATAATAGTTCTATCCAAGTAGATGGCGGTGTTATGGACGTGACTACTGCGCCATGGACGTCTCCATATCCATTAGCTTTTGCGTATAATAGTAAAATTAACATCGGCATTGATGATGAAGGTACTGTAAAACATAAAGCGTTGAACATGCAAGGTGATGTGCTCGTAACTGATAAAACAATGCCTCCATACCAACAACAGCAACCATCTGTTATCAATATCGGTCTTGGTCGTGCTCATAATAGTCCTAACCAATTCTCTGGTAAAGCAGTGAATACTTTAGAGGATAAAGGTGGCGAGATCAATATGACCTTTGATGGAGGTATGTGGAGCCATGATAATATGGGTGGCTTAGAGTCGTTCATGATCGATGGTAAAGAGGCTCGTAGTAGCATTAATACCCTCACAGGCACTCGTACACGTGAAGGTTTCAGCCGTATTTCCCAAGATTCTCGTAGCGACATTCATGTTAACAAGCTAGATGGTCATATCAATGTTATTTATGATATGAGCGCAAGTACTGGTCTAAATTTCGGTAAACCAGCTTCTCAAAAAACTGGTCTTGATGCGGCTGATATCGAGGGCGGTAACTTCATCGTGAAATCTGCTGCAGCCGGCTCTGGCGTGCATGGTTATGTAACAGGTGACAATCTTGATACTTCTTCTGAAAGCAATGTAAACAAGATTTTAGATAATTTGGCCCACAAGTTCTATTATGAAAACTATGTAAAAGGTGAAAGAAACCTTTCTGGTACTGTATCCATCGCTTCTAAAGGTATTGTATCTAGTTACAAAAAAGCATTGACTACAGATCAAAAAGAAGGGGATATTACTTGGAAAGACGGTAATGGTCAAGGCTCCTATGTGGTGCCAGAACCAAAACCAGTTACACCAGTAACTCCAGACCCTAAACCAGTTACACCAGTAACTCCAAATCCAAAACCAGTTACACCAGTAACTCCAGATCCTAAGCCAGTTACACCTGTAACTCCAGAACCAAAACCAGTTACACCTGTGACTCCAGATCCTAAGCCAGTTACACCTGTAACTCCGGATCCTAAGCCAGTTACGCCTGTAACTCCGGACCCTAAACCAGTTACACCAGTAACTCCAGATCCAAAACCAGTTACACCAGTAACTCCAGATCCAAAACCAGTTACACCTGTAACTCCGGATCCAAAACCTCAAATTCTAGCACCTACACCAGTAAATCCTAATCCTGTTGTTCGTGGTGCGTACGATACACCTCATATGCGTGGTATTCGTTCCGCTGTAGTAGGTAATTTCAATGCATGGCGTACAGTAGCTGACGATATGTACCGTCCTCGTGTATTGCAACAAGGTGAACCAACTGGTATTTGGGCTCGCATCGGTGGCGGTAAATACAGCTACTCTGGCAGCGGTATTGATACAGCTACAGATTACACACGCATTCAAGGCGGTTATGATGCTAAAATCAGCCGTGGCTGGACTGTAGGTGGTCAAGTATCCTACCTTCGCGGTTCTGAAGACTATGTATTCGATGGTTCTGGTAAGGTTAAATCCTTCTCCGTTGGTGCTTATGGTTTGAAAGACCTTGGTAAAGATCAATATGTACATGTAGAAACGCAAGTAGGTCGTGTATCTAATGACTTCACAGCGCGTAATGAAATTGGTGAAGCCATGTCTGGCGATACAAAATCCAATGCATACAGCATCGGTGTTCTTTATGGCAAAACATTGAAATACGCTAACGGTTTCTATGTAGAGCCACAAGCACAATTGAACTTTACACACTTCGGTGGCCGTAACTTCAATGTAGATAATGTATCTGTTAACCAATCTGGTGTGAACAGCACTTCTGGTAAGCTTGGTCTTGAATTGGGTAAACAATTCGGCAATGGCAATATCTATACACGATTTGCTGCAGGTCATACTTTCACAGGCAATGTAAAAACTGCATTCTCTAGTGGCACAGCTGTGAAATTAACAGAGCAAGATCTTAAAGGAACTTGGACTGAACTTGCCTTCGGCGGTCGTTATGGCTTCAACAGCAACAATAGCGTATTTGCTGATGTTGCCACAGGTTTGTCTGGTGACCTCCAAGCAGACTGGGGCGTAAACGCTGGTTTCACGCACAAATTCTAATATATAGGCAATCATGCATAAGGTCATGAGACCTTGTGCATGCCTATCCATTAAAGATATATATAATCTATGCATTATAGGTAGATATATTTTATCCACTACAAATAACAAAGTATGTGCATTGACACATAATTTTTCGAATGTAAATTATATACTGTAATTATGGCCATATACCTGTATGTCTGTATAGATATATATTTCCTTCACATATATTACCCCTTACATATATACAACGTATCTATCTATACATATACGTAGCATCCATATGCAACTTCCCCTTTTATCATGCAATTACAATCCTTACGGATGCTATACTTCCCCCTGTATAACATAAGTATATGGCCTATCTTATTATATTTAGACCTGATCTGAATATAATATACTAACCTTCTTAAATACAATGCAAAAGAACCTCTATAGACCCATGAGGTAATCCGATCTTCGTTTGAATATAGGATATATCCGTTATATGTATCTATAAGAGGGTTCTTTTGTATTAATTTTAGTTTAAAGATAAACCTTTTTTTTGATTATCTTAGGTGTTATAATTAGAAAAAGGAGGCAAATACTATGTTAATTGATTTTTCCGTTGCTGGCTTTGCATCGATACAAAAAAGACAAGAGTTAACATTTTGTGCTTTCAGTGGGCAAAGAATTAAAGGCACTAAATATGAAGATAATTATATATTGACAAGTGAATCACGACCTGCTAAATCTACTATTATATTTGGTAATAATGCAGTAGGTAAAACTAATTTATTGCATGCTATAGATTCTTTGATTGATATTATTAAAGATGAAAAGATTTTTTCTAATAATCGATTATTTAATATATTGTCAAATCATATTCAATATAATATAACAGTAGAATCCAAACAAGAAAACTTATATCAATACTCTCTAGTTATTGATAAAAACCAGACCGTATTATCTGAAAAGTTAGAACAGAATAATAAAATTATATATAAATTTGAAGATAATATCTTATCCAGTGATGTCTTGGAGGATGCTGTTACAGAAATTTATTCTCGCAAATCAACGGCAACTATTCTTTCAAAGATAAAAGATTTTATTAGCGATATTTATATTGATTTTATAGATACTATAAACTCTATCAGTATTATTACTGATCCTTTCATTAATCCTGATGTTAAACGATTTAATATAACTATTAATGAAGAACAGAGAATTTTAATTGAGGATAATAAGGATTTAACATTAGAAATCTTAGCTCAATTGGATGGAACAATTTCTTCAATTGAATTAGAAAAAAGAACTACAGCCGAGGAAGAGGCTATTACATATGATGTATATATTGTGCGTGATTTAGGAGAACAAGGTCCTATAAAACTACCATTAGCTTATGAATCAAAAGGGATAAAGCGTATAATGGCAATACTTACATCGCTCCTTCGCGTTCATAATGGTAGAACGGTACTAATTGATGAACTAGATGCATCAATCAGCACTAAATCTCTTATTTTGCTCTTCAATCATATTATCAACTCTAACTCTAATACTTGTGGTCAATTGATTGTTACATCCCATAATTTAGAGCTTTTTAATATTAATTTATTTGCACCAGAACAAATTTATATCACTACGAAAGATCAAACATTATCTACTATAGTTAATTCGTTAGCTGATTTTGATTTGAGAAGTAATAAAAAAAGGTTGGCTATCGACTATTTACAAGGAAAATTCGAGGTATAAAGTCATGCCAACAAAGCCTAAACGTATTAGAAGAAATCTTAAAACCAGCTTAAAGATTCAAGTTGTGTGTGAAGGAGATACTGAATATAGTTATCTGCGTAGCACCTTGAGAGGGTTATCTAATGTAAATATCTTATCAATAAATGGTGGAGGATACGGTAAATTTAGTAACCATATAGAGAAAAATTCATCTTTATATAGTATATTTCTAGTAGTTGTAGATTTAGATAAAGCCCAACATAGGGATAGTGAGTGTAAGTTATTGAATCGTTTAATTAAGGATTTAGACCTTTTAGATAGACGTAATTGTATATTTTTGAATGGTCCTGATATTGAGTATTGGATTGCCTGTTATATCGGTAGGCCTAATAATACTCTTACTGAATTGACTGAGTTAGGATATGTTAAAGGCAATACAGTTAATACCTTTTTAAATAACCAGCATGGTAGTATAGACATTGCTAAACAGTATGTTAATAGTACAAGGATTTACTACAGTAAGCCAAATGTTGATTGTAAATATGGTCTGTATAAAGAGTTTTTAAATGAACGTCAGAGTACATTAGGCAATTTACTTCCTTATATAGAAGAATTAAATAGGTCGTAGAAATCTTTAAGTAAATTATTGATTATAGTGAAAGAACCCACTTACTGTCTTAAAAAGTAGTAAGTGGGTTTTATATATGTATTTTTTATTTTCTAAAGTACCCAAGGTATTCTAAACGAAGTAGAGATTCATCTAGGTATTGTTCTGTAGGTACTTTATATGTATAGCCGTCCTTAGTCGTGCGCTGTACAGTTAGGTTATCGTTATCCATAGTCTGTATTAAGGTTTCTCGTGAAGTAGGTTTTGATAGCAATGTAGCAACATATAGTAGACCATTATCGATGCTTTCATCGATTTGATTATACATATTGCCAAGAGCTGTATATTGGGTGCCCCCATCTTCGACGAGTGTTTTTAAATAGTTAATGAAAGGCTCAGGTATATAGCTTTCATGTTCAACAAATGGAGTGAGAGGATAGGATTCGCCATAAATATTAAGATTACCTAAGATGATAAGGAACAATAGGCGCTGATACAGTTGGTTATTATCGATGATATAACCAGGATAGGATCTGTTGATATGATTTACAATATCTTGTACCGTGAATTGTTTAGCGGTATCCATTATCTCTTTGATGGCAATGTAGATGGTATTGGTCCAGTCCGATGGAACACCTTTTTCGTTGGCCGAATTAGCCACATAATATAGACTATTTAAGATATCCATCGTTACCGTTTCATCATGATTGATAACAGACTCATTGGCTTGTTTAGTTAAGAGACTCATGCGGAACTGTGTATCATACACATAGTCATAGAACTGCTCTTTATCGATATAGTTGCCATTAGATAAGGCTCTAATATTATCTGCCACATCCTCTGAAAGCCATGAGATAAAGGACCGTTGCGGTACTTCATCACCAATATAGGCACATCCTTGCTGCTGTGCGCGCTCTATAAATTCAGATACGTATACAGGATCATTAAAGGTTTCTAAATATTCATGGGCCACATAATAATCGCTAGAGTTCAGTACACGATGGATATTACTGATTTTATAATTCGATTGCGTACGAGACCGTTCATCGCTGTTCATAGTATCTGCTACCATTTTTAATACATTTTTTGTATATAATGTACGCTCTAATAGATTTTGATCCTTCGCCCGTTTTTCCGAATACAGCATAATATCCCGCAATTGCTCTAAGCGTTTCCATCCTGGGTAAGTGTTATAGGAGACATAGGCGATCCCATTATCAGATAAATTTTTATTGCAAATACTTAGTATTTTATCCTTAACTACATCGGGTACCCAGGACCAAATGCCGTGAACGATGATGTAATCAAAGGTGCCAAAGCTTTCATCAATATCGAGAATATCCTTTTCTAATAAGGTCACATTGGTGAGGCCTATGGATTTAATAATCTCATTGCCATGTTGTACCTGTACACCTGATAGGTCGATGCCTGTGAAAGTTGCTTCTGGATAGTACAGCGCTTGTGGGATGAGATTGCCCCCACAGGATGCACCTAACTCAAGAATGCGGGCACCCTTGAGGGGCGCAGGATTAAGACCGTATAGTTTAGCCTTAGCTTGCAAGTTATTAATATTCGTACTAGAAAATGGTTTGGATACATAGAGGAAGGAATCATATGAATCCTTTAACTCATTTATATTGACCTGTAATTCCTCAGATATATCTGGATTGTCTGCTATGATTGCAGTCTCTTTTAAATCTGTTATTTGTTCTCTGTCTTTCTGACTCATATACTACCCCTATGATGATTTCTTTAGTACATAACGTTGAACATAGTATAGCATATAAAGAAGAACTGCACCTTATAAACAATTAGAATATAAGGTGCAGTTCTTAGTTTTTGTGTGTAATTAGGATTGTAATTAGATTTTGTAGTGTAAAACTGTAGTTTGGAACAATATAGTTTGCGTTACATAATTTGGTTTACATACAATGTCATGGCTGAATTATATTATTTGTATAATTTTGCCATGAGTTGATGTACAGTTTCTTGAAGTTCTTTGTTTTGTGTTTCTAAAGCTTGTACACGAGATTCAAGGTTTTGACTGTGGCTCGTTACTTGAGATTTGCCAGGCTTGTATGTAACACCTACGTTTGCCATAATATGGCTATTAAGTGTAACGCCTGTAGTCAATAATAGATTATCTCTGTGGTAATATCCAACACCGAGGGCGAGGGCATTGGCGTTCTTGTAGTGGCCATAGCCTGCCATATATTGAATGCGATTGTCTGGGTCGTATGCCATAGGGTGTAAAGCTGCTAAGGCTGCGGCACGAGCATCGCCTTTATTGGATTCATTTTCTACATAATCGATCATTTGATGAGCTCCATATAATTGGGAGCCATTGATAGCATCTGTAGAGGTAGCGCTAACGCGACCAGCTGCTACGTTTGTAATAGTTCGTTCCTTGTCTTTAGCGCCTACCGATACAGTAGAGATAGGCGTAGTGCCTGCATAGTTTACAGTCTTACCATTGTTAAAGGTATAGCTAGATGTGCTCACAACGTCTCCATCTGTAGAGTCATTGCCTAGGATTACTGCATTTTCTAAGGATGTTGTGACATTGTTGCCCATAACGAAGGTGTTGTTACCAGAAATATGGTTGTAGTTACCAATACTATAGGAGCCGCTCGCGTCGATAGCATTCTTGCCGTACTGGCCTTGGCCGAATACACCGGATTCGGTGGCGTTGCTAGTTAAGGTGTTAAAGGAACCAATAGCAAGCCCCTTATTGGCATTAATATTGGTGTAGTGCCCAATACCGAGGGTGAAGTTCCCCTTTACAGAGGAGCCAGAACCGATTAGAACGGAATTGGTAGCCTTACTGTTGGCCCCTTGGTAATGACCGAGCCATACATTTTTTTCCCCTTCAGATTTTTCCCCAGATTGGGTACCCATGATAATGGACGTTGATAGTTTTGCATTGTTTGCTGCCATTGCACCGGCAATGACATTTAAATCACCTGTGCCATTTTGGAAGCTTTTACCACCTAAGGTAATATTGCCGCCCCCTTTAGATTGGTTACCGGCGAAGCCACCGATGGCTACATTGTTGCCGTTTGCATTTGGACTGGCTATTACTTGGTGGTTACTAGTAGTGGCACCGGCACCTCTACCGAGCGTAATATTGCCATCATTAGTGAACGTGGTTCCTACAGCCCCTACGTTGCCGTTGTCTTCTACAATGTTTACAGGTGCTACAGGCGCCGCCGATACAATCCCTATAGATAATGCAGAAAATACAATACCTGTTAATACAAAATGTTTCTTACTCATCGCAATACACTCCTTTGCATATTAGGACTTCACAAAACTTTCATATCACTTACAGGTTCATAATAATACGAAATATTCATGTTGTAAATGAATATTTTGTATAATATGTGGTGAAAATACACCATATATGCATATTTAAAGAAAGTTTTATGTACTATTGTAAAAATATTTATAGGGGAGTGTAGAACATTTATAAACATTGAGAATCGTAATTAATAAAGGGTTTGTGATTGTCTTTTTCGTAGATACAGTATACTTGATACCTTCACTATCTAGAATATATTTCTATATTATATTATTATATATATACATTATATGTAATCTACTTGTATCCTATATAGTAGTCTATTCACATCCTTGACAATGGTAACTATAATTCGTTACACTTATACATATTTCATTTTAAGTTCATGAGAATTATGTGTAGAGAGTAATGAAACGTATTGTGTATATTGCCTTAGGAGTCTTGGTGTGTTGTGTAGGCTCTGCAGAGGCAGAAAAACAACAATTACATAATGATAAGGGGGTAGTGTCTGTACATACAGATAGTCATGACACTCATCTTAAAGCAGCCTCTGATGGATTTCATATTACGCCAGCTTCAACGCCAGACCATGTGATTGGTGAAAGCGGACCACTCATCATGGATCGTCAAGATACTAAGACTGTGCAGTACAGCAATGTTGATGCGGTGAACCGCGCTATCAATGCTGTAGCCATGTCTAATGTGTCTAATGCTATGTATGGATCTAAAGGGAAACCGTGGATGCGACGTACTACCTTGAGCTTTCAGTTTCAAGAAGGATGGAAACCACTCTATTCGATAGAAACGGTACAACCCTTAGGCCATTATGATACTACTTCGCGCGATGTATGGTTTACGCAACAACGCCTATCTCGAGCGTCAGATACTGGTACAACCCTCAATATGGGTGTAGGCTATCGCCGTATTAGTAAGGATGACCATCGCCTCTATGGGGCGCATCTCTTTTATGATCACCGCTTCTTGCGCCACCATGATCGCCTTAGTGCAGGTCTTGAATATATGTCTGGTGAAAGCGAGTTTCGCTTCAATTGGTATGGTGCAGCCTCAGATGAGCGTGTGCTCGATGTAAATCTTCACACCTTAGAACGAGTTTCTAACGGATATACTGTGGAATATGGTAAGACCTTTAAGAACGCTCGCTGGGCTAGAGTGTATGTAGAAGGGTATCATTGGAACCAAGAACGGCAAGCGGATAAAAATGGTTTCCGCTTTGGATCTGAATTGCAACTCACACCGCGTGTATCAGTGGACATGGGGTATAACAAACCGGAACATAGCTCTGGTGGTGCGTACGGTAAGATTACCTTCCGTTTAGCAGGAGCTCCGATGGCCTGGTATGGTGGTAAGCATCGTTTAGAAGAAACGGCAACGGTAAGAGACAAGATGCTCAATCTCGTAAGGCGCCATAATACAGTGTGGGTAGAATAAGATACTAATGTATCTGTATACTCATGTATGGACAAGAATAAATTGATCCATAATGACTAAAATGTAACTGAAGATACATTCATTTTATATTCATATGTGATATACTGTGCTAGCTGTACAGATAACAAGCCATAAGCGCTATTTTACTGTAGCGCTTATGGCTTATTTTTATATTCCTGAATATGAATATAAGATTAAAATATCGAAAGAAGTAGATAAGGATAAACGGATAAACGGGTTGTTTATTAATTATGGTAATAAATATTCCCATATTTTAATGTATACATCGAATGTATTTGATTAATTAAGCGTAAAGGATTAAAAAATACATCAAAAATGTATAATAAATCGATATAAATTTAAATTTTTATAAATATCTGAACAACTTCCGAAAAAATTATGATGATAACATGAAGGAAACTATTTACAAATAATTCGATATCTGTTATTCTACTTATGACACAAAATGAAAAATAAATGAAAGTTACTCAGAATAACAAAAATGTGTGTAAGAAATAGCTTTCAATTTATTAAACGTATTATATAAGGATTGTAATTGTGTCTAGTCTAAGAAAGGGGTTCATAGAAATATGAATAAGATTTTTAAAGTAGTTTGGAGCAAATCTAAAGAATGCTACGTTGTAGTATCTGAAGTTGCTAAAAACAATGGTGGTAAGAAAAAAGTTCTTGCTAGCGTATTAGCTGGTTTGGCTATGGTAGGTGTTGCTGCACAAATGGGTACACCTGTACAAGCGGGCTCTAATACGAATGGTAATAATATTAATGTTTGGTCCAATCAAAGAGTTGATACACCTGTTGCAGGTGGACCTGGTGTAACAAATACAAATACACAAAATACTGCAGGTGATAACTCTGTTACTATTGGTCAACAATTAACAACAGGTACAGGAGCTGTAGCTGTTGGTAGATTATCTACTGCTTTGGGTGATCGTGCTGTAGCTTTTGGTGAAGAAGTTCACGCTAAAAAAGAAGATACTATTGCTATTGGTAATAAGAATAATTCTAATACTGGTGGTGGTATTGCTATCGGTAAAGGGAACTTAGCAGACTCTACAAATGAAGGTGCTGCAACAGGTGAGCGAGAAAAGCAAAACTCTCAAATTGCAATCGGTCGCGACAATAAAGCAACACATATTGATACTACTGCTATTGGTCGTGAAGTAACCTCTAGCGGCACAGCAGCAGTTGGTCTTGGTTCTCGTGCTGAAGCTTCTGGTGACTATGCAATTGCTATTGGTGGTGGTAGCACATCCAATAAAGTAAAAGCTGCAGACTATGCAATTGCTATTGGTACACAAGCGCAAGCTACTGGTAAACGAGCTATTGCACAAGGTGGTGGTTCTAAAGCAACAGCTGAAAGAGCTACAGCACTTGGTTATAGAGCAGAAGCTACTACTGAAGATGGTGTAGCTTTAGGTTCTAACTCCAAAGCAACTACTGTAGCAGGTGTGGATGGTTATAATCCTGCTGATAGCCGTACAAATACATATGCTGGTTTATCTGGCAATGCAAAAACATCTACATTAGCAGCTGTTTCTGTAGGTGATGGTTCTAATGCGACTCGTCAAATTACAGGTCTTGCAGCAGGTAAAGAAGATACTGATGCAGTTAACGTGGCTCAATTAAAAAATGTTAACTTAAAATATGCTGGTAATAGTGGCAGTGGTGATGTGTTGTTGAATAATGGTACATTAAACCTTAAAGGTGAAGGCCTGATTTCTACAACTGCTGATGCTAGTGGTGTTACTGTTAAACTTACAACAGGTGATACTATTACTAATAATAATGGTAAAGCTGTAGCTCCTGCACCTAATGGTGTTGCTACTACTGATAATGTAGTACAAGCTATTAATAAAGCTGGTTGGAATGCTAATGCATCTGCAAATGGTGGTAAATTGACTGGTTCTGCTACTGCAACTAAAGTAGTTCCTGGTGATACAGTAACTTTCAGTGCAGGTAAAAATCTCACAGTAGAACAAACATTAGGTACTAACACTCAACAATATACATATGGATTAAGCTCCACTCTTAAAGATATTGAAAGCATTCAAAATGGTACTTCCAAAATCACATTGAATAATAGTGGTGGCACAACTATCTCCGGCGGTAACTTGAGCGTAGATGGTAATAAAATTACTAAAGTAGCTCAAGGTACTGATGGCACTGATGCTGTTAATGTTGACCAATTGAATGCAGTAGCAGCTAAAGAACGTCATGTTAAACCTGGTAACTACGCTGTTGATGGTAATGGCACAGTTACATTGAACTATGTTGATGGTAACAATGCTGACGTAACTGATACAGCTGTTATCTCTGGTATTGCTAAGAAGTCAAAAGTTATCAATGGTCAAAACACAACTGTTGAAGAAGGTACAGATACAACTGATAACAGTGTAACTTACAAAGTAAATGTTAAGGGTGATTTAGCAGATATCTCCTCTATCACAAATGGTACTGGTTCTGGTAAAATCTCCTTCGAAGGTGACAAAGTTGTAAAAGTTGGTGGTGATCATCCTATCTCCTTTGATGGTAAAGGTGGCTATGTAACTGGCTTACAAAACAAAGATTGGGATATTACTAACCCAACTGTTATATCAGGTCGTGCAGCAACTGAAGACCAATTGAAAGCAGTTAGCGATGGTTTCAATAATACTGTTAAATTAACTGGTAATGCTGGTGTTACTGGTACTCAAAAATTGAACCAAGATAATGGTTTGAGCTTTGGCGTAGTTGGTGCCGATAATGGTAAATACATTACAACAACTGCTTCTGGTAGCAATGTTGTAGCTGACTTGTCTACTGATGTAAAAAATAAGTTAAATAGCAAAGTAGTTGTTGCTGGTTCTGGTGCTGCTACAGTAGCTACACCTACTGTAACTACTAATGCTGATGGTAGCACTGTTACTACTTATACTGTGCATGTTGACCCTGTAGCAGCAACTGCAGCTTCTACTGAAAGCGTAGTTAAAAAGCAGCTGCAACTGGCGATACTAACATTGCTGATGTTTCTATTGCTGACGGTAAAAATGTAAAAGATCCTGGTGCTCAATACGAAGTGTCCGTTTCTAAAAATGCTGTTAAAGATGCAGCTCGTGAAGCAGTAACAGTAAATAATGGTGGTAACACTGATAACCCTATTACTGTAACACCTACGAAAGACGAAAATACCCATAACACTACTTATGCAGTAACATTTGATGGTGATAAAGCGGCTAAACAAATTCCGTTAACTTATAAAGCAACAAATAATGGTACTACAACTGCTGATCAAACCGTTAAACTTGATAAAGGTTTGAATTTCACAGGTGGTGATTATACAACTGCTAGCGTTGGTGCTGATGGTAAAGTAACATTTGATGTTACTCTTGGTACAGCTCCAGTGGTAACTGATGGTAAACCTGGTGTTCCAGGGCAAGCTGGTGCAGCTGGTAAAGATGGTATTGCTACTGTTAAAACTGTAGTAGATACAATTAATAACTCCGGTTGGAAAGCAAATGCTAAAGCAAATGGTGGTACACTTGTTGGTAATTCTACAGCAACTGTAGTAAAACCTGGTAATACAGTTAACTATGCTGCTGGTAAAAACCTCATTGTTAAACAAGAACTTGAAACAGATGCTTCTAATGCATTAACTGGTAACCAAACGTATACATACTCTTTAAATAAAGATATTGATCTTACTAATGCTGGTTCCTTAACTGTTGGTGATACTAAAGTAAATAATGATGGTATTACAATTAAGGCTCCTACACCTGCAGCAGGTACAACAGCTACTACAGATGTTAAGTTGACAAATACTGGATTAGATAACGGCGGCAACAAAATTACTAATGTTGCTGAAGGTGAGAATAATACTGATGCAGTTAACGTAAAACAATTGAAAGCAAACCGTACCGAAGTAAAAGCTGGTGATAATATAGTTGTAACTTCAGATAGGGATGCAACAGACAATCACACTGTTTACACTGTAAATGCTGTAACCCCAGCAGTTTACACAACTCCAGACGGTGAAAAACTAACAAAAGATAAAGACGGTAAATTCCATAAAGTTGGTGAAACAGCTGAATATACTGGCGATATCATCACATCTTTTGAAAACCCTAAAGCAGCAGCCGGACAAACAACAAAAGATGGCGGCATGATTGTTAACAATATTGGTTCTGCTATTAAAAACCAAACTCCAACAATGCCTGCAGGTCAAACTGCTACATACTTGGATAAATTGAAAGCAGCTGCTGATTCTGGTTCTAATGTTAAAAATGCGGCGGTTAATGTATCTGACCTTCATAACACTGCTGAAGCATTGAAATCTAACGAATTGCATATTCGACCAACTACATCTGGTCGTACAGGAGAAACTGTAAACCAAGATACTGCTGGTACAGCTGAAAGCTATAAATATGATGCTGCTACTAAATCTGTAACATTGAAATACAATGATGGTACAGGTGCTGGTGTAACTGGCACAGAAGCTAAAATCGATTTGTCCGATTTGGCTAATCAAATTACAAGCGGTTATACTTTCAAAACAAATGCTACAGAAAATGGTGGTAAGGTTGTTAATGATGCAGCAACTCCAGCTGCAGAAACAGCAGTTGCTAATGGTGGTGTAGTTAACTATGCAGCAGGTAAAAACCTCACTGTTAAACAAGACATTGAAAAAGATGGTACAGGTGCAGCGACTGGTAAACAAACTTATACATATGCATTAGCTGATGAAATCGGTATCGGTGAAAAAGGTCAACCAGGCGTTGCAGGTAAAGATGGTGTTGATGGTAAAATCGGCGTAAATGGTAAAGACGGTTCTTCTGTAGTTATCAACGGTAAAGATGGTTCCATCGGCATGACTGGTCCTAAAGGCCAAAATGGTAAAGATGGTATCAATGGCCGTGATGGTGCTGATATCTCTATGACATCTGCTAAAGGTGAACAAGTTCTTGTAAACCGTGATCCAGCTCATAATGCTGATACTGACAAAGCTGAACGTATCGTATATGTTCCAAAAGATGCTAATGGCAACCCTATTCAAGGTGCTGATGGTAAGAACATCGTACGTGAAGTCGCTACAATGGACGATGGCTTGAAATTTACTGGTAACAATACTAGTACTGAAAACAAACAAAAACTTGGTTCTTTAGTAAAAGTTCAAGGTGAAGGTACGCAAGAAGGCACTACAGTTATTAATCCTACGACTGGTGAGAAAGAAATTGTATTATCTGACGGTACAACTAAATTTGAATCTGCAAAGGATAATATCGCGGTAGTAGCTGATGGTACTGATACATTAACTGTTAAGTTGAATAAAAACCTTAAAGGTTTGGATTCTGTTCAAACTAAAACAGTTGTATTGGGTGATCCTAACGCTACTAATGGCACGACTAATATTACATATAATCCTACGGAAAAACGTATTGAATATGTAACACCTGATGCAGCTGGTACAGGCACTACTACTAATAAAGTAGCAACTACTGATGATATCTGGACAATTCAAGGTAATGGCACTGATGTTAAACCTGTTAATGGTAAGGTTAACGTAAAAGCGGGTGATAATGTTGTTATTACAACACCTACAACCGCTGACGGTTCCATGACTATTAGCGCAGTATCCCCAGTTGTTTATACAACTCCATCTGGTGAAAAATTAACTAAGAAATCTGATGGTAAATTCTATAAAGCTGATGGTACAGAATATACTGATGGCGATATCATTGCATCCTTTGAAAATCCTAATACAGTTCCTGCAGGTAAAACAAGTACAACTGATGGTAGCATGATTATCAATAACGTAGGTTCTGCTATTAAAAACCAAACTGGTGGCGATTTCTTAGCGAAATTGGATGCTGCTGCTAATACAACTACTGGTACTCCAAATGCAGCTGTTAACGTATCCGACTTGAAATCTACTGCTGATGCGTTGAAAGCAAACGAACGTCATATTGCACCTACAACTGTGCCTAATACTTCTAATGAAAATACAGGTGGTACGCCTAATGCTACAGGCACTGCAAATGTATACAAATACGATGCAACAAATAAAACTGTTACTTTGACATACAACGATGGTAACGGTAAAGCTGTTACTGATACAAAAGCAGTGATTGACTTCTCTGACTTGAGTACAGGTGGTACAGGTGCTTCTTCTTGGAATATTGCTTCCGATAAAGTATCTGCTACTGAAGGTACTGTAGTAGCAGGTTCTGCAGCAGCTCAAAACATTGCTGATGGTAAAACTGTTACAATGCAAGCAGGTAAAAATTTAACTGTAAACCAAACTAACGATGCTGCTGGTAATGCATCTGTTGCATTCTCCTTGGATAAAGATCTTACTAACTTAGACAAAGTTGTAGTAAATGGTAAAGATGGCGTAGCTGGTAAAGATGGTGTAACAATCGTTGGCCCACAAGGTGCAACTGGTGCTCCTGGCATGCCTGGTACAAATGATATCGACGGTAAAGTTGGTATTACTGGTAAAGATGGTAAAGATGCTGTTTCTATCTCTGGTAAAGACGGCATTGGTACAATCGGTTTAACAGGTCCTCAAGGCCCTGCTGGTCAAGATGGTCGTGGTGTAGATATTACAACAGATCATGGTACACAAACACTTTACAAACCAGAAGCTAGCAATAATAACCAATCTGAACGTATCGTATACGTACCAAAAGATAAAGATGGTAATCCATTGAAAGATACTGATGGCAAACCAATTAAACGTGAAGTTGCTACGATGGATGATGGTTTGAAATTCACTGGTAACAATGAATCCACTGAAAACAAACAAAAACTTGGTTCTTTAGTGAAAGTTCAAGGTGAAGGTACAAAAGAAAGTACTGCAGTTGATCCTGTAACAGGTAAAAAATATGTAGTATTGTCTGATGGTACGACTAAATTCGAATCTGCAAAAGATAACATCGCAGTAGAAGCAGATGGTACTGATACATTAACTGTTAAGTTGAACAAAGACCTTAAAGGTTTGAACAGCATCCAACTTGGTGGTAACACTATTCAAAGTAATGGTGATAACATTACTTTCACAACTAATGGTGGCACTACAAAAACTGTAGCTACTACAGATCAATTGTGGACTATCCAAGCTAATGGTATTGATGTTCCAGCTACAAATGGCAAAGTTAATGTTGTTGGTAAAGATGGTATTACTGTAGCTAAAAATGCAGCTGGTAACCTTGAAATCAGTGGTACTGGTCTTGGCACAATGAATGGTTTTGATGTAACAGCTAATAACGGTGCTACAACTAAAACTATTAAGGATGGTAATAAAGTAGACTTCAATGCTACTAGCAACTTAACTGTTAAACAAACAAGCGATGCTAATGGTACTCATATTGAATACTCATTGAACAAAGATGTTGATCTTGGTAATACTGGTTCCTTGAAAACTGGCGATACTACTATCAACAACGATGGTTTCAAAAATGGTAACACAACAGTTGGTGGTAATGGTATGACTATCAATAACCCAACTGATCCAACTAAGACTGTATCTTTAACTAAAGATGGTCTTAACAATGGTGGAAACCAAATTAAGAATGTTGCACCTGGTACAGATGGTACAGATGCTGTCAATGTAGATCAATTAAACCAAGCTGTTGCTACAGCAGCATCTACTGAAAAAGTTATTAGAAAAAATGATACTAATAACTTGGCAAAAGTAGATACTCAATCTACTCATGCAGCTGGTGATAAAGGCGAAACATATATTGTATCTGTTGATAAGGATGATGTTAAAGACGCAGCTCGTGAAGCTGTAGAGGTAACAGGTTCTGGTGTTATTAAAGTAACTGCAGACTCCACTACAACTCCGCATAAGACAACATATGATGTTGCATATGATCCTGATAAGGCAGCAGATGTGACAAAGATTTCTTATAAATCCTCTACATCTACTGATGCAGGTAGCCAAGCTCCTAAGAAAACAACGCTAGCGGATGGCTTAGATTTCACATCTGACGATAATTCCGTAGCGATTACTACAGGTGCTAACGGTAAAGTTAACTTTAAAGTTGATACTACTGGTATTCAAGGTAAAGCCTTCAACCTTGATGTAAACAAAGAAGGTACTGGTAAAGTAGAAAATGCTCAAACTGCGGCGGCTACTCCTTCCGTAGAAAAAGGTACTAAATTCGTAGCTGGTAACAACTTGTCCATCCGTCACGATGCTATCAATGGCGATGCAAACTACGATCACCAAGTAACATATGCGTTAAATAGCGACCTTAAAGGTATTAATTCCATTACTAATAATGGTGGTGCTACTATGAACTTCGGTCCTAACGAAGTTTCCATCACTGGTGGTAACCTCAACATGGGTGGTAGCAAAATCACTAATGTTAAGAATGGTACAGACAAATCCGACGTTGCAACTGTAGGTCAATTGACTAAAGTTACATCCAACGATAACACTGTAGCAATCAACAAAACTACTGATGCTGATGGCGCTCCAGTTTATGATCTTTCCGTACAAGGCGGCGGTCATGACCCACGCGTTGATCAATTGGGTGAAGAAATCGGTCGTGTAGGTGCACAAGGCGCAGCCCTTGCAGCATTGAAACCTATCCAATACGATCCATTGGAACCAACTCAAATCATGGCTGGTTATGGTAACTATCGTGGCAACTCCGCATTGGCTCTTGGCGTAGCTCATTACAAAAATGAATCTACATTAATCCATGGTGGTGTGTCTTGGGCTGGTGGTTCTAGCCATATGATGGCGAACGCTGGTGTAACTTGGAAAGTTGGCAACCGTGATAGCGAAGCTGCTGTAGCAGATCGTTACCGCAAAGGCCCTATCAGCTCTGCTTATGCAATGCAACAAGAAATGGCGTCCGTTAAAGCACAAAACGCTGGATTAAAAACAGAAGTATCTGATTTGAAAGCTGAAAACGAACAAATGAAAGCTCAAATTGCTGCAATGATGGCAAAACTTGGTATGTAATCATTTGTGAGTACACAAACTAACTATATGATGGTTGGTATGCGCTACCTTGTGTAGCGCGTGCCTTCCCATATAATTTGTGAAAGCAGTGCTTTCAGATATGAATGTAAAATAGGTGTGAAAGATACTTTCACCATAATCTAACGATAGAAAAGAGGAATATAGAATGAAAAAATCTACATTACTTGCTTGTGCAGCGGCTCTTGTTATTTCTACAGGTGTTGTAGGTGCACAATCAGCTCCAACATATGATGATAATTTGATCTTGCCTAATCCTGTATCTGCTCCACCATTGGGCAATGTAGTATTGGTACCTGTAGCTAGTCCACAAACAGTGTCTGCTGTTCATGATTATGTAAAAGCTTGGCAAAATGCTGAAATTAACATTGCAAAAGCTAAAGTGAAATACGACAAGCATGAGCAAATGACTAAAGCTGAAAAAATCTGGTTACATTCCTATGATAAACACAACTATGCTGACTACTTCCGTACTCATTCCATCGGTCGTGTACATGGTCAAGAAGTGTTCTTGAACTGGAATGGTGAAAACCGCAATAAAAACGAATACGAATACTTCGAAATGCCTAAATACAATGAAAAAGATGGCTTCACTAATAGCTATGGTTACAATGTATTGCGTGGCATGGTAGATCAAATCAACGAAATCATCCAAAAGCAAAAAGAAGTTGGTGGTCCAATGACTGACGACGAAGCACAGGCATTAGAAGATGCTATTTTGGATGTAATGGCTAAAGACCAAGAAAACGTTTCTAATGAAGAACTTCGTCACTACATGAACGAAACAATCTGGTTCGCAGCTAAACAAACAGTAAAAAACAAAGCAAGTGAAGAACCTACTGTTCAAGATGAACACACTGTAGATCTTCGCGAAGCGATTAATCGCCCAGCTAATCAAGAAACTAAAAAAGTAGACTTGCGCGCTGCGATTAACAACTAATACCCTGGAACCCCGACTAGGGCACACAATCCTTATACAAATAACGCCATCCTTTTGAATGGCGTTATTTTTTATGCTTTTTGGTATTGATTGTATAGCTATCATTTTATGAAATCTAATAGAGATCTAATAGCCTCCTTATCGTATAAGGAGGCTATTTTTATAAATAAATATAAACTGAGTTAATAAAATGATTGAGCTTGTTTATCTATTTGTTTAGAGAAATGCATCAAAAACACGATAAATACTATATTATCTATCTAATTCGATTTAAAAAATTTATATTTATAAATATGAAGATAACATGGATGTTTCTATGGAATGTTAACATAATATAAACTGACTATATCGAAATAGGGTACTATCTAATATAAATGTTTTATATTATATATAATAACTATATTAATATAGCTGTATTTATTGGGCGTGGGTAGATACTTCTTCGTCAAATAAACTCAATTTTATTAAATTTATAATTCTAAAATTTTATTTAATAATTTCAAGGAATTCTATTTACATTTAGTTTATAAATTGGTATTATATAAATATCTTAATGAAGAGTATGTGAACGTGTGTCATAAACAATTCATGAAACAAAAAGTGTACATAAGGCATTTAGTGTTTTCTTATAAGAGAGAAAGGGGTTCATAGTTTCTATGAATAAAGTTTTTAAAGTCGTTTATAGCAAATCTAAAGGCTGCTACGTAGTAGTTCCTGAAACAGCTAAAAATAATAACGGCAAGAAAAAAGTATTAGCTAGTGTATTGGCTGGCTTGGCACTTGTTGGTGCGGCAGGTGTTACACCTGTGCATGCTACATTAAGCGCAGACGGCAGTATCGATACTAATAATAGTCGTATCAATATTAAAACTGCAAACACAGTAGGCGATTATGGTGATCAAACTGTTGGTGTTAACTCCGTTGCCGTTGGTTATGGTAACTCTACTAATAATGAAGATGGTACTATCGTTTATGGTGCGGCAAATAAAGCAACTGCAAATGCTGCTATTGCATTAGGTAATCGCAACGAAGCATCTGGTGGTAATGCAGTAGCTCTTGGTACTAGCAATACAGCAACTAACGTTAAGACAATTGCTATTGGTAATAAATCTAATGCTAATGCAGATGGTGCTATTGCAATCGGTGCATACAATAATCAGAACTATATAGAGAATAGTAGTAATACAACACCTAAACAAGCAGGTGGTAATTCTATCGTTGTTGGTAACTATTCCCATGCAGGTGGTAGACAAAGTGTAGCTATTGGCAATAATGCAACTACTCAACATGATGATTCTGTAGCTATTGGTGCTGATGTGTCTGCATTAGCTGGTCATAATATTGCTATCGGTTCTGGTGGAACAAAAGCACAATCTGCTCCTGGTAAAACAGGTTCTGCAGCAATTGCGATTGGTCTTAATGCACAGGCTACATATGGAACTGATACAGGTGCGTTTGACATGATTGCAATTGGTAATCAAACTACAGCATCTGCTAATGCGGCAACTGCAATTGGTACATTGTCCAAAGCAACTGCTAATAATTCCACAGCTATCGGTAATAAAGCTCAAGCTACTGCATCCGGTACACTAGCTATCGGTCAAGTAACTAATGCTAGTGCGCATGGAGCTGTAGCATTAGGTAATGGCGCACAATCTAATGGTGTGGGATCTACTTCTCTTGGTCGTACAGCTAAGGCTACAAATGATGGCGCTGTTGCTGTAGGTTTTAATGCAGAGGCTACCGGCGATCATGCTATTGCTATTGGTGGTGATGGTAAAGGTGCGGCTTTCACTGATAGCCCTAATACTTTTGCTGGCTTAAACCAAAAAACTACAGCAAGTGCAACTAATTCTATTTCTGTAGGTCATAACGCACAAGCTAGTATTGTTGATGGCGTAGCTCTTGGCTCCTCTTCTATTACAACTACAGATAAAGGCGTTGTAGGTTACAACCCATCCGATCCTCATGAACGTAAATATAGTCCCTTAACTGGTAATGTAAAAACAGCTACTACAGCTGCTGTATCTATCGGTAATGGTAGCACTTTGACTCGTCAATTGACAGGTCTTGCTGCTGGTACTGCAGACACTGACGCTGTTAACGTGGCTCAATTGAAAAACGTTGGCGTTGCTGTAACTGGTAACACTGGTAAGAGTGACTTTTTAGCTGATGGCGGTAAATTAAACGTAATCGGTACAGGTCGTGTATCTACTGTAGCGGCTCATGACGGTGCAAAAGACTCCAGAATTACTGTAGGCTTTGATGATACTGGCATGGTGAAAGCTGGTAAAAACGTTACAGTTGACGAAAAAACTGTAAACGGTCGTACTACTTACACAATTAACGCTGCTGATACAGCTGCTAAATATGACTTCTTAACAAATGCAAAAGCTAACGGTGGCAACTTAGACGGCACTGCAAAACCTGCAACTGTAGCAAGTGGCAATACTGTTAACTATGCAGCTGGTAAGAACTTAACAGTTAAACAAGAAATTAACCAATCCATTGGTGAACAAACATATACTTACTCTTTAAATAGCGATCTTGGTGGTATTACTTCCATTACTAACAATGGTGGTCCTACAATGCACTTTGGTGGTGATAACATCAGCATCACTGGTGGTAACCTAGATCTTGGTGATAACAATATCACTAACCTAAAATCTGGTGGCAATGTAATCAATAACGCTGCTAACATTGGCGATGTTGTTCGTATTTCTAAAGCGAACGACTTGCATGTAGCTCCTACAGCAGGCACTAATAACAATGTGGCTGAATACACTGTAGATGCTAACAAAAAGGTTACATTAACTTACCAAGATGGTAATGGTAAAACTGTAAATGGGCCTAAGGCTGTTATCGACTTGAGCGGTTTGAAAACTGGCGACATGAGCTCTTTCAACGTGAAATCTACTGCTACAGAAGGTAAAGTGGCGCAAGGTTCTGCTGGCGTTCAAGAAATCCGTGACGGCAAAACTGTGGAAATGCAAGCCGGCAAAAACATGACCATTAAACAAACTAATAAATAATGGTAATGCAGCTGTTGAATTTGCATTGAATAAAGACATCGATTTGACTCCAGATGGGTCTATCAAAATCGGTGACACTAACATCACTGACAATGGTTTGACTATTAACGGTGGTCCATCCATTACTAAAACAGGTATCAATGCTGGTGGTTTGAACATTACTAATGTGAAAGCTGGCGTAAACGACAACGATGCAGTTAATGTTAGCCAATTGAAACAAGTTCGTGCTGATGAACGTCACATCAAACCTGGTGAATACGCAGTTGATAACAATGGCAAAGTTACAATGACTTACCTTGACGGTAACAACAAAGACGTTCCTAATGAAACTGCTGTTATCACAGGTATTGCTAAACAAGATCTTTCCAACATCAATAATGGTGGTAAGACTGTCATTAAAAACCTTGCTAAAAAGCTATCGACATGGAAAACGGTAAGAACACAACTGCTTCTCACCGTGACGTAAATGGCGTTAAAACTTTCAAAGTAGACGTTGAAGGTGATTTAACTGACATTACATCCATCACAAATAAAGATGGCGACGGCAAAGTTGTATTTGGTGGTAACCAAACTGTAAACGTTGCAGGCGATCACAACATTAACTTGAATGCTAAAGTTGGTGACATCACTGGTTTAACTAACGTAACGTTGGATGCTCCAGACTTCGCTAAAAAAGGTCGTGCTGCAACTGAAGAACAATTGAACATTGTTAATAACAAGTTCAATAACACAGTTGGTTTGACTGGTAACACAGGCGCTACTGAATTACAAAAATTGAACAAACAAGGCGGCTTGAGCTTTGGCGTTGTAGGTGCTAACAATGGTGAGTACATTAAAACAACTGCTTCTGGTTCCAATGTAGTAGCTGACTTGTCCGACAGCGCTAAAAATAAATTGAACAGCACTGTTGAGGTTCAAGGTAAAAACGCTGCGAAAGTAACAAGCAACGTAGTTCAAAATGCAGACGGTAGCAGTAAAACTATCTACACTGTAGATGTTAATAACGTAACACCTACTGCAGCTTCTACTGAAAAAGTACAAGCTAAAGCAGACGTAGCTGGTTCTAGCGACAAAAACATCGCTAAAGTATCCCCTAAAGTAGGCGATCAATTCGGTGAAGCTGGTGCAACTTACGAAGTAAACGTATCCCGTAACGACGTAAAAGACGCAGCTCGTGAAGCAGTAACTGTAAATACTACAAACACAACTAACAACCCTATTACTGTTACACCTGTACAAGATGAAGCAAATCATAACACTACATACCAAGTAACATTCGATGGCGACAAAGCTGCTAAACAAATTCCTTTGACTTACAAAGCGAATGGCACAAACGAACAAAAAGTTACATTGGATAAAGGTTTGAACTTCACAAACGGTAAAAACACAACAGCTTCTGTAGATGCTGAAGGCGTTGTTAAATACGATGTGAACAAAGATTTAGTAGACATCCATTCCATTTCCAATTCTACAAATGGTCCAAAAATGGAATTCGGTCCTAACTCTATCAACATCACTGGCGGCCCTATCAACATGGGTGACCAAAACATCACTAACCTTAAATCTGGTGGCGATGTGATCAATAACGCTGCTAACATTGGCGACGTAAAACGTATTTCTAAAGCTAACGACTTGCACATTGCTCCTACAACATCCGATCGTCAAGGTGAAACTACTACATCTTATGCTTACGATGCAGCAAGCAAATCTGTAACATTGAAATACAACGATGGTAATGGTGCTAACCAATCTGGTACAGTGGCGAAAATCGACTTGTCCGGTTTGGCTGATCAAATCAAAGATGGTTACTCCTTCTCCACTGACGCTAAAGGCAATGTAGTTGGTAACCATGCTGTTACACCTGTAGCAAATGGTAAAACTGTTTCTTATGCAGCGGGTAAAAACTTAACTGTTGCTCAAAATATTGATAATGCAACTGGTGAACATACTTACACATATGCATTGTCCAATGATGTTGATTTAACACCAAATGGTTCCTTGAAAATTGGCGACACTATTCTTAACAATGGTGGCTTAACAATTACAGGTGGCCCATCCGTAACTAAAACTGGTATCAACGCTGGTAACTTGAACATTACTAATGTAAAAGCAGGCGTAAACGATACTGATGCAGTTAACGTAAAACAATTGAAAGATGCTCGTACAGTAGTAACTTCCAACGATAACTCCGTAACAGTTAACAAAACTGAAAACGGCAACCAAGTTACTTATGACTTGCATGTAGCTCCAGGTGCTGCACAATCCGTATGGAATGTGAAATCCACTGGTAATACAACTACTGACTCCGAAGCAACTGCTAAAACTATCACTGACGGTAAAACAGTTGAAATGGCGCAGGAAAGAACTTGACTGTTAAACAAACTAGCAACAATGACGGTGCTAAAGTTGAATACGCTTTGTCCGACGATATCAAGATCGGTAACGACGGCAAAGATGGTAAAGACGGCGTTGACGGTAAAATCGGCGTAAACGGTAAAGATGGTTCCTCCGTTGTTATCAATGGTAAAGACGGCTCCATCGGCCTCAATGGTAAAGACGGTAAAGATGGTCTTACTATGAAAGCTGAAAATGGCCAACCTGGCGTAAACGGCAAAGATGGCATCACTCGTATCGTATACGAAGATAAAAACAACAACAAACACGAAGTTGCTACTTTGGATGATGGTTTGAAATTCACTGGTAACAACACTGATACAGTGAACAACCATAAATTGAACAGCCTTGTAAAAGTTCAAGGTGAAGGCGTAGATAAAACAACTTCTGCATCCTTCAAGAGCGCGCTGGTAACATCAATGTAAAAGCTTATGGTACTGATACTCTCGAAGTTCAATTGAACAAAGACTTGAAAAATATCAACACAATTAAGAATGACGGTAATGCTACTTTCACAATCGGTGGCGACAACTTCGCATTCAATGGTGGTAATGTAAGTCTTGGTGGTAACAACATCACTAACCTTAAATCTGGTATCGTAAATAACAATGATACTGATAATACTAACGCTGCTAACATTGGCGACGTTAAGAATATCTCCAAAGCTAACGATATTCATATCAAAGACAAAACATACACAGTGAACGCTGATAAAACAGTTACATTGGAATATGTTGATGGCAATGATAATGCAGTGAACAAAACAGCTAAGATCGACTTGAGTAACTTGCCTACAGGCGATAAAGTGCTGTTGAAAGCGTAGTTAAAAAATCTGCTGCAGCAGGCGACACTAACATCGCTGACATCACTGTAGCTGACGGCAAAGAAACTGGTGATGCAAATGCTAAATACGAAGTAAATGTTTCCCGTAATGCTATTAAAGATGCAGCTCGTGAAGCAGTGACTGTAAATACTACGAACACTACTAACAACCCTATCACTGTTACACCTGTTCAAGATGAAACAAACCATAACACAACTTACCAAGTAACATTCGATGGCGATAAAGCTGCTAAACAAATTCCTTTGACATACAAAGCGAATGGCTCTAACGACCAAAAAGTTACATTGGATAAAGGTTTGAACTTCACCAATGGTTCCAACACAACAGCTTCCGTAGCTGCTGATGGCGTAGTTAAAACGATCTTAACAACAACGTAAACTTGACTCCATCTGGTTCCTTAACTATTGGTGATACTGTTGTTAATAACGGTGCCTTAACTATCTCTGGTGGTCCATCCATCTTAAAACTGGTATTAATGCTGGTAACTTGAATATCACTAACGTAAAAGCTGGTGTAAACGATAACGATGCAGTTAACGTTAAACAGTTGAAAGATTCCCGTACAGTAGTTACTTCCAACGACAATTCCGTAACAGTTAACAAAACTGAAAACGGTAACCAAGTTACTTACGACTTACATGTAGCTCCAGGTGCTGCACAATCCACATGGAATGTGAAATCCACAGGTAACACAACTGCTGATTCTGAAACTAGCTGCAAAAACTATCACTGATGGTAAAACAGTTGAAATGGCAGCAGGTAAAAACTTGACTGTTAAACAAACTAGCAACAACGACGGCGCTAAAGTTGAATTCGACTTGGCTAACGATATCAAGATTGGTAACGACGGTAAAGATGGCAAAGACGGCGTTGACGGTAAAATCGGCGTAAACGGTAAAGACGGCTCTGCTGTTGTGATCAACGGTAAAGATGGCTCCATCGGCCTCAATGGTAAAGACGGTAAAGACGGTCTTACTATCCGCGGTGCTAACGGTCAAGACGGCGTAAATGGTACAAACGGTACTAACGGTATCACTCGTATCGTATACGAAGACAAAAACAACAACAAACACGAAGTGGCTACTACTGATGACGGTTTGAAATTCACTGGTAATAACACTGATGTTGTAAACAAAAACAAATTGAATAGTCTTGTTAAAGTTCAAGGTGAAGGCGTAGATAAAACAACTTCTGCATCCTTCAAGAGCGCTTCCGGTAACATCAACGTAAAAGCTGATGGTACTGATACTCTCGAAGTTCAATTGAACAAAGATTTGAAAAACATCACTTCCATTAAGAACGATGGTCCTGCTACTTTGACAATTGGCGGTAACGAATTCAAATTCGATGGCGGCAACGTGAACATGGGTGGCAACAACATCACTAACCTTAAATCTGGCGGCGATGTAATCGATAACGCTGCTAACATCGGCGATGTAAAACGTATTTCCAAAGCTAACGATTTACACATTGCACCAACTCAATCTGATCGTGCTGGTGAAGCTACTACATCTTACTCCTATAATGTGGCAGACAAATCCGTTACATTGAAATACAACGATGGCAATGGCGCTAACCAAGCTAATACAATCGCGAAAATCGACTTGTCTGGTTTGGCAGATCAAATTAAAGATGGTTTCCTTTCCAAATGACTGCTAAAGGTAATGTAGTTGGTACGCTGTAACAGCTGTAGGCAACGGTAAACTATCAACTACGCAGCAGGCGATAATTTGACAATTGCTCAAAATATCGATAATGCAACTGGTGAACAAACTTATACATATGCATTGTCTGACGATAAAGTTGGTAACGACGGTAAAGATGGTAAAGACGGTGTTGACGGTAAAATCGGTGTAAATGGTAAAGATGGTTCTGCTGTTGTAATCAACGGTAAAGATGGTTCCATCGGCCTCAATGGTAAAGACGGTAAAGACGGTCTTACTATTAAAGGCGCTAATGGTCAAGACGGCGTAGACGGTAAAAATGGTACTAATGGTATCACTCGTATCGTATACGAAGACAAAAACAACAATAAACACGAAGTGGCAACTACTGACGACGGCATGAAATATGCTGGCGACGATGGTCAAACTGACTCCACTAAAGTTATCGCTAAGAAATTGAACCAAACATTGGATATCACTGGCGGTGCGAATAGCACTAAATTGACTGAAAACAACATCGGCGTGAACAACGTAGATGGCAAATTGAAAGTTCAATTATCCAAAGAAGTTAACTTGACTCCAGCAGGTTCCTTAACAATTGGCGATACTAAGATCACTGACGGTGGTTTAGTAATCAACAATGGTCCATCCATTACTAAAGGTGGCATCAATGCTGGTGGTTTGAACATCACTAACGTGAAAGCTGGCGTAAATGACACTGACGCAGTTAACGTAAAACAATTGAAATCCGCTAAGACAGAAGTAGAAGCCGGTGATAATGTAACAGTTGATAAAACAATTGGCGCTGATGGTCAAAACATTTACACAGTAAATGCAAAAGCAACTAACCTTGGCGATGCTGAACTTAACTACACAGCTAACAACGGTACTAAACAAAAAGTTAAATTGTCTGAAGGCTTGAACTTCGTTGACGGTAACTACACTAAAGCTTCCGTTGATGCAAACGGTGTTGTTAAATACGACGTAACACTTGGTAAAGTGAAAGACGGCGTTGATGGCAAACCAGGCGTTGATGGTGATAATGGTATCGCTACAGTTAAAACTGTTGTAGATACAATCAACAACTCCGGTTGGAAAGGTGACGTTACTGGTAACACAGTAGGCGATCACACAGTGCTACAATTGTAAAACCTGGCACAACTGTAAACTTCGGTGCAGGTAAAAACTTAACTGTTGAACAAATCGTTGATAAAGTAACTGGCAACCACACTTACAACTATGCATTGTCCGACGATATCAAAGTTGGTAATGATGGTAAAGACGGTAAACCAGGCGTTGACGGTAAGATCGGTGTAAACGGTAAAGACGGTTCTGCTGTTGTAATCAACGGTAAAGACGGCTCTATCGGCTTGAATGGTAAAGACGGTAAAGATGGTCTTACTTTCAAAGGTGCTAATGGTCAAGACGGCGTAGACGGTAAAAACGGTACTAATGGTATGACTCGTATCGTTTACGAAGATAGCAACAACAACAAACACGAAGTTGCTACTACTGATGACGGCTTGAAATTCACTGGTAACAACGAAAGCGTTGTAAACAAAAATAAACTTAACTCCACAGTTAAAGTTAAAGGTGAAGGCGTTACTGAAGAGCAAGAAAAAACATTTGAATCTGCTGCGGCAGGTAACATCGCTGTAACTGCTGATGGTAACGATACTTTGAACATTCGCTTGAATAAAAATATCAAAGGCATCGATAGCATCCAAACTAAGGAAATCCACTTAGGCACACCTGATAACTACACAACAATTAAGAAAGATGGGAGACCGCATTAAATACGGCGATAAAACATTCGCTAACACTGACGATATCTGGACAATCCAAGCTAATGGCACAGATGTTCCAGCTAACGGCGGTAAAGTAAATGTTAAAGGTGCTGAAGGTATCACAGTATCCAAATCTGCTAATGGCGAAATGACAATTAGCGGTGCTGGCCTTGGTACAATGAACAGCTTCAACGTTAAATCTTCTGGTAATACTACAGCTGATTCTGAAACAACAGCTAAGAGCATTACAGATGGTAAAACTGTTGAATTCTCCGGCGGTAAAAACCTTACTGTTAAACAAACTAGCGACGAAAACGGCGCTAAAGTAGAATATGCATTGAGCAACAATGTAGATCTTACTAATAAAGGCTCCGTAACAATTGGCGATACTAAGATCACTGATGGTGGCTTAGTAATCAACAATGGCCCATCCGTAACTAAAGACGGTATCAATGCTGGTAATAAACAAATTACTAACGTTGATGACGGTGTAAACGATACTGATGCGGTTAACGTACGTCAATTGAAAGCAGCTAAAACTAACCTTGTTGACGGTCAAAACACTAAAGTGACTGGCGACGGTTCTAAAGCTAACCCTTACAAAGTTAATGTTGAAGGCGATTTGAACAAAATCACATCCATCACTAACAACGAAGGGGACGGTAAATTAGAATTCAAAGGTGACCAAGTAGTTAACGTAGCTGGCGACAACACAATCAAGCTTGATGGTAAAACTGGTGATATCACTGGCTTAACTAACAAAACACTTGATTCTGCTGACTTCGCAACTAAAGGTCGTGCCGCAACTGAAGAACAATTGAAACTTGTTCAACAAGAAGCAGCTAAAAAATCTACTGAAAAAGTACAAGCTAAAGCTGATGCTAATAACATTGCTAAAGTAGCTCCTAAAGCTGGCGATACATTCGGTGCTGCTGGTGCAACATACGAAGTATCTGTAGATAAAAACGACGTTAAAGATGCAGCTCGTGAAGCAGTTACTGTAACAGGTGACAACAAAGCAATCACTGTAGATGTTCAACCAAATGCTACAAACCATACAACTAACTACCAAGTTAACTTCAATGGTAACGAAGCAGCAAAACAAATTCCCATTGACTTACAAAGAAAATGGTGGCAATGCTAGAACAGTAATGTTATCTGACGGTTTAGACTTCTCTAACGGCGTAAATACTACTGCTCACACTGGTGCGAACGGTAAAGTATCCTTCGACGTAAAAGGTGACCTCACTAACATCACTTCCATTTCTAATAACTCCAATGGTCCTAAAGTATCCTTCGGTGGAGATACTGTAAACATCACTGGTGGCAACCTCAACATGGGTGGTAACAAAATCACTAATGTTCAAAAAGGCACTAATGATACTACAGATGCAGTAAACGTTAAACAATTGAAAGATTCCCGTACTACATTGACATCTGATGATCAATCCGTAGTGTTGAAGAAAACTGAAACTGCTGATGGTGGCTTGAACTATGACCTTTCCGTAAAAGGTGCAGTTGACCCTCGCGTTGATCAATTGAATGAAGAAGTGGGTCGTGTAGGTGCACAAGGTGCAGCATTGTCCGCATTGAAACCTATGCAATACGATCCATTGGAACCAACTCAAATCATGGCTGGTTATGGTAACTACCGTGGTAACTCCGCGATTGCAGTGGGCGTAGCTCATTACAAAAACGAGTCCACAATGTTCCATGGCGGCTTGTCCTGGGCTGGCGGTTCTAGCCATATGATGGCAAACGCTGGTGTAACTTGGAAAGTTGGTAACAAAGATGCTGAAGCAGCTGTAGCAGATCGCTACCGCAAAGGCCCTATCAGCTCTGCATACGCAGTACAAACTGAAATGGCTGCAATGAAAGCTCAAAATGCCGGATTAAAAGGTGAAGTATCCGACTTGAAATATGAAAACGAACAAATTAAAGCTCAAAACGCTGGTCTACAAAGTGAAGTAGAAGTATTGAAAGCTCAAATGGCTGCAATGATGGCGAAAATGGGTATGTAATTTTCAAAACTAGGCTTTAAAATCTAGTTATCAATTGGATATAACTGGCTAGGGGTTCCTTCGGGAGCCCTTAACCAGCACATTAATTCGACTATGGAAAGAGGAATAGATATGAAAAAATCTACAATGCTTGCTTTCACAGCAGCAGTTTTATTGAGCGCAGCATCCTTCACTGGTCATGCAGCAAGCGCTCCAACATATGATGACAACTTGATCTTACTTAACCCTGCATCTACACCTAGTTTAAGCAATGTTGTATTGGTGCCTGTGGCTAGCCCACAAGTTAGTACAATCTATTCATGATTATGTGAAAGCATGGGAAAATGCAGAACAAAAAATCGCCGTTAGCAAAAGCTAAACGCAATAATCATGAACAATTGACTAAAGCTGATAAAAAATGGTTGCATTCTAAAGATAAGCATAACTATGCTGATTACTTCCGTACACATTCTTTAGGTCGTGTACACGGCTTTGAAACAGCTTTAAATTGGAACGGTGAAAACCGTAACAAAAACGAATACGAATACTTTGAAACACCTAAATACAATGAAAAAGATGGCTTCGTAAACAGCTATGGTTATAACGTATTGCGTGGCATGGTAGATCGTGTTAACGAAGTAGTACAAAAACAAAAACAAATTGGCGGTCCAATGAATGATAACGAAGCACAAGACTTAGAAGATGCTATCTTGGATGTCCTTGCTCAAGAGCAAGAACATGTATCTAACGAAGAACTTCGTCATTACATGAACGAAACAATTTGGTTCGCTTCTAAACAAACAGTTAAAAACAAAGCAAGCGAAGAACCAACTGTAGCTGATGAGCACGTAGTAGACCTTCGCAAAGCTATCAACGAACCAATGGGTAGCAATGACTACAACAAAGTAGATTTGCGCAGTGCGATTCAACAATAATAGATACTTATAGCAATGTAGGTAATAAAGCCTTTTCTTCTCTCGTTAAAAGGCTTAGTTGATCTCTAATACATACTGATGGTATATGTATCCCTTACTGCACGTGTATCTAAAATGACACAACATTGGCCCTTATATTGAGTTTATGAGGGCCCTTATACCCTGGACCCCGACTAGGGAACACAAATCCTTATTAAACAACGCCATCCGTTTGGATGGCGTTGTTTTTATTTATAATAAATGGCGTTGTTTTATTTATAATAAGTAAAAAAGAATATAGTAGCCTTATATAATATATACTATATAAGGGGTAAAATAATACGTGGAAATAAATATCTATATTGCTTAGGGTATTCTGCAGGTACTAAAACAAGACTTATAAAAGCCTAAAATAGTAAACTAACGATATATTAATACAATTGAATTGTATTAGAATATCAATATAATTAATAAATACAATATATAGTATGATAAGTAAAGGAATATACCATATAAAGAGATATAGAAAAAAGTTTGTAAAATTTTAAAATTAGGGGTTGCGCACCTCAGTTCTTTGTACTATAATAGCTATACAGTCGTTCGAAGCGACTGTTTATTAGTTAGCAAACACTAGATAAAATCTATGTTTGTTGATAATCGTTTTAGAATAAAAATGTAATTCCTGGTTCAAACAGAAATTACAAAATTCTAAAAAAGATTATAAAAAGGTGTTGACATGAAAGTGACGACATGTTATTATAATCTAGTCGCCAGTTGGTGAAACACTCTGAAAGAAAGTGCTTCAAAGCTAGATAAAATCTGGTTTAACTGGTACAGATCTTTGAAAACTGAACAATGATAGGTAATCAATCAATACGATTGAACATATGCCAGAGTGCGGGTTTTGACAAAGTCAAAACCAACCATAATTCAAAGTTACTTACATGTAACGACAACAAATAATGAGCTATTCAAATAGCTTCAAGGTATCTTGGAGAGTTTGATCCTGGCTCAGGACGAACGCTGGCGGCGTGCTTAACACATGCAAGTCGAACGAAGAGCGATGGAAGCTTGCTTCTATCAATCTTAGTGGCGAACGGGTGAGTAACGCGTAATCAACCTGCCCTTCAGAGGGGGACAACAGTTGGAAACGACTGCTAATACCGCATACGATCTAATCTCGGCATCGAGGATGGATGAAAGGTGGCCTCTATTTATAAGCTATCACTGAAGGAGGGGATTGCGTCTGATTAGCTAGTTGGAGGGGTAACGGCCCACCAAGGCGATGATCAGTAGCCGGTCTGAGAGGATGAACGGCCACATTGGGACTGAGACACGGCCCAGACTCCTACGGGAGGCAGCAGTGGGGAATCTTCCGCAATGGACGAAAGTCTGACGGAGCAACGCCGCGTGAGTGATGACGGCCTTCGGGTTGTAAAGCTCTGTTAATCGGGACGAAAGGTCTTCTTGCGAATAGTTAGAAGGATTGACGGTACCGGAATAGAAAGCCACGGCTAACTACGTGCCAGCAGCCGCGGTAATACGTAGGTGGCAAGCGTTGTCCGGAATTATTGGGCGTAAAGCGCGCGCAGGCGGATAGGTCAGTCTGTCTTAAAAGTTCGGGGCTTAACCCCGTGATGGGATGGAAACTGCCAATCTAGAGTATCGGAGAGGAAAGTGGAATCCTAGTGTAGCGGTGAAATGCGTAGATATTAGGAAGAACACCAGTGGCGAAGGCGACTTTCTGGACGAAAACTGACGCTGAGGCGCGAAAGCCAGGGGAGCGAACGGGATTAGATACCCCGGTAGTCCTGGCCGTAAACGATGGGTACTAGGTGTAGGAGGTATCGACCCCTTCTGTGCCGGAGTTAACGCAATAAGTACCCCGCCTGGGGAGTACGACCGCAAGGTTGAAACTCAAAGGAATTGACGGGGGCCCGCACAAGCGGTGGAGTATGTGGTTTAATTCGACGCAACGCGAAGAACCTTACCAGGTCTTGACATTGATGGACAGAACTAGAGATAGTTCCTCTCTTCGGAAGCCAGAAAACAGGTGGTGCACGGTTGTCGTCAGCTCGTGTCGTGAGATGTTGGGTTAAGTCCCGCAACGAGCGCAACCCCTATCTTATGTTGCCAGCACTTTGGGTGGGAACTCATGAGAGACTGCCGCAGACAATGCGGAGGAAGGCGGGGATGACGTCAAATCATCATGCCCCTTATGACCTGGGCTACACACGTACTACAATGGGAGTTAATAGACGGAAGCAATACCGCGAGGTGGAGCAAACCCGAGAACACTCTCTCAGTTCGGATCGTAGGCTGCAACTCGCCTACGTGAAGTCGGAATCGCTAGTAATCGCAGGTCAGCATACTGCGGTGAATACGTTCCCGGGCCTTGTACACACCGCCCGTCACACCACGAAAGTCGGAAGTGCCCAAAGCCGGTGGGGTAACCTTCGGGAGCCAGCCGTCTAAGGTAAAGTCGATGATTGGGGTGAAGTCGTAACAAGGTAGCCGTATCGGAAGGTGCGGCTGGATCACCTCCTTTCTAGGGAGACATACACCAGGCCGAGAGCTTGGATGTCACTTAGGTCGACACTTTGGCCAGTAAGTAGACGTAGCATATGCGCTAGCTGTACTTACACACCTAACATTGTTCGGTTTTGAGAGATCTGTAAAGACTCTCAAACATAAATGAATATGTCGCAAGATGTAGTCAGTTATTGTTCTTTGAAAACTGCATAGAAGAATTAATATATATTTGTAAGGTCATCTCTTAGAATTTCTAAGTAGGTTGACCCGAGCACATAGGAAATAATTCTCTGACTTAATGGTGACGTACATGAAAATGTACGGCTACAAAAAACGACAATGTATCTAATGCATGTCAATGAAATCTCAAATCAATAGATTTTGATGATTATCAAGAAATACCAATGAAGCGAAGTCGCCGCGTATTTGTATACGCAAGACAAGCTGAATGCAGTATGACGAAGATAAGCGCAAAATATATTAGATTTTAAGTAAAGATTTTAAGGGCGTACGGTGGATGCCTTGGCGATATCAGCCGAAGAAGGACGCGGTAAGCTGCGATAAGCTACGGAGAGATGCAAGCAATCTTTGACCCGTAGATTTCCGAATGGGGGAACCCGGCAGTGGTTATGCACTGTCACCCATAGCTTAGACTATGAGGAGGGCACCTGGGGAACTGAAACATCTAATTACCCAGAGGAAAAGTAATCAAACGAGATTTTCTTAGTAGCGGCGAGCGAACGGGAAAAAGGCCAAACCGGAGCGGGCAACCGCACCGGGGTTGAGGACAGTCATCAAGTGTAAATGAGGTAGAAGAATCGAGTTGGAAAGCTCAGCCGAAGAAGGTGAAAGCCCTGTAATCGAAACCTTGCATACACGGGACTGTATCCAGAGTACCACGAGACACGTGAAACCTTGTGGGAAGCAGGGGGGACCACCCTCCAAGCCAAAATACTGATATCGACCGATAGCGCATAGTACCGTGAGGAAAGGTGAAAGAACCCTGGCGGGGAGTGAAAGAGAACCTGAAACCGTATGTCTACAAACAGTCGAAGTCTGTATATATATCAGGACGACGGCGTGCCTATTGAAGAATGAACCGACGAGTTACTGTTGCTAGCGAGGTTAAGTGGAAAACATGGAGCCGCAGCGAAAGCGAGTCTGAACAGGGCGTTCAGTTAGTAATAGTAGACCCGAAACCGTAGTGATCTATCCATGGCCAGGTTGAAGCACAGGTAAAATTGTGTGGAGGACCGAACTCGTGAGCGTTGAAAAGCTTTGGGATGAGTTGTGGATAGGGTGAAATGCCAATCGAACACGGAGATAGCTGGTTCTCCCGAAATAGCTTTAGGGCTAGCCTCGAGGTAGAGAGTATAGGCGGTAGAGCACTGATCGGGCTAGGGGCCATACCGGTTACCGAACCTAGTCAAACTACGAATGGCTATACTTATACTCGGGAGTCAGACAGTGAATGATAAGGTCCATTGTCAAGAGGGAAACAGCCCAGAACACCGACTAAGGTCCCAAATGTTACACTAAGTGGCGAAGGATGTGGAGTTTCCAAAACAACCAGGATGTTGGCTTAGAAGCAGCCACCATTTAAAGAGTGCGTAATAGCTCACTGGTCGAGAGACTCTGCGCCGAAGATGTCCGGGGCTAAAGTGTAAAACCGAAGTCGTGTCATATGCAGCAATGTATATGGGTAGGGAGCGTTCTCATTGAAGCAGTACCGTAAGGAGTTGTGGACTGATGAGAAGTGAGAATGTCGGTATGAGTAGCGAAAAGAATGGTGAGAATCCATTCCACCGAAAGCCTAAGGGTTCCTGAGCAACGATCGTCGTCTCAGGGTAAGTCGGGACCTAAGCCGAGGCGGAAAAGCGTAGGCGATGGACAACAGGTTGAAATTCCTGTACCGGTGTGAATCGTTTGATCGATGGAGTGACACAGTAAGGTAGGTCAGCACGCGATTGGAAGTGCGTGTTTAAGCATGTAGGTTGAGTTATAGGCAAATCCGTAACTCTAAAAGCTGAGATGTGATGACGAGTTACTAGCGATAGTAACGAAGTGATTGATCCTACACTGTCGAGAAAAGCTTCTAGGTAGAGACACATCGCCCGTACCAAAACCGACACAGGTAGGCGGGGAGAGAATCCTAAGGTGCGGGAAAACCCTCGTTAAGGAACTCGGCAAAATGCCTCCGTAACTTCGGGAAAAGGAGGACTCATGTAGTGTGAAGGCAGCAACGCATGGAGCATGAATGAGTGGCACAAGAGAGGCGCAAGCGACTGTTTACCACAAACACAGGTGCCTGCTAAAGCGAAAGCTGATGTATAGGTGCTGACACCTGCCCGGTGCTGGAAGGTTAAGAGGAGGGGTTAGACTTCGGTCGAAGCTCTGAATTGAAGCCCCAGTAAACGGCGGCCGTAACTATAACGGTCCTAAGGTAGCGAAATTCCTTGTCGGGTAAGTTCCGACCCGCACGAAAGGTGTAACGACTTGCGCACTGTCTCAACGAGGGACCCGGTGAAATTGAAGTACCTGTGAAGATGCAGGTTACCCGCGACTGGACAGAAAGACCCCATGGAGCTTTACTGCAACCTAAGATTGAACTTAGTTAATGAATGTACAGGATAGGTGGGAGACGGAGAACCTAGGACGCTAGTTTAGGGGAGTCGCTGTTGGGATACCACCCTTTCATTAATTGATTTCTAACGGGCCGAGTAACGACCGGCCGGACAGTCTTAGGCGGGCAGTTTGACTGGGGCGGTCGCCTCCCAAAGAGTAACGGAGGCGCCCAAAGGTTCAGAGCGGACGGAAATCGCTCGAAGAGTGTAAAGGCAGAAGGGAGCTTGACTGCGAGACGGACAGGTCGAGCAGGGACGAAAGTCGGGCTTAGTGATCCGGTGGTGCCGAGTGGAAGGGCCATCGCTCAACGGATAAAAGCTACCCTGGGGATAACAGGCTAATCTCTCCCAAGAGTCCATATCGACGGGGAGGTTTGGCACCTCGATGTCGGCTCATCACATCCTGGGGCTGAAGTAGGTCCAAGGGTTCGGCTGTTCGCCGATTAAAGTGGTACGTGAGCTGGGTTCAGAACGTCGTGAGACAGTTCGGTCCCTATCCATCGCGGGCGCAAGAAACTTGAGGAGGGGGCTGCTCCTAGTACGAGAGGACCGGAGTGGACGAACCGCTGGTGTACCAATTATCCTGCCAAGGGTACAGTTGGGTAGCTACGTTCGGGACGGATAAACGCTGAAAGCATCTAAGCGTGAAACCAGCCTTGAGATGAGGTTTCTCATAGCATAAGCTAGTAAGATCCCATGTAGACGACATGGTTGATAGGCCAGGTGTGGAAGAGCCGTGAGGTTTGGAGCTGACTGGTACTAATCGATCGAGGGCTTTACTTAAACTAAAACATTAAGCGGAATGTGCAACAAATATATATACTTCTATGTGGTTTTCAGAGTACAAACTCTGACAAATTCAGTGGCGATGGCTATGAGGATTCACCTGTTCCCATCTCGAACACAGTAGTTAAGCTCATAAACGCCGAAAGTACTTGGCTGGAGACGGCCTGGGAGGATAGGAAGCCGCTGATTAAGCATAAAATAGAGGTCAACCATAAAGGGTTGGCCCTCTATTTTTGTGCTCTAACGAGCACAGCTTTCATACCTGCTAGAGCCGTCTCCAGCCAAGGTTGTAGAGGTACTATCTATGTAGGTGTCCGTGTCAGACGGCGTGGGAAACCTAGGGCAATAGGGCGTAAAGGAGCGCAGCGACGCATACGTCCATTGCATCAGGTTCGACGAAGCCCTATAGTTAAGTCTGTACATTGCCATAATGTATTATATATTGCCATGGGCGAGTGTGATAGGAAGCCGCGGCTAGTGGTAGGAGGCAAATCATATCCATCCAGTAACGCGGTGCGAAGCACCAATGTTACTGAACCGTACAAGTGTTGAGCATCTTCAAATACTTGTAATTAATTGATACCGCGGTGCGTAGCACCTATGGTATCGCATCGTAAATTAGTTGAGTAGCTCGAAACTTATGTAAATTACTATTCTAATAGCCCTCCCTTGACATATCGAATAAATTAGATATAATAGTATTAGGATATATGAGCAACTATTCATATATGGTACAACTATTATGAATCCTGTTTGATTAAGAGGTGATAGAATGAATCCTGTAAGAACAATTGAAAGAATTATTAAAGCTCCTGATATTCATTGGGTAGGCAATGGATTTAGAGTACGTCAGTACTTCCCTGATGGCGATGAGTCACCTATGCTTGATCGTATGTCTCCATTTTTATTACTTGACTATAACGAGCCATATTATTTTGAGGCCAGTCCTTTTGATACAGGGGATACTCCACATCCTCATAAAGGCTTTGAAACGGTAACATTTTCTTTCTCCGGCTCCATTGAGCATAAAGATGCAGCTGGTAATAGTGGTGTTATCCACTCTGGTGATGTGCAATGGATGACTGCCGCTAGTGGTGTTATACACAGAGAATTTCATGAAAAAGAATCTGCAAAGCGGGGGCGTTTGTTCCATGCCTTACAATTGTGGGTAAATCTACCTGAACGTCATAAAAATGATGCGCCTGCATATCAATATATACCTGCTACCACAATGGGACGGTATCAATCTCTTGATGAAACAATCGATACCATCGTTTACACCGGTGCTTTCAGACATATAACAGGTCCTGCTAAATCCCATACACCGATGAATATTTACAAATTAAAACTTCAACCTAATTCATGGAGCTCTATTTCTGAGAATATGACTTGGAATACAGGCTTCCTTGTGATTAATGGTACAGGCAGTGCCAATAGTGAAAGCATAGAATCTGGAGACTTTGTACTTTTCAATAATGATGGAGAGCGCTTTGAAGTAGAGTCTGGTGATGAAGGTCTTGAAATCTTCGTTCTCGCTGGAGAACCACTCAATGAACCAGTGGTAAAACAAGGGCCATATGTTATGACCAATAAAACAGAGCTTCTCCTCGCTTATGGAGAATACATAAACGGTAAATTTGGCCGCGAAGAAGCTATTATGTAATACGTAAATCTTACTCTACAAGAAAAGATACCCCCCCCTATAAGCCACGTTAACTAGCTTATAGGGGGGGTTGTTTTATACTAAACTTATCTTTACTTGTTTATCTAAAGCAAATGCAATCTTACAGAGAGTACTAATACTTGTATTTGCACCTTGTTCTATTCTTGCAATTGTGGATTGAGGGACACCAGATTTTTCAGCTAAATCACGTTGTGTTAAACCGGCTGCTTCACGAGCTTTTGCAATCACTATAGCACTTTCTAGATTAGCCGATTCTTTTTCAAATCTGGCTTTAAACTTTGGATCTTTTAATTGTTCTTTCAGAAAATCGTCAAATTTAATTGTTGGCATAATATTCCTCCTCAAACTCGCGCCTAATTTGTTTGGCATGAATTATCTCTCTTTTAGGTGTTTTCTGCGTTTTCTTAGTAAATCCATGTGTAATAATATATCTAAACTTAGGTTTCTCCATCCCAATCCTTCTTTCTTCTATGATAGCATATATGCTATCACGCTTCAATTTTAAATAGTTTATATACTCTAAATTCTTATCTTTACTATATAGATAAGAAGGTAGTGTTTTTTGTAGCTTAAAGATGTAATGAGTAGATTATTTTACTCTTGTAATCACTATTCAAATCTCAAGGTAGTTAACTATCTTTAAAGGTCTATAAAAAGAAGAAATCAAGTTGTATCATTTATTGTTATAAACAATGGTCTAGTAATTTAAATACCTTTATTTAACCATTTACTAGAGAGATATAAAACTAGCAGTATTCAATTAATATTAAATTACGATATCTTTACTTATATATTTATCAGTATCTTATGTGCTTTAAGATACATCATTTCTCAATACATATGTTATACTAAAGTTCAAACTATACTTTAATAGGAGGTCTTATGTCTAAAAAAATTGCAGTCCTCGTCAATGAGGATACTATGCAGCGCTGTTCTTGCGGCGGTTGTTTAAAAGCATTTATGAATAAAGCTGATTCCTTTGAGCGTTATGCTGATGAGGATATTGAGTTGGTGGGGTTCACACATAGTGGTGGTGATCTAGCTAAGAAAATCGAGTCTTTCAAGAAAAAAGGTGTTACTACGGTTCATCTTTCTACGTGTACGCGTGGTAAGAATGAAAATTATGAAAGCATCGCAGAGCAGTGTGCTGAGGCAGGCTTTGATGTAGTAGGCTATACACATGGTGGCGCTGTTTCTAAAGACGGTAAAGAAGCGGTAGTGCTTTCAGCTAAACCAGTAGTAGACAATGAATAATTAGTACAATCGTTGATTAATTTTCGATAGTGGGATTATGCATATTAGGTAAATAAATCTTTATAACTAACGTATAGCGTCAACGTATAGCTAACAGATGAATGATTGTTCCATTATTCATTCTATATTTACCATGAAGAGATACTATATACATAGTGTGTAAATCTAGTGTGATAATTTGTTTTATTACTATATGGTTAATCAATTCGAGAGGTTGAGAGAATGAACAAGAAACTTACAGCAGCTACGTTATCTGTAGCTATGGCAGCGACTATGGCGCCTGCTATTATGCAAACAGCACCTGTGAATGCGGCATCTGGTGCGGTACAATCATTAGCTGGTGGCGCTATTGCTATGGCTTATGTATCTACTGCATTAAATAAAATGGATAACTCCGAACAAGGCCAACAAGAAAGCTTGGCGCGTACTAAGGAAAAAACAGGTTACTTAAACGATAGTGCAGCTCAAGAACGTGTAAATCGCATTATGAAAACGTTAGAGGCTACGCCGAGCGTAAAACGTTCTTACGTTGTCTATGCAAACCCTGATACAGAGTTTAATGCCTTTTGCAACGCTTGGTCGCGTTATGTCTGTTAATAAAGGTGCTTTGGATACCCTTGATGATGATCAATTGGCTTATGTAATGGCCCATGAAATTGCTCATGGTGAGCATAAAGACATTATCAATGGCGCTAAAAAACAAATTGGCTTATCTACTGCGGTAGGTATCGCTGCAGGCGGTAGCGAAGGGCCATTTTATCCAACGTAGTAGGTAACTATTTGTCTAATCAAGTGTTTACAATGAGCCAAGAAAAAGCAGCCGATGAACTAGGCTTCAAGATTTTAAGTGAATCTCCATATAATGTGGGCGGTGCAGCTGGCTCTATGGCGGTTCTACGCAACAAGGTTGGGGGAACACTATCGTGAAGGGCTTTCACAAGTAGTGGCACCGAACAATCATCCTAAGTTAACAGACCGTGTGAACAACAATATTTCCCGCATGTACACATACTCTGGAAATCACGTAAACGTGTCTAATGGCGCCGTTTACGTCAATGGCGATAATATCTATAGCCCAGCAGGTAGCGGCCGCTATACAGGGGAAGAACGGGCGTATTACATGGCTGGTAAATTGGCACGATTGTACCATAATAACCAAATTACGCCAGGCTCTGCATCCTACAGCGGTGGCACTGTAACTGTGGCTGGCCAATCCATCGTATCTACTCCAAGCTCTGACGTAGCACTACAAGTGGCGACAAACCTTAATAATGCTTTTGTAAAACCAGCAGGTGCGGCAGTTAATCCTAAAAACCCTGTGAAAGTGAAACAAGAGAAACCTAAAAAGGTAAAACAAGAAAAGGCTAAACCTGTGAAAGCAGAACAAGCTAAACCTGCTAAAGGTAAAGAAGTAAAACCTGTTACTAAGGCATCTACAACAAAACATACAGCTAAAACTACAAATCATTCAAACTCTACGAACAGTGGACGTAAAACAATCGATAGATAATTTAAGTATTTGATTGCTTGATTGTTCATGTCGTATGCAAGACCGAGCTCAATGGGGCTCGGTCTTTTCTTCGTATTCATGATGATATCCCGTGTAGACCGCGCTTAGTTTCATACGGTATACTTAACATATAAATTATCCTTAAATCGTAAGTTGCAGATGAGAGAGGGCCGCTTATGAATCAAAAATCGAGCATACTTAAAGCCTTAAAATGGATTGTGTTTAATTATATCTTTTTAGGCATTCTTATAGTGATTGGTTTAGTTATCGCTATATCACCCCAGTTATTAGGCGATGTTATACCAAGACATGGCACGGTAGGCAAATGGTTAGCCGCGAGGAACCAAATGGAGGTTGTAGATAATCAGGGGACGTCTATGAAAGTACCTGATTATGTTGAACGCGTCGTTACATTAGGGGAGAATACAGTCGATATTGTCGAATCTGCAGGTGGTGATTATTACATTGTCGCCAGTGATGGCTCTTCCTATGCAAGTTCGGTTAAGATCAATGGTCGCGTAGAGCAAACGGTAGATTCTATTAAGTCCTATGACCCACAGGTTGTGGTCGCATCAGATACGGTGCCACCGAGCCTTGTGGCTTCATTGCGTTCAGCAGGCATTCCTGTCTTTGTATATACAAAAAAAGACAGCTTAGATGGCATCATAAAGACAGCGCAATCGATGGCGAAGCTATTCCATGAGAAAGATCGGAGTAGCGCATTTTCTGCATATACTCGGATGGTTAAGAAATATGTAGAACCGCACAAAAATGATAAAAAGCCTGTGATTGCTTTATATAATAGCTCTCATGGCGTGTATCGCTCTGGTATTGTGCGGGACATGATTGAAACTGTGCATGGTATCGATGGAGCGGGGAATCTTGTTATATCGGAGAATGGTAAGGATCCTAATATGTTATCTGATGTTTGGTGGTACCGTGATCATAAAACGACGGTGGATATGACGAAATCGATGGGTACAAAAGCAGATTTAATCCGTATTAATCCTGATGTTATCTTTGTGCCTACACGCTATCTAGATAAGTTGCCTGAATACAAACAAGATGTAGAGGCCATTATGAAAGATCCGGATTTACAGAATCTAACAGCTGTTAAAAAAGGTTATGTATATCCTATCCATGAAATGTCTTTGATGAGCTATTCCACAAAAACTTTTTCAGCTATGGAGCAAATGGCAAAATGGCTCTATGGGCCTAGCACCTATGAGGGTATTGTTAAATATAATGGTATATGAGGAGAGAGCATATGCAGTTAAAACGTTTATTAATCATATTGGCCGTCTTTGTAGGCGTGTTAGTAGTGGCCATTATGGGCATGTATAAGTCTTGGAATGCTTTCACCAGTGGCGGAATCTTTGGCATGTTGAGCTCAAAAGGAATCTATAAAATGGTAGATGGCACGAGCGAGACAGTCATCCTCGATCATAAGGCAGAGCGAATCGTAGCGGTAGGACCAAATGCAGCAGATCTTGTATCTGAACTAGCCGGGGATTCTGTGGTGGCTAGCACTGCTGCACCGTACCAAACATCAAATGGTGTAAAGCAGCGCGTGGCGCCTGATGTGAAAGCTATTGAGGCATTAAAACCAGATATTGTCATTGTTGAAGATGACAATGGGGCCACAGACCTCGTTAGGCCTCTACGAGAAGCAGGTGTAAAGGTAGCACTGTTAAGAGCGCCTAAGACGGTAAAAGAGGTAGAGGACCAAACAAAAGCAGTAGGTCAGCTATTGGGCCGTGAAGATAAGGCGGCAACCTTGGTTGGAACTATGATGAACTATATTCGAGATACAGAATCACTGCGCTTTGCTCGCCGTGATGAACCAAAGAAGACCGTTGCCGTTTATAATGAACATGGCCTATATGGGGCTCCAGATACATTGATTCAAGATATGCTCAAATATGTGAATGTAGATAATGCAGCCACTGTAGTCGGTATAAAACGCTCTTACATGGGTAAAAAGGAGGACCTCATCAAGGCTAACCCTGATGTTATCATTGTGCCGATGGATATAAAAGGAGCAGATTTTAACCGTGATGCGGTACTCAATAGTTACTATAATGATCCAGCTTTAGCCAATCTAAAAGCGATTAAGAATAAAAAGGTCGTTATTCTAGCTAATGAATCGATACTAGCTAAAACCTATCATATTGGACGAGGCATTTACTTTATGGCACAAATGGTATATGAACGATAGGTGAGCAATTCTATATGATAAAACTATAGATTTTCTATAGTAAAAGCACTATAATATTAGGTATCTATATTAGCCTCCCATCGAGGCAGTTTCTTTTTTAGAGGAGTTGGATCTGAATGAAACAACCAGAATTGTCGCCGTATATGATGGCTCGAAAGCCATCTGGCATTCGCCTAGGACAAATTAAATTCTTGGAACGTAAGAACCCACCAATTTTGGTGAATGGTTCTATTGGTAATGTAATGCGTCCTATGCATCCCGCCATGCAGCGTCGGTTGTTCAATTTAGGCGGTGTGAATAGCCCGTTCCATAATGGCATCGTGCCATACGTACCAACTACGGGGACTGATGAATGCCGCGAAGCATTCCTTCATATTTTGCGCAGCCAAGGCTTTGATACAACTGGTCTTGATGTACTCGTAACAGATGGTGCATCCATGGCGATGGAAATCATCATGCTTGGCGTATGTGGCGGTGCTGGTGAAGAGGAACGCCCTCTTTTAATGTTCAACCCATCTTATACAAACTATGATGCAGTAGGTCTTCGTATCGGTCGTAAAACAGTCACTGTTGAACGTCGACTTAACGAAGATGGTGAGTTTGAATTGCCATCCGTTGAAACTGTTGAACAACGCATTATCGATACAAAACCGGGTGCGTTGCTCATCATTCCTTACGATAATCCAACAGGTCAATTATTCAGTAAAGAAACATTGATTGAATATACAAAATTATGTGTTAAACATAATTTGTGGATTATTTCTGATGAAGCGTACCGCGAATTGGCTTACGAAAAAGGGAAAGAAACATCTAGTATTTGGACTTTGACGAATAAAGATGTTCCTGGTATCGAAGGTCGTCGTATTAGCCTTGAAACGGCTAGTAAGGTATGGAATGCTTGTGGTTTACGCATTGGCGCTATCATTACAGATAATAAATTGTGCTATGAAAAATCTGTAGCTGAATATACAGCGAACCTTAGTGCTAATACACTAGGCCAATATATCTTTGGTGCTTTGGCTCATGAAAGCCACGCAGAGCTTCATAACTGGTATGAGCAACAACGGGACTACTACCGTAAGATGATCTTTGAACTCTATGAAGGTTTTAAAGAGGTAGAACCTGATTTCATCGTATCTCGTCCAGAAGCGTCTATTTACTTTGTTATCGACGTACGGAAAGGTAGCAAAACCTGGCTTTGACGGTGTAGAATTTGCCTCTTGGTGTGCTGAACATGGTGCAGTAAGCCTTGATGACGGTAAAGAGTATACACTCTTCTCATGGCTCCACTCAATGGTTTCTACAGTGGTAAAAAAGGTGAAGATAATCCAGGCAGAACGCAATTGCGCGTATCCTTCTGTGAAAATCCAGACCTATTGCGCTTGGCACCTGAATTACTATCTAAACTATTCAGAGCCTACGAAGCACAACGATAGAAGAAGTATAATTCTAATATAATAGATGCCCTCCTTTTGGAGGGCATTTTTAGTTGAATTATTATTACCATAATATTGTTAGTAAAATTAATAAAATAATGATAGAATTATGATATAAGGAGGTGTATATATTGATTAATATTAGACCTGTATCAGACTTGCGTAATAAATTTCCTGAAGTTGAAGAAATCGTTATTACAACGAATTCGCCTGTATTTCTAACTAAGAATGGATATGGAACTATGGTGTTAATGAGTATTGAACAATATTCAGCATTAACAGATCCTATTGAGTATGCCTTGGATGAAGCTGATTCTGCAGCAAAAGAAAGTAAAATTCGATACTCTGGTGCCGATGTATTTCGTCGCGTAAGGGAGCGAATCGATGGAGATGATTAAAAATCAAAAAGAGCTATAATCACATGTATTATAGCTCTTTTTCTTTTATCCCTAAGTATAGTGAATAAGGGAGAATTTTATTTTTCCTGTTTTCATCATAATCGGATCCCTTAGTATTGATTTCGGCAGCGAGTTGCTCGCCAGGCACAGAGGTTTCCTCTGTTGTAGGATACGAAGTGTCTTCTAAGTTAAGCGTTTTTAATAATTTATCGATATCATCCGATTGGATGGATACCTCTTTGTTATACCATTCGCCGAACTCACGAATTACTTTTTCGTTACGGCGGAAATAGGTATACTGATCAATCTTACGAGACTCTACGAGTTCCGCATTTTCTAAGATACTCATAAATGTAGAGATGGAAGATTGAGATACACCACAGCGCTTTTGAATACTCTTAACACTTACACTGTTAGGGAAATCGATAAGAGTTTTAGTGTGTACTTGTACACCAAATTCTTTCTCTGGTTGCTTTAGCCACAATATAATATCTAACCGATGTGGATTTGATAATGCTTTCAAGATTCTTAACGGGTCCATATGGCCTCCTCTGGTAATTCCAAAATAATGAGTGCCTAACCTTGACCGTGGTCTTGCATTATGCGGTCGTATTATACGCGTGTTGCTCCGTATAGGGTTTTTCCTACTTTTATCATACGCTACTTTTCCTTTGAAAGCTAGATAAACTTATAAATTTCACGAATTGATGAATTTTGTTGCACCTATTGGCAATAAATAGTATGCAATAGTATAAGTATATAATGAGTATATATACATCCTATAGAGCTATTTACAAGACAATGTTAAAAAATATAGAATATATTCATTTTTTTTTGGTAATTTTTAAAGGTATTTTAGTTCTAAATAGAGAAATATATATACTATATGAACTTATGTAAGTCTAAGCTTTGATTTAAAGGAGCTGAGTATATGGCAATTGATCGCAATGAAACATTTGACGTTATCGTTGTTGGTGCAGGGCCAGCGGGTTCTGCGGCGGCATTACGCCTTCGCAGAACAGCGAGTAAAGGTTTTGCTCATTGAACGCGGTACCGCACCAGGCGCTAAAAATATGATGGGTGGACGTATTTATACGCATTCTTTAGAACGGTTAGTACCAGACTTTAGAGACCGTGCCCCATTGGAACTAAGGTGACAAAAGAGCGCATTTCTATTGGCGCTGGCAATGAAATGACGACTATTGAGTACAGTTACGAAGATGGTCAACCGAATGAAGAGTCCTACGTAGTATTACGTGCTAAATTCGATAAATGGCTGCTGAAGAGGCTGAGAAAAAAGGGGCTCTTCTCGTATCCAATGTACAAGTAACAGATCTCATTACTGAAGGAGAAGGCAAAAAGCAACGTGTTGTGGGCGTTCGTTGCCACGATGATGAAGTATATGCAAAACTCGTTATCATCGCAGAAGGCTCCAATACATTATTATTAGAAAAGACCGGCCTCACAGCTCCTACCGATCCAAGTACAATGGCAGTAGGTGTAAAAGAGGTATACAAATTTAAAAAAGAGGACCTCGAAAATCGCCTCATGCTGTCTGGCGATGATGGTATGGCATGGCTAACTTTAGGCGATATGACCTCTGGCTTATTAGGCGGTGGTTTTATTTACACAAATAAAGATAGCCTTTCTGTAGGTATGGTTGTAGGCCTTGAAGATATTGGCAAAGCCGATCGTTCTGTAGACGATATGCTGTCAGCTTTCACAAGCCATCCAAGAATTGCACCATTGTTGAAAAATGGCCAATTGAAAGAGCATAGTGCTCATCTCGTACCAGAAGGCGGCTATAAATCTATGCCTGAGTTGGGCGGTAATGGGTATGTTATCGTCGGTGATGCGGCACGTATGTGTATGAATCTTGGCTATACTATTCGTGGTATGGACCTTGCCATCGAGTCCGGTATGTGTGCAGCAGATGCGGTTAACGTAGCCTTGCGCGACGAAAATATGGAGCGTGTGGCTAAGTTGTATGAACGTCAAATCAAGGCTTCTTGGTTGCTGAAGGATTTGAAGCGTTACAAGAATATGCCTAAATTCCTTGCTACACATCCACGTATTTTCAATGAATACCCAGCATTTGTTAACAATTTGATGCGCGACGTATTCACTGTAAATGGTGATGGTGCAGTGCCAATGATGAAAAAAATTATGCGCCGTGTCGGAGACATTGGCTTATTTACCTTGATTCGTGATGTTTGGAAAGGGGTGCGTTCCCTATGAAATTAGAAGAGCGTTTGGGCGCCAATAAATATTATGTAGATGAAACGTCTCCTCATATCTTGGTGGATGGCGCTGGTTTTAGCCACGAAGAGAAAATGAAACTCGTAAACGGCTGTCCTGCCGGTCTATATACATTACAAGAGAATGGCGATTTAGCCTTTGATTTCGCTGGTTGCTTAGAGTGCGGTACATGCCGCGTTCTTTGTGGTGAAACAATAGTAAAAACATGGAAATATCCGCATAACGCTAAGGGCGTAGAATTTAGACAGGGGTGAGTGTATGGAGTTATTAGTATGTATCAAACAGGTTCCAGATACATCTGAGATTAAGCTGGATCCGGAAACAAATAATCTCATCCGCACAGGCTTGCCTAGCATTGTAAACCCTGACGATATGCATGCGTTAGAGGCGGCTCTTACGGTGAAAGACCAATATGAAGGTAGTCGTGTAACCGTTTTATCCATGGGCCCTCCACAGGCTGAAGAAGCGCTTCGCCAGTGTTTGTCCCTCGGCGCCGATGATGCGGTACTCGTTACAGACCGCGCGTTCGGTGGTGCTGATACATTGGCTACTAGCTATACCATTGCGTCTGCCATCCGTCATATTCAACGGACTATGAACCGTCAATTCCAAATTATCTTCTGCGGTAAGCAGGCTATCGATGGCGATACGGCACAAGTAGGCCCTCAAATTGCAGAGGAACTCGGTATGGCACAAGCTACCTATGCCTGTGAACTATCCGTTGATCAAGCTGCCCGAAAAGCAGTTGTGAAACGACAACATGAAAATGGCTATGAAATCGTAGAGGTTCCGTTGCCATTGCTTGTAACAGCAACAGCTGAACTCAATGAACCACGCCAACCAGGTCTTTGGAGCTCTATTTATGCGAAACGTTATACCATTTCTCATATTACATTGCGCGATATGCCGAATATTGATGAAAGTCGTATCGGGCTTAACGGCTCTCCTACGCGGGTGCGCAAGGTATACCAACCACCTCTTCGTGGCAAGGTAGAAATGTTGCCATCCATCGAGGAAGGGGCTAAAAAGGTTCTTGAATTGGCTTATCATATTAAGCCTGAAAAATTTGCTCATCTATTGGTGCCAAATGATGCACCTGTTGAGGTAGTTGAGGATAATGATGAGGGCGTAGATGTAAAAGACCCAGTACAACGGGCTGCATCTGTGGAAAGCGTGTCCCCTAGTGAGTTTAAGGCGGTAGCAGCTGCTAAAGGTGCTGAAGGTTCTAAAGGAGGTGACCGGTAATGGCCGTAACAAATTTTGATGAATATAGAGACGTCTTTGTTGTAGCCGATACCATCGATGACGTGGTACATCCGGTTACGTATGAACTGATCGGTCAAGCTCGCCGCATTGCTAAGGAATTGGGCCAGCTCGTTCAAGTTATGCTCCTTGGTGAAAATGTGCAAACCGAAGCAGAGGAACTGGTAGCACATGGTGCTGATATTGTTCACGTTTTTGAAAGCCCCCTTTTGAAATACTATACAACGGATGGCTACACTAAGGTGTTAACAGACTTCTTTGAGGATCACAAGCCTAATATCCTCTTAATTGGTGCCACTAACAATGGCCGTGACTTGGCGCCTCGCATGTCTGGTCGCATGCAAAACGGCGTTGTTGCGGACTGTACTATCTTGACGGTAGATACCAATGAGGGTCTTGTTGAATGGACACGTCCTGCCTTGGGCGGCAATATTTTGGCGGAAATCATTTCTCCAAACCATCGTCCTCAAATGGGTTCTGTACGTCCTAATGTATTTAAAAAACCTGAACGCATCGCAGATAGTTGGGGTCGTATCCAAATTGAACAATTTGACCTCAAGCCTGAAGACATTCGCATGAAGCGTCTCGACTTCATTCCATTCAGCAAAGATGGTTACAATATCCAAGAAGCAGATATCATCGTAGCTGGTGGCCGTGGTATGGGTTCTAAAGAAAACTTTGATAAGCTTTATGAACTAGCCGATGCTATCGGTGGCGTTGTAGGGGCTACACGCCCACTCGTTGAAAAAGGCTGGATTGAATTGCCATATCAGTAGGTCGTTGTAAAACTGTAAGTCCTAAACTATACTTGGCATTTGGTATCTCCGGCGCTATCCAACACGTGAGCGGTATCTCCGGTGCTGACACAATCGTGGCTATTAACAACGATCCAAACGCAGAAATCTTCCAGCACGCTAACTATGGCATCGTGGGGGATTGCATGGAAGTGTTAAATGATATGTTGGCGCATCTGAAATAAAAGCTAGCGTATTTGAGCTCTATAAATCAAATTAAATAAAACAATAGGGATACCTATCCTCAGCCTTCATGGGTACGCGTAGCGCCCAAGGCGGCTTCGAATAGGTATCCCTATTTGCTTTCTAGCTGTGGTAGAGCTCAAATATCAGCGTATTAAATGTAGATGTGCCAGCATATCATTCTAGAGAATAGCAGAAGGCTCCAATGTATACACTATTTTTATCGATTATAGGGGGTAGGGTAGCGTTTTTTTATTTTCATAATGGTATAATTAACTTATTAGAATAAAACGGATTGATGATGTGGAGGCTTTTATGGGTCGTAATAGTTTTTGTCACTGGTGCGACGTCTGGTATTGGTCTTTGTATTGCTGAGGCTTATGCAAAGCATGGCGATAATGTGTTGATTTCTGGTCGTCGTGCTGAGTTATTGGGCGAGGTACAGGCTCGTCTATCTAAGGAATATGGCGTGCGTGTTGAGACTTTAGTTCTTGATGTGCGTAGTCGCGAGGATGTTGAAAGCAAGGTTCCTGCAGCTATCGAGGCTTTTGGTGGCGTCGATGTGCTCGTTAATAATGCGGGGTCTTGCACAAGGGCTTGATCCTTTCCAAGATAGTGCTGTTGATGATGCGGTGACTATGATTGATACCAATGTGAAAGGCCTTTTATATGTAACAAAAGCAGTACTACCTTTTATGATTGATAAAAATGAAGGTCATATTGTAAATATGGGTTCTACTGCAGGCATTTATGCATATCCTAATGGTGCAGTGTACTGTGCGCTACAAAGGCGGCGGTAAAGACATTAAGCGATGGCATTCGTATGGATACCATAGCTACAGATATTAAGGTTACCACCATTCAACCAGGCATCGTAGAAACTCCATTTAGTGAAGTACGATTCCACGGTGATGCGGAACGAGCTAAATCTGTCTACGCTGGTATTGAGGCTGTTCAACCAGAGGATGTGGCCGATGTTGTACTATATGTAACAAACCAACCTAAACGCTTGCAAATCTCTGATGTAACCATCATGGCGAACCAACAAGCGGCAGGCTTTATGGTGCATAAGAAATAACAGGCTAAATACTAAGCTTGTTAAAATGATATAGGTAGCATTTATTACTTGAAATCCTATATCATTTAGGATATACTTATTAAGCATATTTTAATAAATATAATTTTACAAAACTTGTTTTTGGAGATTGTTGTTATGACAGCAAAGATAAAGACATTACTAGTGGCTTCTTTAGCATGTGTAGCTATTGGTTCCTATAGCATTACTAGTGCTCATGATCCATCTGTTGGAGATCGTTCTGTGCCTATGACTGGTGGGATCTCAGTTGAAACTACGGAACCAAATTTTATTATGCCAAGTCCTGTACATGTGTTCACCACAGTTAAAGAAGCGGCGTAGTATATGAATATTACACCACAGATGCCAAAGCTGTTGCCAGTAGGATTTAATATTCAATCTGTCATCACTTTAGAGAAAGATATATTACAAGTTGTGTATGTCTACAAATCTGGTACGGAGCCATATTATAATCAAGATGGAGGCGCATATATTACATATCGTTCAGCTAAGTTAACTGGTGATATCAGTGGTGACCATAAAATTCATAAGGTGATAGAACTAGAACGTGTAGACGGTATGAATGTTACTTTCAAAGGTGGTAAGAAAATGATCTATCTTGCATCGTGGATAAAAGATGGACAAAATCATTCTTTAGATTTTTATCGTCCCGTTACACGAGATATGGCAAAAGCTATTATCCGTAATATTGTTGAGGAAAAATCACATACAAAATAAATGTGTTTTTAATAATTTTTATGTTACGCGAAGGGAGATTATACCGATGGTTAAAAAATTTGTATTACTAGCAGTTGCGTGTGCTTGTGTAGGTTCTTACACTGTTGCTGGTGCACAAGGTACTTTAGATGTAAAACCAGATCCAGCTAAACCTGTAGTTGCAGAACAGGCATCTCCAATGGTTGGTATGCCAAGCCCAATTCATGAATTTGCTACTATTGATGAAGCTGCTAAATACATGAATATTATGCCTCATCTACCTAAAGTATTACCTGTAGGCTATAATATTGAGTCTGTAAGCACAATCAATAAAGATGTTTTGCAAGTTGTGTATGTTTACCAAGCTGGTGAAGATTCTACTCGCAATCAAGCAGCAGGCAAACGTATTGTGTATCGTGTAGGTACTACAAAAGGTGATATCAGTGGTAATCATAAGGATTATCGCGTTACAGCTACTGAAAAGGTAAACGGTACAAAGGTTACTTTCAAAGGTGGCGAAAAAATGGTATACCTCGCTGGTTGGACAAAAGATGGTCAAAACCATGCGATGTACTTTGAACGCCCTGTAAATCGCGACATGGCAAAGGCTATTATTGCTAATACTGTAGCACCTACAGCACATACAAAATAATATAACAGTCCAGCCTAGTGGGATAGGCATGCGAGCTGTGGTGAAGCACTCGCATGGACACTGTAAGGGTTATATAAGAAGCGGCTCCTCTCATGAGGGGCCGTTTTAGTTTTGGTATGCAAAAATTTCATAATGAAAATCATTCTGATATAGCTATACGGATATATAGAAATGAGAATAAATGTTATAATATAAACACGGCTATTTTGTGATTAAGAAGGCAGGTGATGTGTTGTATCGATTAATATTGCAGCGTTTAGCAAGTATTTTAGGTATTTTATTGGTGGTTACTATCGGTACATTTGTATTGATAAAATTATCTCCTATTGACCCTGTGTCGATGAAGTTTAATCTTTTAGGGGCTACTCCTGATCCAGTTGTGGTTGCACAGATACGAGAGCAGTTAGGGCTCAATGATCCTTGGTGGCAGCAATACTTACGTTGGTTAGGTCAAATTGTACAAGGAGACTTTGGTGAGTCTATTCTGTACGCTTTGCCAGTGGCTACGATTTTAGGTGGTGCCTTACCGAATACATTAGGTCTTGTATCGCTAGCACTTGTTATAGGCATCGTTGTAACTATCCCTCTTGGCATATTAGCTGCAAAATATCAGGATTCCTGGGTGGATCATGGTATCCGTTTAGTTACGTTTTTAGCTTTAGCTATCCCAAGCTTTTGGGTAGGCCTACTGCTATTGTATCTATTTGGTGTCAAATTACAGCTCGTATCTGTGACGAATACAAAGGGCTTTGCTGCCTATGTATTGCCAGCTGTAACCCTAGCCTTATGGCTATGTGGCCTCTATATTCGTCGTTTGCGCAATGCCATTTTAGAAGTATCTCGGCAGCCTTTTGTGCAAGGGGCTCGCGCTTTGGGGCTACCTGAGTGGATGGTGTATACCGTTATATCTTCCCTCATGTAGGCCTTATGTTATTGCCCATGATGGGGGTAACGATGGGTGCCATGCTAGGTGGGTCTGCCGTTATTGAAATGGTATTCGCCATTAAAGGCTTTGGTTACATGATGGTGCAAGGCATTGTGGCTCGCGATTATGTTTTGATGCAAGGCTACATTATTTGGATTACTATGGTGTTTATCGTGATTAATATTATCATCGATGTCGTGAGCATTTGGCTAAATCCCAAACGAAGAGCCGCTATAAAAGGAGGCTCCTATGAATAGACGAAAGCCTTACACTTTATATGCTATGTTGGTATTAGCAGCTCTATGGATTGTATTTTTCCTGTGTGCTCCTTATATAGCACCATTCGATCCGGAGATGACTAGTATTGCAGACCGCTTACAAGACATAAGCAGTACTCACTTATTAGGTACTGACCAGTTAGGGCGAGATGTTTGGTCTCGCATCCTCTATGGCGGTAAAGCTTCGTTATGCATTGCTTTCACCATTATCGGTATCAGCGGTGCTATCGGCATCGTTATTGGCGGATTGGCAGGATTCTCTACACCGCGTATCGACCGTTGGTTATCTCGCTTAATTGATTTGGTACTAGGGTTCCCGAATATGGTTATTGCCATTGCTTTCATCGGTATTATGGGGCCGAGCATTACGAATGTCATCCTGTCCCTGTGCATTACTAAATGGGCGGAATATGCACGTATCACACGAGGCCTTGTACAGGTGGAGCGCCATGGGGAGTACATTACTTTTGCGCGTATGTCCGGTGCATCAAATTGGCGTATCTTGTGGCGTTATATTTTACCAAATGTATTGCCGCCGTTGTTGATTGTTATTATTCAACATTTAGGGGAGACTATCATCTTGGTAGCTAGTTTCTCACTCATCGGCATCGGTGTACAACCGCCGGATCCGGAGTGGGGCGCTATCTTGTTGAGCTCCCGAGATTTTCTACAAACTGCGCCATGGCTGTTAATTTACCCAGGGTTCGCAATTTTTATTACTGTTGTTTTATTTAACTATATTGGCGATGCGTTGCGCGATGCTCTCGATGTATCTCGCTAACCGCGCTGTGTATAGAGTTTTATGGTGAAAGCCTCTTTCACAGAGGCGATGTTCAAAAAAGGAGAAGTTATGAAACGTTGGTTATTAGTGTGTCTAACTATGCTGAGCATGGTAGCTCTCTTGGTTGGTTGCGGAAGTGATACGGCTAAAGACGGCAAACAAGGGAAGCATATGAATGTTGGCTTATATTGGTTTGGTGAAACATTAGATCCAACTCACGAGTGGGATGCGTGGACATTGACGCGTATCGGCGCTGGTGAAACATTGGCAACGGTAACACCAGATATGAAATTTGCCCCACAATTAGCAGACTCTTGGGAAAATGTGGACCCTACAACATGGAAATTCCACATCCGTGAAAATGTAAAATTCCATAATGGTACGCCTATGACGCCACAAAAGGTTAAAGAGTCTATCGAGTACACAATGAAACAAAGTGCTCGTTCCGCGCGAAAGCTGTTAAAATCGAGTCCATCACAGTAGATGGTCAAAACTTGATTATTAAAACTACAGAACCTAATGGTTCCTTGTTATCTAGCTTAACTGAACCAGCGTTCGTTATCATGGACACTGCAGACCTTAAAGACGTAGCATCTAAACCAGTTCTTACAGGTCCTTATAAAATCACTGCTTTCAAAAAAGGTGAAACAATCGAACTCGCTGCCTTCGCAGATTACTGGGGCGGCAAACCAGGTCTTGATACTGTAACAGTAAAAGATATCGAAGATAACAATAAGCGCGCTATGGCGTTGCAATCTAAAGACGTTGATGTAATCCAAAAAGTGGACTCTGCTAACCGTAGCTTGTTCAAAGATGGTTTCAACATTCAAGACGTTGCAGGCGTTCGTGTACTCATGTTGAAATTGAACCATACTGAAGTATCTCCATTACATGACAAAGCTGTACGTTCCGCTATTGCTCATATCATTAACTACGATTCTATGGCGAAAATCATTGGTAACAGTTCTACACCAGGTGCGGCTCCATTCCCACCATCTGCTAATTTAGGTTTTGATTCTATCGCTAATAAACCGATGACAGATGTAGCTAAAGCTGACCAACTTTTGACTCAAGCTGGCTATGCTAAGAATGCAAACGGTATCTATGCTAAAGATGGTAAAGAATTGGCTCTAACTCTTGCTATTTGGGGTAAAGACACAAGCTTATACGAAGAAATTCAACAAGAATTGAAACAAGCTGGCATTGCAGTAACTCTTAAAAAATTACAAGGCGCTGGTGAAGTAGATACACTTGGTACAGATGGCTTTGATATGGTAGAACGTGCTGTGGTTACTATGTCTACAAATGACCCGTACTGGTACCTCAGCTTGTTCTACAAAACTGGTGAAATCAAACGTTGGTGCTTACTCCAACCCTCAAGTAGACGCATTAATCGATCAATTGTCCGTAACATTTGACCAAAATGAACGAGCTAACGAAGCTAAACAAGCGCAACAATTGCTAGTTGATGACGTAGCAGATATTTACTTGATGTATCCAAGTGCAACTGTTGTATCCACTACAAAAGTTAAAAATGTACCAGTACATCCAATCGATTACTACTTATTAACAAAGGATTCTACTATTGAATAAATCTGATTGTATCGTATTTGATAAGGTTACAATTTCATATGGTACGGAGCAAGCGGTACGCGATGTATCCTTCTCCGTGCCCAATGGTGAGGTCTTTGCCATTGTTGGTGAAAGTGGATCTGGTAAATCTACCTTGGTCCGTGCCGCCTTCGGCATGTTGAAACAAGCCAGTATTAGCGGTCAAATTTTGTTAAACGGTACCGATGTTTCCACCTTAAGTGATGGCGATTGGCGACAACTACGGGGTACAAAGATTTCTATGATTTTCCAGAACCCTAGTGCTTATCTAAATCCGTATCGGGCTGTAGAAAATCACTTTAAGGATTTGTTCCTTGCTCATGGTGAAAGCTACGAAGTTAGTCGTGTTATCAATATGTTACAGCTCGTTCACCTCACTGATGGTGAGGGTATCTTGCAGTCCTATCCGTTTCAATTGAGCGGTGGCATGCAGCAGCGATTAGCAATAGCTTTGAGCCTCATCTTGAAGCCGAGCATCGTATTTGCCGATGAACCAACTAGTGCTCTGGATATGCTCGTGCAAGCCTCTGTGCTAGACCTTTTAAAAGAGGTAACACAAGCCCTTGGTGCAACAGTTGTTATCGTAACGCATAACATCAAGGCTGCCGGACATATCGCTAATAGCATTGGCGTAATGCATAAAGGCCAGCTCGTTGAAGTGGGGGCGACGGAAGATATTATGAACCATCCAAAAGACGAGTATACGCGCGTATTATTAGATTCCGTAATGAAAGTGGTGTAGTATGATTCAAGTTGAGCATTTATGTAAACAATATACAAACCACCATCATACGGTTCGTGCTGTTGATGATGTATCTTTTTCTGTAGCGGAGAATGAACGGGTAGGTATTGCTGGTGGTAGTGGTTCCGGTAAAAGTACACTGCTTAGGCTGATTGCCATGCTAGAAAAACCTACATCTGGCACCTTGCGACTCTTTGGTGAGGATATCCATTCCATTCAAAATCATACAGAAATATATCGCTCTATGCAGATGATGTTCCAAAATCCCTTGGCGGTGATTCCACCGAGGATGAACTTAGAAGCATTTCTCTTAGAGCCGTATATCAACTATGGGCTTATGGATATAGCCGCGTCTGCAAAGGAAGATATCCGTAAATGGATGCAACGAGTAGACTTGCCAGAAAATACGGTGTATAAATACCCTCACGAAGTCAGCGGTGGTCAGCTACAACGTGTCGTATTGGCACGGATCATGTTGATGAACCCCAAGCTAGTACTCTTTGACGAACCTACATCAGCCCTTGATGCGGTGAATCAAAAGCTGGTACTAGATTTATTACAAAAACTTCACAGGGAACAATCCTTCGGCTACGTATTCGTCAGCCATGACATCGGACTCTTACAAGCCGTAACAGACCGAATCATCGTTATGAAAGATGGGCAAATCGTAGAGATTATCGAATCAAAACGACTTAAAGAAGCGGTACACCCATATACAAAATCACTTGTGGAAGCAAGTTTATAAAGAAAAGCCCCTGTTTGGATATGCTATTTCTTACTGGAGAACCAGTAAAGGTGGTACATATATTAGTCAGGGGCTTTTAATTATAAAACATATGATATAACGATAAATTGACATATCGCGAAATTACGATATAATTCAGTCATCAGCCAGATGTACATCATATAATATTCTTATAGTAATAGGAGAAAGAGGTTATAATGGCACAACATAACTTAACAGATACAATTACATTCCGTCGTGGGCTAACGATTCCTAACCGCATTGCCTTGGCTCCGATGCAAAGTCAATCTGCATTAGAGGGTGGCTATGCAAGTAATGATACAATCCGTTATTACAATCATCGTTCTAAGGCCGCAGGCCTATTGATTACTGAGTTCCATTATGTTAGTGAAAGTGGTGGCCCAGCGTACATGCCTGGCTATCCATCTCAAATGGGCATTTACTCTGATGTTCATTTAGAGGGAGCAAAGAAAATTGCACAAACTTTAAAGAAAGATGGTAATAAAGCGGTTATGCAAATCCATCACGGTGGTCGTATGGCGATTGGTCGCTTTATCAATCATCAAGACGTAGTAGCACCTAGCGACTTACAACGTAAGTTCCCTGTTCGTGCTCTTACTGAAAGTGAAATTGAAGAGATCATTGCAGACTTTGGTCGTGCTACAAAACGAGCTATCGAAGCGGGCTTTGATGGTGTAGAAATTCATGGTGCCAATCATTACTTACTACAACAATTCTTCTCTGTATTAACAAACCATCGTACAGATACATGGGGCGGCTCTTTAGAAAATCGTATGCGCTTCCCATTAGCCGTTGTGCGTGAAGTAAAACGCGTTGTAGCAGACGCGGGCGCACAAAACTTTATCATTGGCTATCGTTTGAGCCCAGAAGAAATCCACGGTACAGATATTGGTTATACTTACAAAGAATCCCTTCAACTCGTAGAGGCTATTGTAAAAGAAGAGTTAGATTACATCCACTTATCCTTATGGGGAGGCTATGACTCCAAACCAGAAGGTGCTGATCAATCCTTTGGCTCTTTATTCAAAGCAGCTCTCGATGACGAAACAAAGCTTATTATTGTAGGCAATATCTTCAGCGAAGAAGCGGCACGTGATGCGGTAGAAAACTACACAGATATTATCGCTGTAGGCCGCGGTACTTTGGTAGACCCTGAATTTGGTCATAAAATCATGACTGGTAAAGGCGATACCATCGTTCACGAAGTAACTCCGGAACATGTTCCACACATGCACCTAACACCAGGCCTATTTGAAGCCTTCACACGTACCGACTCATTGGGCTTGCCACCATTACCAGGTGCAGAAACCATCTACGACCAACATAGAGGTACATACGATAACCACCCACTAGCAATTCCATACGCGGAACAATAAAAAGCAAACATCAACTAAATTAGTAAAAAAATTTAGTAAATAATTTTGTAAATAACTTCGTAAATAAACTCGTAAAAATACAGATTATTAAGAAAAATTTTTAGTTAAATAATCGAATTACAATACATAAAACTATATACCCATGTAAGCGAGTTTATAAAAGGTGACTTATCATTTGAGACGTCACCTTTTAAATTTAGATATTTTATTAAAACAATCTATTTTGGCAATATATTATATGGGTAATAATTTACACATATCTACTGATATTATATATTTGAAATTAATATAATTTTGGAGGTAGTTATGATTGCGAATATTAAAAATGTAATTTGCTTAGTTGGTAAAAGATTTGATTTGGTTATAAAGCTTTTGGCAACTCTATTTATAATTTGTCTATTTTCTGACTATTTATATGAAGCTTATAATATTAATATTATAGAATTTAACCCGATTTTACCTCAAATAATACAGGTTATATTACAGAAAGTAGAGTTTGCTTTTTATTGGCTTATACCTTTTATATGGAATTTTCCTATATACTTTTTTGGAATTTTATTAATAGCATATATGTTAGAGGGATTAACCTATTGGTTAGGTGAAAAGGATATATAGAGTCTTCCTCTTAAGTTTTCGGTATGTATAATTTCATATAGTAGATTTATTAGTAATCAAAGCTTTGATTTGGTAGTTCTTTCAATGCTAGGTATTTTATGTATTGGTGGGTGTTATTATATACTTGCGATGTTTAATCATATTGGATATATAATTGCTCCAGAACTGTATGTATCAGCTTTTGAAAGAATTAACCCGATGAGTGGTATTCTTTCATTTAGTGGGGCACTTCTTAATCAAGTACATTATGAGTGGATTCAGATGACAGTTAAGTGTTGTAAATATGTTGTTTATGGGCTTTGCATCTATTGGTTCTATATAAGTTTTTATATTGATATTAAGAAACAACGTAAAACTTTTAGCAAGCGATATATAAAAAATGGCTCCTTTATATGGTTTCATTTTCTATATATTCTTATGCAATTTCCGTTTTCAAATCAATAATATTTTTACAGCTAACACAGTTAGGCAGTCGCAGAATTCTGCGCCTCTGTTTTGATTTCTTTAGCATGTTGTAATAGGTTAGCTGCGCCTTCTTTTCGCCAAGGATTTGTGTAGCGAGTTCAGAGCCTGCAAAGCCGATTGTTTCGTCGATAAGTGCAATATTTTGTTCTGCTACGGATACGAGTTGTTTTGTAAGTTCTTCTTGTTTAGGTGTACCTTCTGCATTAATCCAAGATTGAGCGAATTCCTTTACTGTTTATTGCTTGTAGGTGCATCTAATAAAGCTTGAACGAGTTGTGTTAATTGTGTATGTGTCATGATAATCTCCTTGATATAACTACTAAATATGGGTTTGGAAAAATGCACTTAGTATCATATGAGCACCTATTCCTTTTGTTAAGTTCATTATAGCACCTACAATAATTTTGAATAGTAGAATGATTTGCGATAGATACTATCAAATAGGATAGATTTAGGATGATAACTGGTATAAATTTTGAATAGAAAGAGGAATGTTTTCACATTCCCTTTAGCTTAGTTAGAATAAATCTGAGTATTGCCCAAAAGGAGTTAAAGATAATAAATATGTCATCTCTTTAATTGCATTAAATTAGAAGCCAATCTGGCTCGATGTGTAATTCTATAAATCCTCAATCATTTCTTTTACATTAGCATATGATTTTGCTTTTACTTTTCCTGCCAATATATCTTTCGTTTCTTGAATAGCAGCTCTGTTTCTAGATTATAACGAGGTTGTTTAGGTTGAAATGGAAATCCGCCTTCCATTAGTGATGTATGGAGAAAAATATTAATCGCATCAGTTACGGATATGCCAAAGCTAGCATATAGTGCTTCTAATTGTGCTTTTACAGCTGGCTCGATACGCAAACTGATAGAGGCCGTTTTAGCCATAGTATCACCTCCTATTACTTATATTGTAATGCAAATGCTTTATAATCGCAATCATTTTACTGCGAATTGCATGCATAATGCTTATCTTTTCCTGGACGAAAAATACTTATGAATATAAAAAATATTAGCTTTTTAGGTGATATAATTAACTTACTATATGTAGTTTGTTTGCAGGAGATTGTATCATGAAAAAGGTTGTATGTATGTTAGCTACGCTAGCTTTTATAGGTTCCATCAATGTTGTGTCCGCAGATGAGTTGATGAGTTCGTCTTAATGGTAATTCTATTTATGATCAGCCTTATGGTGATCGAAATGAGTTTCCTTGTCCAGATAGACTTGGAAGTTGCACTATGACTGATGAGGATTATAGAAGCACTCGTAAAGGTCAATCTCTAGAGGTGTTTGATACCCTATATGAGGCTAAGCAACATTTGAACTTTAAACCGCAGTTGCCAAGTGGTTTAGAGGGATTACGTCCCGTACATGTATCTATTGTGGATCACGATGTATTACAAGTTGTGTATGCCTATCATGAGCTTTTAAAAGGAACATATTTTGACCGTGTAGATGATATGCCAAAGTATATTAAGTATCGCGTATCGACTCTATCTGGTAATATCGCAGGCGATTATAAGGATTATGTGCCTCAGAAGACGGATATTGTGAATGGTATGACGGTAACCTATCGAATGGTGGATGACGCTGTTTACTTAGCAGCTTGGGAACATAAGGGGCAGAACCATATATTTTTATTTAATGAGCCAGTTTCTGTTGAGCGGGCTAGAGAAATGATTAACAGTGTAAAATATTGAAAAATCATTTTAAGTGTAGTATATTATAGATAGGCAATTGATAGTTGTGCAATTAACTACAAAATCCCCCGGAGCTGCAACTCCGAGGGATTTTTTACATTATTACGCTAATGTTGGTTGCCATTAGTTACAAATAAAAGGGCTAGGAAAGCTAACCACTTGCAAATGTAGTAGGCGAGTACATTTACCATGACGGCTAGCCAAAATTGATAGTTGTTGTGCAATAACTACACCCCCTTTCTGTTGCCAGATTAGGGTTAGCAACACCTATAGTATAGCAAAATACTTCTTTACACAAATAGCGATATACAGTCCTCTTTGTTGTGGTTGATATTAAAAATAATGGAGCTTTTATGAACGCAGATAATTACAAGATTTCAACGTTGCCATATATAGAAAATGCTAGCAATGAGATAATGGAAAAGTACAATATAAAAGCACAATATGAAACGGAACCCCTCATGGAGATGCTATATATTCTATTTCTATAAAGGGAAAGTATTACCGTTTTGGATTTATGGTAGGGACGTTACTTCATAGGTAATAGTATGGTTATGGTCGAGTCTGTAAGATGCAAAACTTGGGATCCCATAGAAACTATCATTATTATTGATTTAGAGAATGAAGTGTATGCTAGTTTAAAGGAATGGTATACAGATATTTCATTTGTTAATAATCGAATAGAGTTTTCCAATCAAGTGGTAAAAATGGATAAACGAATTTTAAATAATTTTGAGAATTTAGAGTGGATAAGCTTTTAAGAGTGATTGCGTAGAGGATTTATTGACTACACTATAGTGAAGTGTTATTCTATATATGACAAGGGATGTCAATATGTGACATAGTCTCATATGAACGAAAAAATAGCAGGGTGGCAGCCCTGCTATTTTTATTGTGCTAGTTACTAACGAGAATGGGGTTATAGGACAAAACGTGTTGGTTTTATAGGCGATGGAGCCAGTAAATTACTGGCTCCATCGCTATTTTAAGTTCTTTTGATAAACTTAGAGGGTGGACAAAATGTGTTGGTAAAAAGTCCCAAAAACATTGATTTTACTGGCTTCAATAAGGTTATATCTTCTTAGAAAATCGTGTTCTAAGTGGAGGGAATAATCATGCTGGTAAGATGTATAAATTGTGGATTTTCTTGTCAAAAATATGGGAAAACTAAAGCTGGATCACAACGATGGCATTGTAAGCAGTGTAACATCACCTTTACACAAACTATTGATAATACTACTAAATGTTTTCATCGATTTCTAAATTGGTTATTTAGTAAAGAAATACAACAGGACATGCTGGGCAGGGCCGTACATTTCGTAGACAGATAGCTGATTTCGCAAATATGGCCTATGCCGCCCAAAATTGAAACCTCGAGAGATGTGGTATTCGTTGATGGTATTTACTTAGCTAAAAAAGCTTGTATTTTGATCTGTTATGATGGTGAATATGTATTAGGGTGGTATTTATGTAGGTCAGAACAGTCTCGCTCATGGCAAGCTCTTATGCAGCGAATAGCGACCCCCATTGTGGTCGTTTCTGATGGTGGACCTGGTCTTAGAAAAGCATTAAAAAAAGTTTGGCGTACCGCCAAGCTTCAACGTTGTATTGTTCATGCCGTATGGCAAGTACATCGTTACACTACTAGGCGGCCTAAGACATTAGCAGGTATTATGTTAAAAGATTTAGCAAGCGATTTATATAACGTAAAAACACAGGAAGATGCAAAAATATGGATTTAACGATTATTTAATTGGAGGGTGACTTTTAAAGAGTTTCTAAATGAAATGACACGTGATAGTAATGATAATTTAAGAGCTACGCATGAACGATTACTAAAAGCCTATAACTCTCTAGTGGCATTAATTAATACAGAGACAATGTTTCGATATTTAGATGAAACATTGGTGTTGGATAAAGAATGTCCGAAGACTAATAACCCTATTGAAGGCGGAGTAAACGCACAACTCAGACGTTTATTGCGTTACCATCGAGGAATGTCTGTAGAAAATCTATAAAAGCGGTCTTTGGTGGTGTTATTTACACCACTGCTTGCAAAAGAAATACTTAAGGTAATGCCAACTGATGCAAGTATTTCTAAAATATATAGTTCTATGAATGAAAGAGCCCAACTTCAAGGCATAATTCCAACTTGGGGGGATGCCATTTCTTGGGGTGATTTGCATAACTATGACAAATTATCTTTCAATGATTGGGATTAAAGTACCAACACGTTTTGTCCTATAACCCCCATTTTCAGATGAGATATTAATAGGTCGAGGTATTACCTCTAGAATTAATATATTCCCTCGTGCTATATTACATATGAGTAGTATTTTTACGTTCATATGTATAAGGAGATACTATATGTTTAACTTTTATAGTGAGTTATTATTACGTTTACAGAAACAATTTGTATCCGAACATGAATCTGATTTCAAATCTATTGAGGATTTGTTAGAAGCATTTATGACTCAATATAATCGTGGTGATTTTAATAATACGATAGAAATGAAATTACGTGATTTATATGAGGCTGCAGAAGAGGCTGATACGAATGAGAAATCAAGGAAGTTATACAATGAAATCCTTGCATTATGTCCTGATGAAGTAGATGCTAAACGAGAACTCATAGCCCTGAGTTACATCAAGCTTTCAAATTTATCAGTTGAAACAGCTAGTAGAATCGTTGAAAAAACCAAAGAAAATAGATTGGAATATAATAGAGACGCGTCCTTATATGCGTTGCCTCATCGACATGGGGATGATATATTTAGAATATAATATGTATAATGATGCGATTGCCTGCTTTACGCCAGTTTTTCACGGAGACAAGCAAGATCATTAGGATTTCTTGTGTATATGATGGTTGCTTGTTGTGGCGCTGCCAACTGGGATCGCGGCCGCAAGGTATATCAGCGATATCTTGCATGTTGCGATGATATACAAAATGCATTTAATCAGGCTCCGGATATCATGTTGCCTATGCATATGCTGTATATTCTATTGGCTTTGCAGTGTGGTGAAAGCAAGATAGCCCATGATGTATTAGCAGATCTTGTTGATGAATATGAAGATATTGATTGGTTATTACAAGATGCAACGCGCTGGAACGATTTTGTAGAAGATCATTTAGAGGCTATTATGTATATGGTAGACCAAGTGGGCAACATAGATTCTGACCCACGAGAATTAATAAGCTTATATACTGCTATCTCATTTTTACCAACTCAATTAGTGGATTTTGAAAGTCCATTATGGCAGACTCTATATGATGCGTATGAACGTGTTACCGGTCGAACTGTTATAAATCGGTACTCTAATGATAGTTATATGGGAAAACGCGAGTCCGCTCATATGAGCCCCGTAGAGGTTGCTAAAGGTGGGGCTTTGCGTGGAAATCCGGTATATGACAATATACGGTTCGGTGCACAAATTACACTTTCACAAGCCGGCCTATACACAGTAGATGATTTTAAAACAATTACTAAACAAGAAGTATTGATGCTACCGGGCATTGGTAAAAAAACAGTGGAACAACTAGAGCATAATGGTGTTATATTTAAAGCCTAAGATGTGACTTGAATTTAATAGCGATCCTAGGATAACGAAGGGCTATTTGTTTTTTTCATAATTAATATAATCCCTTTGATGAGTATCTTGGTACTGATCAAGGGGATTTTAAATTACTACAGGGTTGTACTAATTTTTGTCCTATAACCCCATTATTACGCTAATGTTAGAGCGTTGGGCTAGTTGCTAAATAAAAGAGCTAGAAAAGCGTCTAACCACTTGCAAATGTAGTAGGCGAATACATTTACCATGACGGCTAGCCAAAACAAATAAAATAGCTGCCACAAATACGAAATAGACATCGTAATTTATGACAGCTATTTGGCAGTACATGGTCGATCTTATAGTGTAATTATTTAGTTATATTCTATTTTTTAAAAGCCTCACCGATGGAATAAATTCCGTCAAATAAGAAACCGAAAGCGATAAAGTAGATAAATACCTCACCGGAAGCAATCGGCTTGAATATGAGTAATAGGCCTAATAGTAAAAGAATTAGTGCAAGCCATTTTGCATTACGTCCCATGAGTGATACCATGCTGTCGGACTTTCTTGATTTAATGAAAATAAAGATGGCTTCAATTACCATCCAGATGCCGATTGTGATTGGGAGTACTAATGGTAGGAATGCAAATCCGCCGAATATTAAATAGATACCGAATAGAGCATTGATAATGCCGCTGATAAGATACCAGCCGCTACGTAATTCAGACGATAACGTAAAATAATTTATAATAGAGCTGACCGCACTGACGAAAAAGATAATAGAAAAAAGCCAGGCAAAAGCTATGAGATTAATAACGGGATTTAAGAGTAAGAATATCCCCAGGATAATGCTTACAATACCCGATAAAATAAAGAAGAATTTGCTTGAACCACTCATAATTATTCCTCCAATCTTTGGTACTGCTTATTTTCAGTATGCGTGAAATCATGGGGGAATGTCAAATTGTAACGATAAAACTGTGCTTTCACAAAACTCACATGTCCATCCTGTTGACACAGTTCTATAGAATACCGTATAATACCTTTATATCTTAAATACGAGCTATGAATGGGTATAAAGGTTTACAGATCCTGCTTTCAGAGAGTTGCCGGTTGGTGCGAGGCAATAGAGGTTGTACGCTGACACTCTCCCGTGAGCTTTGGTGGCGAATGCAGCAGTAGTCATCGACGGTGGTTCCGTTATACCCACAGCAACGAGTCCCAATTAGGGTGGTACCGTGTTATGAATATAACGCCCCTTTGAGCAACGACAGTTGTTCTGAGGGGCTTTTTTTATTGTAAAAGTCTAGTAAAATTACTGATTTGATGTATCTACGTTGGCTTCAGCCAAAATAGCGTTGAAATCGGCGATTTTACTAAACTTTCACAATGGATAGATATAATACAGCGTTATGTTTTATTAGTATAGAAAAGGTGAAGATTATGGATCAAAATCGCGTATATTTCTTTGATACAACCCTTCGTGATGGGGAACAAACACCAGGTGTGTCTTTACAAACTCCTGAAAAAATTGAAATTGCGAAAGGCCTAGTACGCCTCGGCATCGATGTAATCGAGGCTGGTTTCCCAGCAGCATCCCCTGGGGATTTTGAAGCAGTACAAACGATCGCACGCGAAGTGAAAGGCGCAACAATTTGTGCGTTGGCACGTGCTAATGAAAAGGACGTACAAAAAGCGATTGATGCATTGAAAGATGCGGAACGTAGCCGTTTGCATGTATTCATTGCTATTTCCGAGCTTCATATGGAATATAAATTAAAAATGACTCGCCAAGAGGTATTGGATAAGGTTAAATCTGTATTGGCATATGCAAAAGGTAAGGTTGATGAAATCGAGTTCTCTGGTGAAGATGCGGCACGCTCTGATTTAGATTTCGCATGCCAAGTATTTGGTGTTGCCATTGCTGGTGGTGCAACAATTATTAATGTACCAGATACAGTAGGTTATATGAACCCTAATGAGTTCGGTGATAAAATTCGTTACATCAAAGAACATACACCAGGTATTGAAAATGCAATTATCTCTGTTCACTGTCATGACGACTTAGGTCTTGCCAATGCAAATACGTTAGCTGCTATTAAAGCAGGTGCACGCCAAGTAGAAGGCACAATTAATGGCCTAGGCGAACGGGCTGGTAACGTAGCGATTGAAGAAGTTGTAATGGCTCTTAAAACACGCCATGATTACTTCGGCGACCTTCAAGTGAACATCGATACAAAACAATTTACGAAAGTATCTAAACTTGTGAGCCGTTTAACAGGTGTTGTAGTTCCTCCAAATAAACCAATCATTGGCTCCAATGCCTTTGCTCATGAATCTGGTATTCACCAACATGGTATGATGAGCAATCCTGAAACATATGAAATCATGACTCCTGAGTCCGTAGGGGCTGAAAAAACAGACCTCGTATTGGGTAAACACTCTGGCCGTCATGCCTTTGCCGATCATTTGGCAAAACTTGGTTTCCAATCTTTCACAGAAGAGAAAATCAACGACCTCTTCGCTAAATTCAAAGAATTGGCAGACCGTAAAAAACAAGTATACGACGATGACATTATCGCTCTTGTAGTAGATAACTTACATCATAAAAAAGCATTCGAGCTTGTGGCTCAATACTACAAATTAGGTGAAAAAGGCTACGCATATGCTGACGTTCGCCTCATGACTCCAGAAGGTGAAAAAGCTGATGCTGCCGTAGGTGACGGTCCAGTAGACGCATCCCTTAAAGCAGTTGAACGTGTGGTTGGCTTGCCAATTAGCTTAAAAGACTACCAAATCCGCGCCATTACAGCCGGTAAAGATGCCCTTGGGGAAGCAACCCTTAAGGTTGAATACAACGGTCGCTTGTACCATGGTCGTGGTATCAGCACCGATATCGTTAAATCAAGTGTGAATGCATATATTAATGCAGTTAACTCAATTTAGCTATGGAAGCAAAGGAGGAGGAAGACCATTACTGAAAGAATATGAAAACGCCACGCGCAGTCTTGATGTTGTAAACCAGGCCAAATCATCGAATGTCATTTGGACTGTTTTGATGAACGACATAACATTCCACCAGCGCGTAAAGAGTTCTTAAAATCGGCAAACCTGTATTTGACCGTCATAAAATCTACTTGGTGCCTGACCATTTCACACCAAATAAAGATATTCAATCTGCTACACAAGCGAAAGTCATGCGCGATTTCGTACGCGAACATGGCATCACAAACTACTTTGAAGTAGGTAGAATGGGTATCGAGCACGTTATTTTGCCAGAAAAAGGCCTTATTGGTCCTGGGGAAATGATGATTGGTGCTGACTCCCACACTTGTACATATGGTGCGGTAAATGCATTCTCCACAGGCGTAGGCTCTACTGATGCGGGCGTTGCTATGGCAGAAGGCAAAACTTGGTTCAAAGTGCCTGAAACAATTAAGGTTGAGCTTATCGGCAAACCTAACAAATGGGTAACTGGTAAAGACGTTATCCTTGATTTAATCGGTAAAATCGGCGTAGACGGCGCTCGTTACATGGCCCTTGAATTCGCTGGTGAAGGCGTACAACACATGACTATGGCTGACCGCCTTACCATTTGTAACATGGCTATCGAAGCGGGCGGTAAATGTGGCGTATTCCCATATGATGCAATTACTGAAGCATACATTAAAGGTCGCGTAAATCGTCCTGTAGAACCAATTAATCCTGACCCTGATGCAGTATATGCTCAAACAATTACTATCGACTTGTCCAAATTGCAACCAGTTGTAGCATTCCCTCATTTGCCATCTCAACACACATTATATCAACGAGATCGACAAAGATATTAAAATCGACCAAGTTATCATCGGCTCCTGTACAAATGGTCGTTACGAAGACTTGGTGGCAGCTGCGGAAATCTTCAAAGGTCGCAAGGTGGCTCCATTCGTTCGTTGTATCGTAATCCCTGGGTCCCAAGATGTATACGATCAAGCTATGAAAGATGGTTTATTGGACATCTTCATTCAAGCTGACTGCGCAGTATCCACGCCAACATGTGGTCCTTGCCTAGGCGGTTACATGGGTATCATGGCAGCTGGTGAACGAACCGTTTCCACTACAAATCGTAACTTCCGTGGTCGTATGGGTCACGTTGATTCTGAAGTATATTTGGCAAGCCCTTATGTGGCGGCAGCAAGTGCTGTATTAGGCCGCATTGCAGGCCCTGAGGAGGTTTAATATGGATTTTGAAAGCAAAAGAAAATCTGGCGCTACGGCGACGATGTAGATACAGACGTAATCATTCCAGCTCGTTACTTGGCGATTGCTGATTGGAACGAATTGGCGGAACATGCGATGGAAGATATTGATACTACATTCGCGCCAAATGTGAAAGCTGGCGAAATCATGGTAGCTGGTAAAAACTTTGGTTGTGGTTCCTCTCGTGAACACGCACCAGGCGTTATCAAAGCAAAAGGCGTGCCTGTTATCGTAGCACATTCCTTTGCACGTATCTTCTTCCGCAATGCTATCAACATCGGTTTACCAGTAATTGAAATCGGCGAACAAGTCGATCGTATCGACGCTGGTGATGCAGTCGGCGTAGACTTGTCTAAAGGTATCGTGTACAACTTGACTAAAAACGAACAATACCAAGGGACTGAGTTGCCACAATTCATTCAAGATATTGCGGCAGCCGGTGGTCTTGTGAACTTTGCGAAAAACCGTAAATAATACTACGTTGCCGAGTCCTCGGTGATGCGCTGCCGCTCCAGCTAGCTTAACGGTCTGCGGCGTAGCCTTGACCTGCTAAAGTCGCGTTAGCGCATGCACCTCGGATCTACGTATTTATCTTTTACGATTTTGAGCAAAATTAAAATCCCTATAGCTATCAAAATCTTGAACGAATTTGTGGCGGAGGGAAATTACATATATTGGAGAGATAATATGAGCGAAAAGAATATCGTATTGATTCCTGGTGATGGTATCGGTACTGAGATTATTGCTGCAGCGAAGGCTGTGTGTGATGTGGCTTTTGAGAAAGCTAATGTAAAGGTTAATTGGATTGATAAAAAAGCAGGCGGTGCGTCTATTGATGCATACGGTGTGCCTTTGACTGAGGATACTATCGAGGCTTGTAAAGCTGCTGATGCTGTTTTGCTTGGTGCTGTAGCGGTCCTAAATGGGATAATGTAGATCCTTCTATTCGTCCTGAAAAAGCAATCCTCGGTCTTCGCAAGGAGCTTGGTTTGTTCTGTAACTTGCGTCCTGTAAAAATCTATCCATCCTTGCAAGAGTATTCCCCACTTAAAAAGGAACTCGTTCAAGATGTAGATTTTGTTATCGTTCGTGAGTTGACTGGCGGTATTTACTTCGGTGAACGCGAAGAGGCACAAGGTGAAGGTGCTAACGAGTTTGCTTGGGATAAAGAAACTTACAGCCGTTACGAAGTAGAGCGCATCATGGATATTGCTATGGAAACAGCTCGCAAACGTAATAAAAAGGTTGTATCTGTAGATAAAGCAAATGTATTGGCTTCTTCTCGTTTGTGGCGTAAAATCGCTCAAGAAAAAGCTTCAGCTAATCCAGATATCGCAACAGATTACTTCTACGTAGATAATACAGCGATGCAACTTGTTGTAAATCCTGCACAGTTTGACGTTATCGTTACAACAAACTTGTTCGGCGATATCTTGTCTGACGAAGGCGCTGTCATCTCTGGTTCTATCGGGCTTTTACCATCTGCATCTATGGGTACTGGCACAGCATTGTACGAGCCAATCCACGGTTCTGCACCAGACATTATGGGTCAAAACTTGGCGAACCCATTGGGTACAATCTTGTCCGCAGCTATGATGTGCCGTCACTCCCTTGATTTGCCTCAAGTGGCTGACGCTATTGAAAAAGCTGTTGAACAAGTGCTCGTTGATGGTTACCGCACAGGCGATATCTACCGCGAAGGCTTGAAACGCGTAGGTACCACAGAAATGGCGCAAGCTGTTATCGAACGTCTATAATCGTAGGGAACAAGGTTTTGAAAGCTCATCAAGTGAGCTAAATCATTTGAAAATCTTATCATATACTTTATAATGCAGAAACATTATATATAGGTTATTATATAAGAGAGGAGCTAGTCCCTCTCTTTTTTGTAGGAGGAGTTATGTTATCTTATTTTTTACTTGCCTTATCTATAGGGCTTGAGCTATTTGCTACGACCATGTTGAAAGCATCTGATGGCTTTACGCGGCCGTTACAGACTATTGCCTGCGTATGTCTATGTAGGATCTTTCTATACATTGACGCATGTACTGAAATATATTCCTCTCAGTGTTACTTATGCTACCTGGTCTGGCGTAGGTCTCGTGGTGACGGCTCTCATTTCGGTTCTTTATCTTTAGTGAGGGCTATAATATTTACACTATATTAGGTATTGCTCTTATTGTAGTGGGTGTGGTAATCCTAAACTTGTGGGGTAGTGTAGGAAATTAAAGATATTTATAGTCCGTATTTAATATATTAAAAATTTATGCATTAGAATATTGTAGATGTAATCAGTGGGCAAAACATTTCCAAGGAGGCCTTTATGAATTCTTCCATGTATCGAAATTTAACTATTACTGCGTTATTGATGGCATTAGCTATCATGATTCCTATTATGATGCCTCTGAAAGTTGTCATTCCACCGGCTTCGTATACATTGGCTAGTCATGTACCTATATTCCTGGCTATGTTCTTGTCTCGTAAGATGGCTGCTTGTGTCGTAATAGGTTCTACGCTAGGTTTCTTGTAGCAGGGTTCCCTCTTGTTATCGTTATGCGCGCTGCCTCTCATATTATCTTTGCTTTGATGGGGGCCTATTATATTAAACATCATCCAGGTGTATTGACAGGGGCGTTATCTTTCGCTGCATTTAACCTTGTCTGTGCCATTATTCACGCCATCGGTGAAGTATTAGCATGCCTCTTGTTCTATACTACGACTACGATGCCAAATATCAATCTTATCTACGTCGTATTTGTCCTTGTTGGTGGCGGGACCATCATTCATAGTATAGTTGATGGATATATTGCGTTATATATCTATAAAGCTATCCCAGGATTATCTAAGCCTGAGAATAAATAATCGGACATTATCCTAGCTTATTTAAGCTAGATAATAAACAACCCGCTATTAAAACTACATATGCTCGTAACCACTCATAGGAAATCTATTGTACGGTAATGTATAGAATTTGATTATCTATGAGTGGTTTTTTAGAATAATTATCAAATCTGTACCTACAGATACAGACTTAACTATGCAATATGGGTTATAATAAAACCATAGTTAATGACCGAGTTGTGATATATGCATAGGTATATAGATAGGTACATATACACAGATACCACATAGGCCATACATATTGTTAATTGTGAAAGACTTTCACAAGAATTATGGAGGTTATTATGAGAAAGCATATAAAAAATAACGTATCTTGGGTTGGTAAGATTGATTGGGAATTGCAAGAATTCCATGGCTCTGATTACAGTATTAATAATGGATCTAGCCAAAACGCGTACTTGATTGAAGAGGAGGAAAAAACCGTCCTCATCGATACCGTATGGAAACCTCATTCCTCAGAGTTTATAGACAATTTGGAATCTGAAATTGATCTAAACAAAATTGATTTTATCGTATGTAATCACGGCGAAGTTGATCACATAGCGGTTCCTTGCCAGCATTGATGGAAAAAATCCCTAATACGCCGATTTACTGCACAGAAAATGCCGTTAAGTCCTTGGTTGGTCAATATCATCATCCAGAATGGAATTTTAAAACTGTGAAGACCGGTGATTCTGTAGATATCGGCAACGGTAAATCTTTGGTATTCGTAGAAATGCGCATGCTCCATTGGCCTGACTCTATGGCAACCTATATGACTGGCGACAATATTTTGTTCTCTAACGATGCGTTCGGTCAACACTTCGCCGTAGAAGAATTGTGGGCCGATAAGGCTGATCAATGCCGTTTATGGGCAGAGGCGATGAAATATTACGCTAATATTTTGAATCCATTCTCTCCATTGGTAAAAGCAAAGGTTGAAGAGATTCAAAAGCTTAACTTGCCAATCGATATTATCGCTACAAGTCATGGTGCTATTTGGCGTGAAAATCCATTGCAAATCGTAGAGAAATACTATGAGTGGTCTCAAGCGTACCAAGAAGACCAAATTACAGTCGTATATGACACTATGTGGGATGGTACAAAGAAATTAGCCCATAAAATTGCTGATGAGATTGCTAAACAATCTCCTGATACACGGGTTAAGATCTTTAACATCAGTAAAACAAATAAAAACGACATCATGACAGAAGTATTCAAATCAAAAGCGATTGCCGTTGGTTCTCCGACAGTAGGGAATAGTGTTATCTCTTCTGTAGCTGGTTGGCTCTAGACTTCTTGCGTGAATTGAAGTTTAAAAATAAAAAGGCTGCCGTATTTGGTACCTACGGTTGGTCTGGTGAATCTACGAAGGTACTTCGTGAAGAATTAACTAAATATGGTTTCTCTGTGGTGGAACCTGAAATTAAATGTAACTGGAATCCAGATGCAGATGATTTTGGTAAAGCAGAAGAACTAGTAAAAGCCTTGTTGGCTTAATATATAAAAAGCTCCTAACGTTCATGTAACGTAGGAGCTTTTTGGTATTTATGATAGCTATGGAAAGAATATGGATGCTGTATATATAGATTAAGCCTTGTTTTGTAAACTTATGCGAATATTTTGGGTGATATGTGTATACTTATTAAGTTATTTAAGTAGATATAGAATACTATTAAGAGTAAAAATAAAATTATTATAAAATCCAGAAAAATGATTAATTATTCTCTCATTGGAAGTTCAGAAAGTGTTCATGAAGTTAATGTGAATAAGGGTTGGTGGGCTACTTGAAATATTCATAAAACTTATTAAAGCGACAATTATTTATAAGTTATACAAAATATATTCTGTAGAATCTTTAAAAAGCTGTGATTTTTCTTACTCATCATTAAAAATGATGAGTATATTGATACAACAAAGAATGCCAGTAATCATGCTATTTTTTGGAATTATGAAGAGTTATTAATGAACTTTATATGGGAAAAAGGCTTGTTTATATCGTAAAACTTTGATATGCTATGCGGGTAATCAACAATATAAATTTTTCTTAAATTGAATCAAATATATTTCTTATGTGAGAAGTGAGAAGTATATTTTATCAGCCCGAGGAGAGAGGCGGAACTTAGAGAGGTTGAAAAATTGTATTGTGTTTGGTTAAGAATTTTAATTTAGTGAGGGTGTAAGATGAGAGAAAACAAACATTCCAAAAAATTAGCGTTTGCTGTATTGGCTGCTGCTGCAGCTGTAGGTGCTACTGTTGCTCCGGTAAGTGCAGCAACACCTGTATCTACAGCAGATGGTTTTATTTTTGCAGCCGTAGGTGATCAAGCTGGTCAAACTCCAGATACTACACATAATAGTATTTCTTATGGTACTGTTGCAAATGGTACAGCTACTAGCATCGCTGTAGGTCAAGGTAATACAATTACAAGCGCTAATGGTTCTAGCAGTGCATACGGTAACCAAAACTCCATTAATGGTAACCAAGCTAATGCTTTCGGTGATGGCAATACTGTAACAGGTGCATATGCACAAGCTTTCGGTGATAGCAACGTAATTAACGGTACAAATGCTATCGGTTATGGTTATAACAATACTGTAGCTGGTACAACTACAAACTACCGCGATCGTACTTTCGATAATGAACCTGATTCTGCTACACTTTTGAACGGCTCTTGGAACAGCAATTCCTGTAGCTATCGGTTCTAAAAACACTGCATTAGGTAGCTCTGCATTAGCAGTAGGTAACGAAGCAAAAGCTAAAATGAGCGAAACAATCGCTATCGGTGACGAAGCTCAAGCTGACAAAACTTGGGGTATTGCAATCGGTACTCGTGCAACAGCTTCCGATGTACGTTCTTTAGCTCTTGGTCACCAAGCAAAATCCGCTGGTTACAAAGCTAATGCTATCGGTGCTGATGCTACAGCTAATGGTAACCATGCTAATGCTATTGGTTCCTCTGCAACAGCTACTGGCGATCATGCACAAGCATTCGGTGCTGGTGCTCAAGCAACAGGCGTACGTACTAACGTATTCGGTTCTGATGCAGCTGCAACTGCTGATTACAGCATTGCAATCGGTAACAAAGCTAATGCATCCACTGCAAACTCCATTGCATTAGGTGCTGACTCCACTACTCGTTCTGCAACAAGTGTAACTAACGCAACTATAGCTCGTCATACATTTGGTGGCTTCGCAGGTACTAGCCCTGTAGGCTCTGTATCTGTTGGTAAAGCTGGCCAAGAACGCCAAATTCACAACGTAGCAGCTGGTAAAATTTCCGCTGATTCCACAGATGCTGTAAACGGTAGCCAATTGTATCTCCGTAGCAAATGATTTACAAACTCAAATCAACAACTCCACACCAGGTCAAATCAACAACAACATCACTAACTTGAACAACCGAGTTGGCAATGTTGAAAAACGCGTTAATAAAGTAGGTGCAGGTTCTGCTGCATTGGCTGCTTTACATCCATTGGACTTCAACCCAGATGACAAATGGACAATCGCTGCTGGTTATGGTCACTACCACAATGCTAACTCCGCTGCATTAGGTGCTTTCTACCGACCTAACGAAGACACAATGTTCTCCGTTGGTGGCACAGTAGGTACTGGCGAAACTCAATTGAACGCTGGCGTATCTCTTCGTCTTGGTAAACGTTCCCCTGAGTCCCGCTCTCGCGTAGCTATGGGCCGTGAAATTGCTGAATTGAATGCACGTCTTCAAGATATGGAAAACAAATATAACAACTTGTTACAAATCTTGACTCCACATGCAATCGATCCAAGCAAAACTGCTGAATTCCCAGACGTTCCTCGTAACCACTGGGCTTACCAATACATTAGCCAATTGGCTGGTAATGGTATCCTTGTTGGCTACCCTGATGGCACATTCAAAGGCGATGTTAAGATGACTCGTTACGAATTCGCTACAATGTTGTACCGTGCACTTCAAAATGGTGCTCCTATCGATGACAACATGAAACGTGCTATGAACGAATTTGGTCCTGAATTACAAAATATTCGTCTTAACCACTTCCGTGTGGACCGTATTTCTGGTGATGATAACGATCGTCATAAAACTGAACGTGTTCGCGTTAACAACGAACCTAAAACTCAACGCGACGTATACGGTTCCCGTATTAATCAATAATATATTGATAACTTCCCCTCGAGCTTGTGAAAGCTCAAAAACAGGATGTATCCTTGAGATACATCCTGTTTTTTTGTACTTATACCTATATTAATATGCTGCCTCTAAAATGTTAATATTTATACAAACTATGTATATTGGATACTTTTTATAATAGAGAAGCATTAGTACCGTGTAATATATTAGTATTACAATATATCATCTTCTATTTTCTTATTAGATATCAAAACTTCATGCAATATTTATGTAAATATATTGCAACTTAATACATATAGGTGTATAATAACCTTCATAAGTAATAAATATACAAAACTAGTGAATAAAAACATAGATATGAGGGAAAGACCATGAAAGAATTTAGACAATTAACAGAAGCGGATACAGCAGAATATCATAAGGTATTAATCGACGGCTATGCAGCGATTAAAGACTATCCAATTACATTCGATGCTATCGATTTTACAGAAGAAGAATCCAAGGAGTGGATCGAAACCTATCCTGTATATGGATTGTATATTGATGGGCAACTTGTTAGTTCTATTACGTTCTGTATGCCGTGGATTAAATATTCTACACCGGATAAATTTCCACACATTGCTCACTTTGTAACGGCACCTGAGTTCAAAGGTAAAGGCTATGCGCGGGAAACGCTTGGTTATGCGGAAGAATTATTGATCAATCAATTTAAAACGCCAGCTGTTACATTAGGTACAGCACAAGAACATCCGTGGTTACCTAAAATGTATGAATCTTTCGGCTTTAAAGCATATGATAAAGTTCATTTTAGAGGTAAACAACATACTACTATACTTTTCAAAAAAGATTTATTATAGTTGCCTAGTAACTAATCAAACCTTATACATAACTATTTTGATATAGAGTGTACTTAATGTGACATAATAACTGTATCAAATGAGAGTAATGTATAAGGTTTATTTGTTTATGCAAAAAAAACATATTTGGGTATATAAAGTAAACATATATATTATATAATGTAAACATATATATTATATCTATGAACTATAGAACTAGTTTATAGATGGTTTGTAGAAAGGATGTGAGACTATGTTAGTCTTATCTGGTATTTTAGTGATGGTCATCGGTCTGATGCTGCGCTTTAATGCCTTGTTAGTTGTCGTAGCCGCAGGTTTTGTAACGGGCCTTGCAGGTGGTCTCAGTATCAACGATATCGTTGGTGCCATTGGGGAGGCTTTCGTTAAAAATCGTTATATGTCATTATTTATTTTGATTTTACCTGTTATTGGTCTTATGGAACGTCACGGCTTACGTGAACGGGCAGAAATTTTGATTGGCAAGATCAACGCTGCTACGGCTGGTCGTATCTTTATGATTTACTTATTTGTGCGCCAAGTAACTGTAGCTTTTGGTATTAACATGTCCGGTATGGTTGCCATGGTACGTCCGTTGATCGCACCTATGAGTGAAGCTGCAGTAGCTCAAGGTCGCCCAGTATCTCAACGTACTCTTGATAAGGTGCGTGGTATAGCTGCTTCTGCAGATAATATAGGCAATTTCTTCGGTCAAAACTTGTTCCTTGCTGCTGGTGGGTTATTGCTTATCAAAGGTGTTATGGAACAATTAGGCTATTCTGTAGAGTTAACAGATATGGTGTTATACGGATTGCCAACTGCTGTTTGTGCCTATATCGTTAACTTCATTCGCTTTATTATCTTTGATAAAACAATTCAAGCCTCTGTAGCTCGTGACGAAGAGGATATGAAAGCTGGTAAATTAGTACCTAATGAATTTAATATCCTTGTTACACCAGAAGAATTAAAGAAGGAGGCTGAATAATATGTTAGAACTTATCTATAAAATGCAGCCCTTAGATTATGTATACCTTCTCGTAGGGATCATCTTATTTATCTTTGCCATTCAATCATTTTTAGATAAAGAACATAAATATCGTATCGGTACAGGTTTATTCTGGCTCTTGTACAGCGTGTCCTTTATCTTTGGTTCTTATCTATCAAAGGAAATAAATGGCTGGCTCGTTATCGCTATGGCTGCTATCGTCTTGGTAAAACAACTCGGCAAAGGTCATTACTTTGAATCTCCTATTGAATTCAAAAAAGGCGAAGCAGTTCGTATTGGTAATGTTATTTTCGTACCGGCCTTACTTGTTGGTATCATTACCTTCGTAATCGGTTTCTTCACTAAATTAGGTGCTCTTGTAGGCATTGGTATTGCCGCAATCATTGCTATGGGTGCTGCTCTTTACATCACTAAGGGCTCATTTAATCAAGGCTTCCATGAAGGCCGTCGACTTATCGATGCTATCAGTTGGACTGCTATCTTGTCCCAATTATTAGCGGCCCTAGGCTATCTATTTAATTTGGCTGGCGTTGGTAAAATTATCTCCAGTGCTGTAGCTAGTGTGGTGCCTGCAGATAATGTATTCCTCATAGTTGTAGCATACTGCATCGGTATGGTCATCTTCACAATGATCATGGGTAACGCTTTTGCAGCCTTTGCGATGATTACAAGTGCTATCGGTGTTCCAATGCTCGTTGTAGCTCATGGTGCAAACCCAGCTGCTGTTGGTGCTATCGCAATGCTTGCTGGCTATTGCGGTACTTTGATGACACCTATGGCGGCAAACTTTAACATCGTACCGGTAGCGCTCCTTGAAATGCGCGACCAATACGGCGTTATTAAAGCTCAACTTCCAATTGCATTGATTATGCTCGTATTAAACATCTTATTGATGTATTACTTTATTTAACCCTTTTCTATGAAAGTACGATATTCTTATGAGAGTGGATGTTATATACAATCTACTATAATGTAGTTTTGTGTATGATTGTTCTTATGAAAACATGTGCTTATTGATATAAATCATAGAATATCGTTATGAGGTAGTGTGATGAAAACAATTTTGATTACCGGTTTTGATCCATTCGGTGGTGAACCTATTAACCCAGCTTGGGAAGCGGTAAAAACAATGGATGGCTATACCGATGGTGATTATAAGGTAGTGACTCAAATGGTTCCTACTGTACGTTACAAATCTGTTGATACTGTAAAAGCAGCGGCTGAACAATGCCAACCAGACTTTATTCTATGTGTAGGTCAAGCAGGGGGGCGCCCAGATATTACAGTGGAACGTGTTGCTATTAACTGCGATGACTTCCGCATTCCAGACAATGGAGGCAACCAACCTGAAGATGAACCTGTTGTAGCCGATGGTCCTAGTGCCTATTTTGCAACGTTACCAATTAAAAACATTGTTAACGCATTGCATCAAAATGGCATTCCTGCAAAGGTTTCTAATACAGCTGGTACCTTTGTATGCAATCACTTGATGTATGGAGTGTGTCATTATGCAGCACAAAAAGGCAATATTAAGGCGGGCTTCATGCACATTCCGTACTTGCCATCCCAAGTTGTGGATAAACCAAATCAACCAAGTATGGCTGTTGAAACTGTACGTGCCACATTGGAAACCATCGTTCACGTATTAGCTCATGGTGAAAGCTACAAGGCACAAGATATTAACTATACAACACCTCACGAATAAAAATCTTATAAATAGTGCTTATTTAATATACATAATAGATTTTATTCTAGGTATAGAATTGTTTACGTATAATACAAAATAAAATTAATATATGAGATATTGTGTGATATCTATATGAGAGAAGGTCTTTTTGATGAATAAAAAGTTGGTAACAAGTTTAGTTTCCTGTATGGTATTGGGTTCTGTAAGTGTGTATGCAGCTAATCCATTTTCCGATGTAGATGCTTCTAGTTGGGCGTATCAATCTGTTGAGCAATTAGCAAATGCAGGTATTATTAATGGATACCCTGATGGAACTTTCAAAGGCAGCAATCCTATTACGCGTTACGAAATGGCTCAAATGGTGGCTAAAGCGATGGCTAACCAAGATAAAGCCAATGCGGAACAACAAGCGATGATTAATCGATTGGCCGATGAATTCGGTTCTGAACTCAATACATTAGGTGTACGAGTAGCAAAATTAGAAAATCAAGTAGGGAATGTAAAGGTAACTGGTAATTACCGTTTGCGTTACCGCGGCAGCGAATTGAAAAATGATACCTATGCATATGGTAAACATTCTTCCTTTGATTATCGTGCCCGTGTTATCTTTAATGCTAAAGTTAATGATAAAACTGATGCTGTTGTACGTATTCAAGGCTCTAGTGAACTCGGTAATAGCAATGCAACACAAGGTAAAATTAATCTTGCTTATGTAGATCATCATTTCGGTAAAGACACAACATTGCGCGTAGGTCGTCAACTCTATACACCAGCTCTAGGTCTTATGTATGATGATCTTGTTGATGGTGCTCGTCTTATGTACAAACATGGCAAGCTTGATGTATCCGCTAGTTATGGTTACTGGTTGGGTGGCGCTCCTACTTACCAAACTAAAGACAATACTATTACTGCCGCTATGATTGAAGTTAAGGGTAAACTCAATAAACATGTTACCCTTGGTGGTATGTATGGTCGCTTCCATAATGGTAAATTGTACCAAGGCCAAGATGTGGATGCACTTACTGGTAAACAAGTTAAATCCTTTATTGATTCTCCATATAAAAACATTTGGGGACTCAACGCAAACATGAACTTTAAACGTTGGAACGTCTTTGGTGAATGGCTTACAGCGCCAGGCGTATCTGATTCTCATGCGTGGATGGCTAGCCTTGGTTATGGTAACTATGACATTAAGAAAGCTCATACTTATAGCGTACGCGGTCAATACTACTATGAAGAAGCAAATTCTCCAATCTTCAGTAGTGCCTTTGCGCCTGCCTATAGCTTCTATAATCAACACTATGTAGATAATAAGGGAGTCGGCCATGTACGTAATGGCTTTAAAGGCTTCGTAGCTAATGTAAACTATGTACCATTCCAAAACGTATCTATCGGCGCTTACTATGGCTTCGGTAATAAAGATATGGACGGTAATAAATTAGGTGATTACTGGCGTACAGATGTAAACTTCATGTTCTAATATATGTTGTTTGCATAACACATAATAGTTATATAACAGCTCATGTTTACATAGCCTATAACATTTACGTAACACATGATCTAAATAAAGCTCGAGTTATATCTAGAAAAGATATAGCTCGGGCTTTTTTGTTTTCAATAATCATTATAAATTTTAAATACCTATTATTGACATAGGTATTTAAATAATGTAATATAATCACATAATCATATTAAGTTAGTAGGAATAAGTGAGGGATATCACAGTAGCTTTCAAAATAAGAATTGTAAAGCGAATCGAGATGACCTCTATAGGAGTATAGAATGAGTGAACATGTAGATGTAAGCAACATCAAGGATCCTAGTATCGCGGCAGCTCGAAAAGAAGTTGAGTTTCAACGCGCTATGAATCCTTGTCCTATTGATTTTTCTGAGTTTCAGTCTAGTAACCCTCGTTCTCAAGGGGAGCAAAAGGAGTATGAAGGTAAAGATGCATCGAATTTTAACCGTCGTCAAAAATATTCTGATAGCGAAGAACCTCAATTCACAACACCTTTTGGGAGTGAACCAGGGCTTCTACCTGTAGAAAAAGACCGTTACCGCCTTGTATGGTCTAAACATTGTCCTTGGGCTCACCGTATTGCCTATCGCCATCGATTTGCTTGGCTTAGATAAGGTAATCTCTAAAGGCACTGTTGATCCATTGCGTCCAGCAGGGGTTATTGCAGATTGGTTCTTTACCCTTGATAAAGATGAAAAAGATCCGGTACTAGGCATTCACTCCTTAGGTGAAGCGTATCGCAAAGGTGATCCTAACTATGACGCACGTTCCACAGTACCAGCCATTGTAGATGTTACAACTGGTGCAGTAGTAAACAACGATTACCATGCGTTAACCACTGAATTAGCATTAGGCTTCAAAGATTTTATCTCTCCTGATGCACCAGATATTTATCCAGAGGAATTGCGTGCCGATATCGATGCGTTGAACGTTATTATCTATGCTGATTTTAACTTAGCGGTAAACTTGGCAGCTCTTGTAACAAACCAAAAAGATTACGAATACTACTACGATCGTATCTTTGCTCGCTTAGACTGGCTTGAAGAACGCCTTAGCAAGCAACGTTACTTGATGGGTGATACAATTACAGATCCAGATATTCGTATCTTCCCTACATTGGCTCGCTTTGACCTCGTATTCTACCAAAAATACTTGGTTAATAAAAAACGCCTCGTAGACTATCCAAACCTTTGGAACTACGCGAAGGACTTGTACTCCAATCCAGCATTCGGTGGCACAACAGACTTCGACTCTATGCGTAAACGTTTCTACTACGTAGACCATACGCCATTTGAAGATCTACCACGCCTCATTCCAAAAGGTCCAGACGACTCCATTTGGTTAGAACCAAATGATCGTGCTGAAAAATTTGGTAAATAATTATATAAATAATTAGATTAATAATTAGATAGATAATTAGTTGGATAAATGTATCATTGCTAAATATTTGATAGAGTATCTATTCAATTATAAATAGCTCAAAGGAGGGCCCATGGATTCAGTAACACAGACGATTGTGAACTACATAGAACAAACGGATGTAACGAACCGTGAGGACCTCCTGTCAGTGGCGCGCATTGCTTTTCTAGATTATCTGGCGTCCCTAGCGTCCGCTGAGACGGAACAAGCCGTTCAAGACTTGGCTCGGTTCATCGGGACTAATGGAGAAAATGTATCTAAAGCCGATAAGGCTATGTATTATGGTTTTGCCTCCCATTATCTAGATTTTGATGATGCCCAAGCAAATTTGGCGGGTCACTTCAGTACTGTTTTATATTCTGCTTTATTGGCAGTGCTGGATCCCACCGATACGTGGTATGATTTTCTTCGTGCCTATATCATTGGCGCCGAGCTAGAGGGAATTATTGGTTCCCTCATCAATCCTGCCCATCGGACCCAAGGATGGCACTCTACGGGGACCGTTGGTGTTATTGGGGCGGCGGCCGCTATAGGCGCTTTGCGAGGCCTTCATGGTGAAAGCTTGGCTCAGCTCCTGTCTCTGGCTGCCACACAATCGGCGGGCATGTTCTTTCAAAGTGGTACAGATGGTAAGCCGCTCCATGCGGGACTAGCAGCACGCAATGGCGTATGGGCTTACGAACTGTTGCAACATACATCACTTCAAACAAGCACAAAACCATTTGACCCTGAACGGGGTTGGTTTAAGACCATCGGTAATATTACCGTTACATCAAATGACATTGTTAGCCGGTGGCTTGCACCAGGGCAACTCATTGACCCTGGTTTATGGATGAAAGTCCACCCTTATTGCTCGGCAGCCATTTGTGGCGCTGAAGCAGCTGAAACCGTGGCACATAGTATATATACATCTTCTTCGTATGTGTCTAAGCACTACAACGTTTCACCAGATGCAGAGGAACAAGGTAAACGTAGACTATGTGCCACCCTCGTTTCTTCCCTTTGGGATGATATAGATAGAGTTACTGTACACTTCCCACCTAGTGCTGATGCAGCATTGCGGTATACATCGCCAACAACAGGTCGAGAAGGGCAGTTTTCCATAGAGTACATCGTGTACCAAGTCCTCGCCTATGGGGCGGTACAGGATGAACTATTTAAGATAGATACCATAGACCAATCAGTACGAGACTATATGTCGCGTATAGAGCGCGTCTATGACTTGCCGAAGGTATCCCAAACTGAACGGATTACGAAAGTAACCGTTACCTTGAAAAATGGAGAGACTTTCACAGAAACGGTGAACAATCCGAAAGGATCACCGAATAATCCTCTTACATTAGAGGATATACGCATTAAATTAGGTCTCACCTTAGAGCAAATAGATAGAATAATGGAGGCTTTTACCCATACCGATGAGGTAGAGCCATTCCTGCAAACATTGCGAAAAGAAGGAGTTTTACATGTTTAATACAAAGAAATTGACGAAATTATTCGCCATCGGCGCATTGGCACTAGGCGTGCTCGTTGTGGCTGGTTGCGGTGATGATACATCTAAAGACGCAAAGGTAAATCCTGATGCTAAAGTGATTAACGTAGCTACACGCGGTACAGTTCGCCCATATTCCTACACAGACGATAACGGCAACCTTACAGGTTTTGACGTAGAATTGTTGAAAGAAATTGAACGTCGTAATCCAGACCTTCACTTCAACTTCAAGCCAATGGCCGTTGACGCTGCCTTCGTAGCAATGGATGCAGGCCAAGTAGATATGATCGCTAACCAAATGCGTCGTAACCCAACACGTGAATCAAAATACTATTACACAAATGAGGTTAACAACTACTCTACACGTAAATTAGTAGTTAAAAACGACCGCAACGACATCTCTAAATTGGATGATTTGAAAGGCAAAAAAAGATCGCCGTTACTACATCCTCTGAGTTTAACGAATTAGTAAAACAATTCAATGAAACAGCAAATCCACCAATCGATATTATCTATACAGATAAAGCAGGTGCTGAAACATTGAACCTCGTTGCTACCGGTCGTGCCGATGCAGCAGGTGAATACGAATACGTAATTAACTCTGCTATTAAAGACCGTGGCTTGCCACTCAAAGCCGTAGGCGATGTATTGGCAGTAGTACCAACCTACTTCTTGTCTAAACGTACAGACGACATGAAACAAGTAAACGAAAAAATCGATAAAACGATGAAAGAAATGCGTGCTGATGGTACGTTGAAAAAACTTTCTGAACAATATCTTGGTGGGGATTACACATTCGATCCAACACAAAAATAACGAATAGGCCGCTTTGGCGGCCTTATTCTATTATGTCTAGAAACGAGGTGCTACTGTGGGCAAGTATTTTGATGTGTCCTACATGATCCAAGCGTTTCCACAGCTCTTGAATTATGTGCATGTAACGGTGCTCATCACCGTTATTTCTGCCATCTTAGGTGTTATTTTGGGCTCTATTATAGCCATCATTCGCCTCAAGAAGGTTCCAGTATTAAACCAATTATTTATTGTATTTATCTCCTTCATGCGGCGGCACGCCGTTCTTGGTACAACTGTTCCTCATTTACTTTGGGGTGCCAGAAATCATGTCCCATATGGGGCTTAACATGAAAAATGTGCCAGGTCTTGTATTCGTGTACGCTGTGTTTACTTTACATATTGCAGCTTACAGTGCTGAAATTATGCGCTCCAGTATCGATGCGGTGGCTCCTGGTGAGAAGGAAGCCGCTAAAAGTCTTGGCATGACCGAGTTCCAAAGCTATGTGCGCATCATCTTGCCACAGGCTTTCACCATGAGCATTCCGCCGTTGACGAACCTCGTTATTGGCATGTTGAAAGGAACGGCGCTCATCTTTAATGTCGGCGTTGTGGATATGATGCGTAAGGCGGACCTCATGGGCGGCAATAGTCAGCGCTATCTTGAGTTATTCGTCGATGCAGCCATCATTTATGGCATTCTAATTATCATCGTGTCCCTCTTGGGCCGATTGCTTGAAAAACGTTTTACCGTTGCGGGCAAGGAAACGCAACGCATTTTGATCAGTGAGGAGTAGGGGCGTATGGGACATATAATTGATTCAACCTATATTTATGGCACCTTCTTTGCTGTCATTCCTTATGTGAAAGTTACCCTCATGATTACCTTCCTCAGCGTTGGTTTGGGTACAATCCTAGGGTTATTAAGTTGCGTGCTACAACAAAATAAAGTACCTGTGCTCAGTCAGCTCAGCTACCTATATGTATTATTGTGCCGTAGTATTCCGAACATGGTTCTCTTATACCTCGTGTACTATGGCTTGCTTACCAATTCTATTCCTCGCCTTAGAGGATCAAACAGGGGTACATGTGCCTTTTGAAAAGGTGCCAGCTACATTCGTAGCCGTTGTAGGCTTAACCTTGCATACAGGAGCCTATTTGAGTGAAATCTTCCGGGCTGCCTTGCAATCTGTACCGAAAGGGCAAATGGAAGCGGCTCAGGCCATCGGTATGACTTGGTTCCAAGCGTTTCGTCGCATCGTATTGCCACAAGCGACAGTCTTTGCGTTGCCACTATTTACAAATCAGTTCCTTAACACCATGAAGAGTACCAGTATCGTATTCGTTATCACTGTTATTGAACTGTTCGGCGCTGCAAAGTTATATACAGAGGAAAATTCGCAGTATTTTGAGGCCTACATCGTGGTGGCCGGTCTATTCTGGGTGATGGGGATTGTCTTTGAATTTATCTTCCATCGTTTAGAAGTCTATGCAAGCAAGTATAAACGAGGTAATGCATTATGATAGATATTAAACAAGTTCACAAATCCTTCGGGAACCGTGAAATTTTAAAGGGCATCGACCTACATGTGCCAACAGGGTCTGTAACAGTTATCCTTGGCCCATCTGGCAGCGGTAAGACGACATTCCTTAGAACGCTTAACTTCCTTGAAAAGGCCGATGCAGGGACGATGCAATTAAACGATATTTCTGTAGACCTACATAAAGCATCTAACAAGGAAATCTTAAACGTACGCCGCAATACATCCATGGTGTTCCAGTCTTATAACTTATTCTCTAATAAAACAGTTATTGAAAATATCATGGAAGGCTTGGTAACGGTTAAGAAGATGAAAAAATCTCAAGCCCGTGAAATCGCGCAACGCTTCCTCAAGGAAGTAGGCATGGAAGGCTATGATGATTACTATCCAGTACAACTTTCCGGTGGTCAACAACAACGTATTGGCATCGCTCGTGCCCTTGCGATGGACCCAGAGGTTATCCTCTTTGACGAACCTACATCAGCCCTTGACCCAGAGCTCATAGGTGAAGTATTAGCTGTTATTCGCAAGATTGCAAAAGAGCTAGAGGTAACGATGATCATCGTTACTCACGAAATTGGCTTTGCCAAAGAAGTAGCAGACCAAGTTGTATTCATGGAAAGGCGGCGTTATCGTAGAACAAGGGGACCCTAAGGTCGTTCTAGAACATCCGCAAGAAGAACGGACACGTAAATTCTTGAGCCGTTACCTTACACTTGATAGTGAATTGCCTCTTGATAGCGCAGCGTTATAAATAGTACAGCTCTATAAATAATATGTAGCTATAACAATGTATGCTATCCTAGTAATATAGAACATTCATGGCGACCTAATATCTTTAGAATTAGGTCGCTTTAAACGAGGTACATAATGAAAGAATTTAGACAATTAACCGTAGATGATGCGGCTGAGTATCACGAGGTGTTAATTGCAGGATATGCGGAGAATAAGAACTACCCTATATCCTTCGATGCTATTAACTTTAGCCCCAGAAGAATCTCGTGCATGGATCTTAAAATATCCTGTATTTGGTCTCTATGTAGAGAGTTCCTTGGTATGCTCTATTTCATTCCGCATGCCTTGGATACCAAAGGCTACGCCAGACGTATATCCGCACATTGCACACTTTGTGACAGCCCCTGAACATAAGGGGAAAGGGCTATGCTCGTGAAGTCCTTGCCGAAGCAGAAGACCTACTGCGCAACGTATATAAAACACCAGCCGTAACCCTTGGTACAGCAGCAGAACACCCATGGCTTGCCAAAATGTACGAAGGCTTTGGCTTTAAAGAATATAAACGAACACAACTACCAGGAAAAGTACATACTACTATATTCTTTAAGAAAATATTGTAAGAAGAACTCTAATTTGGAGTTCTACAATACAAATAGCGACTAGTTAAGATAATCAACTAGTCGCTATTTTTTATATTTTATATGGCATTGTTATTCGAACCTTTATATACATTAGTGATGCACTTAAAAATTATCGACACTATTTCGTTAATACATGTAATGTTATAATAAACAAAAATATTGCTGTTTGTGGAGTGTGACGTACTATGTATGAAATCGTAAATGAACCTAATTTAACAATTGCTTTTGATATGGATGTAGAGCTATCTGAATTTGGTGTATTTGGCGTATATATTAAACGAGGTTATAATATCTGTTCTGGCTATATTGATCCTAGCGATTGGTCTGGAATTCGTAAAGGCTATCAAGAATTAGTTGATTTGTATGAGAAATGTAAAGGCAAAGCAACCTTTACCTATGTATTAACTGGGGAAGGGGATACGCTTACATTCTCGTTAGATCAAAAGGGTGCTTTGGCGATAGATGTTACTATCTGTACTACTTACAATTACAAATGTAATATGACTATTGAAAGTTTAGATCAAACATATTTGCCAAAGTTTATTGCATTTTTCAAAGAATTTTTGGAGCGAGAGCAGAAATAAAAAGAGTCGCATCGTTAGGATGCGACTCTTTTTTGTACCCAGTTTCTATTTACAATTATTTTGTAACAACTTTAAGATCTACAGGGATTTTAGCTTCTATAGCTTCGCCTTTGATAACTTTTTGAGCTGTATCGATAGCAATTTTACCCATTTGGTCTGGTTGTTGAGCAATTGTTGCAGCCAATGTGCCGTCTTTAACAGCTTTGTCTGCATCAGCAGTACCGTCAAAGCCTACGATGAAGATTGTTTCGCCTGCCGCCGGACGTTTATCGGCGAGCATTACAATATCCATGTTGCAACTACCAATAACAACAATGCGATTCATAATAACTCCTTAATCAGCCTCAGCCCTAAGTGGGACTAAAAATGGATATCGTTTATTTTTATACATAAATTTCCTGATATTTTATACAGAAAAATGTATATATAAATATAATCGATAACCGCATAGGCGTTTGCTTTCACATATCTATTAGTATAACTTAATCATTTATTAGTATAGCGTAAATACAGAACTTTATCTATATAAATAACTATAAAATATGGGCATAAGAAAAGGTATACCCAAAATTTATGTTACATGAGTAAAAATGTACCGATTAGATTTTGGATATACCTTATATTAAAAAATTTAATAGATTATACTATTTATATTTTTTCTAACATTTTATCTATGCTATCAAAGGATTTCTCTAGAGATAGAGTACGCCCTTGGATAATATCATTTTGGCCTTCTACAATAGCCGATAATATATCTATCTTAGCTTGTAGAATGCTAGTTGTAGTATCATTAATATTTATTGTATTACTGTAGCTTTTACCTATATTCATAGTTTGTTAGACCTTTGTTCTTAATATAGTTATTTATTAGTGAAAGCTTGGTTTGTCGTAGTGTGTGCCTGGCTCGCCAATACCAATGCTTGCACGATGGAATGGAGTTTCATCATCTACATGCAAGATGTCGAAGATGGCTTTTACTACAGCTTCTCGTGTAACTTGGGCATCGTTAAATTGAACGCCTTCAGGGATGAGCTCATAATTTGTATTTTCTGGATCATTGTAGAGCCATGTGAGGCGTAAGATTGTGTAGTTTAAATTGGATTCGCGCAACACATTGCGTGCTTGGCGTTCGCCTTGAACATAGCTAATAGGCAAGCTGTCGAAGGTCCATTTTTCAAGTGCTGCAGGGAATTCACCAGAAAGACCAGCCATAGAAAGGCCGATAACACGGCGTACGTTTTTACGGCTCAATGCTTTCACAATAGCTGCCATATCGCTGCCAGACTCCATAGCGCCTACAAATACGATCTCTGCATTTGTTACAGCTTGCTCTAATTTTGCAGGATTTTGGAAGGAGCCCTCGATGACAGTAACTCGTTCATGCTCTAAAATTTCTGGATGTAAACGAGTACTCAATTGGCGACCATATAATGTAAGGTGCATATCTGTATATGTTAATAATGTAGCAGTCAACTTTTGTGCAATTTGGCCAGCGGCCCCTAAAATTGTAATATATTTGTACATATAGACCTCCTATGTCCTAGGCATAAGTATTTATAGGCATTATATCACAACTATATGACGGGAAAGTGAGAATAGAAATTTAATTATGATAGTAAAAGTTAGTTTTCTTAGCTGTAATATATTATTAGATGTGGTATAATACAAAACAAGAAGAGCCAATTAACGTTCTGGAATGCGTTAGGCTCATCTCCTAGGAAATAAGAAAATGAGAAATGGCCTAACGTCCCGTTTGGGGTGTTAGGTCATTCTTATATTACAATAAGAATGACTAATGTTGCGAACGCAATCATCAATGATATGGCTTCAAATGTTTTGGGAGAAATAGTAAAGAAAGAGATGTAATTATGGATATTCAAGATTATGAAAGTGTAGTTGCTACTATAAAACTTATGGAGGCTTTAGAGACAGGTCGTAAATCTGGTGAAGAACAAGGATGGATTTCATCAGATCAATTAAAAAGTGAATTGGAGATTTAAAAATGGTTTATAAAAACCGTTTGACAGATTGATTTAAAAATGGTATGCTTAAACCAAGATAGAACTCCTGAATTCCAGGAGTAAAAAAATATGGATTTATAAAATGGTATGTTTAAACCAAACTAAAAGCTCCTGGATAAGAGGAGCGAAATTTTTACAGTAATTTATAACGGTTTATAAAAACCAGAATGGAGAATATTTTGAAAAAGACACTTATGAATTTGAAAAAAATGTATTTTGAATCTCAAGACAAGGTAAGAGAATTTAAACGTGATTGGGATGATGTTCATTTCACAAATGGTCGTGAAAGACAGGATATTAATGTCATGGCTGCATTAATTTATCTTTACAAACATTATGATATGGATTTTGGTTTATTAGACAATTTTTTAAGCTCTGGTAAAATTAATAATCCAGGATTTCAAAATACAATGAAAGCATATATCTATGAGAAGTATATACAAAAATTTGTTAGTGAAAATGCTTATTTAGATGATGATTTTTTATTAGGTATAGCATTATTTTATGATCAACATAACCTATTTCGAGGCGATGGAGCAAGAGAAGATAATGAGACTCTCAATGCTTTATTAGAAGAACTGGTAGATTGTAATAGTCTTGAGAAATTCTCTTTCTTACAAGGAAATGCAAATCCAGGGCGTATATTAGTAGATATGGCGAGTAGAATACCTGCACTTAACTATACTGCATATGCAATACATCCTGACTTAATGATTGTTTTACAATTACGAGCATTATTGCTTCAAATAATTCAAAACGATATGGAGTTAGGTGGCATTGTTCATCCTAATGAATTAGTTGAAAATCAATTGTTTGATCGAATTTTAACAGTGCCTTACTGGAAGCCTTCATCTAAAACTATGGAGTCCTTCCCAGAAAGAACATCATTATCTAAGTTGAATGTTCATGAATCTAAGTTTACTGATGGCGAATGGCATGAAATTCTTTTTAATTTTAACTTGTTAGAGCGAAGTGGTAAGATGGTGACTTTAGTTACTAACTCAACATTAGCGAATAATCAAAATGTACTGTTAAGACAAGCTTTAATTGAGAATGGATATGTTGAGTGTATTGTTGAACTACCAGATCGTTTGCTAGGAAATATAGGCATTGAGTTATATGCAGTCGTATTATCATATGGTAATAAAGGTGTTAAATTCTTAGATGCAAGTCAAGCATATATAGAACAGCGTCGTAGAAAAGACATAGATGTGCCTACAGTACTAGAAGACTTGGCTAATCCAGAGATTTGTAGATTTGAAAGTATCGAATCTATTGCTAGAGAAGGTTACAATTTATTACCTAAACGATATACTCTAAAAACTAATATTATTGATGGGGTACCTTTAGGAGAAATCTGTAATATTAGTCGGGGTTTAGTCATTTCGTCTAAAGAACTAGATGATTTTGTTACAGATGTAGATACAGGTGTTCGTTATTTATACACAAAAGATGCTGATGGTGATGCTGTAGATTATTCACAAAGCCCATTCATTGATGTGGAAAAACTTAAAAGAAAGTTTACGCTTTTAGATAATGATACTTGGCTATTGGGGAGAACATCACCATTTAGATCTAACATGCTATACGTTGAAGATAATGATAAATTGATTGCCAATGGTAACCAATTCGCTATTACTATCTTACCTAAATACAAAAACCAATATTTGTTACCATACCTAGCACTCTACTTTAATAGTAAGGCTGGTCGTGAACAAATAGAACGATTTGCAGTAGGTCAATTAATCAAGTCTTTATCTCTTAAAGATTTGAAAACACTGCAAATTCCTAAAGTTTCTATTGAAAGACAAATAGAAGTGGTTAATCGTATACGAATGATAGAAACTGAAATCAAAACTGTAAAAGAACAACTAAAAATATTAAACCAACAAAAAGAATTAATTGTAGAGGAGGAATTCAATTGGTAGCACATGTTAATATCATGAATGATGCATCCTTATTGGGTGAAGCAATTAAATACTTTACAGAAGAACTTACACAAGCTTTTAAAAACAATAACTTAAAAACTGTTTTAACTAAATATCACTATCCAGATTTAGCACCAACTATAGTTGATAATTCGATTGGCTCTCCTGATGGAAAAATCCTTGTTATCGGTGTTCCAAGTTGTAAATTAAAAGAGCTACAAGGCATCTTTAATGCATTTGGTTTAAAGGGTAGATTAGAATGCTATACAGACTATGAATCTATTCAACGTTATAATTTTAGAAACCTCATGTATAACAATAAATATAGACTAATCATAGTTGGGCCAATGCCTCATTCCACATATGGCAAGGATGAATTTAGTAGTGCTATTGCGCGCATGGAAAATACTGAGGGATTCCCTTGTGTAAGAAGAGCTATTGCTAATGGTGGTTTAAAAATTACAAAATCCAATATTAAACAAATCCTTCAAGAGGAGTTGGAATCTGGATTCCTAGCGGCATAGGTACCAATGGTAATGAAGTACCATATATTAATAAGATGAACATATGTAACATGTATAAAATGTTATAATTAGATTAATTAATTTTATCTATCTAAATTTTTAGGGGAGATAGTAATATGGCTAAGAAGAAGGCTAATGAGAAAGTCTTAAATATAGATAATATTCTGTTTAATTGTAGAGATATACTACGTGCTGCACGTAATTCGGGATCATTCTTTGAAAAAAGAGATATGATGTTGACCTTAATATTTTTAAGGTTTATTGGTGAAAAATATGAGGATGGAATTGAAAATCTTCGTAAAGTATTGATTGAGCAAGGTCTTGATCCAGATGATGAGAATATTCGCACTGCTTTTTTTGAGGATGCTACATTTGCGGATGGTACATACAATCTTTCCAAAGAAGCTAGATGGTCTACAATTATTAATACTCCTGCACCAGAATTAAATGTTGCGTTGGACACGGCACTTCATAGTATTGCCTCTGAGTCTAAAGATTTGAAGGGATGCTTTATTGAAGGGACTTTTACTACTAGAAATCTTGCACCTAATGATATAAAAAAATTGGTGGATGAGGTTAATAAAATTAGTCATAAAGTTTTTGGTGAAGAGAAAGATTTAATTGGTCGTGTATATGAGTATTTCCTCAAAGAGTTTGCTGTAAATGCAACTAAAGAAGAAGGGGAGTTTTATACTCCACATGATGTGGTACAGTTGATTGCTGCTTTAATAGAACCATATGAAGGAACCTTATATGATCCTGCTTGTGGTTCTGGGGGGATGTTCATTCAGAGTGCTGAACTTGTTAAGGCACGGCAAGGAGATATCAACCGTATTAATATATATGGTCAAGAAAAAGATGCCGCGACATATCGTTTGGCAAAGATGAACTTAGCCCTACGAGGATTGAGTCATCATTTAGGCGATACAAATGACTCTTCCTTTACACATGACTTACATAAAGGTTTATATTTTGACTATATAATGGCGAATCCGCCGTTTAATCTTAAGGGTTGGTATGACGAAAACTTAAAAGCTGATGCACGGTGGAGTGACTATGGAATTCCTCCTGAAAGTAATGCTAATTATGCTTGGATTTTACATATATTATCGCATTTAAAACCAGCCAATGGTGTAGCAGGATTTCTTTTAGCCAATGGTGCACTTAATGATAGTGACACTCTAGAAATTCGGAAGAAACTAATTCAAAATGATAAAGTGGAAGCGATTATTGTGCTTCCAAGAGAATTATTTATTACGACGGATATAAGTGTTACATTATGGATTTTAAATCAAAATAAAAAAGGTGGAAAATTCCAAGGCCGTACTCTTCGTAATCGAGAACATGAAATATTATTTATGGATTTACGTCAATGGCGAGAAAATTCCGTTAAGGGTGAAAGTAAAAAGAAGGTTCGTCTTGATGAGAGACAAATCGACCATGCTGTAAATATTTACCATACATGGCAGGCTGATGGTACAGATGGTATTAATTATGCAGAACCTGAGTTATATCGTAGTGTAAACATTTCAGAAATTGAAAATAAGAATTGGGCATTAACACCTAGCAAATATATTGAGTTCATTGATCATGATTTAGATATTGATTACGAGAAAGAAATGAGTCGTATTCAAAGTGAGATGAAATCAATTTTAGAGCAAGAAAAAGAATCTCAAAAGATGCTAGAGAATGCATTTAGGGGGATTGGTTATGAGCTTGACTAAATATGCTTTAGGTGAATTATTAGAACTTGTAGTGGATACTAATCAGGATTTAAAGTATGGGCCTGATGCTGTAAAGGGTATGACTATAACGAAGGAAATAATTCCAACTAAAGCAAATGTAAATAAAACAGATTTATCTAAGTTTTTGATTGTACAGCCTAAAGAGTTTATTTATAATCCACGAACACATGGTAAAAAAATTGGATTTGGATATAATAACTCAAAAGAAAGCTTTATTATTAGTTGGAATAATATTGCATTTAGGGTAAAGCCATCCAAACTTGAAACGATATTGCCTGATTATTTATTCTTACACTTTAAACGTGATGAGTGGGATCGAGAAGCTTGTTTTCAGTCTTGGGGAAGTTCAACAGAAGTATTTTCTTGGGATATATTGTGCAGTATGACTATAGAGGTTCCCTCTATTTCTATTCAACAAAAATATGTTGATATTTATAACTCAATGTTAGTCAATCAGCAGTGTTATGAAAAAGGACTAGATGATTTAATACTTTTATGTCATAGTTTTGTGGATAATTTAAGAAAAACAGTTCCGCATCATTGTTTAGGTGAGTATATTTCGAAATGTGAAGAATCAAATGAACAATTATTATACGGTGTTGAAGATGTCAAAGGTATATCTATAGAAAAGAGGTTTATTGATACAAAAGCCAATATGACTGAAGTTTCGTTAAAACCTTATATAGTTGTAAATCCAAACGAATTTGCATATGTAACTGTAACATCACGAAATGGTGAAAAGATTTCTGTTGCAAGAAATGATAGTAACCAATCTTATATATGTTCGTCTTCCTATATTGTTTTTAAAATTAATGATATTGATAAATTATTACCAGAGTATTTATCTTTATTATTTGAACGTAGTGAATTTAATCGTTATGCTAGGTTCCATTCTTGGGGAAGCGCTAGAGAAACGTTTGACTGGGATACAATGTGTGACGTTAGAATTCCAGTTCCTGATATTGATGTGCAGCATAGTATAGTAGATATTTATAAAGCATACAATATTCGTAAAGAGATTAATGAGAAGCTAAAATCTCAATTAAAAGATATATGTCCAATTCTGATTAAAGGCTCTATTGAGGAAGCAAAAAATTGAGGGAATAGTGTATGGGTAAATTAAAAGAATTTAATGGAATTTATTGTGAGTCGGATTATGAATATACCTTTATTGAATTGTTAAAAGGGGAGGGCTGGAAGTATTTAAGTGGCAAGGCATTAAAACGATCAAAAAAAACTGATGTCTTAATTTCCTCTGATTTTGTAGAATTTATATCCTCAACTAATAAAATTCTGACTGACGAAGAGATTCAACAGATTTTTGATACGGTTCGTTTAGTTGGTAGTGAAAGTGATTTTGAAACTCTACATAAGGTATATAATTGGCTTGTAGATGGTATACAATTTATTCCTAATGATGGATTGCCTCAAATGGTTAAGTTGATTGATTTTGAAAATCCTGATAGAAATATTTTTCGTGTAGTTAATCAGCTTGAAATTGGGTACACTAATCAAGGTCAGAAGACTTCTAGAATACCAGATGTTTTGTTATATGTTAATGGCATTCCATTATGTATAACGGAATTAAAGAATCCTACAGATGCTAGGACTACTATTTATGATGCATGGGAACAAATTAATATTCGTTATTGGCGTGATATTCCACATCTTCTGCATTACTGCCCTTTAGCATGTATTTCAGATGGTGTAAAAACTAGATTAGGTACTGTACGTACTCCGTATGAACATTTTTATGCATGGCGACGTGTGAATGATGGAGATGAGATTACTACTTCGCCATTTGCAGAGACAGAAGCGATGATAAAGGGTGTTTATTCACCAAAGCGTTTTTTAGAGTTGTTTCGAGACTATATATATTTCCAAGATAGTATCTATGATGCAGAAGAAGTTGAAATTGTCTGTCGCTACCCCCAATTTTTTGCGACTAGACGTTTGAAGCAAAGCATCGTAAAATCTGTTGAAGAGAAGAGTGGTAAAGGTGGAACATACTTTGGGGCGACTGGCTGTGGAAAAACCTTTACAATGGCTTTTCTAGCGAGACAGTTATCATTAAGATGTACTGATATAGAGGCAATTGGATCTCCTACTATCATCCTTATTGTCGACCGAGATGAATTACAGAAGCAAGGTGCTAAACTATTTACAAAGAGTAAGGAGTTTTTGAACTTGGGTGAGGTATCGGTTGTTAAAGATCGAGCACATCTTCGACAAGAATTAGGTGCTCGTCAAAGTGGCGGATTTTATATTTGTACTATTCAGAAGTTCTGCGATAGAGAAGAGGATAAAATTGGATTAATAAATGATAGACAAAATATTATTTGTTTTTCTGATGAAGCACATCGAACTCAATTAGAACATGCTAAAAAAATCAGATTCAGTCAAGATACTGACGAGAATATGAAGGCGATGCTTTCAAAACCATATGCAAAAGTATTAAGAGAAGCTTTCCCACAAGCTACATTTGTTGGATTTACAGGGACTCCTATTGCTGAGACATATCAAACATTTGGAGATGAAATTGATCGATATACAATGGACCAAGCTGTAGCAGATGGATTGACGGTTTCCATTAAGTATCATCCTCGTATTGCTAAAGTGTTATTTGATACTGAAAAAATAAAAGAAATAGAAGAATATTATAAGAAGTGTGCTGATGATGGCGCTACTGTAGAAGATATAGTTGCGAGTAAACGTGCTATGAGCTCTATGGAGGTTATATTAGGTGAACCTTCACGATTAGAACGACTTGCAATGGATATACATAATCACTATACTGCAGCATGTGATAGTGACCCAGGAAGAATCCAAAAAGCAATGATTGTCTGCTCTAATCGTAAAATAGCATTTGATTTACTCAAAACTTTTAAAAAGCAATATCCAGAGTGGTTTATAGAGAAAAAATCAGCGGATGAAACAAATGTTACAGAAGAAGAGCTGAAGTCTTTAACACCAATGCCTTTTATAGCCATGGTTGCCAGTGTGGGAAGTAATGACCCTGAGGAAATGTATAATTATCTTGGGGGCGTTAAAAATAATAAACGCTCTGAAATGCTTGATATGTCATTTAAACAAGACAAATCAAATTTTAGAATTGCGATTGTTGTAGATATGTGGATAACAGGATTTGATGTTCCTACACTTACATATTTATACAATGATAAGCCGTTGCAAAAGCATTTATTAATACAAACTATCAGTCGTGTTAATAGAAAATATCCTGGTAAGGAATTCGGCATGGTTATCGATTATATCGGCATTCGAAATAATATGCGTGAGGCAATGAAGATATATGGCGGTGATGTATCTGTTGCACCTACTAGTGACGATGTTGAGCAGGCAACCAATGTATTCAGAGATCATTTGAGTATGCTAAAAGCTCTATTTATTGAGTGTGATTTGACAGTGTTTATAAATTCTCAATCTGATAGTGTAGAGCGATATAGGGCGCTTACTAATGCTGCGGAATATGTTTTAGTTCGACTACATTGCTAAATATTGATGGGTTTGGTTCTGTTCAAAAGGTTTCTTTTAAAACGTATTTCTTAAAATTAGTTAAGCGAATGAGAACTGCATATGATATCTGCCAGCCTTCAGGGGAACTTGGTGAAGAAGAGTCTTCATTAGCTCAATGCTTTATGGCGATTGCTGGACTTGTGCGTAAGATGAGTGGGACTAGTGATATTGATGCGGATATTATGAATCGCACTGTAGAGAAAATGGTTACAGAAGCTCTACAATATAGCAATGTTGAAAGTGTTCTTGATAATGGTGAGGAAGAAGACATATTCTCTCCTGAATATTTTGAAAAACTTTCTGATGTGAAGCTCCCAGCTACAAAGTTGGAAGTTTTAATTAAAATGATTCGTAAAGAAATCAAGGAATATGGGAGAACTAATAGATTAGCAGCTCAAACCTTCCAAGAAATGTTGGAGAAAACTATTGAAGAGTATCATGAGCGTCGTAAAACGTTAAGTGCAGAAGAAGCTAGTGATGCGCAAAAACATGCTGTGAATGATATTATAGAAAGCATTACAAAGCAGGCTTTAGAAATCTTACAACAGTTAAATGAGAGCCGTGATAGTTTTAGAAAAATGGGTTTAACTTTTGAAGAAAAAGCCTTCTATGATATTCTTATAGCTTTACGTAATCAATACAACTTCGAGTATGGCATAGATGAAGAGAAGGATGGCGTGGTTATTAATAATAAATGTAAGATTTTAGCCCAAAAGGTTAAAGAGCTTATTGATACAAAATCCTCCTTTGCTGATTGGTTAAACAATGAAAATGTGCGTAATCAATTAAAGCTTGAGATTAAAATTTGTTTAGTAAAGAATGGATACCCTCCTCAATATAGTCCTGAAGTATTTTCTAAGGTAATGGAACAAGTAGAGAACTTTGAAGAGAATTCTAACTTACCTGATGTTGATAATATTTTACAATTCCATGACAGAAACCTTCGTTATGCTGAATATGATATAAAAACTTCAGTAGCAGAGATAAAACAGGATGATTGATATGAAAGTAGGCCCTTTTAATAAGAGACTCAGAATTGAGTTTCAGGAATTTATATCTATTGTAGCAACAATATTAACGATTTTGCTGGCATTCCTTGATATAGAGCAGATATATAGATGTTATATAGGTTGGTTGATGTTAGTATCGTTAATCTTAATATACTTATATTTTTGGTATAGAGCTAACAATAAACGAACATGTAATCTCAAAATTAATAACACGAATATTACAATTAAATGTGGAGATATTTTTAAACAATCTGATATTAAGATAATAGCATTTAATGAATTCTTTGATACGCAGGTAGATGATAATATTATTGCCGCAAATACAGTAAACGGTATTTATATCAATAAATATTCTAAGGGTAGTAAGCAACTAGATGAGATAATTGTAAATGAATCTAGACTTCAGCAAAATGTTATAGAAAAAAATGTACTGAGGCTTTTTGGAGGGAAAACTATCCGATATAAGTTAGGGAGCATATGCCCAAATGGTGAGTTCTTTTTACTCGCTTTTACTAGATTTGATAAAAATAATAGAGCATATTTATCTGTTGAAGATTATATGTTATGTCTTATGTATATGTGGAGAGAGTTAGATCGCTATTATGCAGGTAAAGACATTTCACTTACATTGTTAGGTAGTGGTATAACTAGATTTAATGATCGCACTATTATGAATCAAGAATTGATAGAGTATATTTTGATGAGTTTTAAGGCTAGTAAAATTAAATTTAATAGTTCTATATCTATTATATTGACTGATTCAGTATGTAATGAATTAAATCTTTACGAAATTCGAGGTGAATAGAATGGCTTATAGAAATAAAACATATGTGGCTTTTGATGCTAGTCATGACATCAGCTATTATTATCTTATGAAGGCTTGGAAGCAGTCGGATAAAACAGAATTTACCTTTTATGATGCTCATGATTTAAATTCTGCGAGAGACACTAGCTTAACAGAGAGTATAAAACAACAATTAAGAATTCGTATGGCAAATTGTAAAATGTTTGTATTATTGTTAGGTGATCATACTAAATATCATACTAGATTTGTTAAGTGGGAAGTAGAACATGCAATTTATTTAAAACTCCCAATAGTTGTTGTGAATATTGATGGAAAGCGGTCTATTAATTCCGCTAAAATGCCTATCTGGTTAAATGATTATCCGTGTATAGTATGCTCTTTTAATGCCCGTATTTTGCAATATTCATTAGAGAATTGGGAAGCGTTGCATAAAGAATATATAAAGGATCCTATTAAATCTAAAAAGCATTATAAGTGGAAGGATAGTGTATATATAAGTTTAGGATTACATTGAAAATTTATTTAATCAGGTTAAATAGCAGGGGATTACCCTGCTATTTTTTGTATGCAAAATATTATGAATAATTTGAGAAATGTGTAGAAACGTTTCTCACTGAATGATTAAAAGATCTGAAGTAAGTTTATAATAGTCAAGATACTACTCTTAACTCTCATGCGTGCAAAAGTCCCTAAAGAGTGATACAATATAGATTATATATTCATTTTTAGAAAAGAGGCTATTATGGAACGGATTCAAGATCTTGTGTACACGCATGTGCAGGGTGGCCAGTTTAGATGGGTCACTGTCAGCACATTGATGCTCGCATTGGGCACGATATTGCATTTGGTGAGCCCTAGTGTGGCTGGGGTAACGCCGAACTGGACGATTGCTACGTATTGCGTAGCTATTTTGTTGACTCGCCCTAGTTTAAGTCAAACATTAGGGATTGGCCTTGTGGCGGCTCTCATCAATGTTTTGACGTCTAAGTCAGCATTCCCTTACGGTAACTTGTTGTCTGAACCAGGCGGTGCGTTGACTGCGGCTCTCGTAACACGTGCGATGTTGTCTATGAAGTTCCGTAAGATCGGTGGCTTCGATTTAACGCCAATCGTATCTGGTTTCTTAGCAACAGTTGTATCTGGTGGTATCTTCGTTACCCTTTTATGGCAAGTGCTTGGTTTGCCTAATAATGTATACATGTACGGCATGTGGCCATTGGTACTTATCGTAGGTGCTTTGAATGGTGCTATTACGCCAATCTTATACATTCCGGCGCAACGTTTATTCTCCAAACGCGGCATGTTGCCAAGTGCGGATCAATTGACGTCTGACCATAGTCATATGACGATCTTGCCTGAGCGCCAAGCTAAAATTTCCATTGAACACGTAAATTACTATCATCCAAAGGCGACTACACCGTCTCTTAAAAATATCAATCTCGACGTACATGATGGGGACTTCCTCGTTGTGACTGGGCCTGCTGGTTGTGGTAAAAGTACTCTTTGCATGGCTATGGTAGGGGCGGTGCCTAAATTCTACGGTGGCCGTCTTGAAGGCATGGTCTTTGTAGATGGTAAAGCGACTACGCAAATGGAAATTCCAGAGCTTGCGAACCACATCGGTGTTGTTCTTGCCGACTATGATACGCAACTCGTAACGATGACAGTTCGTGAAGAAGTAGCTTTTGCTATGGAAAACCGCGGTTATGACCGTGAAACTATTAAAGCTCGTTCTGAAGAGGTATTTAAGCAAGTTGGCCTTGTAGGCTTAGAAGATCGCAAGATTACAAGCTTGTCTGGTGGTCAACGTCAACGTTTGGCAATCGCTTCTGTATTGGCTACGAACCCAACAGTTCTTGTGCTTGATGAACCAACAAGTTCCCTCGACCCAGATGGGACTGCAGAATTATATCGCCTTGTAGGTGATTTAAATCAAAAACACGGTATTACCGTTGTTGTTATCGACCATGATTTGCACGCTGTATTGCCATATGCAAACCGCATGGCTCTCATGGTGGATGGCTCCGTTGCATGTGATGCGGATGTACCGACTACACTTCGATACATGTACGAACACAATATTCACGTAGATGCATTGCCATCTGTGTTCACAACGTACATGGAACTTGAACAAGCGGGCTTCCATAGTGATGAACCATGGCTCAGCATTGAGTCTGCTATCAAGGGCTTGCACCAAATTGAAATGGCTCACGCTATTCAAAACGAGGTGCATGGTGAAAGCAACTCTCAAGCTAATCAAACAAATACAGTAGAAAATAAACAACCAATTCAACGCGTTGATGATGTACAAGGAAAGGACGGTGGCGCTCATGCTTAAGGTTGAAAATATCCGCTTTGGCTATGTGCCATCCGTAGACATCTTCCGTGATGTGACTTTCACCATCGAAGGCGGCGAATATATCGCCATCGGTGGTCGTAATGGTTGTGGTAAAACGACGATCACTCGTTTACTCGTTGGTCTTGAAAAGGCTAGCGAAGGTCGCATGTACTATAACGGTACAGATATTACATCTATGCCACCATCTAAACGTGGTCAATTCATTGGCTATGTATTCCAACAACCGGATCGCCAAATGTTCAGACCAACCGTAGCTACAGAGGTTGCCTTCGGCCCTGAGTCTTTGGGACGCAGTAAATCCGAAGTGAAACAAATCGTCGATGAAGTGTTGGAACGCACAGGTATCGCTCACTTGCGTGATGCATACCCTCCAACATTGCGCCGCGGCGAAAAACAACGCGTTGCTATCGCTTCTGCACTAGCGATGCAATCTAAAATCCTCATCCTCGACGAACCAACAAGTGGTCAAGATGGTAAGGAAACTAAAGAGTTGTTAGTGTTATTGCGCCAACTCAATCAAGAAGGCATTACGATCCTTCTCATTACACATGATATGGAAATTATGGCTAGCGAATGTAGCCGTGCACTCATTATGGGGAACCAAACAGTTGCCTTTGATGGCAATCCAGAAGAATTGTTCAAGAAATCTACGGACGAATTACAAGACCTAGGCCTTACAAAACCGCCAAGTGTGGAACTTTCACTAGCGGTACCATCTCTAGGCTATTGCAAATCCATGGATGAATTGAAATCTAAGTTAGTGGCTCAGTTGAGCGGGAAATAGGAGGGACATATGGAACGTTTAGTACCGTTAACAAAAATCTTGATGACCCTCGCCGTATCCGTGTGGGCCATTCTATTACGCGACTGGCAATCTCTATTAGCCTTGGTCGTTGTAGAACTTGTCGTTTTATTCGTTGCAGGTTTACTAATCAAACAACGTAAGGCCGTTGTGGCGTTAACTAGCTTTGCCGTATTCCTTGGCATCGTTCAATTCCTCGGCAGCGGTGATGTAACATCTGCTATCGTATCTGGCTTGCGTATGCTCGCCATGACACTTGTATTTATCTGCTTATTGGCGACGACAAAATTGCAGGACCTTACAGCGGCGCTCGTAACACAATGCAAAATTCCTTATGAATATGCATTTATGTTCACTGCAGCACTTCGCTTTGTACCTGACTTCATTGCTGAAAGTCACGCTGTACAAGAGGCGCAAGCTTGCCGTGGTTTATCCTTAGAAGGTAACTTCATTAAACGCATCAAATCCTATGCATCTGTTATCCAACCATTGCTTTTAAAATCCTTGGGCCGCTCCGAAACAATGGCGCTATCCCTAGAACTACGAGGCTTTGGTGGTCCTACACATAGCTTTGCTGCATCTGTAGGATTGAAAACTATGGACTATGCTGTGATTGGCGCTTTGATTGTTATTACAGTACTACTATTCGTAATTGTGTAATGGATAGAATTAGACAAATTCATAGAGTTAATTGTGTTATAATTAACTTGAAGAGTATGGGGTGCCTCAATTAGTACACCTGAAAAGACACCTAGAAAGGGCGAAATTTCTAGGTGTCTTTTGTTTATCTTCTGAAAATGTATTTATGATATACTACTAATAGGTAGTAAAGCGTACAAAATATTGCCTACAATATAACAAAAGGACGAGTTGCAGCTCGTCCTTTTTCTTGCGTGTTAGCGTTATTTTTATATATTATGTTATATAGATATAATATAGAAATAATTTTAATTTCGGATACCGGATTTTGGATACCAACTGTTTTGAGGGATTCTTATGAGTGAATTAGTAATACGATCAATTACAAAGGATGATATCGCAGCTTGTTTAGATATTTATAATTTCGAAGTTGTGAACGGTGTAGCAACACTTGATCTTGAGCCGCGTACATTGCCAGAGTGGCAGGCGTGGTATGAGGCTCATCAAACTTCTGAGCACTGCATTTTTGCAGGCCTTATAGATGATGTAGTTGTAGGCTATGCATCGACTTTCACCGTATAGAACAAAGGATGCTTTCAAAAGTACTGTGGAATTATCTATTTATATCCACGAAGAGTATAGAGGTAAGGGCGTAGCATCTAAATTGATGGCTCATATTTTAGACCACGCAAAAGAAACGGACACATTGCATACGGTGGTATCTGTTATTACGGCAGGGAATGCAGCGAGCACGGCATTGCATGAGCACTTTGGATTTACCTACTGTGGACTAACACCACAAGTTGGTTTCAAACATGGTAAATATCAGGATACCGAAACATACGCATTATTGGTATAATAAAACATAGATATTAAATTACAGACTAAATGTATAGATGATAGATAAGGGTTCGCCATGGGTTAGGGTGAATAGGGTGATTGAATGAACATGAAAGATGAACGGCAGTTCGTTGGGATACAGTAAGTATCGCAGCCGTCTCGTAGATGGTCATGTACATACAGAGTTGTGTCCACATGGTAGTGGGGACCGGACTGCAATGATGATCGAAAAGGCTATTGAGTTGCGTATTGAAAAGGTATGCCTTACAGAGCATGCGCCATTGCCAAAGGCTTTTGCTGTTGAATACGGCGGTGACCAAAAGGCTTATGACACAGCGTCTTTGAAATTGAATCAAGTAGATACCTACTTAGAATTAGGTCGTCAACTACAACGTGCTTATGGCACGCATATCGACATCTCCCTTGGCTTTGAAGTGGATTACATTCCAGGCTTTGAGACAGATATTCAAGAGTTCCTTGATCGCTACGGTCCGTTGACGGATGATAATATCTTGTCCGTTCACTTCATGGAAGGCGTGAATAATGCCTTTTATTGCTTAGACTATAGCCCTGAAGAATTTGAAAAGGGCTTTGGTCCGTGGATTGAAAAGCAATATGAGTTATATTACAAATATTACTCCACCGTGCGCCAAGCCGTGCGTGCTGACCTTGGCGAATATACGCCAAAACGAATTGGTCACTTTGATTTGATCAAGAAATACCAACACCACTTTGGCTTTGAGCGTCACTTGGATCGCCGCAATGCGCAAGTGGTAAGCGATATCTTACATATCATGCGCGTACAAGGTCGTGAACTAGACTACAATATGAGTGGCTTCTTTAAGCCAGACTGCCGTGAAATGTACCCAAGCCGCTTTATTCAAGGTATGGCTGCTATCATTGGGGTGCCATTTGTACTAGGCTCTGATGCACATAGCATAGCTGATATAGAAAAAATTTGGGGCTAGATTGATGAGAAAGTTTTTTCTTGGGATTATTATTCTCATAACTCTAATAACAGCTTTTATAGCTTTTATGTTTTATCATGAACCATCATCAGATGAGCTGGTTGGCCGTAGTATAGTTTTAGAGTTTGGGCCTAAGAATGAAATTCATATTAGCAAATTGGGTAGCCAATTTATTGTATCTGATACTAGTTTCTCTAACTCTAAATTTCCTTATTTCTTTGATGCCTTTGTAGAGAAAGATAAGGCTGGCAGCTCGTATCTATACTTATTATGTAAGGATAATATGATTGTCTTTGATAATAATATGAATTGTATTCTATTCTTCTCCAAACAAAACCAAGAGTCCAAAGCTTTATTAGATCATGTAAAGAAATATTATCATTTTGATGAAAGTAAAACGAAGTATAAGATTGAAGACTTAGATGAAGTTGATAAGTCTATATATCTATCGTTACAAAGTCAAAATTAATCCTTAAAACTCTGGAAAACGGGGAGAAAATGAGTAAACTTGGAATATTAGGATATTTTTTTTGTTTTTATATCTATATCATTATCTATAGGGTTATATAAAATTGAGATCCGTAAATGTTCATTTGATGAAAAATATGAATATATGAAAAAATATAGAATTTTTGGTAGCCTAACAAAGTATTTATCTATAATCTCTATTATAAGTTTAGTGGTATTAAATCTTAAATTTTTAATGGATAAAGATTATAAATTTATAGTAGATTATGGCAGTATTTGGTTGATTTTCTTCTTTTTTACAATACTCACGGGGTTTTGTCAAAAAAGAGATAGTATATATTTTAAAGAGGGCCTTATTGCAGCGTTTTCTGCATTATGGGGGATTATCGTGTTTGCTTATGCGTTTAGAAAAGTCCTTTTTTAAATAGAAAATATATATTGTTTTACTATATTAGACTAATGATATGGAATTCTTTAAGAAACCATAGCAAAGGGGCACCTCGAAGGAGGTGCCCCTTTAGTTATTAATAAGGAAAACTACACTTTATTAACAGGGAAATTCTTTATGCTATACTTTAAACTGTGTTAATATGATAAAATAAACGGTATAAATACTTCAACAACTAGGTTTATTTCCTATAATGACCCATAATTAAATTTGAGTAATACTAACGGTTCTATTGACAATTCTATAGAACCGTTATATTATAATTTCGTGCTTTAGTTAGATAAAGTGATAAAATAGAAAAGTATCGATATAGGTAAATTTTTTCTCATAGAAAATTGAAATCCTCAACAACTTGTTAAGTATTTGTTATAAGGGACTTTCACAGATATGAGAAATGAAATGATAGAAAGGATGTTTACGATGGTACAGCAGCAATTACCTACGGGGTTCCGTGATGATATAGGGGCCGTAGCGGAGCGCAAGGATGATGTGAGCCAATATGTGCTCGGTCTATGTCGTAGCCGCCAATACACAAGATCTCTACACCTCTTGTGGAAGTACAAGGATGTATTTAATGGCTATGCAATGGGGCGCGGTCAGCATATGTACGAGTTCATGGATAGTTCTGATGAGTCCGTCGTAATTCGTCCTGATTTGACTATGCCTATCGGTCGTTTCTTGGCCACAACCAATATTGAACTACCTCGCACGTTCTACTATTTAGGCGATGTGTTTATGAAAAATAAAAAGCACCGCGGCGATGTAAACCAAGTAACACAAGGTGGCATTGAGATGGTCGGCTATGAAGGCATTGAAGCCGAGCAAGGTGCTTCGCCATCATTAAAGAGGTAAAGGAAACGCAACTTGATAACAATTTGCTATTAGAAATTGAGATGCTCGTTTTTCTCGTGCTATTACCGATGCGCTTGGCCTTAGTGATGAAGAAAAATCTGAGCTTCTCGATGCTTTGTTTACTAAATACTTACCACGTTATAACGAGTTGATTTCCGACTTTAAAAATAGTGCGTTATATCCATTCTTGACTGTATGGCCACGCTTGTTTGGTACGGTCCGAGATATTAAGGATGAGCTTAATCAAATCATCTTGCCTGCAGCGGCGCAACGCATTTTAGATAATCTCGTAGACATGGCCAACCAAGTGGCTCAAACAGGGCAACAGGTTCGCATTGATGTGTCTACAGAGCCTCTTCAATCCTATTACACAGGCCTCACATTTAGAGGCTATGTGGACGGTGTGTCCCAATACATCGTCAGTGGTGGTCGTTATGACGGCTTGCTATCTAGCTTTGATGGTACGCCAATGCCTGCAGTTGGGATGGCTTTCAACATCGACGTGTTGACCGATGTGACCTTGAATGGTGAAAGCAACAATCAAGATAATGGTAAATTACGTATCGCTCTTACAAAGGGCCGCGTAGAGAAAGATTTCATTCCTCTCTTGGAGTCCTGTGGCGTAGACTGTGAGCCATTGCGCAACAAGGCACGTAAGCTCATCATTCCATTGGGCGATGCTATAGAGGTTATCCTCGCTAAAGGCCCAGATGTAACGACGTACTTGAAAAACGGCGTAGTAGACCTCGGTATCGTTGGTAGTGATGTATTAGATGAACAAGACGATACAAGCTATGAAATGCTAGATTTACAAACTGGCAAATGCCAATTTATCTTGGCCTCTCTTGCGGGCTATGATCCTAAAGAAGGTCGTCGCCAACGTATTGGTACAAAGTACCCAACCATTACGAAACAGTACTTTGGAGCACAAGATGTGGAAATCATCAAAATTGAAGGCTCCGTTGAGTTGGCTCCGTTAGTAGGACTCGCTGATGCCATCGTAGATATTACTGAAACTGGTACAACCTTGCGGGAAAATAATTTAGAAATCTTCGACTGGTTGCAAAAGATTTCCACTCGCTTAGTAGCTAATCCATTAGCGCTAAAACAAAAGAGAAATACTATTTTTAAACTTATAGATCAGCTTTCAGAAGCCATTAATAAATAAGAGATAGAACTAATAGTGCGAATAGCATAGATAGGAAGAAGGATAAGACATGAAAATTTATAAGGAATCATTAGATACGATGCTTGGTATCGTGCGAAATTATACTCAACAAACTACAGACATGGAAATTGAACGCCGCGTGTACGATATCATCGACGATGTGCGCACCAATGGTGATGCGGCTTTAAAGGCCTATTCTGAAAAATTTGATGGTGTATCCATTGAAGACTTCAAGGTGCCTCAAGAGGAAATCGACGCTGCTTATGAGTCCTTATCTGATGACTTGAAAGCTGCACTATTAAAGGCAAAGGCAAATATTACTGAGTTCCACAGCCGTGAAATTGAACAAGGCTTTGTAGATATGGATACACCGGGCATCATCCGTGGTCAAAAGGTTATTCCATTGGCTCGCGTTGGTCTGTATGTTCCTGGCGGCACAGCGGCTTACCCTTCTACTATTATCATGACTGCGTTGCCAGCTAAGATTGCAGGTGTTAAAGAAATCGTTATGGTTACACCGCCTCAAAAGGATGGCATTAATCCTGCTGTGTTGGGCGCCGCAAAGCTTGCTGGCGTTGATGCAGTATACCAAGTTGGTGGTGCTCAAGGTGTAGCAGCTCTTGCGTATGGTACGGAAAGCATTCCAAAGGTTGATAAAATCGTAGGCCCTGGCAATATTTACGTTGCTACAGCAAAACGCCAAGTGTTCGGCCAAGTTGACATCGACATGATTGCAGGCCCTAGTGAAATTGGTGTTATCGCTGAGGATAGTGCTAATCCAGTACACCTTGCAGCAGATCTTTTGTCCCAAGCGGAACATGATCCTCGGGCGCGCGCTATTATGGTTACTACTAGTGAAAGCCTAGCAAATACCGTATCTGATGAGGTAGAACGCCAATTAAAATTGTTACCTCGTGAAAGCATCGCTCGTCCAGCTATTGAAAATAACAGTTACATTGCTGTTATGGATAGCGTTGAAGACATGTTTACAGTCATGAACGAAGTAGCACCAGAGCATTTGGAAATTCAATTGCCAGATCCAATGGGATACATGAGCCTCGTTCAAAATGCAGGCTCCGTATTCCTCGGCGCTTATGCATCTGAGCCATTGGGCGATTATGTAGGTGGTACAAATCACGTGTTGCCTACCAGTGGTACAGCACGTTTCTCATCTCCACTTGGTGTATATGATTTCGTGAAACGTACATCCTTTACACAATTTACAAGAGAACGATTAGAAGAAGTAGCAACACACATCACTACATTAGCTCGTACAGAAGGCCTCGAAGCACATGCTCGTGCCATCGAAGTACGTTTTGAGAAATAGATTTGAGGTATAGAGGTCGTTATGATACGGACAGGTACGGTGCAACGCACCACTCAAGAAACAGATATTAAAGTAGAACTTACCCTTGATGGGGCGCAAACGAGCTCCATCTCCACAGGCATTGGATTTTTTGACCACATGTTGACGCTACTTGCAAAACATGGACGCTTTGGTCTCGTGGTAGAGGCAAAGGGCGATACCTACGTAGATGCTCATCACACAGTGGAGGATATCGGGTTGGCCTTAGGTCAGGCCTTGGTGAAAGCCTTAGGCGATAAGGCTGGTATCGAGCGTTACGGCGATGCGTGGGTTCCTATGGATGAAGCCTTAACACAAGTTGTGATCGATTTGAGTGGCCGTCCATACCTCGTATTCCAAGGTGAATGGAGCACCCCAGTTCTTGGTGGTAACTTTGAAACAGAGCTCGTAGAAGACTTCTTCCAAGCTTTGGCTATGAGCGCTGCTATGAACTTGCATGTTCGCAATTTATATGGTCGCAATACGCACCACATCATTGAAAGCATGTTTAAGGCTACAGGCCGTGCGTTGCGTAAGGCCGTTACCATCAACCCAGATATTCAAGGCGTAAACTCTACAAAGGGCGTTATTTAATATAGTCATTGAATAAAGGAGAACCTATGATTTTTCCAGCTATAGATTTACAAGATGGTCGCAGCGTTCGCCTCTATAAAGGTGACTTTGCACAGGAAACGGTAATCAATCCTGATCCAGTAGACCAAGCAAAACAATATGAAGCAGCTAAGGTTGGGGCACTACACCTCGTCGATTTAGACGGTGCTAAGGCGGGCAAACCTGTTAACGTAGACATTGTAAAAGCAGTGCGCAAAGCTTTCACAGGCATTCTTGAAATCGGTGGAGGCATTCGAGATAAAGCGGCCGTTGATCTTTATTTAGGTTTTGGTGTTGATCGCGTTATCTTAGGCTCCGTAGTACTCAAAAATCCAGAGCTTACTAAACAAGTGATTGCTGAATATGGTGCAGAGCGTATCGTCATCGGCGTAGATGGTAAAAACGGTAAGGTCGCTGCTGAAGGTTGGCTCGATCAATCCGATGTGCCTATGACCGATTTAATCGGCGCTATGGTTGAAGGCGGCGCAAAGTACTTCATCGTTACCGATGTGGATCGCGATGGTACCATGCAAGGCGCTAACGAGGATTTGCTTGGTAATTTGCAAAAAGAATTCCCTACAGCGCGCATCGTTGCGTCTGGGGGCGTTCGTAATTTAGAAGACATTAAATCCCTTGAAGCCAAAGGCGTTATGGATAGCATCGTTGGTAAGGCTTTGTATGAAGGAACGATTACATTAGAGGAAATTGCCGGGTACAATCAACGGTAATTATATTGCTGATGCTATTCCTGTAGTATTTACAACATGTGTTGTTTAGCATGACCGATGAAATAGATTGATAACATTTAGTGGGGAGTAGAATTATGTTAGCGAAACGGATTATTCCATGCCTTGATGTGGATGATGGGCGCGTTAAAAAAGGGGTTAACTTTGTTAACCTCGTAGATGTAGGGAGTCCCGTAGATATTGCGGCTTCCTATGAACAGCAACAGGCTGACGAATTAGTATTCTTAGATATTACGGCTACTGTCGATGCACGGACTACTATGCGCGACGTGGTGCAAGAGATTTCTTCCCAGGTATTTATGCCGCTCACCGTTGGTGGTGGTATTAAGAGCGTTGATAATATGACGGCTTTGTTGAAAGCTGGCGCCGACAAGGTATCTTTGAATTCGGCAGCTCTTGCAAATCCTGAACTCATCACAGAAGGAGCTCAAAAGTTTGGTAACCAATGTATGGTAGTGGCTATCGATGTAAAAACAGACGAAGAGACTGGCGAATGGTACGCTTATACGCATGGTGGTCGTAAGCGCACCGAATGGAAAGCCCTCGATTGGGCTAAGGAAGCTGTCTCTCGTGGAGCAGGGGAATTGCTTGTAACGAGCATGGATAAGGACGGCACTAAATCTGGCTTTGATATTGAACTATATAAGGCCATTGAAGCCGTTGTAGATGTACCTATCATCGCATCTGGTGGGGCTGGCAAGATTCAAGATTTTATAGACCTCTTCGAGCAAACTGGCGTTACTGGTGCACTAGCTGCATCTATCTTCCACTTTGGAGAAATTAAAATTCCTGATCTTAAAAACGAATTACGAGCTCGAGGAATTACCGTACGATAAAAGTAATTTACATAATTAGAGTATGGTAAACGGCTTAAATGCCTCCACTATGGTAAAGGTACTAAACAAAACATTGAATTTTGAAAAGATTACTTGTATTAAAGGATTACTATATGAAACCGGATTTTGAAAAAGGAAATGGCTTATTGCCATACGGTTGGCAAGACGCAGACACAAAAGACGTGCTCATGGTGGCGTGGATGAACGAAGAAAGCTTTCACAAAACCCTAGAAACAAAGGAAACGTGGTTTTGGTCTCGTTCTCGCCAAGAACTATGGCACAAGGGCGGTAATTGGCAATAATGCGTGTGAATGAGTATGGCCCTCGATTGCGACGGAGATACATTGCTCATTCAAGTTAAGCCAGAAGGCCCTGCGTGTCACACTGGGCGTACAAGCTGTTTCTTCAATGATGTAGAGGCGTAGCAGTTAATACGATATTACATGGGTAATTAATAGACTATGCATAATAGGATGTGAAAAAGTATAAGAGGTATAACGGAGTTATATATGGCACAACAAACATTGAACGAATTATACGAAATTATTAAGAACCGCAAAGCTCAACCTAAGGAAGGTTCTTATACGAATTATTTATTTGATAAAGGTCTCGACAAAATCTTGAAAAAGGTAGGTGAAGAGGCAACAGAGGTTGTCATCGCTGCAAAGAACGAAGACCCTCAAGAGTTGATTTACGAAACAGCAGATGTGTTGTATCACTTGCTCGTATTATTAGCAGAGAAAAATATTCCTTACGAAGCCATTGAGGCAGAGCTTGCGAGCCGTGAAGGGGTAGTGAGCAAGACTACCTGAATCATGAAATTACCAATTTATAATGCTCGCTATGGTATGAGCTTATATAAGTTCATATGAGTTTTAATAAATGTATTTGCATTGAAATACGTACATATGAGTTTAGATGAGTATATAAACACAAAATGAGTTTGAACGCGTGTATATACGTTAAGAAAATAGTTAGAAAGGATAGTCTATGAAAGAGATAATTCGCACATTGAAACCCTATATACCAGAGGAGCCTGCTACAGCGGTAAAGGAACGCCTTGGGGTAGACCGATTAGTGCGCTTGTCAGCCAACGAAAACCCATATGGTACATCTCCATTAGTGCGTGAGGCTATCCTTAGCTATGTAACACATAATGATGCTAACTATTATCCTGATGGTAACGCTACTGATTTGCGTATGAAATTAGCTGCGTATTGGAAGGTACAACCAGAGCAACTCGTTATCGGTGTAGGCCTTGATGAGGTTATTGCCATGGTCAATAAAACCTTGATCAGCGCTGGTGACTCTATCGTGGTAAGCGTGCCAGCCTTCTCCGAGTATGCTTTAAATGGTCTCGTTGAGGGTGCAGAAATTCGTGAAGTTGAGGCGGATTTTGAAACAGGTCACTATGATTTCGCCGCACTGTTAAAAGCTGTAGATGACACAACACGCCTCGTATGGATTTGTAATCCTAATAACCCTACAGGTACCTATGAGACTGTTGAAGATATCCGTAACTTTATTGCAAAAGTACCAAAAGACACACTAGTTATTATCGATGAGGCCTATATTGACTTCGTTACATCTGTAGATGTTCCTACAGCACGTGCATTACTAGATGAGTTCCCAAATGTAGCTATTATGCGTACCTTCTCCAAGGCATATGGTCTTGCTAATTACCGTGTAGGCTATATGATGACGCCTCTAGAGCTGGCGAACTATATGCAAACTATCCGCTTGCCATATAATCTCAATACTTTATCTCAAGTAGCCGCAGAAGCAGCCTTTGATGATCAAGCATTCTTAACAAGAATGATATCTCAAAATGCAGAAGAGCGGGCTAAATGGGAAAGCTTGTTTGATGAATTAGGTATTCACTACTACAAGAGTGAAGCAAACTTTATTTTCTTTTCCGTATCTGATGCAGAAGGCTTGGCTGATGCATGGCTAAAAGAAGGCTATCAAGTGCGCCGTGGACAATGGGAAGGTTGGTTGAGACTTACCATTCCAATGGCTCAAGATGGAGCTATTATGCGCGGTATATTAAAACAATTCATGAATTAATCAATATGGGATATATCATATATACTAATGATTCGCGCCTTATGATATCAAGTTTCATTCTATAGAATGGAGTTTAGCTTTTACCCAATTGGATGGTAGGAGTTTGTATCCTGTTTAGAGAATATATATAACGAAAACAACGTGAATGACGAGCCCTAGTGATACTGGGGCTTATTAAGGCTGTTGAAAGGAGTATATTATGATTGCCATTATAGATTATGATGCGGGTAATACATTTAATGTCCAGAAAGCGTTGGCCTACATCGGACTTGATGCGGTGCTAACAGCAGATCCTGAGGTTATATTAAATGCTGATGGTGTTCTCTTGCCAGGTGTAGGCGCCTATGCATCGGCAGTAGCCGTTCTTAAGGAACGTGGTCTCGTCGATGTCATTCATGAAGTGGTAAAACGAGAAATACCATTATTAGGTATTTGCTTGGGTATGCAGCTATTATTTGAAGAGTCCGAAGAATATGGTCCAACACCAGGCTTAGGACTTATTCCAGGCAAGGTAAGAGAAATTCCTCGTGACCTTGGCCTCAGTGTACCTCACATGGGTTGGAACAAAAATACATTGCACCATCCAGACAGTGCTTTCAGCAATGTAGACGATCAATATACCTATTTTGTTCATTCTTATTATGTAGATACAGACCCTGAATTTATTACATCCACTGCAAATTATGGCATCGATGTACCTGGCGTTGTGGAGCGCGGTAGGGTGTATGGAATGCAATTCCATCCTGAAAAAAGTGGTGTAGTAGGCCTAAACTTGTTGCGTACATTTGGCAATATTACAGAAGCCTACGCAGCGGCGAAATAATAGGAGGGCTATTCTATGTTAGCGAAACGTATTATTCCTTGCCTTGGCGTAGCAAATGGTCGCGTTCAGAATGGTGTGCAATTCCGTGATATGGTTGATGCTGGCGATCCCGTTGAATGTGCGGAACGTTATGAGATACAAGGGGCGGACGAACTTGTATTATTAGATATAACGGCTACAACAGAAGCCCGTAAAACCTTTACTGATATAGTACTCAATGCATCGGATAAGGTATTTATGCCGTTAACTGTAGGTGGTGGCATTACGTCTGTGGAGGATATGACGCAGCTTATGAAAGCTGGTGCCGATAAGGTTTCTATTAATACAGCGGCACTATCTAATCCATCCCTTATCACAGAAGGGGCAAAGAAGTTTGGCAATCAAGGCATAGTCGTGTGCTTAGACGTAAAATATAATCCTTTTGAAAAAATGTGGTATGCTTATGGACATGGCACATCCAATGATCCGGGGGCACAATGCAAAAATGCTTTAGAATGGGCGAAAGAAGCGGTTGACCGTGGTGCAGGTGAGTTATTGGTAACGAGTATCGATAGACATGGCACAGGGCTTGGCTTTGATATTGAATTATATCAAGCTTTAGCAGAGGTTGTTGATGTACCTGTAATAGCCTTTGGTGGTGCTAGAAATATACAGCATTTTGTGGATTTATTTACAAAAGACAAATGTAACTGGAGCTCTTGCTGACGCATTGCTACATAACAAAATATTAACAATAAAAGATATTAAAAAAGCACTTCATGAAGCAGGCATCGTCGTAAGACAATAGATAATTACTATCAAAATAAAACGATAAAAGCATTCTCTAAGTAACGGAGAATGCTTTTTAGTTATGTGCTTTTAACTCATAATGTACATTCAAAATGAGAAATCGATAATTGACACTTCTATGTTTAGATATACAATATTATTGTAAGTACTAAAAGTTTTGAGAGCCAATGTGGCATGGATGTGCAAAAGATTTATCAGTTATTTTTATATAACACCATGTCACACAAGACAATTGGAGGTGTTTATATGGTTATGAATGGTATTTACTTAGTTATAGCCTCCGCGTGTATTCTAATTTTAGCGTACCGCTTTTATGGGGCTTTCATAGCGGCTAAGGTGTTGACCTTGGACCAATATCGTCCGACGCCGGCTATGGTTCACAACGATGGTCACGATTACGTGCCAACTAACAAATGGGTAACCTTTGGTCATCACTTTGCAGCCATTGCAGGTGCAGGCCCTCTTGTAGGTCCTGTTATTGCAGCCCAGTTCGGGTATTTGCCTGGTGCCTTATGGATCCTAATCGGTTCTGTATTGGCTGGTGCTGTACATGATATGGTTATCTTATTCGCTTCAGTTCGCTATGACGGTAAGTCAATCGCGGATATTGCGCGCGAAGAAATCAGTAAATTAGCTGGTTTCGGTGCGATGCTTGCTACATTGTTCTTATTGATTATCACCCTTGCGGGTATGGCTGTAGTAGTAGCTAACGCATTGCATAACTCCCCATGGGGTTTCTTCTCCGTATTTGCTACAATTCCAATTGCAATTTTCATTGGTATTTATTTGAAATGGTTGCGTCCTGGTAAAATCCAATAGGCTACTATCATTGGTGTAGCGTTAATCTTCGTAGGCATTATCTACGGTCCTAACATCGCAGCTAGCGAATATGCTTCTTGGTTCACATACGACTTGCAAACTATTGAAATTATGCTTGCCGTGTATGGTTTCTTTGCAGCAGCATTGCCAGTATGGTTATTGCTCGCTCCTCGTGATTATTTGTCTACATACCTTAAAATCGGTACAATTGGCGCCTTGGCTCTCGGTATTATCATCGTAATGCCTGAAATCCAAATGCCAGCTGTTACTCCTTATATCTGGGGTGGCGGTCCTGTATTGAAAGGTTCTGTATTCCCTTACATCTTCATTACTATTGCATGTGGTGCGTTATCTGGTTTCCATACTGTTATTGCAACTGGTACAACACCTAAAATGCTTACTAATGAAAGAGAAATCTTACCTATCGGTTATGGCGCAATGTTAACAGAAGGCTTCATCGCTATGATGGCGTTGATCGCAGCGACTGCATTGCATCCAGACGATTACTTTGCTATTAACTCCACAGTAGAATCCTTCAAAGCGTTAGGACTTCAAGTTCATGAATTGCCAGCGTTGTCCGCAATGGTTGGTGAAGACTTGATGCACCGTCCTGGTGGCGCCGTATCCCTTGCAGTAGGTATGGCTCATATCTTCTCCAGATTGCCTAACATGGATCACTTGATGGGTTACTGGTATCACTTCTGTATCATGTTCGAAGCATTGTTCATCATGACTTTGATCGATGCTGGTACTCGTAGGTCGTTACTTACTTCAAGAATTATTAGGTCATTTCCATCCTAAATTCAACGACCAACATTGGGCTCCTGGCGTATATGGTTGTGCAGCTTTAATTTGTATCTTGTGGGGCTACCTAGTTCTACAAGGTAACATCGGTATTATTTGGCCTCTATTCGGCGTATCTAACCAATTATTAGGTACTATGACATTGGCTGTAAGTACTACTGTTATTATGCGACTTGGCCGCAAACGCTATGCATGGGTTACAGGTATTCCATGTATCCTAATGGCTATCGTTGCTATTGCTGCAGACTTTGAAAACGTATTTAACAGCTATATCCCAGCTGGTAAATGGATTCTAGTAGCATTCAGTGCTGCTATGTTCCTCATGATCCTTATCGTATTAGTAGAAGCAGTTCGCAGCTGGATTCGCTTGTCTGACATTCCTCAAGACTATCGCACTCAAGAAGAAATTGAAGCTGAAAGCCTTGTAAAATACGGTAAACAAGCAAAAGCATAACATCTTAAAGATTAGTGGAGCTATTTTATTTTAATGGGACACTCCTTTCAATATTCAGGCCGATATGTTTTGGGGCCCCATTAAAATAAAAATATAAATGCATCATGATATAATAATGCTATGAAATATTACATACGTTCCTATTGGACAAAATATAAACAATTGTATAAGAAAGGCTTAAAAGGCATTGCTGCTTTTCTTGCCATTGGAGCGATTATTTTCTTTGTATTGGCTACAATAGCGAGTCGTGGGATGGGTGTTATTTTTAACGAGGTAATGGCTCGTCAAACGATGATGAGTGGTTCTGTAACCGTAGAGAGTTTAACTGCAACGCCGTGGGGGACATTATCCTTTACCGATTTGGTGTGGAAGGACCCTGAAGGTCGTGAATTGCTCACCGTTCCCAGTGGTAAGATACGCGTTAATATGTGGGACGTAATAACACGGAATTTTAAGGCCTCTGCTATAAATGGAATCGAGCTAAATGATGCGACCATTGTAGTCGATTTAGATGATAACAACCGGCTCGACTTCGTGCCTGCCTCACCTGATGTGAATAAGCCTCTTGATGAGGTGGAGCCGCGACCTAAGCCGCCTAAAAAGACGACGCAAGAGCGGCAGGAGGAACTGGGGAAAAGGTTCGTAATTTTAATTGGGAAGGCCAACATTTGGACCTTACCATTACACTTTGAGAAATAACCAGCTGGAAATCTTTCAGAAAAATCGTCACTATGTAATGAAGAACGTAGAGGCTAAAATACATCTTGATAGTAACCGTGCTATTCGTATTGATATGGAAACGGGTAAGTTTGGTGGCACAGCCATTGGTGATGGCCTTACACTAAAAGGTCGTATAGATCTAAAGGATGTATTAAAGCATCGCATGCCTCAGTTAGACTTGCAGTTTGATGTAAAGGGTGTGGACCCCGCCTCTCTTGGTTTTGGCGATGATATTCACGATGCTATGACCTTGCTGACGCGAGTAACTGGTGATTTTAATCGACCATTGGCTAAAGGCCGTGTAACGATGCCTGTTTTACGAATTCCTGCGCTTACCTTTGAAAATGTAGTAGGAGATGTAACGTACCAAGACGGCATTTTGAACTTTGAAAATGTAAATGCCAATGTATATAGTGGCAAATTAGAGGCAAAAGGTGTATATAATCTAGATACAAGAGCCTATACGATTACAGGGATAGCAAAGGATCTAGATAGTAGTGAGGCTCTTAAAACACCTGAATTTGTTGTACCGGTGTCGGCTAATTTGAACTTTAAAAGCGAGGGCCAGCCTCGTGACATGGAGGTATGGGGAAATTTCTGGTCTGGAGAAGGCCATTATATGCTCATTCCAATTAAAAATATTACAGGAAACTTTCACAATAAAGGACGTCATTTATCCTTTAGTGATGTGACAGTTAATACGAATATTACGACTATTTCTACAGATGCGTTGCGTATCGATAATGGGCAGCTCACCATGGGGCCTCTCAACATTACATCCCATGGGGGTAGTAATTTTATCCTCTACAACGAATCCTTCGATGAGATCGATGAGAATATGGATCGGATTAAAGAGGGGATGAAGCAAGCTGGTGAAAATAGTAAGCGTGCCTCTGAGTCAGCTAAAGGTATAGATAGCATCAAGGTTCCCGATGATGTAAAAGAATCTGTTGGTGATGTAAAACGCCAAATGGATGAGGTGAAAGATGCTTTTAAAGGTATCAAAATAAAGTGATAAATGAAATATAAATGATATTAACTCTCTTTCATTGTGCGTTTATGTAGATGGTTTATAATAAATCTCCGTTATCATAATTTTTGATATAATACTTTTGTGTTATTTGGAGGTTTTTTATGAAAGCATCAAAACAATTCTCTATCGTTTTGGCCGCAGCTGTACTTGCTTTTGGCGCTGTTACAGTAGCACCACAACAAGCAGACGCTTCTTATGGCTACAAATATACTGATTCCCAACGTCCACCAGTATCTACTCCAACAGGTTATGTTAATCCAGCCATGGGTTCTACAGTAACTGTTACAGATCCTGCACCTACTACAAATAAATTGACTACTCCTAAAGCTAGTACTACTATTGAAAACATTACTGTGACTAATGTTGCACCAAAATACTCTGATTACAATGATATTGCAGCATACTCTGTAGCAGTGGCTGATTATTTCATGGCGAAGATTATGGCTATATATGGTAATGGTAATACAGCTCTTAACCGTTATGGTTTTGGCAGATAATATAGCCATCAAATTTAGTAAAACTAATTTCGGATAACTATATATGCTATATAATTAAAAAGGTCCCGTATGGGACCTTTTGTTTGTTTGCATAAATTTTTAATGCGTTGAGAGCTTGCTCAACAATCTCTTAATTTCGGTTATCGATCTAATCCGTTAGCACGTTGGTATTCAGATTTGTCTGTAGATTGAGCTTGATCGTCTGTAGTTACAGTATCTTTAGCTAAGGATTTCTTAATTTTAATAAGAGGTTTTTCTGTAGCCTTTGGATCTTCTTTTTTCTTTACATCATTTTGAGATGGTGGCAAGAATGTGTTGAGTTCATTCTTGTGAGTTACCTCTGTATTTGTAGTAGATGCTAATTGTGCGCGTTGAGGGGCGATGAAGATTTCGTCCTTTGTAATTTTTACATCGTTCAATAATAATTTGAATACTTGAGGTTTTACAAAGATAGTACCATCTACCTTGCGAGCTGCAGGCAAGAAGGATTCAGAAGTATCAAGGTTAATGATTCTTTAATTTGCCATGGCGTACAACTTCTGCAGAATCAGGTTGGATAGCTAATGTAGCGATATTCATGTCTACTAATGCTGTTTTAGTAGGCTCATCCCATGCTACCTTATAGCCCAATGCTTCAGAGACTTGGCGCAATGCTACGAGTGGTTGACCATCTACATAGATTACATTTTGTTGACCGTTGATAGGCTCAACAACCTTGCCATCTACATTGATATGATGGGCAGTTGTTACGGATGCTGGCTTTTCAAGATTCATAGCTGGACCTGGATTCTCCATGCCAATAGCCGCCTGTGCAGGCTGTACCGTGCCAAATGTGAAAGCTAATGCACCTACAGCGATGCTAGATAAAATAAGTTGTTTTAATTTCATAAGTGACCTCCATAAGGTGTTATATCATTTTGAATGTATTAACGTTACCAAATGTATATGAATATTTTATTATAAATTTTAATTTTACACAATCAAAAGGAGGGCGTATTGCACTCATTATTTAATAGTTTTTAATTAAATAATATTTAAAATAATTTTATACTTTACAAAAAAACTTTAATTATGTTATTCTGATGATACGTATTTCATGAATTTATCATGATTGGTGTTATTTGAGTATGTTTATAGGAGAGTTTTCGTGAATAAAAAACGCTTAGTTCTTCTGAGTTTAGGTGTATATAGTCTGTCTATGCCTTTGATGGTACAGGCTGCTGATCCTGTTATACCTATGACTCAACAAGAGCAATTACAACAAGACCGAGATACTCAACGAGAACGTAATCTTCGCCTCGATGTGGAACGCGTGGGGACCGTTGTCAGTGAGCCGGCACTTATAGACGTACCTTCAGATAAGAATGGTACGTCTTTTTATATTAAACAAATACAGTTAGATGGTGTGCCTAAAGAATTATCATTTCTAAATAAGATTGCTCGTAAGCATGAGCAAAAACATGTGACTGTATCAGATATTACTAATATTCGTAACGCCTTTCAACGTAAATTACTAGACAAAGGCTATGTTACCTCTCAGGTATATATTCCAGAACAAAATTTAAATACTGGGACTTTACAATTTATGGTTATACCTGGTCGAGTGGAAGATATTCGATATGGTGATTCTTCGGCTCATGGTCCTTGGCGCACTGCATTTCCTGTACGTCCAGGAGATATCCTTAATATCCGAGATGTAGAACAAGGCCTAGAGCAGATGAAACGTGTATCATCTCAATCGGTGACTATGCAGTTACTTCCAGGTACATCTGTTGGTACTTCTATTATTGAACTAACAATTAAACAAGATAAACCAGTACATGGATCGATTAGCATCGATAATAGTGGTCTAGAGTCTACAGGGGTATATCAAGGTAGTTTTACATCATCTTTTGACCAAGTTTTTAGAGCGAATGATACCTTTACTATGTCGTTATCAGGTGACCTTAGCGGTTCGGGTAGTATAAAAGGAACTCGTGCAGCTAGTCTTAATTATGTTATACCTCATGGGAAAGATACGTTTAGTTTAAGCTTTTCTAAATCAAGATATCATCAAACTATTCAATCTAATCCTTATGATTTCACATATGGTGGTAAGTCCACTACTATGAAGGCGAAATGGGATCATGTTTGGTCGCGTACACAACGTGAAAAGCGTGCATTTGATATTTCTATTAGCACACGTCATAATCATCGCTTTATCAATGATATGGAAATACCTGTGCAAGCATTACGTACCACTTCAATGGAGCTTGGTATTTCTAATCGTACATATATTGGAAATGCTACACTATACTCTCGTTTAGGATTCCAATGGGGGATAGGTGCACTTGGTGCACAACCTGAACATAAGGCATCTGTTGCTATGGGTGGGCCTACCTCTAGATATCATATGTGGCTTGTAGATGTAGATTATCGCAAACCATTTGTTATGGGCCATCGACCTGCATCCTTTACCTCTTCATTCCATGGACAGTGGGTTCAAGGAGGTAAAAGAGTATATAGTGTAGATACTATCAATATAGGTAATCGATATAGTATTTATGGATTCGATGGTGAATATACACTTATGGGCGATAGTGGTTGGTATGTACGTAATGAAGTATCCTCTGTTATTCCTCGCCTTAATACGGAAGTATATCTTGGGCTTGATGCAGGGGCTGTATATGGTAAAAGTACAGAGTCCCTAGTCGGAAAAACAATTGCAGGCACTGCGCTTGGTGTACGAGGTAACTATGCATCAGGTTTATTGTTTGATGCATTTATTAGTACCCCTTTATATAAACCGCAAGGATATCATACGAAGAAGTTTTATAGCGGATTTACCATAGGGTATAGATTCTAATCTCAATATAATTATGACTATATATGTGTTGAACTAGCATGTGTTGAGCTAGTATTTATATAATTGGAGAGTTGTATGTGTAAAACAAATCAAGAACGACGTACGCTGGGACGAAAGATAATGTCTTGGCTAACTTTTGGTGTATTTGTAGCATCTCAATCGATGGTATTGGCTGCACCAATTATGCCGGATAATAATGCTGCTATTACTGAACGACCATTAGTTCAGGAAACAGCTAATCAGATTCCACTTGTTAACGTGACGGCACCTACTAATGGTGGCGTCTCTATGAATAAATATGATCAATTTAATGTAGATAAACAAGGTGCTATTCTAAATAATTCATATGTAACGAGTAAAACAGAACTTGCTGGTTATGTGCAAGGTAATAGTAACATGGTGAATGGTACTGCAAAGGTTATCGTAAACCAAGTTACATCAGATACACCGACATCTATGAATGGTTATTTAGAAGTGGCGGGGCAAAAAGCCTCTGTTGTAGTTGCTAACCCTAATGGCATTACAGTTAATGGAGGGGGCTTCCTTAATACGGAGCATGCTGTGTTAACTACAGGTAGAGCAGAATTAGATGGTGCTGGAAATTTACAAAATTACCGTGTAGAACAAGGAAAAGTCTCTATTGAAGGTAAAGGCCTTGATGGGAAACGTGCAGATTCTGTGTCTATCTTGGCACGAACTATTGATGTAAATGCAGGTGTTTGGGCAAACAAACTTAATACTCGTACCGGACAAAATCACATTGATGCTAACAACTTAAAGGCTACAGCTTTAGAGTCTTCAACTATTGAAACAAAACCAACGATTGGATTAGATGTGGCTGCAGTAGGTGGGATGTATGCGAATCATATTACTATGGTTGGCACCGAAGCTGGTGTAGGTGTTAATCTTAATGGCGTAGTTGCAGGGACTCAATCTGTTTCAGTAGATGCTAATGGTCATCTATCTGTTAATGGTACGCTTCAATCGGATACAAGTCTCGTGGTTAAAGCAAACTCTATAAAGAATACAAAGACAATTGCTTCTGGTGGAGAGTTAGGTTTAGAAACAAAAGAGTTAACTAATACAGGGCATATTACATCTGTTAAAAATGGACATATTAAGGTAGAAGAAACTTTAACTAACAAAAATACAATGGCCGCTGGTGCCAATACTCAAGGCGCTCTGACAGGTAATGGTTCCTTGTCTATAGAGGCAGGTACTGTTCGTAATACTGACGCAGTGATTGTATCCGGTGGTACTACTACAATTAATAGTAAAGAAGTTCATAATATAGAGAATGGTCGCATTTATGGTGGAAAAGTAGCAATACAAACTGAAGTACTGGAAAATCGTAAGAATGTGGCGTTAGAATCTAAATTAGATGCTGCTATGGCAGATATGAAAGCAGTAGAGGATAAGCTTGAAGCAGCCTATGCTATAGATACTACAGCTTTTACATCAAAAACTGAACAAGATGAATATTTGAATCGAATCAAAGAACTATCTCAAGTATATGATGAAAAACTTAAAGCTGTTAAGTTAGTACAAGAGGAATTATCTGCTCATAAAGGGAGTACTATTGCAGGTCGAGATGATGTAACTATTGAGGCGGATTCTATCTTGAATAGAGAGAAATCTCTTGTGTATAGTGGTGGCACTATGACATTGGATGGTCATGATACCTTGCACAATATTGGTGGTACTATTGAGGGGTTAGGAAAAGGTGTCATCCGAAGTAAAGACTATCAAAATAAGAACTCTTCCTTTACCGCAAAACGAGTTAGTCCTGAAATTGAAAAAGGCCTTTCTGGTGCAAGTAATGACGCTATGCTTACAGAGCAAGAAGATCAAATCTTGATTACAGATAAAAACCATAGTGAGCGTGGTCAGGCTTTTAAAAAGTCTGAGTTTAGCTCTTTAGATAGTGGTTATGGTGCAATCCATAATCGTGGTAATACTGCTCCGATGCCGATATATGATGCTGCAGAATATGTTACTGTAAAACAAATTACACCTGAAGAACAAGCGGCTGGCGAAGAACCAATTCCCGCAGAATATATTGGTACACAAGTACCATCATATGCCTATGATGACCCTATTTTTAATGAGTTTGGCATTACATCTATGACGACAGAGCGTCCTCAAGTAGCAGGTCCTGAACAAGAGGCGTGGGATGCACAGTTTAAGCCTATTTTGGCATCATTAAATGATAAAATTAAAGCTCATAATGCAAAGGCTAAATTACATAACCAAAAAATTTCTGGTGTGGCTAATGAAAAAATAGATGAATATACTATTATTCGAACAAAAACGATGACCTCTAAAGAAGAGGTGAAAAATAGTACACCAGGTGTTGTGCGCTTTGGTGGGGATCTGTCATTCACCGGAAATGGTACTAATGAAAATAGTCAAATGGTTGTAGGTGGTACATTAACTACTACGGGTGCTATTGATCAAGTAGCAAAAGAAAATCAAGAAGTGACTAATACATTTGGTACTACAGAAGCTTCGTATACCTATAAACGAAAATGGCCACATAAATCTAGACGAAGAGGTTATAAGGGTCAAGTATTTATGACCCCACAAGTGAATAAAGAAAATCCAATATCACTTGGGGTGGCTAAGAAAGAAGACAAAAATGGTAAGGCAAAAGGTGAGGTAGGGACTAATCACCGTAAAGAGGTACAAGACTTCTTAAATCCATTTGCACAAGATAGCAGTAATGATGCATCTAAACCAACAGCAGGAACTAATATTTTGGCATTGCCTACAGAATCTTTGTATAGAATACATCCTGAAAGCACTGCTAGCTATGTAGTTGAAACAGATCCGCAATTTACGAATAAAAAAGCTTTTTTATCCTCCGATTATATGTATCGAGAGATGAAAACAAAGCCTGAGAATATTGAAAAACGACTAGGCGATGGTTTGTATGAGCAGACCTTAGTTAGACATCAGATTGTATCTGGAACAGGGTATAGATTCCTTGATGGGTATACAGATGATGAAAGTCAATTTAAAGCGCTCATGGATGCCGGTATTGCCTATGCTAAGCAACATGGTATTGTTCCAGGTGTAGCGCTGACAGCAGAACAAGCAGCTAGTTTAACTAGTGATATGGTATGGCTTGTAAAAGATGTTGTTATGGTAGAGGGTAAACCTGTTGAGGTAATCTATCCTAAAGTATATCTTAAACAAAGTAATAGATTGCAGTTACATACTGACGGAACCTTAATTAGTGCTAATACATTAGTTATGAATGCAAAGAAACGTATTCATAATGAAGGTGTTATTCAAGGTAAAACAGTAGTTCTTGCATCTAATCAAGATATTATTAATAGCGGTCATATTAATGCAGACAAAGTTGGTTTGCAATCGGATACAACTATTTACCAACAAGGGCAAATTGTTGGCCGTGATGCTGTAGAATTACAAGCAAAAGAGGATATCACCTTTAACAACTCTATTGAGCATTTAAAAAACCAAGATGTTTTACATAAAACAGCAGGTATTGCTGTAACCGGTGATACAGGCGTTATGATTGTATCTGCTGGCAATGATGTAAACTTAGGTGGTGCGACTATCGAAGCATTAGGTAAAGAAGGCGCTATCACTATTACCGCTGGACATGATATTAATAGTACTACAGATACTCTTACTGCTAAAAAAGATATGACTCAAGATGGGGATAATTATTTACGAACCTATCGTCAAACTGAACTAGGAACGACAATAGAGGCTGGTGGAAATGTATCTATTGGCGCCAAACATGATATCAAGGCTCGTAATCTGACTGTTAGTAGTGACTCTGGGGCGGTAAAAGTAATTGGAGAACATGACGTATCCATTGAAAATGGATATGGTGAATCCTAAGGATGCATTTGCGTTAAAATATAAAGAAAAAGGTCTTCTTAATAAAAAAGAAACTAAAATCAAAACGAATGATGAATCTAAAAATGCATTAATGAGTACAGTTAGTGGTCATACTGTAGTTGTGGGTGCTAATAATGATGTAACTCTTACATCCTCTAATGTGGTGAGTACTGCTGGAACATCTGTATTAGCAGGTCATGATGTAATAACTGATGCAGCAGCAGAGCATACGCTAAGTACCGCATCTAAAGATGTAAAAAAATCTGGTATTATGGGTGCTGGTATGGGTATCATGATTGGTAAAAAACAATCTAAAGATAACTATTATATCGATGAAACTACTCATAAAGCCACTACTTTAGGATCTACTGATGGTAAGGTTACTGTACAAGCTGGTGATACAGTTCATTTGACTACTACAAATGCGGTAGGCAAAGATGGTGTTATCATTGTAGGTCAAGATATACTATTAGATGGTAAAGATGACGTGTATAAACAAGAGGAGCGTCATGAGCAAAAGTCCTCTGGTTTAACGGTAAGTTTAGGTGGCAGTGTTGTTGAAAAATTAGATAGTGCTGTCAAAAAACAACATAGTGCATCTAATAGGAAAAATAATCATTTTAAATCATTAGAAGGTAAACAATCGAGTGATAGATTGCTTTCTGCCATTGGCGAAGCAAAGCGAATTGTTGATAGAAGTTATAATGGTCAAATGAGAACTATTGACTCACAATTGGAGCGTGTCAATACTGATATAGTTAATACACCAGAAACAGACACAACTAAGTTAGCAGAGCTTAAATCTAAGCAAGAATTGCTAATGAAAAAACGAAGTGCTTTAGAAGAAAATAAAAGTGTTGTTGATAAAGCTACTGATAAAGCCATTGATAGAGCTATTAATGTACAAATAGGTATTGGATCTAGTAAAAGTGTAGCTGAGTCGAAGTTAGAACGCCATACGTATTCTAGTGGGACTATTGACTCTGATGGAACTGTTTTGATTCATGCTAATAGTGCAGATTCAATTAAAGGTAATATTACTGCAATTGGTGAACAAATCAAAGGGGAGAATGTACAATTAGATGCGTCCAATGTTATTAATCTAGAGGCAGGTTCTAATACACAACGTATTGAAACAAATAGTAAGTCTAGTGGCTGGAATGTCTCTGCGCTAATATTGGTATGAGAACTGGTGGGCTCGTAGGCTGGTCGGCATCCGCTTATAAAGGGACAGAAAATGGCATAGAAGATACTACTACTCATACAGGGACACATGTTGTAGGTACTAATAACGTATCTATTGAAAGTGGCAGTAATACGAACCTTATCGGATCTACTATTTCTGGGAAAAGTGTAACGGCGAATGTAGGTAATAATCTGACTGTAGAGAGCTTGCAAGACAGTCGAATCTATCATGAAACATCTAAGAACAAGGGGATTTCTATCTCTGGTGCAAACTTTATATCTCAACCTACGATTAATGGTGTTAATGTAAAAGGCAATATTGATAGTACTTATAAAAGTGTTACAGATCAATCTGGTATTTATGCAGGTAATGATGGTGTGAATATTACTGTTGGCAATACGACAACAGTAAAAGGTGCCACTATAACTAGTAAGGCTACACCTGAAAAAAATAAGATTTCTACCAAATCTCTAGTTATGGAAGACCTTCATAATGAAGCTTCTTATAAGGCTAAAAAATCTGGTATAGCCATGAATACGTCTGGATTGACAGCAAAAGGTATTCTCGGTAAAATCAACCCATTAGGGCTATCTCCGGTAGTTTCTATTCCAGTATCAGATGAGGCCCAATCTACCACTAAGTCTGCTATTAGTGATGCCATATTGGTAGAAGTAGAGGGTAAAACTCTTACTACTATTAACAGAGATACTGAACATGCACTCAATAGTATTAAACCAATATTTGATAAGGCTGATGTAAAAGAACGTATGGAATACGTTAATGCTGTATCTGATGAAGGCTTTAAATTAATTGGGGATTTAGCCTTTGCTCAGAAGATAAAATACGAGCTAAAAGCACAGTCAGAAACTGATGCTGTTATGAGAGCTAGGTATGAAAAAGAAGCTAAGCGTTGGAGTGAGGGCGGTGCATATAAAGTTGCATTACATGGTGCTTATGGTGCATTTATTTCTAATTTATCTGGTGGAAATTCTTTGAATGGATTAGCAATTGGTGCAGGGAATGAATATTTAAATAAAGTGTTAGATAAGCATCGAGATGGAAATATACATAAATGGTTTAGTACTATTGTAGGTAAATCGTTAGGTTCTACTGAGAGTGCTATTGCTTTATCTGCAACTACTAATAACTGGTTGACACATGGAGATCAGGTTAACTTTGTTAATGATCTTGTTGCATTTAAGAATAATCAATCAATATTAATTAAAAAACTAGCATATTATGATAGTTTGATGGATTTTGAACATTATCATAATCATATCTATAAAACTAGTAATTATTTATCTGTAGAAGGTGTTTATTCAGTATTAAAGGAAACCGATCCTGATGTATTAACAGATGGAAGAAATACATCATTTTCTGATGTAATGTATAATGTTTTGAATAAATATATTTATAGTCAAGGTGATGATGTTATTGCTGAATTTATAGATCAAAAGGCAGTTCAAAGTGCTAAAATTATTAGTAGTAAGGCTCAAGTAGGATTTTCAGAAGCAAGACATAATAAACCAGCCTCTAATGATTGGCGCGATAATTTAGATAATTTTTATTTAGAGAAAAATAGTGGCAGTAATGGGTACTATGCAGAACAAAATGAGAGAAAGCCGACCTAAAGTTTATGATAATGAAGGGGATAGGCTTGCTGATAATGGTGCATTTGTTATTGAACTTTATGATGGTAAAAATTATGCTTTTAATATTATAGACCGGGAGTTTTATTATACTAATAGAAAATCAACTCATAATCGTGATGATTTAGGTGGGCTGTTAGCCGATACGCGTTTATATACAGTTTATGGTAATAATGACTCTGCTAATTTTACGCATGTTGTTTATGAAGGTAAAGCAATATATGCTAATAGAGAGGTTCAGGAACCCGGAAAATATGATCAATTAAATATAGTTGCTTCATCTGATGTTAAGGATAATATTCTGGATATACAAAAAGACAATAGTTTTTCTTATGCCATTGCAAAACAGGGGACAGAGACTGCAACAGTATTACGATATATTGATGGGCTTTCATATTCTGATATACATAAATATGGACAAAAGGGTATGAGTAGCACGGTTCAGGGTGTTGCATATAGTGAAGTGGGTTCTGTTAGTGGAGCAGGTATTGCAAAAGCACTAACACCTAGATACGCAGGTCCATATATGAGAGGTGCGTTAAAAACAATAGGTAAAGAAAGTGGTGGACATTTTGCAAATACTGGAATATTACTTCATTCTGTGTATGATAATGTTAAAACATTTGAGAATCATCCAGATTTATTAAAAAAAGCAAATGATTTAGATGTTGAAGCTTTTTATGTTGGTGAAGCGGTTGCTATAGGGGAAACGGTAGCAACTGTTAGTACTGCAGGGGAGTATGCATTAACTGGAAAAGCTATAGGCGGGATAACAAATTTTGTCGAAAATACCAGAGTAGAAAAGAAAAAAGATAAATTAAATAAGGAAAAAGAAGAACGAGAGAAAGGAGTACAGTAAAATATGAATTCTTTATTATTATATAAATATTGTCTACCAATTGCACTTCCAATATATTATTTATTTAGGTTATATAGAATGTCTGTTTTAGGTATTAATGTTGATTTAAAGTTTAAAAAACTCTATAGACTGTCACTTTATTTAGGTTGCTTTGTTAGTGTTTTCTTCATTATACAAACTTTTTTCGTATCTGATTTAGTAGATTATCTTAGTCTGCTTTATGTAAATGTAGGAGTTTTATTTATTATTGAAATAATTGCTACATTTAAAATTGAAGGTTCAAGCAGTTATAATAATGCAAAAGTATTTCGATACTATTTATATTTTGTATCTGCAATACTGTTGTGGATGATATTTAATTAGAATTGTAAATTTAATTATATATTATGATAAGAACTATTATTTTTTATATTCTTTTAAAATCTTAATCTATAGCTCTTCATTTTCCCTAATATTATATTGATGCTTTTTCTTCTTATAACTTTAATTAATTAAGCATTTGTAGTGCTTGGCTAGAGGTAGTCTTTAAACCATATGCTTTATAGTTTAAAGAGACTGTAATAAAACAGCACTTTATCCATTGTTTAAGGTTAAGTGGGAAATCTATTTCTCCCTTTTATTACATAATGATTGGGAAGAGTTTGTGCGTGTAGAAGAATATGCTTTTACCTTTGATGAATTGCAAGGAAATGTAGTGTTATAGGTAATTTTTAATATGCTATAATTAAGTGTTACATGAATTATTCAATATATTTAATTATAGAGTTCTAGAAGATATAGAAAGAGGTTCTTTATGGCATCCGGCAGATCTGAAAAAGAGTTACAAGGGGTAACGATGTTAGGTCACAAGACCGATTACCCAACTGATTATGCACCACAGGTATTAGAGGCGTTTGATAACAAGAACCCAGACAACGATTACTTCGTTAAGTTTAATTGTCCTGAGTTCACTAGCTTGTGTCCTATGACAGGTCAACCAGACTTTGCCACAATCTATATTTCTTATGTACCAGATAAGAAAATGGTTGAGTCCAAGTCTTTAAAATTGTACCTATTTAGTTTCCGTAACCATGGGGATTTCCATGAAGATTGCATCAATATCATCATGAAAGACCTTATCAAGTTGATGGATCCAAAGTACATCGAGGTATGGGGCAAGTTTACGCCACGCGGTGGTTTGTCCATCGATCCATACGCAAATTACGGCAAGCCTGGTACAGAGTGGGAAAAGACGGCAAAAGAGCGCCTTCATTTTCACGACATGCAGCCTGAGCGCGTAGCATACCGTTAATATGGTATATGAATATATAACAATGGGCACATCGTTCATAATGTTTTTTATGATCGGTGTGATCTTGTCTATTCACCCTGCATCCATAATCGTAGGGGAGCATACGCAGTTGTCACATCTCAGCAGATGGACTCGGTGGAATGGGTATCTTATCTTTATATTGACCCTGTTTCTTGTGGATGTACTCATAACAAATGGTATATATGCTGCATTTTATGATGTTTATGGTAATTTATCGTCTTTGAGTGAGCTAACATTTGATCCGATGGCTCTATTCTTTAGTGAAAGCTTCCAAATAGGCGTTGTTTTCGTCTTTGTTTTAGTATTGTTACAAGTGTTAGGCCTCGTCGATTTAGCGCATGGTGAAAGGAATTTATCATTTCACTATGACCAACTACATCAAGGCAAAGAACAACCGTCTTGGATGGAACGGTACATGGCACATACAAAGGGCACGTTGGGTTCAGGTATAGTTGGTCTGCTTTATATGTTGCGGATGACCATGAGAACTATGTGGCCTTATATTATATGTCTTATATGGTTCAAGCTTATAGCTATACTCGCTAATGTGCTACTTTCACCAGTCATCAATCGTTTAATGCATGTTGAACCGATGACATCAACGCATATCATACTAGATCCTTATGTAGCGATATATTTGATAGCAGGATTTTTGTGGGGCTATGTAGCGCTACACTATGACATAGACAAAGCGTATAATGTAGCGAATAGCACTGTTATAGCCATCATTCCGCGGCTTACCATTATACTAGGGGTAGCCATCTTTATTGGGCTTGCGCTAGCTATCATTGTGGTGCCTATTACCTGGGGTGTGGTGGTAAACACGTTGACAAATTTATAAATAAACCTAGTTATTTCCTGTATTTTTAGGGTTTTAAAAGCAGTTCTCATTCTCTTGACAATGCATAGATGCAGGTGATAGAGTATGAGTGTATTTATGGGAATACACAAATGGTTATATCCAGTGTATAGAGAATAACAAGGTGAAAATCATATCGTCCTTGGGATGTTCCTAAGGACGATTTTTATCATCTATCGCTAGAGGGAGAATTAGATGAGTATAGTAACAAACCAAACAACTGAACTGATTGGTAAAACTCCGATATATCAATTACCAAACACCAATATCTATGTAAAACTTGAAAAATATAATGTAGGCGGTTCTGTGAAAGACCGCGCTGTACTTGGCATGTTGCAAGACGCTAAGGAAAAAGGACGCCTTCACGAAGATAGCATTATCGTTGAAGCTACAAGCGGTAATACAGGTATTGCTCTTGCCATGGTGGGCGCCATCTTGCATATTAAAACAGTTATTATTATGCCTGAAAGCATGAGTAAAGAACGCCGTGAGCTTATTAAAGCTTATGGTGCACAGCTCATCTTAACGCCGAAAGAAACGGGTATGAGAGGTGCTCTTGAACGAGCTAATGAAATTTTAGTTAAATACCCAAATGCTTTCACATTGGGCCAATTCGTAAATCCTGCAAACCCAGATATGCATTACCGCACGACGGGTACTGAAATTGTAGAACAAGTACCAAATGTCGATGTATTCATAGCGGGTATCGGTACTGGTGGCACTTTCACAGGTGTTGCAAAACGATTGAAAGAGCATAATCCTAACCTAAAGGCTATCGCCGTAGAGCCAACAGGTTCTCCAGCCATTACGGAAGGTAAGGGCGGCCCTCACAAAATTCAAGGCATTGGGGCTGGTTTCATTCCTGAAAACTTTGACCAAAGCTTGATGGACGGCGTACAAACTGTAAGTGACGAAGAAGCTTTTAGCGAGGTGCAAACCTTTATGCGTGAAAGTGGTATTTCTATTGGCCTTTCCTCAGGAGCAGCCATCGTTGCGGCAAAGCGTATCGCTCGTGAAGAACCAAAGGCGAATATCGTGGTGATTGCGCCAGATGGAGTAGAGAAATATTTATCCCTCTTGGACTTCGCCAATAATGAATATGTAAAGTAACGGATTTCGCATAGATAAAGCATCTTATGTATAGGAATACATACCACATATGTTGTATACTATATATTATATATGAGTAGAGTTATTTGAGATGGAGTCGCTATGATACAAGGTTTACGCGAATTATGGGGCAAAATTCAATATAATATTAAGCGCGTAATGGATTCTGACCCGGCAGCAACAAATGTGTGGATGGTTATTTGGACATACCCGCATATTACAGCCTTGTTCTGGCATTTCTTTGCGCATCGCCTTTATAAGGCGGGATGGCCAACCTTGGCCCGTCGCGTAGCGCTTCACTCCCGTCACGTAACCGGCATTGAAATCCATCCAGGTGCTACCATCGGTCGTGGTTTATTTATCGACCATGGCATGGGTGTCGTTATCGGTGAAACGGCAATCGTAGGGGATAATGTGACCTTGTTCCACCAAGTGACGTTAGGTGGCATGTCCTCTAAAAAGGTTAAACGTCATCCGACCATTGAAGACGAAGTGCTCATCGGTACAGGTACAAAAATCTTAGGTGATATTACGATTGGGGCGCGCACTAAAATTGGTTGTAACCTCGTTATCAAACACGATATACCTAAAGATATGGTTATCTTTGAAACAGATCCAGAAAATATGTATGTCCGTAAACCTCGTCGTACTAATAATGGCCAGGCAGAGGAAAAGAAAATTCCTGATAATTACATAGAATACTATATTTAATATAGTGTAATAAAACCGCATATAATATAGAAGGATATGAACCTCTAACTATTAGTTAACTAGTAGTTAGAGGTTTTTTTATAAAAATATTCAAAAAAATCGATTTAATGTATTGACAAGGAAAATCATTATTGGTAAAATATAATCATAATCAATATTGATTATAAATTAAATAAACGAATTGATGGCATAGAAGCCAACTGTGTTTGTTCTGCTTTTTAGAATAAACTATAATTGAGAATTAAATGATAGAAAAAGGAGAATTACTATGAAAAACTTACAACAAGTAAACCAATATTTAGCAGATCTTTCCGTATGGAACGTAAAATTACATAACCTACATTTCAACGTAACAGGTCCACAATTCAAATCCATTCATGAATACTTGGAGTCCATTTATGATGAAGCCTTTGAATACTTTGATGCAGTAGCAGAACATGTGAAAATGCAAGGTCAATTCCCATTGGTAAATTCTGCAGAATACGCAAAATTGACTAAAATTGAAGAATTGGGTCAAGAAGATATCCCTCAAGCAAAGGTAATTGATATCCTTCTTAAGGATTTTAAATACATGAATGATCAAGCTGTAGCAATTCGTGCAGCTGCTGATGAAGAAGGTGATTTCTTGCTCGTAAGCATGATGGAAGATCACGTTGCGTACTATGTAAAACAAATCTGGTTCATCGAATCCATGTTGAAATAAGACGATTGACAATGCCTTATTGGGTATGATATGATTACCCAGTAAAGCATGGAGGATTACTCAAGAGGCTGAAGAGGACGGTTTGCTAAATCGTTAGGGCGGGTTACCGTCGCTAGGGTTCGAATCCCTAATCCTCCGCCATGTAAAGACCTCACATCACTCGATGTGAGGTCTTTTTGTTTATTGTGGTATTTACTGGGGATGGACTTAAAAGTGTAAGGGCTCAAGTGAGCCTGAGGTCTTGTAAATATTGATGTATACAGGCGTGTAAGGTTATAGAGTTGACGTATGACAAGGGGTTTCATATAATAGATTGTATAAAATGTAATTTTAAGGAGACTCTTATGAATATAAAATATACACGTCACATGAATTTACTTCGTCGCGCTATCGGTATCGGCACATTATGTCTTGTTGCCTCTGTTGGCTTTGTTCATGCTGAAAGCATTGCTATTCCAAGTGCACGTCCTATGGTGGATGGTGTTAGTGCTGATGTAGAAACTGTAAGAAGTTCTAGTAAAGCAGAACCTCATGCGAGTGCTGGTGTAATTACGCCAAATGATTGGACGTATACGGCATTACAAACGCTAATTAAACACGGTGCTATTACAGATACACATGGTTTTGTTTTTGATGGCAATACAAGCTATACAAAGGATGAGCTTATGCCTCTTATCGATGAGGTAGTAACTAAACGAGAGCAAATGAACGAAAATGATCGCCAATATGCATTGCGCATTTATCAAGAAAATATGCGTGATGTAATGGACTATCGTATCGGTCGCGACAAGAAAGTTACGCAAGAGCGCCGTCAAAAATTAGACGAAAAACGTGCTGAAAAGGCAAAAAAATCTGGTAAAACATACCAAGTATCTAAATCTCAACAAGAGGCTTTAGATACAGCTACTGATGAAGTGGCAAAACCAGAAGAGCGCGCTTTAACAGATGAACAAATCAAAGAAAAAATGAAGAAATTCAAAATTGATGATTCTCGTGTTAAAGTAAATAATAATGTGCGCATCCGTTATACCGGTGGTAAGGATACAAAATCTAAAACCGATGCTCGCATGCAAACGGAGATGACCTTTACTCTATAACCCTTAATAAGGAGTTATAATGATTGATTTTCTTAAAGAAACAGTTGTTTACTGTTCACCAAAATGGTAAGCAGCAGGTGAGCGAGGTCTTTAAATTTATAGGGCCTGGCATTATTGTAACTGTAGGGTTTATCGACCCTGGCAATTGGGCGGCCAATCTAGCTGCCGGTGCTAGTTATGGTTACGAACTATTGTGGGTAGTAACACTATCTACGATTATGCTGATTTTATTGCAGCATAATGTGGCTCATTTAGGCATTGTACGGGGCCAATGCTTATCCGAATGTGCCTATGAATTCTTGCCGCGTTACGTGTCTCGCTTTGTATTGAGTACAGCTGGCATTGCAGCGGCAGCGACCGCACTGGCCGAGTTTATCGGTGCAGCCATCGCATTGAAAATGCTTTTTGGCATTCCTCTTTTGATGGGTAGTGTTTTGACGGCTATTATCTGTACCATTATGCTCATAACAAACTCTTATCGGAAGCTAGAGCGTATCATTGCAGGATTCGTATCCCTCATTGCGTTGGCGTACCTCATTGAGGTCAATATGGTCAATGTAGACTGGGCGGCAGCTGGTATTGGTTGGGTAGATCCTAAGATTCCGAATGAATCGATGCTCGTTATTTTGAGTATCTTAGGGGCTGTTATTATGCCTCATAACTTGTTTTTGCACTCTGAAATCATCCAAAGTCGCCAATTCAATACGCAAGATCCTTCTATAATGAAGCGCCAATTGCGTTATGAATTCCTAGACACCTTATTCTCTATGGGGATTGGGTGGATGATTAACTCCGCCATGATTTTACTGGCGGCGGCAGCAGTGTTCTTTACTCACGGTATTGAAGTAACAGAGCTTGAACAGGCGGAGGAGTTGTTGCGACCTCTCATTGGCCCTGCAGCAGGTACTATCTTTGCTATCGCATTGCTCTTTGCGGGCTTTGCCTCTTCTGCTACGGCAGGTATGGCGGGGGCAAGTATCTTTGCAGGAATGTTTGGCGAGTCTTACGATATGAAAGACTTCCATACGCGATTAGGCTTGGCTTTAACATATATTCCGGCATTGCTGTTGATTGTATTTGTTACTGATTCATTCCAAGCATTGTTGATCTCTCAAATGTTCTTGAGTTTGCAACTACCTATTACAATTTTCTTGCAGCTCTATATGACGAGTAGCCGCAAGGTGATGGGGCAATATGCGAACCATACATATACGAATGTACTATTATGGGGCATTGGTATTGTTGTTACCGTTATGAATATCTACTTACTCTATGTAGGCGCATAACATATAAGCTTATAGTAGGTGTATAATACACAATCTCATATTTGAATGAAGCTAGTAGACTAGTAGTAAGGCTTAGAAAACAATCGAATTGTTAGCTCACAGTGTAAAGCTAATAATGATAGAGAAAAAGACCGCGTTGGCGGTCTTTTTTTGTATTCGGTTATGTATATTGATTATGTAAAAAGTGTATCCATGAATAACCATGTGGGCTATAAAATATGTTACAATTAAAGATAGTATAAATCCTGTAGGGGAACATTCCCTCACCAGTGTAATAGATAGAAATTAGGAGGACCTAATGGCTGACGAAGTAAAAGTACAAGATGCAATGCAATCTGATTTTAGTGTTGTAGTAAACGACATTGCAGAGGAATTATTAACGCGCCTAAATATGGATGAGGATGGCTCTGTTATCGACATGTTCCAAACAGGTTCTTTTGATCCTTGGCAATTATTCGTGTTCTTTGGCGCTTTAGAAAAAGCTCTCGTTGATTTTAGAACTGATAAACGCAAGAAAACAGTTATTGTTCACGCCCAACCTGAGGCGCTTATTGGCATTGGTCGCGTGGTAACACCTGTATCTACTATGCTTGAACACGTTCTAATGTCTCGCTTGAACGACATGAGCGAAGGTCGCTTGGAAACAGGTATGCTTACTGTATCTGCTGAAAGCATCGATTACGAAGGTGTAAATCTTAAAGGTCGTCACGTTGTTATCGTATGCGATCTTGTAGATGAAGATTCTGATTACCTTAAAGAATGCATTAAATTATGTAAAGAATTGAAAGCGAGCCACGTTGTGGCAGTGCCTCTCATGTTGTGGAATCCTGAGTTGATCGACAATTCTTGACAGAGGAAACTATCAAGGCGGAATTATCCCATGAAAATCGTCCTCTCTCCTAGTAAGACAAAAACGATTACTACTGTTGGCAATGATGGGGCAGTACATAGTGCAGTTCAGGACGGTCAATTTCAACCGCACATTACGCAAGACATTGTAAAACATGTGCAGTCCCTAGACGTGGCGGCCCTTGGTAAGGCTTTGAAACTTAAGGATGATAAGGCGCAGGCGCTCTTTGATTTCTATCAAGCTTTTGAGTCCCAGCCAGTAGGTATTGCTTGTGAAAGCTACGATGGCATTGCTTTCAAATATTTAGACTGGCAGAACTTGTCTGAAGAGGCTAAGGCCTTTGGTGAAAGCCATCTTGTTGTGATGTCTGCCTTGTACGGCGTCGTAGAGCCTACGATGGGCGTTAGAGACTATCGACTAGATATGGTCGATAAGGTAGGTATTAATTTATACGATACGTGGCGCGAAACGGTGGATGCCTACTTTCACAAGGAAGATTGGATTCTCAATCTAGCGTCTAAAGAATATGCTAAAATGGTGAACCATCCAAAGGTAGTGACCGTTGAATTTTGGGAATTGCGAGGCGACACATTTAAACAGATGAGTACGTCCTCCAAAATGAGTCGTGGCATGATGGCGCATGCATGTTTGACGGAGCAAGCGAAACATGTGCGGGATTTGCCACGTGAAGTTAATGGATTTACCTGTGTTACAAATATTGAATCCATTACCATACCAAGCGAATCGATGACGATTCGTTATGAAAGGAAGTGATTGTTTGCAAGTGCAAGACATCCTTGCAAAAGACCTCGTTGGCGATGAATGGCTAACCGAGGATGAGCTAAGATTTCTCATGTCCGTAACTGATGAAGAACAGTTGCAGTTAATATATAAAAAGGCTTATGAAGTAAAGGCGAAATATGTACAGCCTGTAGCGTACTATCGAGGACTCATCGAGTTCTCGAACCGATGCATTCAAAAACTGTAATTATTGCGGTATCCGTCGTGAAAATGACAAGACGGAACGCTTTGATATGAATCGAGAAGATATTATCAAGATGGCGCAGTGGGCCTATGACCATGAATATGGATCTATTACACTCCAATCTGGTGAACGCAGTGATGATATATTTGTCGATTATGTGGTAGATCTTATTCGCGAGATTAAAGCCATCGGCGACGGTTCCCTAGGCATTACGATGTGCGTAGGGGAGCAAAGCGAAGAGGCGTACCGCCGCATGCGTGAAGCTGGCGCTAGTCGTTATTTATTGCGCATTGAAACAACAAATAAAGAGCTATATCATAAAATTCATCCTCAAGATGAATTGCACTCCTTTGAAACGCGCGTTGAATGCTTACGTAGCTTGCGCCGCGTAGGTTTCCAAGTAGGTACAGGCGTCATGATTGGTTTGCCTGGTCAAACAGAAGAAGACCTGGTGAATGATATTTTGTTCTATCGCGATATGGATATCGACATGATCGGCATGGGACCGTATGTGGTACATCATGATACGCCGTTAGGCCAAGAAGCATTAGCTATGGGCATCGATGACGAAGCTGGTAAATTGCGCCGTATTCAATTAGGCCTTAAGATGATTGCTTTAACCCGCTTATTCTTAAAAGATGTCAATATTGCGGCCACAACAGCATTACAAGCGTTGGATAAACTAGGCCGTGAAAAGGGCCTTGCTGCAGGCGCCAATATTTTGATGCCTATTATTACGATTCCTGAACATCGGGCAAAGTATTTGTTATATGATAACAAACCTTGTGTAGATGATAATGCAGATAAATGTAAAGACTGCTTAACGCGCCGCGTAATGTCCATCGGCGATACCGTTGGCTGGAAGCAAAATGGTGACTCCAAACATTACGGTAAACGGACGGGAGAGTTTTAGTTTTCTCTGTGTATCTAATTCATTGATCCTATTATAAGTTTTGGGGTAGTTTTATCTATATATAGATGGGGCCCCATTACATGAGGTGTATTATGGAGACAAAATGGTATTCTGATTTTTGGCAGTTATTTGCGAATCCGTTTAAAGGCGGTATTGATCAAGTTGTACAATCGGGGACATTGCAAAAAGGATTCTGGGGCACTGTGTTTCTGTGGGCTATCCCATATATTATATTGGCTTTATTTGGGACTATGTTAATTCCATTTCTCCCTCATAATGAATTTACTGCTTTAACCTATTTACTCGGTATCGGTGCCAGTTTTATATTCATCTTTGCATGGCTTATTAGTATCGGCTGGTCCTTTGTGATGGTGGCCATCGGTTCCTATGTATATAACTGGGTTATCACTAAGATGGGTGGTACCGACAACGTACAAGCCATTATGAAAGTTAGTTGGTATCTACAAGGGTATGGGGTACTATTATTTAGTATTGGTTATACGATAGTCTTGGTTTTAATGGGCATATTAGGTCTCGCATCCGATAGTAGTGCCTTTGCTGGTGTTATCTATTTTGTGGGAACAATAGCCTTATTTGTTATATCTATTTGGGTATCCTTAGAACTTATGGCAAGACAAGTAATGCTTACGAAGATGAAAGTATTCATTGCTTGCATCTTAACGTCCATAATCTTCGCTATAATTTGGGCACTTTTCATGGCACTTCTTAGTGGCTGTGCCTCTTTAATGGGTAGATAATACTGATTTATAAATTAATATTAATAAAGAGTCCTCTTTTTTTGATAAATTTTTTCGGAAAAAGAGGACTTTTCTATTTGGGTGTCGAAATGTAATAGCAAAAGCCGTAATTTGCCATTAAGGAGGCGATTCCGATGAAAGAGTACAGTAGTGATAAAATTAGAAATGTTGCTGTTGTTTCCCACGATGGTGCGGGTAAAACAGCTCTTGTCGAATCTTTGTTGTTAACCTCTGGTGCGGTTGATTTCGTAGGTAAAGGCCAAGACAATAAACATATTATGGACTTTGAACCTGAAGAAATTAAACGTAACGTAACAATCCAATTGGGCATGGCTCCATGTGAATGGCATGACCATAAGGTTAACTTCGTAGATACTCCAGGCTATAATGAATTCCATGGCGAAGTTCGTGCCGCTTTGCGGGCGTGCGATGGTATGTTGATGGTACTATCCGCCACATCTGGTGTAGAAACTGACACAGTTCGCGCATGGGATTATGCAGTTGAATTACAAATGCCACGCATGGCATTTATCAATAAAATGGATGTTGATGGTGCCGATTTCTTCGGTACTATTGAAAGAATGCGGGAATTATTTGGCAAAGGCATTATGCCATTGCAGATTCCTATCGGTGAAGGCGCCGACTTTGAAGGCGTCGTAGACGTAGCAAAAATGACTGCGTTTACTTACAAGGACGGCCAACCAACAGAGATTGCTGTACCAGCTCACCTTATCGAAAAGGCTCAAGAAATTCGGGAAATGACCGTAGAAGCCGCGGCTGAAGGTAGCGATGAATTGTTGGAAAAATATTTAGAAGGCGAAGAATTATCCTTAGAGGAAATTCGTCAAGGCTTGCGTGAAGGGATGATTAGTGGCCGTGTGTGCCCAATCATGTGTGGCAGTGCCACATCTCGTATTGGCCTAGATCAAGTATTGGATCGTATGATCCGTTACATGCCGGATGCAACTAAAAAAGTGATGACCGCAACTGATGCGGAAACCGGCGAACAATGTGTTGTACATGTAGATAAACCTTTAACTGCATTCGTATTTAAAACATTGTTAGACCCATTCGCAGGCAAACAAAGCTTTGTACGTATCTTCTCTGGTGAACTAAAAGAAGGCGATCGCCTTTATGATGTAAACCAAGGTGTAGAAGAAAAATGGGGCAAGATGGTTACCCTTATTGGGAAGCAACAAATCCCTGTATCTGCCGCTAAAGCTGGCGATATCGTAGTGATACCGAAATTAGCAAATGCTAAGACCGGCGATACATTAACTGCTCCTGACTTTAAAGTGACATACGACGCTATCCGTTTCCCTCAACCTCTATACACAGTAGCATTAGAACCTGTGAAAAAAGGTGAGGAGGAAAAATTAGCTGGTGCTGTTCTAAAAGTAGCAGAAGAAGATCCTACTTGCGTAGTAGTGAAAAATGCTGAGGCCCGTCAACTACAAATCGATTGTATGGGCGAGGTTCATCTCGAGCATATCCTCAACAAAATGGATCGTAAATATGGCGTACAAGCTAAACTTGTGACTCCATATATTCCATACCGCGAAACCATTAAAGGCTCTGCTGAAACCGAGTCTAAGTATAAGAAACAAAGTGGCGGTCATGGTCAATATGGTCACGTTAAGATTCAAGTGGACCCATTATACGATGGAAGCGAATTTGCATTCGTAGACAAAATCTTTGGTGGTGCTGTACCTAAACAATACATACCAGCAGTGGAAAAGGGTGCCAAAGAAACCCTAGATAAAGGCTTAATTGCGGGATATCCTATGATTGGCGTGCAAGTGACACTCTTGGATGGATCTTACCATAGCGTAGACTCCTCAGAGTTAGCATTCAAAGTAGCTACGTCACAGGCTATCAAGGATGTAATTCCTAAGGCGAAACCAGTCCTATTAGAACCAATCTATGAAGTCAACGTGTTTGCACCAGATGCTTTCATGGGCGACATCATGGGTGATTTGAATAGCCGTCGAGGTCGTGTATTAGGCATGGAACAAAGTGAAAGAACAGGTATTTCTGTTGTTAAAGCACAAGTACCATTGGCTGAAATGGCCGACTATGTAACTGCATTGCGCTCTATCACTCAGGGACAAGGCGTATTTAACCGTCAGTTCTATACTTATGAAGAGGTTCCACATAAGCAAGCGGAAGAAATTATCGCTGCTCATAAGACTCAAGAATAAAGTAAGACATGTCCACGTACTGTATCAAATACAGTGAGAATCACTACAACTGAATAGATAATTGCATATCGTAACAACTTAATAGCATAACAATTGACGTAAGTCATAAATTTGAATAGTATTTTACACGAGCCCTCCATATATGTAGCGTATGGAGGGCTTTTACTATGATTTGAAATAGATTAGGTTAGGCTTAATCGATAACGGAGAATATTGGAGACCTAATCATTGGTATGTATAGATGCAGTGGAAATCATAGAATTGCTAGTCCTTTATGTATATATGTGCTAACATTAAGATAATATAATTGCTTATGTATCGGGTGTTATTTCCGTATATCGGGAAAGGATCGTATATGTTTTTTTCTCTAGCATTACTGCAGATTATACAAAAATGGGTTATCCTAAAGCCATCGTACGAGCTTTAGATTTCTTAAAAAATACAGATTTGAAAGCCTTGCCAGGCGGCCGTCATGCCATTGAAGGAGATATGATGTACGCCAATGTAGACGATGTAGAAACAAAATTGTTTGAAACTACAAAACCTGAGTCTCATCGCAACTATGTAGATATTCAATTCATGGTAGATGGGGAAGAAAATATGGGCTTTTTCGTAGATAAAGGCCTCGTAAAGCCTGTGGAGTCTTATCCAGATCGTGATTGTTATTTCTACCCAAACGAAGCTGTTGATGAAGGACACATCCACTGTCCAGAAGGGTACTATACAGTATTCTTCCCATCTGATATCCATAGACCACTATTAGCTGTTAATGATAAGCCTATTAAAATTCGCAAGGTTGTTGTAAAAGTACATGTAGATCTCTTAGGCGACTAATCCTATGAAGCGATATGAAATTATAGGTGTCTTACTAACCCTATTAGGAGCTGTTTTATGGGGCGTATCAGGTGCTTCAGTACAGTTCTTAAGTAACTATAGGGATATGAACTTGGAATGGCTAGTCACCATGCGATTAATTACAGCAGGACTATTGACTGTTATCTATGCATGGTTTAAATATGGTAATTCTATCTTCCATGTCTTTCGTAGTTTAAAAGATACGGTAGGCCTTATCGTTTTTGGCGTATTTGGTATGGCTTTATGCCAATATACATACTTTAAATCCATTGCTTTAGCAGGGGCCGGTATTGCGACGGTGCTTCAATACTTGGCGCCATCAATGATTATTATTTATATGCTTGCCCGTTATGGTAAAAGGCCCTCTAAAGGGGAGATTATTTCCGTTATATTGGCCTTGGTAGGTACGATTTGTTTGATGGGGAATGATGGCTTTTCTATGGAGCGATTCCCATTGGCAGTGCTCGTATGGGGACTTCTATCTGCTGTAGGGCGTCGCTGTATATAGTGTTTCTCCTGTAGATTTACTATATAAATATGGAACCTTGCCGATTGTAGGATTTGGTATGCTTCTCAGTGGTATTGTTGCTGCCATTTTATTTCATCAGCCTAATTCGTATGCTATGTGGGATGTATGGACTGTTATTGGCTGTTTCAATGTTGTCTTTTTGGGGACAATTGTATCCTTTAATGCTTATTTAGAAGGTGTTAAGAGAATAGGTGCAGTACCAGGATCTATCTTGTCATCTATTGAACCGATTTCGGCGAGCTTTCTTTGGATGGGCTTTGTTAGATAACCAATTTAGTGCATTAGGGCTAATTGGCATGGCCATGATCATTGCTACTGTTATTATAATTGCTCTAGAAAAACGTACATAGTTTGAGGTCTCTTTGCTGGATATTGCGGTTTAGAGGCCTCTTTGTTATGATTGTACATAATGTGAAAGTAGTTGTGATAGGAGGTTGTATGGAGGAAAAAACAATGGAAAGGTATGGCCCTTGCCATTTTAGGAGCCCTATTTTGGGGGCTTTCAGGCACATCTGTACAATTCCTTGAAAATGCAAAGCATATCAATGTGGAGTGGCTACTAGAAGCGCGTTTGCTCATAGCAGGTATATTGACGATAGGACTTGCTTATATAAGGGATGGTAAGCGTATTTTCTCTATTTTTACAGAACCAAAGGATATAGGGAAAATTATTAGTATTTGGTATTTTAGGTATTGCTTTATCTCAGTACTCATACTTCAAGGCCATTGCCATTTCAGGAGTCGGTATTGCTACGGTCCTTCAATATGTTGCGCCTACGCTGATCATCATCTATTTGTTTTTGAGATACTTTAAAAAGCCATCTGTACCAGAGTTTTTCTGTATTGTATTAGCCTTGGTGGGAACACTCTGTATCGTCATGCAAGAAGGGCTAGATATTTCTAACTTTAATGTGCTTGCTTTATTCTGGGGGACTTGTATCGGCAGCCAGTATCTGTGTATATACATTGCAACCTATTGAGCTATTAAAGAAATATGGCACCACATCCATTGTTGGCTTTGCTATGTTTATCTGTGGTATTTTATCCTTAGCCATGTTTCAACAAGTAGAATCAGAAGCCCTCTGGGATGGCATGACCTGGTTAGGATTATTCGCCATCATCATACTTGGTACGGTCGTATCCTTTAATGCTTATATGGAAGGGGTTAGACTCATTGGTGCTATACAAGGCTCTATACTTTCATCATTAGAACCAATCTCAGCAGCAATCTTTGGATGGGTATGGCTAGGGAATCGTTTTACGCTGGTCGGTATTTTTGGCATGATTTGTATCATTGCAACTGTATTCATTATCGCTTGGGATCGACACCGTCAAATCAAACGAGAAGTACTAGAAAAACTGAATAAAGTAGAAATGAAATAAACAAACGAAAACACATATACCATGAGGTATATGTGTTTTTTGTAATCAAATATTATATTTTTTCTAATATTTTTTCAAATAATAGTTCTAGTTTCTGTAAGTCGCCATGTACGGTTCCGTCCATATAGGTATTATATACAGTATCATCTTCAGAAACCACGAATTTGAGCTTTATACCCCTTTGATAATGCTAATACTCGAATAACTTCACGTTGTGTGCGACCATTACCTTCCCTAAATGGATGAAAGAAATTTAGGCAATCTAAGATTTTAGCTAAGTTCTTAATTATACTTTCTTTTGTATTGGTTTTTTGATGATATGTATTTAGCAAATCATTTATAAAGTTCTCGGCAGAGCTAAATGATTGTATCGACATAAAAGGATTGCCACTCTTTGTAATATTAACTTTTCTATATTGACCGGCCCAAGAATAAACATCTTGGAATAAATACTTATGGAGCTTTAGTATATCAGTCATAGAATATACTGGAATTGGTAACATATATAAATCTGCAAGCCGTTTTGATACATATAAATGCTCATTATTTTTTGCTAAGTTAGGATCTAGAATGTTTTGTTTATTTATTAATACAAATGAATTTTCATAGGTATAGAAATTATCTAAATCTATGTACTGGTAACCTTCGTATTGGTTCTTAGCCAATTTGTAGTTCCTTCCTTCTGTTTGTAACATAATTTTTTAATTCTAGAACTGATTCAGTTGTAGGAGTGAAGTCTTCAATCATAGATGAACCTACGGCATACCAAACTGCATCAAAGTCCTCATAATTATCAAATTGTACATCTAAAATGGTGAGTTTTTCTTTATTAACATTTAATGTCATAGGCACCTCCTTTGTTACTATTATTATATCATAGCTAGTCTCTTTATATTGTATACATGACCTATTTGGTTGACTATTTACTTATCTATTCATATAGTTAATATATAAGTACTAATTAATTTTTAGGAGGTTCCTATGTCTGTAAAAGATTTCGTACAACAACGCCGCGATGATTTTATCGCTATGCGTCGAGATTTTCATATGTATCCAGAGCCAGCTTGGCTCGAATATCGTTCTGCCGCTAAAGTAGCTGAAAAGCTAATTGCTTTGGGTTATGATGTGGCACTCGGTGCAGAAGTGCTTGATTTAGATTCTCGTATGGGTTTGCCTAGCGAGGATGTTATGAAAGCAGCAATGGCTCGTGCTATGGATGAAGGTGCTGATCCTGAACTAGTAGAGAAGATGGGCTATGGTAAAACAGCTATTGTGGCAACTATGAAGTTTAGTGATGATGGTCCTGTAGTAGCGTTCCGTGCAGATATGGATTCCAATGATGTAATCGAATCTAAAGCATCTAACCATATTCCTGCTAAGAATGGTTTCCGTTCCCGCCATGAGAAGGCTATGCATGCTTGTGGTCATGATACACATATGACAATGGGCCTTGGTCTTGCTGAATATATTGCTACACATAAGGATGGCTTGAAGGGTACTATTAAAATGATCTTCCAACCAGCAGAGGAAGGCGTGCGTGGTGCTAAAGCGATGGTAGAGGCTGGCGTAGTAGATGATGTAGACTTGATGTTCGGCATGCATATCGGATTTAATGAACAGTTATCTAATTGCTTTGCTTGTAGTGATCATGGCTTTTTAGCGACTACAAAACTTGATGCTGTATTCCATGGTTATTCTTCCCATGCAGGTGGTTCTCCAGAAAAGGCTCAAAATGCCATGCTTGCAGGCTGTACAGCTGTTATTAACTTACAAGCCATTGCTCGCCATAGTGGGGGTGCATCTCGCATGAATGTAGGTGTTTTTGAAAGTGGTACAGGTCGCAATGTTACTCCTGATGTAGCAACACTTAAATTAGAAACTCGTGGTGCTACTACAGAGATCAATGACTACATGATTGAACGGACTAAGACCATTATTAAAGGTGCTGCAGAAATGCACGATTGTACCTTTGAAATTACAAAACAAGGTGAAACTCCTGCAGGTCGCATCAGCGATGATTTAGCTCGTGAAGTACAAGCTATCGTTGAACCACTAGGTATCTTTAAAGAAGTTCCATTCGATTACAGCGGCGGCGGTAGTGAAGACTGTGCGTACTTCTTGAACCGTGTCATTGATCGCGGTGGTAGAGCGACCTATATGGTATTGGGCTCAGCTATTAAAGCACCGCATCATAATCCATTATTCGATATCGATGAAGAAGATATGTTAAACGGCATTGTTGCATTAGGTACAATTGCTACGCACTATTTAAAATAGGACATATTGATTGAGATATTGCGATGTATATATCCAAACTATAGATGCATAACTATATAGATGGATGCATAGAAATATGTATAGTGGGCTATAAGTTAGATGTAATATGGGGATTAGATTGTGAGGTGTTATATGATTCAACGAGAGCGTTTAGCTAAGGACTTTGATGCTATGGCACAGTTGAGTGCACCTGGTGAAGGTATAAATCGTCTAGCTTTCACCGATGCAGACTGGAAGGGGCGCCAATATATTATTGATTGTATGACTGATGCGGGGTCTAACTGTAGAGATAGACGATTTTGGAAATGTGCTAGGCTATAAGGTAGGTAAGAATCCTGATTTACCGGTTGTCATGGTTGGTTCTCATACGGACAGCGTGCCTAATGGGGGCAATTATGATGGTGTTGTAGGTGTATTATCTGCTATCGAAGCGGTTCGCAGTATGACTGATGATGGTTTTGAACATGACCATACCATTGCAGTGGTGGACTTTATGTGTGAAGAGTCTAGCCGTTTTGGAGCAGCTACATTGGGCAGTAAAGCTATGCGTGGTGAATTGACATTACAAGATTTACAACGCTTAGTAGATAAACAAGGTGTGTCCTTGTATGATGCTTTGAAAGGTCGTAATTTAAATCCCGATGCTATTGAGCATATGGAATATGAACGACCTGTAAAGTCTTTCACAGAAATACATATCGAACAGGGTAAGGTGCTAGAGCACGAAGCAAAACCCATCGGCGTTGTAACTGGTATTGCCGCACCAGAGCGGTTCTATGTAACCATCCGTGGCAATGCGGATCATAGTGGGGCCACACCAATGAACTTGCGTCATGATGCACTCTGTGGGGCTTCTAAAATCATTCTCGGTATTGAAGAGATTGCATCCATGCAAGAAGAGCCCTCCAGTGGTGGGTACAGTCGGTGTAGTAGAGGTTGTGCCAGGAGCGATGAACGTTATTCCTGGGGCCGTTAAACTGGGCGTAGATATTCGCAGTATTTCTAAGGTGGCTCGAGATTCTGTAGTTACCCTCATTAAAGAATTTATTGATGTTATTGCAGAGAAACGAGGCTTATCCTATACGATTGAGCCTGTTGCACAAGATCATCCGGTGGCGATGCATCCGGCAATGATTCGCGAAATTGAAGAGGATGTTCAGTCTGTAGGCGTAGACTATATGACTATGCCAAGCGGTGCTGGTCATGATGCTATGCATTGGGCTGATGATGTTTCTACAGGAATGATTTTTATCCCATGCCGCGAAGGTATCAGCCATAATCCAGCTGAATTTGCAGATATGGATGACATCGTTACGGGAGCTAAGATATTAGACACGGTGCTAAGAAAGCTTAGCTTAGAAAGTACTAAACTTAACTAGGTTGAGTATTGTGGAATATTTGAGGTAGATATAATTTAGTTAGATCTGTGTTAACTAGCTAAGATATCATATTTTACGTGGTTAGAAGGGTGTATTCCGTAATAGAATGGCAGAGAATACTTGCTATTGGTAGGGAATACATGGATTGGAGAGATTATGGTTATTGCTGGTATTGTTATCGTATTGGCGACGTTTATTGCCATTATTAAGCAGTTTGAAACACGGCTCGTGTTGTTATTATCGGGCTTATTAATGTGTTTTATTGGTGGACAGATTGGTGCTGGTACGACAGCCTTTGTAAAAGAGCTTACAAATCCAGGTCTTGTACCAACTATTTGTACAGTGCTTGGTTTTAGTTATGTTATGGAGTATACAAAATGTACAGAGCACATGGTATATTTCATCTCTGCAGGCCTTAAAAAAAGATGACTAAAATCATCATCCCTGGTGCTGTTATTATTACGTTCTTGATCAATATTGCGTTGCCTACAGCGGCAGGCTGCGCAGCGGCAGTAGGTGCTCTATTAATTCCTGCACTTATTCGCTCCGGTGTGCATCCAGCGATGGCAGGTTCCGCTATTTTCTTAGGGACTTGGGGTAGTGCATTGAGTCCTGGTCTTATGTTTAACCCGCAAGTAGCACAACTAGCTGGTGAAGATGTAATGACCGTTATTGCGAGCTTCTCTATGCAAGCCATTATTGGCATTGTCGTAGCAGCTATTTTGCTCAATATCGTAGCTATTGTTAAAAAGGAACATACAGGATATGTATTGAAAGATGCTAACGAAGAAGAAGGCAAAGAATTTAAAGTAAATTATTTATATGCTATCATCCCAATCATTCCGCTTGTCTTACTCGTACTCGGTAGTAAACAAGTAGCAGTGATTCCTGAAATTTCTGTTCCTGTATCTATGCTCATTGGTACAGCTATCGGTATTATTGCCGTACGTCCTAATGTAACGGAAGCAGTTAAGAAATTCTTCCGCGGTACTGGCGATGGTATGTGTGATGTAGTCGGTCTTATGGCTGCGGCGGCAGCCTTTACAGCTGGTATGCAGTACATTGGACTTACAAGTGCACTCATTGATGGTATGAAGAACTCTCAACAAATCGCCCAAATCGGTGCAGCCTTTGGTCCATTCTTATTAGCTGTTATCTCTGGTTCTGGTAATGCAGCAGCCCTTGCATTTAACGGAGCTGTTACACCGCATGCGGCAGACTTTGGCTATGGCATTATGCAACTCGGCTCCATGGCTCAATTGGGTGCTGGTATCGGCCGTAGTATGAGTCCAGTAGCAGGTGCAGGTATCATCATTGCTGGCCTTGCAGGTATTAACCCTATGGAAATGGCAAAACGCAATGCTGTACCATGTATTATTGCTACCGTAGTGATTATGCTCTTGTTATTGTAATTAGATAATGATTGAACTGCTCAATTATAATTAGATATAACGTAGTTATTTAGTGCCTTTAAACTTTAGAGTGCATAATAAAAGAACCCCATTAGATCAAAACGGTCTTATGGGGTTCTTGTTGTATTGTACGTATATTATTTAAGTTTGAAGCCAATCCAGAGAGCGGAAATAATAAATAAGCCACCGCTAACCCAGAATAGGGTAGTAAAGCCTAGCCATGCCATAAGGCTAGCACCACCGACGGATCCTAAGAAGTAGCCAAAGAATAGACAAGATTGATTGTAGGAGAATACTTGTCCTGTAAACTCACGAGGTGTTTTTGAGGATAGGTACGTATTTAATGCTGGAAGCATACCGCCTAAGCCAAAACCTTGTAAGAATCTAATGATTGCTAATTGGTAAACATCCGTAACGTAAGCTTGTGGGATATTTAGAATCCCTACGTATATAAGGGACACCACCAACACTTTGCGAGGGCCAATTTTATCAACTAGTTTACCAAGAGGGGAGCTACTCATAAGTTGAGCAATACCCATAGCGGAGAATACAGCGCCTGCAATAAATGCTAGATTTTCTGTATCACTAGGAACGATTCCCTTAATATATACAGAGATAACAGGTTGTAAGGACATGATGCATATTGCATAGATAAAGGATGCTACACATAATGCGACAATACTATTAAATTCAGGTATTTGCTCTTTTAATTTGCTAATTGAAAGTTTTTCAGGATTAGGCTTTGGTACATAATTTTCATGGATAAATATAGTAGCTAGTACACCAGCTAATCCCATAAGGGTACCGACGATGATGAAGTCATTGCGAATGCCTACTGTATCTGCAATATATCCACCCAATAAAGGCCCTATTAGTGAACCAGCAAGATTAGCAGATGCTAATAATCCTAAGGCCCAACCGGTCCGCTCAATAGGGTGTTTCTGACGCAATTAATGTAATTGATGCAGAGTAAAAGCCACTCACAAGACCTTGGATAAGTCGAATTAAAACAACTCCTTCAGGCGTTGTTTGGAATGCGATTAAAACATTACATAAAGCCATGCCAAAGCTTGATCGTATTAATGTAATCTTGCGACCTTTTTTGTCCGCCACACGCCCCCAAAATGGAGCAGCTAGACAAACGATGATATAAGTGGCACCGGTTGCTAAACCAGACCATAAGGACATGGATTCCGGTGTTTGGACACCTAAATCATGAAAGTATAAAGGCAAAATTGGAGCTAGCTGGCTTACCCCAAAGGCTGTACAGAATACACAGACTAAGCTGATGTATACCGTTCGTTTCCACGTTTCCATAATGCCTCCTCATATAATAAACAGAATATTAGTGTTAACTAATAGTATAACGTTATATGGTTTGTTATGCATTATAAATATTAGAAAAATAATATATAATTAGATATAATTGTAATACAAGTAATACAGATTGAAGAGCGCAGATGAGGTTAATCTTTACTATAATTTTGGAGGTGAACATATGGCAACGATTTCATTACGCATTAGTTCAGATGAAGAAAAACTATTACAAACCTATTTAGCTGCACATAACTTAAATATTTCATCGTTCATTAGACAAGTCGTGTTTGATAAAATTGAAGATGATTTAGCGCTAGATGAAAAGCGTATTTTGAGAGCTCGTAATCGGATTAATAAAGAAAAACATTACTCCCATGAAGAAGTTTGGAAAGAACTGGGGGTATAGAAAATGTACGAGGTTATATTTACTGATTCGGCATTAAAAGAATTGAAGAAGTTAGATAAACCGGTAGTACGAGTTATAAAAAACTGGGTTGTTAAGAACCTTGTTGATTGTGTTGATCCGAGAATACATGGAAAACCATTAAAAGGTAATCTTAAAGGTATTTGGCGTTACCGAGTAGGCGATTACCGCCTCTTTGCAGATATTCAGGATGATAAGCTGATTATTTTTTTATTTGAGGTAGCACATAGAAAAGAGATATACAAATAAGTCTACAAACTATATAGATAGTTGAGATTTTTCTTGACTTTCATTCTATAGAAACATTATAATCAAATTATAATTTTATACTCGCCTGAAAGAAACCGATGAGGTGGAGATAAAAATAGGAAATGCACTCACAGAGAGCGGGATTAGCTGAGAACCCGTAGTACGCAGCTTATTAAATGGACCACCGAGGGCGCATGGAACAGAATGAACCTTCATTCCTAGTATGGTGCGACGTCACACGAGCGTTAGTCGAGGGATAGTATCCCTGCGAAAGGGGAATGCGCTGCATTCAAACAAGGTGGTACCGCGATTTATAGCACATACAATGAAATTGTAATAATAGAACTATAAACTCGTCCTTGACGTTATATTGTCATGGGCGAGTTTTTTTATTGGCAACTGCCAGATGGAGGTTCTCATGATTTTTCCTAGTTTAGACCGTGTGAAAGCTATCGCACCGGGCTACGATATTGTGCCTGTGTATATGGAAATTTTATCCGACGTACGCACACCGATTAGTGTGTTAAAAGCATTAAAACAAGTGAGCAGTCATACGTACTTGCTTGAAAGTGCGGATAATAGTAATCATTGGGGCCGTTATTCCTTCTTGGGCTACGATCCTAAGATTGAGCTCTTCTGTAAAAACCATAAAATGACTATCAAAGACGGTACAACACGTACTTTTGAATGCTCTGACCCAGCTGCAGAAATTCGCAATATTTTGAGTCAATATAAAAGCCCTCGCTTAGAAGAGTTACCAACCTTCACAGGTGGCTTTGTTGGTTACTTCGCATGTGAATACATTCGTTATATCGAGCCAACATTGGACTTCCCAACGCCAGATGATGACTCTGCTATGGTTAACGATGTAGACCTTATGCTCTTCGATAAGGTTATTGCATTCGACCATTACAAAAATAAAATCTACTTAATTGCTAACATCAGCACAAATGATTTAGAACGTAACTACAACAAGGCTGAGCTTGAGTTGAAAGCATTAGCTGATCTCGTTGTAAACGGCAAAGAGGCGGATGTGCCAAAAGGCGTTCTTAAAACAGAGTTTACCTCTGAGTTCACAAAGGACGAGTTTGAAGCAGTTGTTAAAAAGACACAGCACTACATTAAGGAAGGGGATATCTTCCAATGTGTTGTATCTAACCGCCGCGAAGCTGAGTTCGATGGTAGCTTGTTAAATGCATACCGCGTATTGCGTACGTTGAACCCATCTCCATACATGTTCTACCTATCTGGTGGCAATGTTGAACTTACAGGTGCTTCTCCAGAAACATTGGTAAAATTGACAGATGGCAAAATGTACACATTCCCAATTGCGGGCACAATGCGACGCGGTAAAACTGAAGCAGAGGACCTTGCCATAGAGGAAAAACTCATTAACGACGAAAAAGAGTTGGCTGAACATAATATGCTCGTTGACCTTGGGGCGTAATGATTTAGGTAAAATTGCTAAGTTCGGTTCTGTAAAAGTTGAAGCGTTACATATGTTGCAACGTTTCTCTCATGTAATTCATATTACATCTACTGTAAGCGGTGACATTCAAGACGGTAAAGATGCACTGGATGCTATCGGTGCTACATTGCCAGCAGGCACCTTATCTGGGGCACCTAAAATCCGTGCTATCGAGATTTTACACGAACTTGAAAAAAGCCCACGCGGCGTATACGGCGGTGCTGTAGGCTACATCGATTTCTCCGGTAACATGGACGTATGTATCGGTATTCGCATGGCTATGAATAAAGGCGGCAAGGTCTATGTTCGCGCTGGCGCAGGTATCGTTCGCGATAGCGTACCTGCTAGTGAATACAATGAAACATTGATCAAAGGCCAATCCATGATTTCCGCAATTACAGATGCACAGGAGGTAGAATAATGGTACTCCTTATAGATAATTACGATAGCTTCTCCTTCAATTTATACCAATTAGTAGGCTCTATCGATCCAGATATTAAAGTCATCCGCAGTGATGAATTAACAGTTGAAGAAATTTGTGCTTTAAAACCGGACTATGTGATACTTTCACCAGGACCTGGCAGACCAGCTGATGCGGGCGTATACGAAGACCTATTGCGCGAATGCAAAGGTGAATTCCCAATCCTCGGCGTATGCCTAGGTCATCAAGCCATCGGCGAAGTATTCGGCGGCACCGTATCCTATGCAAAACAAGTTATGCACGGCAAACAAAGCGTAGCTAAACAAGTACACCCATCCAAAATCCTTAAAGGCATACCAGAACAATTTGAAGTGGCACGCTACCACTCCTTGGCGATTATCGATGAAACTATGCCAAGCGAACTCATCGTTACATCCATTACAGACGACGGTGAAGTAATGAGCGTAGAACACAAAGACTACCCAATCTACGGCGTGCAATTCCATCCGGAATCTATCATGACACCGAACGGGGAACAAATGATTCGCAATTTTCTAGAAAAATAGCTACTGTCTAATTTAGGTATTCGAGGGGCTATTTTTAAGATCTAGAACGATAAGGCAAAAATAAGGTCTCTCGGAACTCCGATGGCCACCCACCCCACTACGTGGGGCCGCCAAGTCGTTCCTTAAGACCTTATTTTCCTGCCAACTCAATTTTGACAATATCTAATAATAGCCCCTCTACAATACATAACATGAACTGTAGATATATTTTTCTAAAGAAATATGCGAACCAGAACCCCTTATCTAAGAAGTGGTGGTGCGCAGCACCACCATTCCCACCCCCTATAAAGGAATGACCTGTGCGTTACTCCATATAATGCGCAGGATCATTTGATAATAGTTTGTTTGAGGGATATCTATTAAATTGGTATGATTTTTTAGCGATAGGTGCGATTGGGTTATGTGCGAAGCCGACTTGGCGCCCCGCATAGCGGGGGGTGGCCACTTGGAGGCTGAGGGCATGACCCAATCGGTACCGACTAGGTAGATATGGTATCAATTTAATAGATATCCTCAAAAGGAGATATAAAATGATTAAAGACGCATTATATGCAGTAACGCATGGTCAAGATTTATCTTACGACCTTGCTAAAGATACAATGAACAAGATTATGAGCGGTGATGTAGCCGAGGTGCCTATGGCAGGTTTCTTGTGCGCATTGGCTGCAAAAGGCCCTACTGTCGATGAGGTTACGGCTTTTGCAGAGGTTATGCGCGAGAAGGCTGGTTCCGTGCCTCATGAAGGTACTGTTGTGGAAATCGTAGGTACTGGCGGCGACGAAGCTAATACGTTCAATATTTCTACTACTTCTGGTTTTATCATTTCCGCTGCAGGTATTCCTGTAGCAAAGCATGGTAACCGCAGTGTATCTAGTAAATGTGGCGCTGCTGACTTGATCGAAGCATTAGGTGCTAAATTAGAGCTTAACGGTGAACAAAATGAGGCAGTCCTCAATAAAGCTAATATGTGCTTCATGTTTGCTCCTGTATATCACCAAGCTATGAAATATGCGGGCCCTGTACGCAAGGCATTGGGTGTTCGTACTGTGTTCAACATCCTTGGACCTTTGGCGAAACCCAGCAGGTGCTACTGTAGAGTTGATGGGCGTGTACGATAAATCTTTGGTAGAACCGTTGGCTCGCGTGTTGGCTAATCTTGGCGTTAAACGTGGCGCAGTTGTACACGGTTTTGACGGCCTTGATGAGATTACAGCTACCAATAAAACGTATGTATGCGAAATTAATAATGGTACTTTCACAAGCTACGAATTCGATCCTAAGGACTATGGTTTCGAATACGCTGATAAAACTGAGCTTGAAGGTGGCGACGCTACGGTAAATGCTGAGATTACACGTCGTGTTCTCGGTGGTGAGCAAGGTGGTAAACGCACAGCAGTTCTTCTTAACGCGGGCATGGCGATTTACCTTGCAAAGACGGCCTTACATTAGCAGAGGGCATCGAAGAGGCGAAACACATGATCGACTCTGGCAAGGCACTTGCTACAATGGAACAGTTTGTGAAAGCAACCCAAGAGGTATAACCATTGATTTTAGATAAGATTATAGAGGCTACCAAAATTCGGGTAGCCCAAGAAAAAGAGGTGGAATCGCCTGAGGCTGTAAAAGCAACGGCCTTAGCGTTACCATCAGATACAGGATTTCCTTTTGAAGCAGCCCTTCGTCAGCAAGACTTTAACTTCATTTGTGAAGTAAAGAAGGCATCTCCCATCTAAGGGGGAATCATTGCAGAGGACTTCCCATATTTAGACATTGCTAAAGAATATGAGGTTGCTGGGGCAGCAGCCATCTCTGTACTGACGGAGCCAGACTTCTTTAAAGGTGATAAAAAATATTTGCAAGAAATTGCAAGCACTGTCAAAATCCCTGTCCTTCGTAAGGACTTCATCATCGATGAGTACCAAATCTACCAAGCAAAGGTATGGGGCGCTAGTGCAATCCTCTTAATCTGTGCATGCCTCGATGTGTCAACATTGACCAAGTTCCGTGAGTTAGCCGACTCTCTTGGCTTGTCCTCTTTAGTAGAGGCTCACGACGAAAAAGAAGTACAAATGGCCATTGATTGCGGGGCACGTATTATTGGCGTTAATAACCGTAATTTGAAAGACTTTACTGTAGATGTACAAAATAGTGTGCGCTTGCGTAATCTCGTTCAAGACGATGTGATTCTTTGTATCTGAAAGCGGTCTAGAAACACCAGAGGATATCCAAGTATTGCGAGATAACAATATTGGAGTAGCCTTGATGGGGCGAAACGTTTCATGCGTTCTCCTAACAAGGTTGAAAAGTTGGCATATCTTTATGGACCCACATACTACATGCCAAAGGTTAAGATGTGTGGCATCTCTAAAGTAGAAACAATTCCGGCTATTGTAGATGCAAAGCCAGACTACATGGGCCTTGTATTCGCACCGAGCAAACGGCAAGTGACGGTAGACCAAGCTAAAACATTAGTGGAAGAACTTCATAAACAATACGCAAAAACATATGGTGCAGTTGAAGTGCCAATGAATGCTGAAACAGCAGAAGATAGTAAGGAATTTGTCCAAGAAAATCCTAATTTTGAGAACATTAAAACGGTTGGCGTCTTCGTCAATGAAACTCTAGAAAATCTCGTTATGATTGCACTAAAGAACCCATCTTGATGCGGTGCAATTGCACGGCGATGAAGATGAAGCTTTCATCCAAGCTTCTCAAAGAGAAAACAGATGTAGAGGTTTGGAAGGCTGTTCAAATCTGTAGCGCTGCAGATGCGGAGGAGTGGATCGATAGCAGTGCCGATATGCTGTTGTTTGATGCGTATCATAAGGATGAACGCGGTGGTACGGGCGAAGTGTTCGACTGGTCTTGCTTAGATGAGTTTGAACGTCCATTTATGCTTGCAGGCGGTATCGACAGTACTAACGTGGCGCGTGCTATTCGCACAGTTCGCCCTTACGGTATAGATATTAGTAGCGGTATTGAAACAGATGGCGTGAAGGACGATGAGAAAATTAAAGCTTTCACCAACATTGTGAATACAATAGCTCACTAAATCACAAAAAATACATAAATCTAAGATATAATAATATTTTAGACACATCCGATGGAATTCATCGATTGTTGAGATAGATGCCAATAGTAACGCTATATAGGCGTGTTAGCAGGAATGGCATATGGAAAGGTAAGTTATATGAGTGAACAAAGACATGGTTATTTTGGCTCCTTCGGTGGCCAATTTATGCCAGAAACATTGATGAATGCAGTCATCGAATTGGAAGAGGCGTACAACAAGTACAAAGATGATCCTGATTTCGTGCGCGAACTTGAGGATTTACACAAAAAATATACAGGTCGTCCATCCCTTTTATACTATGCAGATCGCATGACAAAGGACCTTGGGTGGCGCCAAAATTTACTTGAAACGTGAAGATTTGAACCATACGGGTTCTCACAAGTTGAATAACGTAATCGGCCAAATGTTATTGGCAAAACGGATGGGTAAAACTCGTGTTATTGCTGAAACCGGCGCAGGTCAACATGGTGTAGCAACAGCTACTATCGCTGCGTTGATGGGCATGGAGTGTGAAGTATATATGGGCGCTGAAGACTGTGAACGTCAAGCACTTAACGTATACCGTATGGAATTATTGGGCACTAAGGTACATCCTGTAACAACTGGTACTAGTACATTAAAAGATGCTGTTTCTGAAGCGTTGCGCGAATGGACAAACCGCATGTCCGATACGCACTATGTATTGGGCTCTGTTATGGGGGCTCATCCATTCCCTATGATCGTTCGTGATTTCCAATCTATCATCAGCCGCGAAGCGCGTGAGCAAATCCTTGAAGCAGAAGGCAAATTGCCAACAGCGGTTATGGCTTGTGTAGGTGGCGGTTCCAATGCGATGGGTATGTTCTATCACTTCATTCCAGATGAAGGTGTTCGTCTTATCGGTTGTGAAGCGGCAGGTCGCGGTATCGATACAGAGGAACATGCAGCGACAATTGCAAAAGGTTCTGTTGGTATCTTCCACGGCATGAAATCGTACTTCTGCCAAGACGAAGACGGCCAAATCGCTCCAGTATATTCTATCTCTGCAGGTCTTGATTACCCTGGCATCGGTCCTGAACATGCGTACTTGCATGATAGTGGTCGTGCTGAATACGTGCCTGTAACGGATGACGAAGCAGTGGATGCATTCGAATACTTGTCTCGTTTAGAAGGTATTATTCCAGCCATTGAAAGTGCTCATGCAGTGGCACATGCACGTAAAATTGCGCCTACTATGAGCAAGGACGATATCATTATTATTTGTTTATCTGGTCGTGGCGACAAAGACGTAGCGGCTATGGCGAAATATAGAGGGGTGGATCTTCATGAGTAAAATTAAAGACGCTTTCACAAAGGGTAAGGCATTCATCCCATTCATCAGTGCTGGTGATCATGGCATTGAGAATACAGAACGTTATATTCGCGTCATGGTGAAAGCTGGTGCAGACATGGTAGAAATTGGTATTCCTTTCTCTGACCCAACAGCGGAAGGCCCAGTAATTCAAGAAGCGAGTACACGTGCATTATCTACAGGCGTAAAAATTCACGATATCTTTGATATGGTGCGTCGTTTGCGCAGTGGTGAAGATGCAGTGACTATACCACTCGTGTTCATGACCTACTTGAACCCTATCTATGTATTCGGCCGTGAAAAATTCTTTACCCTCTGCGAAGAGGTTGGTATCTCTGGTGTTATCGTGCCAGATATGCCGTTTGAAGAAAAAGGGGAACTCGCGAGTGTAGCTAATAAACACGGTGTTGAAGTGGTATCCTTAATTGCGCCAACATCCGAAAACCGCATCGAAATGATCGCAAAAGACGCAGAAGGTTTTGTGTACTGTGTATCCTCCCTCGGTGTTACAGGCATGCGTAGCGAAATCAAAACAGATATTAAATCCATCGTTGAGACGATTCGCAAATATACAGATATCCCTGTAGCTGTAGGTTTCGGTATTTCTAAGCCAGAACAAGCGGAAGCTATGGCGCTCGTGTATCTGACGGTGCTATCGTAGGCTCTGCTATCGTTAAAATCGTGGCAGAACACGGTGAACATGCGGACCAAGCGTTATTTGACTACGTACAATCCAAAAGGCCGGCTGTGCTAGAACATAATAAGAATGGCAAATAAGATAATGCAATCCTTACTACTAAAGGGACGTTATACGGTCCTTTTAAGATGGTCAGTTCAGGATTATGTGTTATATGACTGGATAACCAGTTATGAAAGGGGAATGATTAGCCGTTTGTAGATTCGGAACGTTGATGTTGTTCACTGCGTTTTGCATTACAATCATGTTGAACGCGTTCGGAAATTCTATGTTTTCTATGTTTCTTTTGATCTGGTTTGAACCATGGATGAGCACTGCTGTCTACTGTACCATCATCGTTCTTTTCCATGCGATGGTTTTCACCGATTTTGAAGTGGTAATCTTTAGCTTGCGCTACATTGGCACCAATGCCTACTGTTAAGAATGCTGCCAAGCTGGCCATAGCTACTACTTTAGTCAATTTAGCGTTCATAAGTATTATCTCCTATACAAACTTAATTGCACGAATTTTAGTTGTAAAAAATATATTATTAGTATAGGTAAAATTAATGAAGAAAAAATGAAATGTAAGCCTTGGTAGCATAGTATAGTAATAGCTAAGTTTGTATAATATCTAAATATAGTAGGAGTTTTATGAAACAGAGGAATTATATGAGTCCTCTGTGAGCTAGTAGAAAACTAATACGGTAATTAGGGACGAACAACGACAGCCGATTTTTGGCTTACCATAAGCGCTATGACCTTTGTATACGGTCTAGTTACATTCATAGCAGGTCTTGCTACATTCATTCCTTATGGATTTTTATATGCTATATCCTTAGGGGGCGGCGTATTGACTGCATTGACGGTAGTATTAACATTGCCGACTATTATATGCTCGTAGCAAGACGGTTGCGTGATTCTAATAATGATCCAACCTTGATGATTCTTGTCTTTGTTCCTATTTTAGGATGGTTGATTTTGCTGTACCTATTATGTAAGAGGTCGGCTCCAACACAGGAAGTAAACGTAACTAATGAACAGATATCTGCAGAAGCAAGTATAAAGGAAAAGAAATCAATTTTGGGTGTATTCATCGTGGCTATCCTTGTTTTAGGGTGGGTTACTAGCAGCGTAGGGACATCTATGATGGGGCATAATTATATGGTAGAAGAAACAGCCTTTGGTAATTTAGGACAAGGTGCTTTTACCAAAAAAGCAAATCGTTTACTACGTAGTGATTCTGCTACAACAGAAGGTTATCTAGTGGTGAAGGAATATTACAAAGCACTTGCGAATGGCGATTATCACAGTGCGTATCGCGATTTGAGCAGTCGTGAAATGGAACGATATGGCACCTTTGATCTTTGGCAACAGGCTAAGGCGAAGGAACAACGTTCATAGTCTGTATAATTGAATTTATTATCAAGATATTGATGATGATGTAATTGTGGATTATATCGGATATAGAGTGGACTTTGTAGATAAAAGACCATCTATGTTAGTACGTTTATATAGTGTGGGTAATGGTTGGAAAATCGTAGGTTTTGAAGAGTTTGAGGAGGACTAGTATGGCATCTGTAAATGTATATGATTTAAACTATACCGATGCCTTCGTGCTAGGCATCAAAAACTACGCCAATTTTAAAGGTCGTGCCAGCCGTAGTGAATACTGGCGATTCATGGCTGGCATGATGATGGTTCAAGGAACACTAGGGGTTGTAGCCATTCTTTGTAAAGGTATTGGCCTTTATAACTTGAGTCTATTATTGATACGATTACGTTGTTAGTAACACTATTTTTCGTGCTTCCCAATATCGCCATCACAACGCGACGCATGCATGATATTGAAATTGCGCAGCGAAGGTTGGACTCAACTGATTTCCTTTATTCCCATTATAGGCTTCTTTATATTCTTGAACTATGAATTGAAACGAGGCGATGAAGGAGAGAATGGTTACGGTGAAAGAACTGCCTATATACCTATTACTAGGAATATAAGTGAATCTACAGGGCTTGAAGCAACTCCATCTCGAAAACAAGACTGGGTTATGGGCATTACCATCTTTGTTCTCCAATCCATCGTCTTTGGTGATACTATCGGTGATATATTATGGTATGGCATTAATGCCAATGGTTACATATAGTATTAACCTGTATCAAATAGCATACTTATTATTTTATTTTATAAAAGTTTAACAACTCCTTTATAGACAATATAACACTTTGTAGTAAAATGAAATCAAGATGAATTTAAAAATATAGATATGGTTATGTTACAACATATCTAAGTTACTATATGTGTTAAGAACAACAGGACTTTATGAGCTTCACTGTTTCCTGCTGTGAATGGAAGGAGTTTAGTATGAGACCTTGTCCCTATTGTGGACACGAGGTGTTAAAAAGTGAACGATACTGTCCAAACTGTGGACGTATTCGTAAAGCACCCATTTCGTTAGATAAATATAGTCTAGGCATGATTGAAAACTTTAAACAATGTTTTGTTTATAAATACGCTGACTTTGAAGGGCGTGCTAGCCGTAGCGAATATTGGAATTTCTTTTTGGTGTATCAATTGCTATTTGTAGCGATTCTATTCACCTGTGCATTCTTGAGCTATATCAGTCCGCTCTCTAGTGTGGTTGGCGTTGGCTTCGGGCTAGTCATTCTTGTACTTATGTCCGTCGTTATGGTCATCCCTAGCGTAGCTGTTGCAGTACGACGCTTGCACGATCAAGGCCGTTCGGGCGGACTTGTCTTTGTGGGCCTCGTTCCTGTTATTGGTACAATTATATTGTTAGTGTTAATGGCTCTTCCTGGTGAAAGCCATACAAACCGTTTTGGATTACCAACAGGGCATGTTATTCTTACAAAGCAAATGGCTCATGAAATTGGCTTAATAGATGCTACACCTACCACAGGCCTTACAGCAGGATTACTATGTGCAATCTTTGTGCTGTGGTTCTTGGTAGATCGATTACTAACGACAAGTATGATATAAAAATGACAACTCTCCTTATAGCTTCACTATAGGGAGAGTTTCTTTTTTAGTTAATTTAGATGTCTATTTATTGTCGCATATTGTTTTGGTGCTACTATTTTAATACAATAGTTTTACTAGAGGTTAAACGTATATAGGAGAGCGTGTATGAATGGTATAAATTGGTGGCGTCGCTTAGGGATAGTCTGCTGCGTGATGGTAACATTAGGTTGTATTAGTGGTTGTCAGTGGAATTTAGATAATCTAAAGCAATATAGTCAAGATTCATCAGCAAGAGACAGTAAAAAGGATGAAACGAAGAGGGTGTTTCGCTTCTATTTGGCTGCTACAAATGAGTTTAACTACAATGAGGTTAAATACGGTAGCCAATATGATCTAATCTGGCAACAGGCAAGTTCAAATGAACCACTAACGGATTTTAAGGTACAGGATTATGAGCGTCTTGAACAGGAACTAGTAGCTGCTAAAGAGGCAGGTCGTTCATACGAGGATCTTGAAAGCACAACAGATGCTCTATTGCCTATCTTGCATGACATCGTAAGCGATGTAAAGGCTTTAGATTCGTATTATAAAGCAAAGCAGTATGAAAAGATAATTATGCATTTAGTCAAGCTACACTAGCTAAGCTTTCAGCGTTATTAGAAGTATTTGAACCAAAATATGAAGCGTTAAATGAGGCAGTTGCGGCTGCTCATAAAAAAGAACGTAATAAAGATATTGAGTTGATGCGCTCGAATGGTCAAGTGAATGGTGCTCATATGATAGAGATGATGGGGTACTATAGTGATATTGTTAGCCATATAATTGAGCGAGGGCCTAATAGTGATGTGCAATGGGTGAAAGCTCAAAAGGACGCAGCCAATGCAATTGTACCTAAGTTTACGTCTGTGGAGGTACAAAATCGGATTGAACAAGCTAAGAATCTTGATGCGGCTATTGATGCATTTGTAGCAGAACAAAGTGCTGAGACACATCATGAGGTAATTTCACAATATAATGAGCTAGCTCGGACACCGATGAATTTTAAATTACTAGATAAAGTACAAGATGCTTATATACCTGAAGGTATATAGTTTACTTGTTGACAATTTCCCCGTTTGAGTCCTATAATTATCTATTATATGAATATTGCGTTGAAAAAGACGGCACATCTCAGACGGATTTAGTAGAGACCAAACTCATGGGCTGAAAGGTTTGGAAATCTAGAGATTTGCGGATCACTTTGGAGCAAGCAGGAACCCTGCCGGTGAACACCGTTATATGTCTAAGTGGCTTTCACAAAATGAAGCCCTAGTTATTTCGTAATGCTCGGAATATGCTAGCTTTCACAGAAGGTCAGTAGGGGGTGGTACCACGGATATGACGTCCGTCCCTTCGGGGGCGGGCGATTTTTTTATGTAAAAGGAGCACAGCATGGATTACGGTAAGACGTTACATTTGCCTGAAACAGAATTCCCAATGCGGCAATTTGCCTAAGCGCGAACCAGAAATCTTAAAGTTCTGGGAGACAACAAAATTTATCAAAAACGTTTGGAATTGCGTAAAGACGCAAAACCTTTCATTTTGCATGATGGCCCTCCATATGCGAACGGTAAATTGCACATCGGTCATGCCCTCAACAAAACGTTGAAGGACATCATCATGAAATACAAGACTATGACTGGTCACTATACACGTTACATCCCTGGTTGGGATACACATGGTTTGCCAATCGAGCATGCGGTTATTAAAAACACTGGTCTTAACCGTCATGAAATGGCGCCATTGGACTTGCGCAACAAATGTAAGGAATATGCATTAGAATGCGTAGAAAACCAAAAACAAGACTTCATTCGCTTTGGTGTATTAGGCGAGTGGGAACGTCCTTATTTGACATTGCGCCCTGAGTTCGAAGTAAAACAACTTGGTATCTTCGGCTAAATGGCAAAACGCGGCCACATCTATAAAGGTCTTAAAACTGTATACTGGTGTACTCACTGTGAAACTGCATTGGCAGAAGCAGAAATCGAGTACGCTGAGAAAAAATCCTTCTCCATTTACGTAAAATTCCCTTACGTGTCCGAGAAAAAGGTAACATTGCCAGCTGGCGTAGATCCAAAACAAGCATACTCTGTTATTTGGACAACTACTCCTTGGACAATGCCTGCCAACGTAGCCATTTCCGTTAACCCTGAGCTTGAATATGGCTGGGTAAAAGTAGGTGACGAATACTACTTGATGGCCACTGAACTCGTTGATGCAGCTATGAAAGATATCGGTATCAAAGACTACGAAATCGTAAATCGTTTCTCTGGCGCAGACTTAGAATTGGCTGAATTCAAACATCCATTCGTAGAACGTAATTCTACTGTATTGTGTGGCGACCACGTAACACTTGAAGCAGGTACTGGTTGCGTACATACAGCTCCTGCACATGGTGAAGACGACTTTAACATCGTTATGCGTTATAACAAGGAAGGCAAAACTGAACTTCCTATCGTATCCCTTGTTAACGAAACTGGTAACTATACTAAACAAGTAGACGACAACCGTTATGGTGATACTGAATTCCCATTGGCTGGCGTAGAAATTCATGATGCTGAAGTGCCTGTTATCAAAATCTTGGCACACAACAATGCATTACTTCATAAATCTAGCTTGCGTCACCAATACGCTCACTGCTGGCGTTGTAAAAACCCTGTCATCTACCGTGCTACAGAACAATGGTTCTCCTCTGTAGATGGTTACCGTCAACAAGCTTTAGATGCAATCGACAACCAAGTACAATGGATTCCTAAATGGGGCCATGACCGTATCTTCAACATGGTTCGCGACCGTGGTGACTGGGTAATTTCCCGTCAACGTATTTGGGGCGTGCCGATTCCTATTTACTATTGTGAAAGCTGCGGCGAGCACATCATCAACGATGATACTATCAAAGCATTACAAGAAAAAGTTGCTGTAGAAGGCTCCGATGCTTGGTGGGCTCACAGTGCAAAGAATTGTTACCAAGAAGGCTTCAAATGTCCTCATTGTGGTCATGATGAGTTCAAAAAAGAAACAGACATCATGGACGTATGGTTTGACTCTGGCTCCTCCTGGGCTGGCGTACTTGAAGTTAACGGCTTAGATGTACCATGTGCTATGTACCTTGAAGGTTCGACCAACATCGCGGTTGGTTCAACTCTTCCTTGTTAACAGCAGTAGCAACAACAGGTAAAGCACCATACAATTCCGTATTGACTCACGGCTTCGTTGTGGACGGCGAAGGTCGTAAAATGTCTAAATCTGTAGGTAATACAGTAGCACCAAGCGACATCATCGACGTATACGGCGCTGACGTTATGCGTTTGTGGGTATCCTCTGCGGATTACCAAGCGAGACGATACGTTTGTCAAAGACATCGTAAAACAATTATCCGAAGTATACCGTAAGATCCGTAATACATTCCGCTTCTTGCTTGGTAACTTGGATGACTTCAATCCAAATACTGATAAAGTGGCTTTACGCAGACATGTCTGAATTCGATAAATGGGCATTGTTGCGCTTAGAAGTACGTCAAAAAGTTTCTGATGCGTACGAAAACTATGAATTCCACATGTTGTATCATGCAATTCATAACTTCTGTACAGTAGACTTGAGCTCCATCTACCTTGATGTAATGAAAGATACTATGTATGCTGAAAGCAAAAACAACGTAGCTCGTCGTTCTGCTCAAACAGCAATGTACGAAATCTTGAAAACATTGGTAGCTATGGTATCTCCTGTACTTTCCTTCACAGCAGAAGAAGTTTGGAAATACATGCCTAAAGAAGAACGGCATGCCTGAATCCGTTATGCTTCAAGATTGGCCACAAGGTCATCCTGAACACTTCAACCAAGAATTGGCTGATAAATGGAACCAATTATTAGACTTGCGTACATCTGTACAAAAAGCATTGGAATTGGCTCGTCAAAACAAAACAATTGGTCACCCATTGGATGCATCCGTTACAGTATATGCTGAAGGTGCTGCATTCGACGCATTGAACGCTCTTGGTGAAGAAGGCTTGGCTAAACTCGTTATCGTATCCGAAGCTCATATTGTAAATGGCGCTGCACCAGCAGAAGCTGTAAAAGACGAAGAAACAGGCGTTGCGACAGTAGTTGCTACATCTGAACTTGAAAAATGTGAACGCTGCTGGATCCACCGCGATACAGTAGGTCAAGATAGCGAACACCCTACACTTTGTCATCGTTGTGCAGAGGTTGTTAAATCTCTATAATCACACATATATACATACATAATAGGGCTAATGAATTGTGTATGTCATAAAAAAAGAAACCCTTCTCTAACATTGTTAGTTTATGTTGAACTAAATTTGGATAGAAGGGTTTTGTTTTATTCGAGGCAATTTGAGAGTTGGTTCTGATATGATTATGAGTATGATGTGCTTTAAGTATAATAGTTACATTGTTTACAAATTGTTAAAAATTTATAGAAATTTATGAATTCATTGTATACTATCTTTCTCATATAACTAATCGTATTAATTGTGACATTGTCATTTTCCTCATGAAAAATTAATGTGTAAATTTTTACTCATTTCACATTAGATTTAATGTCCTAGTTTAAGATGTTTATAGTTAGTTTAGTTATTGTGCTTATATGAGAAGGAGGAAGAGCAATGGTAGCAACTATCATTAAAGCAATTTTGGCTGCACTTACTGGTTTAGCAAACGCAATCTTGCCTTTATTCAAATAACAATTTCATTCCCCAGAAAAAAGACCACCCAGCTTGCGGGTGGTCTTTTTCTTTTGCCTGAAAATAGAAATCAATTTGTAACATAATGATTTAGAGAATCTTTAAGTATCGTTTAACTATAAGGCGTTATATTGACTATAGAAACAAGCATACCTATAATGAAGATGAATTAACCATGAAATGAACGTGAAGGGCGGATAGTGTTGTGTGGTTTTATTTCTTATACAAAACGAGGGGAGCGTATAAGTCATGAGAAGAAATGTATTCATTAAGGCTTTGGTTTTAGGGGCTATAGGATGTGCGTTTAGTGCTACAGGTTTTGCAGCAGATGTACAAAATGGACATGGCCAAGGTATTGCAGATTCTACTACAGAAATAAATGGGGCAAAGCATGAAGCAGTTCGTTCAAATTGGATGGATCGCACAGATATTATAGTCGGTACCCAATCTAAGGTAGGGGCTCAAGTTTCTGTTGAAACATTACAACCTTTGACCCATTATGATGAAAACTCTAAATCAGTGTTCTTTGTACAAGGCGGCATCGGTAAAGGTGGACAAGAAGATAAGGCTAGTTATTTCTCTGGTGGCAATGGGGGATATTGGTATCCATACAATCCAGTTACAAAAAAAGGTGAACAACGGTATAGACCTGAGGAACATCATGATACTAAGTCATTGGGGACTGTTGCCAATGTTGGGTTAGGCTATCGTGATTCTCAGTAAGCATGAACATGCGTATGTAGGCATTAATACGTTTATGACCATTCTTTCTCGAAAAAATATAACCGTATCAGCGGCGGTTTGGAATATGTATCTGGCCTTAATGAAGTTCGCGCTAATATCTATAAGGGGTTAAATAGTACAAAATCTGAACCTTATAATGTACCTTTATATGAAGGTTATTTTGAATTCTTGTTAGATGGTGGCCCTGCAGGCTATACAGTTTACAAATCTCAAAAAGCATTGTCCGGATATGATGTAAGCTATGCACGCACCTTTAAAAATGCTCGATGGGCACGTGCTTATGTAGGAGCTTATCATTGGAATGGTTTAGGCGCCACAACACATGGTGAAGGTCCTGCCTTAACAATGTTAGGTAAACCACGGCTGGTACTACATTGCAACTTACACCACATGTTTCTCTAGATGTAGGGTATACATCAGACAATAACAATTCTAGTGGTGCCTATGGCTTTGTTAAATATACATTGGGTACATCCTAAATTTGCTTGGCATGGTGGTAAGCACAGTGATGATACCATTACCAATGCACGGGCTAGAATGTTAGATAAAGTAGATCGCAGTCCAATGCGAGTAGGTAATACCTATGAAGAATTCTGGATGGTAGTACCTTATGATCACTTATAAAGGTTAGTGGGGCGTAAGTAATATATGAAAAGCAAGTTAGTATTTAGAGCCATGGTATTAGGTGCCATAGCATGTGCGTTTAGTGCTACAGGTTTTGCAGCAGATGTACAAAATGGTCATGGACAAGGTATTGCAGATTCTACTACAGAAGTGAGTGGGGCTAAACATGAAGCAGTTCGTTCTAATTGGTTAGATCGAACAGATATTGCTATAGGTGTGCAAACTGGGGGCTCATCTGATTCACACAAGGGGATGTTCCCTAGTGCATATAATAATAACTTTTACAATACAAAATCAGATTACGGGAATATCACTAAAGCCTATATAGAAACATTGCAACCAATTACTCATTATGATGAAAATTCTAAGGCTGTTGTGTTCGTACAAGGTCGTATCGGACGTGGTGGTGAGAAGATCTCCTCTAAAGAGGTAAGAGGATATTTTACCCCAGACCTTGTAATGACACCATTTGGGTTTGATGTTTTTACGGAAATCAATACAGATGAAAAAACATCAGAGTCTTTAGGAACCGTAGGTAGCGTAGGTATTGGTTATCGTATTCTTAGTAAACATGAACATGCTTATGTAGGTGTTAACGCTTTTGTAGATCGTGCTTTCACAGGAAATTACAATCGTATCAGCGGTGGTGTAGAGTATGTGAATGGACTCAACGAAGTGTATGCCAATGTGTATAGAGGCCTTGGTGATAAGGAACCCGTAAAAGGCGGTGGCGGTAATCCATATCCTAAACGGTTGTATCCTAATGGCTATCCAGATACATTCCCATATAATACCATTCCTAGTGAAAATTATAATACCTATGTAGGTGGTGGCGTGTTAGATGGCTATGAAATAGGGATTGTAAGATCCTTTAAAAATGCACGTTGGGCTCGTGCCTATGTAAATGGTTATCGTTGGAACGGCAATGGATTTAGCCATAAACAAGAATATAATTGGGGGACGTCCAGGTCATTGGTCCGTGCCATGGTTTACTTCACGAAATGCTAATCATTATAAAGGCATTAAAATTGGTGCTGAATTACAGTTGACACCACATATATCTTTAGATATTGGGTATAACAATGCTAATAACATGTCGAAAGGTATGTATGGCACTCTTAAATATACATTAGGCACATCTAAATTTGCCTTCTGGGGTGGTAAGCATAGTGATGATACGATTACTACAGCTCGTTCTAAAATGCTAGATAAGGTACGTCGTCAAGACATGATTGTAGAGTCCTTTGATAACATTGAATATGATTATTTAGCGCCAATCGATCATCTATAATACCACTGTAGTTTAGATTATAGATATTAAATAAGACATGTAATAATAGGGAAAGTAATTTATATGAGCAAGACATTAATGATAAAAGTAATGGTTTTAGGTGCTGTAGCATGTGCGTTTAGTGCTACAGGTTTTGCAGCAGATGTTCAAAATGGGCATGGACAAGGTATTGCAGATTCTACTACAGAAGTGAATGGGGCTAAACATGAAGCAGTTCGTTCTAGCTGGATGGATCGTACAGATATCGTAGTCGGTGTTGGCATGAAAGATTCTGAAGAGTCGAGTAGCCATCACTTCCATAATTTTACGCCTTGGGAAAATCATCCTATTGTGGGGACTTCTGATAAATCCAAATCTACAGAACTCAACAAGTTATACATTGAGACATTACAACCTATAACCCATTACGATGAAAATGCTAAAAGTGTTGTCTTTGTACAAGGTCGTATTGGACGCAGTGGAGAAAAGATATCCTCTAATAAATTAAATAATTATTGGGTTCCAGCTAGACCTGCAGGGACGTTTACGGTATATAATGGGCAAACAGATAAGGAAGAGTCCTTAGGTGTAAATGCTAATGTTGGTGTAGGGTATCGTCGCCTTAGTAAAGGTGAGCATGCTTACGTTGGTGTCAATGCATTCTATGACCATGCATTTAAAAATGGATATAAACGTGTTAGTGGTGGCTTAGAATATGTGGTAGGGCTTAATGAATTCCATGCCAATATTTATAAAAATTTAGGATCTAATGAAAGAAAATATATAGGCCTTCATGGGCGAACTGATACATGGTATGATCCTACAGGATTGTATCCATATGGAATGGATCCTGATCAAAGTCTTTATGATTATGCTAGGGTTGATTATGAAAATCACTGGGCTCTAAGTGAAAACACTGTAGCTAGAGGTTATGATATTGGCTATGCTCGAACATTTAAAAATGCTAGATGGGCTCGTGTCTATGCAGACTATTATAATTGGCGTGGTAGAGAGGCTGTAAAAGTAGGGTATTATAAATTACCTAAACGCGATGCTATTAAAGGCTTTAAAGTGGGGGCAGAATTCCATATTACACCACATCTTACTCTTGATGCGGGTTATAAAACAGCGTCTCATCATTTGAGTGGTCCTTATGCAACTTTGAAATATACAATCGGTACATCCAAGTTTGCTTGGCGTGGTGGTAAACATAGTGAAAGTGCGATTACAACAGCTCGCTCTAAGATGCTTGATAAGGTACGTCGCAGTGATATGGTTGTACAAGAAACTGTAGAAGAAACTTATGATCATGGCGTTGTCGATGTAGGCTTATAGGGGCTTTGCGTACATTACCCTCATGATCATTTATAATAGTTTAGCTTGTTCATAGTTTATAAAAAAGGAGCTAGTACTTTATGTACTAGCTCCTTTTTATGTTTTCGGTTATTTCTATTGTAATGCCTTTGGGACACTGAGCTTTTTCCAGTTGTCTAGTTCAGGGATTTCTAAGGTATTAATCGTTTTTTGAATCCAGTAGTTTAAGGATACTTCGTTACCTAAATGTTGTTCAAATAAATAGGTATTGCCAGGCGTATCGAGAGGTTTACCATCCTTGTCGATGGAGTGGCGCATGGATTCTTTCAAATAGAGTTGAACTCTAAATGGATTTGCGTGATTGCCTCTGAAAATAAAATAGGAAGGGCCGATAAAGTCATGGGTACGGACATTAATTTGTTCGTACTTTTTGTCTTTTAAGCCTTGTAATGGGTTTGTATCATCGCATTAGCATCATCGTATTCCTCAAGTAGGAATGCTTGTTGATCTACATCGAGTACATAGTGCCAAGTCGGTTTTTCTTCATTCTTTTCAATAGACCAGTTATCTCCAAATACAGGTAATTGATGATTATCGTAAAGGTCTTTTAATAGCTGAATGGTATTCTCTTTTTTGAATAGCGCTCGATAGATCACCTCTTGACCTTCTGTAGGGTCATATCCATGTAATCTGACTTGGTACGTATCGCGTAGCATACGTTTTACATCTAGTTTAAAAGATGTTGCGTAATTTGTCAGGAACGGATAGAAAATGATTGTAAAAGCTCAGTTTCATTTCTTCTTGTGCTTCTAAAGCATGCTCAATGGTTTGCCAATCATATAAGGTGGTATCCCATAAGAAGTCATCCATGTTTACAGATAAGCGAGCCGCATTTTGAGGCCATTCCGTGTGACCAGGCCGTACTGTTGAGGTAGACTCTGTAAAGCCCTCTTTATAGTGCCAATGGCCGTCTATTTCTTCGAAGGCTGCCAAGCGCTCTTCTGCTTCATCATCGATAGGAATATCTTTTAATTCTTCATCGAGAGTTGTCTTGTGAGATAGTATATATTGATGAGACTCTTCGTAATAGGCTACAGCGGCATCTAAATCCGGTTTGCCTGTGATATAGCCTTTTTCATAGGCATACCCTAAGGCAACGCGCGTTAAAGCTCGTGTAATATCGTAAGAAGAGAACACGATCTTCCTCTTCTAGTGCACGCTTTTCCTCATCCGAGTACACGTGTTAAAGACTGAACGCCGAAACGTATATTTCTTTCGTTACCCCTAAGCCATGGATTCGCATGTAACCAATGTATGGCAAGGAGAACATAAAGCGCTCTTTTGTGGCTGCCATGTGTGTTAAATCTGCAATGAGACCCCAGTCGAGAGGAAGGTGGCCTATGTGGAAAATATAACCGAAGGCCGCTTGCAATGCAGCATAGCCGGCGTCGCTAAAATGCTTAGTAGCTGCGCGACGGTAGAGGCCGATTGCTTTTACAGGATTATACGGAATTAGGCGGCGCAGCTCTTTCGTATCATAGAAATGATAGTAATAATCTGCTAATTCGGCGGTGCTTTCAGCTTGGCCCAAGGAGGCACCTTTCGTAAACCATGTGAAAGCATCCTCAAATTTTCCATGTTCATGACAGTCTAGGCCAGTGTAGAGCATCATAGTTGGATTACCTAGCTCAGCAGCAGTTAAAGCCACACGGCGCGCATTATCAAAATCGCCTTCGTCGATATAGATGTTACGTAAATTGCCTTGGAACATGGCAAGTCCATTGTTGAGGGCCTTGTTAAACCATTCTTTGGCGAATGTAGTAGCATTTTCCTGCAATGTTTCGTCTGAGACGGTGCCTTGTAAGGCTCCAATACGTTCTTGTATAGAACCTTTTTGCAAGCTTTGTTGAATCCGTTTTGCCCAGCTTAGGCGTGGTGGTGTAATCATATCCCGAGCTAAGCTAATGCGATCATCATCGCGCCAGAAAAAGACATTACCTATAATGTATTGGCAAAAGGCATCGCCTTGTTCAGCGTAGTCATAAACGATACGAAATGCATCATTAAAGGATATTAACATATCCTTTTCAACCGTAGGTGTAATGGTTCCATTGATACGCAATGCTTGTAAGGTGCCGATAGGACTACAGCGGCGAATGCTATCGTGCAAGCATTGATAGGTACGCATGTTGTTTTCAGGGAAATTAGATTCCTCCCACGTAAAGCGTGGACCTGCGTAGATACGAGCCAATAAAGCATATGCATCAGCTATCTCTCGAGACTCTGGATCGTTTGCTATTTTTAATGCGTCCTCTTTCGTGTTAATTTCATTTTCCAGAGAGGTGGTCATATCGTTGCGCAAGGCTTGATGCTTCGTTTGCTCAGGGCTTTGCTGATTGTTTACGATAAGCTCTAATTGGCGTAAGCCTTCTTGAGCCATCTCTTGATTATATGATGTGAAAATCAAGTGGAAGACCTTTTCTAGGCGTTCCGTAAAGTACTGTGCCATAAGGCCTCCTTTATATTAATTACATTTGCTATAGAATACGTATTTATTATATAACGAACGTAAGGGACCGCAAAAGAGGAAAAAACCCCTCTGAAGTCTTTCAGAGGGGTCATATTTATCCTAGTTTATAGAGATAGATATTATTTTTTGTTGTAATCGCCGAACCATTTGTCGTAGATTTTTTGGTAAGTGCCGTCTTCTTTAAGTTCTTTAAGAGCTTTATTAACAGCTTCTTGTAAAGCTTTGTTGCCTTTTTTCATGCCAAGAACTGTACCTTCAGCTTTAGTAGGTTCGCCTACGAGTTTAAGGTCTTTGTCAGCACCTTGTTTAAGGTAGTACATAGCCACTGCGTTATCGATAATAGCACCGTCGATTGTACCAGCTTTCAATTCCATGAAGATATTAGCATTGGAATCAATTTGTTTTACTGTTGTATTAGGGATTTTTTGAGCCATTTCAACAGGGATTGTACCGATTTGAGCACCTACAGTATTACCTGCTAATTCATCCATGTTATGGATTGTTGTGTTGTCTTTACGAACAACTGTGATGAAACCGCCTTGGTCGAAGTATACATCGGAGAAGTCAATGCTTTTTCACGTTCAGGTGTAGCGTTGATACCTGCTGCGATCATGTCAATATCGCCAGATTGAACTGCTGGAATCAAAGCATCGAAGCCCATGGATTTGAATTCCATTTTTAAACCTAATTTTTTAGCAATTGCTTCGGACAAATCAACGTCGAAACCAACGTATTTGTCGCCTTCAGTAAATTCGAATGGTGGGAATGTAGTTTCAGAACCTACACGCAATACACCTTCTTGTTGTGTCATTTTTGGTTTGTCATTGCCACAACCAGCCAATAAACCCATTGCTGCTACCGCTACGAGGGCGATGGCTGTCAACTTTTTGAACTTAAACATAGAAACCTCCTCAAACATCCATATACATGATTTATCAAATTCTGTTTATATTGTACGGAATTTTACAATAATAGGCAATAACATTGTATAATTAAGAGTAAATGAGTTTTCTATTCTTTATTGTAGAGTACTAAAATTCTTTACAATAATTTGGATATATACATGGAGGCACTATGTCCCTTACTAATACCTTTTCAGATCTTTGTAAAAGCTTCGCACCGGATGCGTTTGCTATTAACTATACATTAGCTAAGAATCCTGAGCTTTCTAGTCATGAATTTGAGACCGTAAAAACGATTGGTTCTATTCTCGAAAAACATGGTATGGATGTAACTTATGAATTTTGTAACCTACCAACTGCGTTTATGGCGTCTGCTGTAAAGGTAGATAATCCAAAGGGGCGCTTGGCTATCCTATGTGAATATGATGCGTTGCCTGAAGTAGGGCATGCATGCGGTCACTGTGCGAGCGGTTCCCTGAGTGTACTCGCCGCATTAACGCTACGCAAAATGCAACAAGACGGCGTTGCTTTCAATATGGACATTGATATTATCGGTACACCAGATGAAGAAGCTACAGGTTGTAAGGTGGATATGTGTAATGCAGGCGTATTTAAAGACTATGATTTAGCTATCATGGTTCACCTCGATGGTGAAGAAACACGACCTAATTCACAATTCTTGGCACTAGACTGTTTCCGTGCACGCTATCATGGTAAACCAGCTCATGCAGCAGGTGAGCCTTGGAACGGCATTAATGCGGTAAACGGCGTACAACTTGCTATTCACGCGATGGATATGATGCGCCAACAAGTGCGCCCTGAAACGCGCATCGGTACATGGATTATTGCTGGTGGTACTGCATCTAATGTTATTCCTGAGTTTGGCGAGTTAGAAGTAACCGTACGTCATACAGAACGGGACTATTTGAATGGCCTATCTGAACAGATTAAAAAAATTTTTGAAGGGGCCGCCCTTTGTACTGGAACAACAGTCGATATAGAATTTTACGGCAATCCCTATGATGATATGAATCAAAATCACCGTGGCACTGCTCTTATTGAAGCGGTCATGACAGATATGGGCATAGATTTTAAACCGGGCCCAGCAGCTCTCGGCGGTAGCTCCGACATCGGTAATGTGAGCTATCAATGTGCGGCGTTCCACCCTAAATTACGACTTGCTGGGGACGATAAAGTATGCCACTCTAAAGAATTTGCAGCCGCTATGCTAGAACCAACCATTGAACAAACAATCCTTGATGGAGCCAATATTATTGGTCGTACATTATTAAGTTTGGTAGAAAACCCAGCAGTATTAGAAGAGATTGTAGCTGAATTTAATGCATCTAAGTAGCTAAATTTAATGCATCTAAATAATTTTATTTGTATGCAATCTCACCAACTAGCATTTAGATAAGGGGCTAATGCTAATACAGTGTTTTCTATATCGATGGGGCGAGCTGTAATATCTTAGATAGAATTCATTGCATCTTTCAAAATTACTGATAATAGACGATAATGGCATGTTGCCATTGATAAAACTTTGAATCTTGGTGAAATAGGTTCCTACCTCAACATCGTGGTGGTAGAGCGCCCATACCACGTCGTTTCCAGCGATGACCGGAATGTACTTAAGCTCAAGAAATTCGAATAAACCGGCTATGGATATATCATCTGGTACGGTAAATTCTTCGCGATGCCAACTAGCATCATCGGCTGCACAAACAGCATCTCGATCGATTATTATACGCATATTATCTCGCTTCCAATCTATAGTTTGATTTCAATCTAACTGTTCTTTTAGTTTATACTGTTCTTTTAGTTTATATTTTACACCTTATAAACTTTAATATCCTACTGAAATATCTTGCTGAGTAGAAATACATTTCTATCTGTTTAATTATTTATATATACAACTATTTATGTAGATAACTGTGTATCTAGATAATTGTGTGTGTAGAGAACCGTGTATCTATTTAATTCTTTATCTATCTATTTATATACTACTGTATTAAAGGAGGCTTCATGTCCTCAACTGAAACATTACAAATTAAAAACTACATAGGTCTCAAGGGTGATAAGCCTATTAAATTCATAGCCTCTGATGTTGATGGCACATTAGTTAATGATGCAAAAGCAATTCCTGATGAGGCTATTGAGGCTATTCGTGACGCTCGTGAAAGTGGCATTCGCGTAGCCATCGCTTCTGGTCGCGCTTGGAATGAGATGAATGATGTTATTGAGAAACTACCATGTTTACGCTATTTCATGTGTACCAATGGGGCCTATGTAATGGACAAGGAAGAAAACCGTAGTTTGTTCCATGTAACCTTTGATAAAGAACAAGCACTCTATTTGTTGCACAAACTTTTAACATATGGTGTTTATGTAGAGGCTTATGTGAAAGATAAAATCTTTGGTATGTATCCACCGTCCAGATGCATTACGCCTGAACGATTAAGCGCATGTGCTAGTGAGCGTAAATCGCCTAATACAAAAGGTTCGGTTGGACTCATGGATAATCATCTACCTAGCTTAATGAATCATCCTCAACTTGATGTACATGAGGAACATCTACCTGGTGAAACCCATGATCACTATGCCTTAGCCGAAGGTGATGAAGCAGCAAATGATAACTTATCTGAATGTGAAGTAGAACAGTCTAATTTCTTCTTTAGACCTAATATCCGTCCATTTATCTTGGCAACACGAACTATGGTGCCTGATTTACTAGCTCATATGGAAGCCTTAGACGAAGGCCCTGAGAAGATGCAAATCTTTTACGGCGATGAACCGATGCGTCAACGAATCTTACAAGATTTGCGTGATGAATATCAAGGTATGTATCATGATGGTACAGGTCGTGAACGCTTTTATGATGTACTGCTCTCTAGTGAAGGTAATCTTGAATTCGTACTACCACATACCACAAAGGGGACTGCTGTAGAAGCACTGGCAAATCACTGGAAATTTAGTCCCGATGAAGTCATGACCTTGGGGGATAGTGAAAACGACCTATCCATGCTGCGTTTTGCAGGTGCTAGCGTAGCTATGGGTAATGGGAAGCCCAATATTAAAGAAGCAGCACGTTATGTGACGACCGATAATAACCATCATGGCGTGGCCAAAGCAATCTATTCCGCCATTGCGTATAACAATGAATTACTAAAAAAACAGTAATCATATCTCAAATTAGAGATACTACCAGTTAAAAGTAAATCTTTCTAATTTGGATTGTGCTCGATATGTGTAAATCTGAGATACTACCAGTTAAAAGTAAATCTTTCTAATCTGGATTGTGCTCGATATGTGTAAATCTGAGATACTACCAGTTAAAAGCAAATCTTTCTAATCTGGATTGTGCTCGATATGTGCAAATCTGAGATACTACCAGTTAAAAATAAATACTTTTAACTGGTAGTATCTGAAAAAACTATATATATTTGTTTGTCGGTTTGTATTCCAGTCCGTTTTATAGTGAGGCATTGCTCGAAAGTGTATTACAGGTAATACATTGCTTTAACTGATGTTAGAGCGAATGCTAAGTTAGTTTTATTAAACCCGTAGGAGGTGATGTAGAATGGGAAATCTAAAGTTTAATATAGATGATACTTGTGTTAAGTGTGGTGCGTGTGCCGTAGATTGTCCTGTTCAATGCATTACCCAAGGGGAGACTCGGTTTAATATAGGTAAAGGTTGTATCGGATGTGGCGATTGTTACTCCATCTGTCCCGTAGGAGCTGTAAAGATGTCTAAACGTGAGATTGATAAAGAATAGTCTCTTGAAAGGGTAGATCCTCTTATAGGTCATCTCATTGTATTGAGTTTTGTATAGAGTAAAACCAAAATCCGAACATTAAAATATTAATCATAAATTTCATACGGAATATATGGAGTCCATATACTTCGTATGGTATAATGAAATGTAATGAAAATTAGCGTTTGCTTCGAAAAAACGCACCCCCAGTACAGAAATGTATGGGCATAACAAATAGTGAATATACTTTCACAAATAGATGCATATGGAGGAAGGCATGGAAAACAAGGAATTTGTTATTGTTGTTGACTTTGGTGGTCAATATAATCAATTGATCGCGCGCCGTGTTCGTGAAAATCACGTATACTGCGAAGTATATCCATACAACAAAGCGCTGGACAAAATTAAAGAATTAAAACCGCAAGGTATCATCTTCACAGGTGGCCCTAACAGCGTGTATGAAGAAAACTCTCCAAAAATCGAAGAAAGAGATTTTTGAACTTGGTATTCCAGTTCTTGGCATGTGCTATGGTATGCAATTTATGGCGCATACATTGGGTGGCGAAGTTAAATCTGCAGATAACCGTGAGTTCGGTAAAACACCTACTAAAGTGGACACTACATCTCCATTGTTCAAAGGCTTGGAAGAAGACCAAGTTGTGTGGATGTCTCACGTTGACTATGTAGCAAAAGTTCCAGAAGGCTTCGAAATCATTGCGCATACAAAAGACTGCCCTGTTGCATCTATGCAAAATAAAGAACGCAAATTATACGCTATGCAATATCATGCAGAAGTATTACACACTGAACATGGTAAAGAAATGCTTCACAACTTCTTGTATGAAGTATGCGGTTTCACAGGCACATGGACAATGGCAAACTATGCAAAAACTGCTATTGAAGAAATCCGTAACACTGTAGGCGATGGCAAAGTATTGTTGGCATTGTCTGGGGGTGTAGATAGCTCCGTTGCGGCAGCTCTTATTTCTAAAGCTGTTGGCGACCAATTGACTTGTATCTTTGTTGACCATGGTTTAATGCGTAAAAACGAAGGTGACGAAGTTGAAGCAGCTTTCAAAGATTCCGGCATGAATTTCATTCGTGTCGATGCAGAAAAACGTTTCTTAGATAAATTGGCTGGACTTGAAGATCCAGAAGCTAAACGTAAAGCTATCGGTGAAGAATTCATCCGCGTATTCGAAGAAGAAGGTCGTAAAATCGGCTCCGTTGACTTCTTGGCGCAAGGTACAATCTACCCTGACGTTATTGAGTCCGGTACTGGTGAAGCAGAAGTTATTAAATCTCACCACAACGTAGGCGGCTTGCCTGCAGTTGTAGACTTCAAAGGCCTTATCGAACCATTGCGCAACCTCTTCAAAGACGAAGTACGTGAACTTGGTTCTGAATTAGGTTTGGCTGACTACCTCGTATGGCGTCAACCATTCCCAGGTCCTGGTCTTGCAATCCGCGTAATGGGCGAAATTACGAAAGACAAACTCGACATTTTGCGTGATGCGGACTACATCTTCCGTGACGAAATTGCTAAAGCTGGTCTTGATCGCGATATCAACCAATACTTTGCAGTATTGACATCTACACGTACTGTAGGCGTTATGGGTGACTTCCGTACATACGATTACACATTGGCATTGCGTGGCGTAACAACAACAGACTTCATGACTGCTGACTGGGCACGCATCCCTTACGACGTATTGGACACAATCTCCCGTCGTATCGTAAACGAAGTACAACACATCAACCGTATCGTGTACGATATTACATCTAAACCACCTGCTACAATTGAGTGGGAATAAAAATTAGAACAACATAGTATTTGAAGAATACATATACAAAGGCCTTTCATCGTTATGGTGAGAGGCCTTTTGTGAAAGTAGTAGTTGCTCTAATTTATTTTGTTGTTGCTAGTAGATATCTTTAAGGAAATAAGGGTATGGAAACCATAAAAGAATTTTTAGTTAGTGACATATATTTAGATATTATAAAAGAACTAGGTGTAGACAACTTTAATCAAGATGTACAAAGTGTTGAAGTAGAAGATCTAAAAAATCGATTAAGACAGAGACAATTCTTACTAGAAGGCTTTAATTGTAAGGTGCTTTCAGAAAAAGAGATGGTGCAGTTTTACGAGCAAATGATAGAAGCATATGGAAAAGATATTATCGTTTGGTCTAAAAAGTTTTTGCAATATAGCGACGATACTATTGAGGAGTATCCTGATGGAGAATTTCCAAAAGGAGAGGAAATATCTGAGGAGGATGTATCAACTACAATTGAAATAGGAAAATATTCTAAAACGAGTATTGCTTTGTATATAATTGAGTTCGATCTTTTGAAGAATCATCAAGAAATCGTAGCTGACTATTATAAAAGATTGGGCATTCCTCGGGCTGCGAAATATGCAAAAGACATGATAGCATTTTATAAAGAGGTTTTTACTTTAGGTATTTAAATATTAATGATTGAGGGCTGTTTTGTTACAGCCCCTTTTATGTTATACAAAAAAATTGGTATACTGATTTTAAGTTATAGATTTTGGTTAAACAGTTGTTTGAAAATAGAGGTCCTATGAAAACGACAAGATCTTTTGGCGAGTATCCCAAATATTCTCTCCATGATGCAAGGGTCCAAAAAATAGCATACGCAGATGGTAATTTAACTTTTACCTTTGATTATATTTTTTCCTATGAGAATGGTGATGAACAGACTCATAAGGCTAAGATTGTATTTGAAAAATGTGATATTGATGATTTAGAAGTTCTGGTCTTTAATAGCACAATATTAGATACTTTCACAGGTAAAAGAATTGAGTACCTCAGTATCAGCAGGAGTATAGTGAAAGTGAGTTCGAGGTTATTACAGAGACTTATAACTGGGTCGAGCTGTGCTGCAGGGTTGGTTATGCACGAAGAGGGATCCCGTACATTGTATAATGAACATATACTTTACAGGTGATATGGTATATGTAGTTGATGAGGCTTGAAATGAGCAATTTAGATTTTACTATTTGCTGTACAGTTACTTTCTTCAGCAAGAAGAGGAGAACTCTACCGAATTTGAATAATGGAAAGTATTGTCCTCATCTTGTTATAAAGGGCTCTGAACAGCTGTTAGGTGTAAACTTTATTGATGGTGAGGATGTTATCTTTGGTAAACAAATACGAGCTAATGCGTTGCCACTGTATGAAACTGCAGATTATTCGGCCCTGCAACGGGTACAGAGTTCCTTATCATAGAAGGCAGCAATATTGTTGGTGAAGGGATTGTAAAAGAAATCTTTCAACATAAAACGTATGGGAGTAAATAACTATGGGATATAAAAATGTATGTATCAACTGCAGGCTCTCCTTGTCGGAGGGCACAAACTACGAGTTGTTTAATACAAATAAAACCTGTCCCACCTGTAAAGGTAAGATGTACTTTGTGAACGAGAAGTTCAAAGCCCCTAAAAAATCTAATGACAAAGATTGGAAGATTATCGAGTATTTGTTGTTGAGCGGCTATGACTTCCGTAATCCTTATTGTGGACATGAGCAATGTATTTATTTTGAGTTTCCTAAGAACCTACAAGAAGCAGAGGCGTTTATTCGTGAGATGAGAACGTTAAAGTAATTATTTGGAGGAGCTTTTATGGCGATTACGTATACAGAAGAACGAAATTTTACGCCTCAGCAAGTGGCAGATTTATTTCTATCTGTTCGTTGGGTGGTGGGCAAGTATCCAGATCGATTACATAAGGCTCTTATGAATTCATCTCGTGTGATTAGCGCTTGGGATGACGATCGTTTAGTTGGTCTTATTCGCGTCATGGATGACAGCGAATTGGTGTGTTTCATCAATTATGTACTGGTTCATCCTGAGTATCATGGCCAAGGTATTGCTGGTCATTTGTTAGAAATGGTGAAAGAGGCTTACAAGTCTTACTTGTACATTAATGTTATGATTGGTGATAGCAAGAATGCACCATTTTACGAGAAGCATGGCTTTAAAATTAAAGAAGATTCATTGCCGATGCAGTATCGGAACGTACCCTAAATATACAAAAGATAAGTGGTCCGGATAATCTGTATAGCAAGAGTAAGTGGTCAAATTGTTAATAAAAGGCTACACGTACATAGCGTTACGTGTAGCCTTTGTTATGTAAAACAGTATATACTAAAACAGATATGTAGATACGATGGAGAAGGATATGGATATTTTAATACGAAAAGCGACAACTGCTGATTTAGATTTAGTGACACATATAGAAGCGACTTGTTTCCCGCTTGCTGAAGCGGCGCCTCGTGAGGCTTTTAAGGAACGATTAGATCATTATGCAGGTCAGTTTTTAATTGCCTTTGACGGCGATACACCTATTGGTTTTATAGATGGTTTTGTAACGGATGATGAAGTCTTGACGGATGAGATGTTCGCCGATGCTTCGCTGCATAATCCCAATGGCGCATGGCAGAGATGATATTTGAGTCTAAATACAATGCCAGAATACCGCAATCGTGGTGTAGGTGGTCAGTTAATAGAGGCCTTTATCGACCTTGCGAGAGAGGAAAAACGTAAAGGCGTTATTCTAACCTGTAAGGAAGAAAAGATTCATTATTACGCCAAGTTTGGCTTTGTCAATGAAGGTGAGTCTGAGTCTGATCACGGCGGTGCTAAATGGTACCAAATGCGGATTGTATTTTAGGTGCGTAGAAATGAGTAGGAATTAACTATTTATGGTTTTACAATAAAATTGAATATTAATAGTTCAGATAATAAAAGAAGCTGAAATCTTGCAGGGTAGCATTGATTTCAGCTTCTTTTTTGTTGGGAAAAATATGTATTTTTGAAGGAGTCTAATTAACATTCATTAAATAAGATTAATTAAATAATTTCTTTAACTTGCGCCACGCCTTTATCGGTCAGCAATATATAGGTACCCATTTGTCACATACAGAAGCCTTGTTTCTTAAGGTATGATGCGGCTTGGTGTGTATAGTCTGGCTTCCAGTTCAAGTGTTCGTGAATGGTGCCGATACCGTTTTCAATGGCTGCCACAGGCGTGTTCATATGGGTATAGATGTGGCAGAGCATCATCGTTTCTCGATAGAGTGATGACGCAAGCGATGGCGTTGGCGAATAGGTGGCGATATAGCCCGTCTTTGGCGCATATAACGGCGATTAATAGGGCGAGTCCTATGGTCGTTGCAATAGCGCCTGCAATGGATACGTCTAGTGTGAAAGCAACTTCCGTACCGATGACGGCACAGATAATGCCGATGATGATACTGCTAATAAGCATGGCTTTCACAGAGTCCGTCCACAAATAAGCGATGACCGCTGGGCCAATCATGAGTCCAATCACGAGGATGGCACCTACTGCTTGGAAGGATGCCACCACGGTGAGGGACACCATGGTCATGAGCACGTAATGGATGAGGGCGGGCATAAAGCCGAATAGCCCTGCTAGGAGTGGATCAAAGGTGGATAGCTGCAATTCTTTGTAGAAGAGCATAACCAATACGAGGTTGATGAATGCCACCCCAAGGGAAATCCATAGTGAAACAGGACCTAAGTCGGTACCGTTTACAATCCATCTGTCAAATGGGGCGAACGCGATTTCCCCTAGAAGTGCCGTATCTACGTCAAGGTGTGCGTTGCCGCTATAGAGGCTGACGAGAATGATAGCAATGGAGAAGAGGAGGCGGGAAGATGATACCAATAGACGCGTCTTCGTTGACGAGCCCCGTGTTATGAATCATCTCCGTAAGCCATACCGTTCCTACGCCGACTATGGTTGCCCCTACTAGAAGCAAGGGAGAGTTTAAATCTTCCGTCACAAAGAAAGCGAGCACAATACCGAGGAATACGGTGTGTGTAATGGCATCGGCCATCATGGACATGCGGCGTAGCACGAGGAATACACCAGGGATAGCGCACGCGATAGATACTGCGATGGCGATGAGTAAAATCTCTGTATGTACTGTCATGGGGCACCTCCTATATGAGGCTGTCCGCCCTCAGCTCTATATATCTTTTGGTTGTAAGTCGGCGGGACTTATCCTTGCAGTTTCTGATAATAAAGCTTGTTTTGATTGTTTGTTTCTACGATATTGCCACAAGATGCCTCTGTTAGGCGCAAAAATGAGGCTCAACAGTACGATAACCGAAAGGATGACGATGATGGCAGGACCTGTAGGTAGTTTTTGTACTGTTGTACTCCAAATGGTACCGCCGATAGCAGATATCATGCCGAAACATCCTGCTAGTATACACATGGTACCTAGCTTATTTGTCCACTGACGGGCCCCTACGGCCGGTGCAATGAGTAGGGAACTGATTAAGATAGCACCTACTGATTGAATGCCGATGATGATGGTCATGATCAATAGTGAACGATATAAAATGAGGGTAAAGGTGACGGGGATTTGCAATGTTTTAGCGTATTCTACGTCAAAGGAAATGAGCTTTAGCTCTTTCAAAATAAAGCTGTTAAAACGATAATGATGAGCAGCTGCCGGATGTAATGTACACATCGCGGGCTAATATGGTGGCGGCCTGTCCAAATATAAATTTTGAAAGCCCCGCCTGACCTGCATTGTTCAAACTTTGAAGGTAGGTGAGTAGGACCATACCAAGACCAAAGAAAGCAGATAGTATAGTAGCCAGAGCGCCATCGAATTTGATTTTACTGTTTTCTACGGTGATGGTAATGAGCCACCCGCAGTGATAGAGGACAGGCACCTATAATAAAGTACCTCAATGTCTTTTACCGGTCAGCAAGAACGCGATGACTACACCAGGCAGTGCCGCATGGGATAGTCCGTCACCGATGAGGCTTTCCTTGCGCAGTACTGCGAAGGTGCCTGCAATACCACTGGCAAGGCCCAAGAGAGCTGTGCCGAGCAATACCATCTGTGTCGTATAGGATTGGAGTATGTTCATACAATCCTCCCCTTGCCGTAGGTGCGCTCAATGGCTTCTTCGGTAAAGGTCTCTGCCACAGGTCCATAGGCAACAGTTTGCTTATTGACCATCGTTACCCAGTCGAAATATTGAGGCACTGTATTTAAATCGTGGTGTACGACGATAACCGTTTTGCCTCGAGCTTTCATTTCTTGTAAAAGAAGGGAAATAATAGCATGCTCCGTTGTTTTATCGACGCCCTTGAAAGGCTCGTCCATGAGGTAAATATCTACTTCTTGCACGAGGGCTCTTGCGAGGAATACACGCTGTTGTTGGCCCCCTGAAAGTTGACGAATTTGTCTATTTACATAGTCGCTCATGCCCATTTTTTCAATCATGGAGAGGGCGAGCTCCTTATCCTTTTTACTTGGTCGCTTGAACCAACCTAGATGACCATAGCGCCCCATAAGTACAACGTCTAATACGGTAGTAGGAAAGTCCCAGTCTACGCTGCCGCTTTGAGGGACATAGGCGATTTTTTTATAATCCTTTTTGCCCATCGCAAGGTGGTGGTCGATATAAAACTTAACACTACCTGAGATAACTGTTAATAGGCCTAACATGGCCTTTAATAATGTAGATTTACCGGCCCCATTAGGGCCGACGATAGCCGCTAAGGAACCGATGGGTACCTTCATATCTACGTCCCATAATACAGGTTTTGTTGTATAGGCTACGGTCATATCTTCAACTTCAATGGCCCATTCCATAGAGACCTCCTTTTATCATTGTTTATTTCAGTGCTTTAGCGATGGTATCGATGTTGGCTTTTACCATGCCGATATATGTGCCACCTTCAGTGCCTTCAGAACCGAGGGAGTCGGAGTATAATTCGCCACCGATAGCAACGTTCCAACCTTTAGCCTTAGCTGCTTCTTGAACGGCTTCAATTGTTTTATGTGGTACAGAAGATTCCACGAAGATTGCTTTAATTTTGTGATCTACGATGAATTGAACAAGTTCATTCACATCTTGTGTGCCTGCTTCTGTAGCAGTACTAACGCCTTGTAAACCTTTTACTTCAAAGCCGTATGCTCGAGCAAAGTATTGGAATGCATCGTGTGCGGTTACGAGAACGCGAGATTCTTTAGGAATTGATTCTGCTTGTGCTTTAATGTACGCATCTGTGTCATCTAATTTAGTGAGATATGCATCATACCGTTTTTTGAAATCGTCTTTATGCGCTGGATCGGCTTTTGAAAGTCCTTCGTATACAGCCTTGGCTGCAAGTTTCCAATTTGCTACATCAAACCAAATGTGAGGGTCTTTTGTTTTCACGCCGTTCTCTTCGTCAAAGTCTAGCAATGTAGATGGGTCAATGGCATCGGATACACGGATAGTAGCTTTATTTTGTTTTGTTAAATTGTCGAAAATGGAACCCATTTTACCTTCTAAGTGAATGCCGTTGTACACCACTACATCTGCTTTAGACATAGCCGTTACATCGCCGGCGCTCGCTTGATAGAGGTGAGGATCTACGCCAGGTCCCATAAGACCTTGGACGGACACATGGTCACCGCCAATTTCTTTTACTAAATCCGTTAACATCGTCGTAGTGGCAACGACGTTTAATTTCTTTTGACTGTCTTGTGCTGCATCTTTTCCACAGCCTGCTAATGCGAATAACATAAGTGCTAATGATACGACTATTAGCAAGATTCGATTGAATTTCATAATAAACCTCCTTTTATAGGTACTGAGTTTAACATCTTTGGTTATCTTATTAACTACCCTTATTTAAGCGGAAAAATAGCCGATACTAACGTAGCGGCTATTGGCAGTTATACAGTCTTCTGCTAGGGTCATGATTATTTAGTGGATAAGAGCTTGTAGATGGTTTGGCCCAACGAGGGCAACGATAACAAGTACCATCATGACCTTCATTTGAATACGCTTTCTACGTCTCATGATGAACCTCCTTTTGTAATTTTGTTACATCAACTTGATGTGTAATCCGATCAATTTAGTCAATATGAATATAACATAGATGAGAAAAATTATCAATAAAAATCATTCTATACATATATTTTTTAATAATAGACTACATTTTGCAGTTGGGTATTTTTTTCTTCATCTTTATCGAGTATTATATATGTATATTTATTATATTAATTTCGAGGGGGAACAAACCATGAATATATTAACTCGATTCGCGTGTCTTTGCTGTTCTTACATTTGCGGTAGGTGCTATGATGCCTACTCATGCTGATGCGGCTGCGGGTAGATTTACAGAAGCACCTCGCGAGGTATCCATCGTTAAACCTACGATGCCAGCTATTCCAAATGGAATTACCGTAGCAGATCATATGCGTGTACGATTCCTAATTAACAAACAGGGCAAGGTTGAAAATGTCTTTGTAGAACAATCCTCTGGTTATGGCCCTGTTGATGAGGCTGTGAAAGCTGCCATTAGACAATGGGAATTTACGCCGGCTATTGGCACAGATCAAAAAGCCCATGCATCCATCATAGGCATGACAATTACATTGCCAAAGGGTAATGCTCCACCTAAGTCCGGCAATGGTAAATTGACGGTAGACAAATCACAGTCTAACGATAATCATGCATCTGATGTGAATGCGAAAGCGAATGGTCCTAAGGCAAAATAAGGAGTGAAACAGTCTAGGACTCAATAATGAAGTCATAAGACTAAATGAGGAGAAAGATGATGAGAGTACTGTATTGCGTTGTGTTGCCTTAACGGCATTAATTATGTCCATGTCTACCGCTGTTTCTTTGGCGGCCACACCTTATGAAGCGCCAAAAGCAATATCTACACCAGGCTTTGATTCTGGTGTGCTACATGGTTATGCCGGTGATACAACTGTTGTTAATGTAAATTTTACTATTAATACAGATGGATCCGTTTCTCATGTAGAATTACAAGGAACCACTGGTAGTAGTGATGCGGATGCATCCATTGTGAACACAATTTCTACATGGAAATTTACACCGGCTACGGATAGCAATGGCAATCCTGTAGAGGCATCTAAAACTGAATATATTAATTTAAGGAATTAATAGAAGGCACTCATACATTGTATGGGTGCTTTTTTATGTGCTGGTGAAAGTACTTAAGGAGTTAATTATATTGGGTGAAAGTGTTTTGTGGCTCAATTATCTTGGGAAATGTATCTGCAGCAACTGAAAATTACTTTCAAAATGAATATAATAAAAATATATTTAATATAGTAATAATATATTGTATATACTAATAGTCTTTGACCCCTGGAGGTATAAGCATATGAATCCATTACAGCAAAGCTAGATATTAATAACGAACGGTACAGAATTATTGTATCTATTAAAGAGGATTATTTAGATGGTAAATTATCCTTGGAAGAGGGTAACCGTATTTTAAAAGAAAAGTTAGGTACTTGTACACCTGACGAATTTGCTTATGCAGAGCAAAGTTTGAAAGGTGTCTATAAGGATGAAGAAATACTAGACAAGATGGATGATTTGTTGAATTTATTTGACGGTGTATTAGTGCGTGCCGAAATGAGGTACCCAGAGAATCATCCGTTGTGGGCTTATTTAGAAGAAATTAATGAGGTTGAAAAGGTAGCTCTTGAAGCGGATGAACTGTTAAAACAAGATAAGTTTATTAAAAATCCTTGGCTTGGTGTTTTTGATTCCTTAGCAGAATGGCGTATCCATTTATCTCGTAAGCAAAATCAATTATATCCAATGTTAGAAAATCATGGGTTTGATCGTCCAACGCGGATTATGTGGACCTTTGATGATGGCGTGCGCGATTCTATCTCTTCATCCTACGCATTGCTTCGTGAAGATAAATATGAGGAGTTTTTAGCATCTGTTCCAGAAACACTGGCAAAGTTACGTGATTTGAACTCTAAGGAGTTAGAGGTTTTATTGCCAACATCCTTTAAATTATTAAGCGATGAAGAGTTTGTGCGCATGAGCAAAAATGACCATGAAATCGGTTATGCTATTATTAACGCACCAGGTTTATATGTAGTGACAGGCATCAATGATTCTGCGGCACAACTAAATACAAATAACTCCGGTCAAAACGGTGCTGTATCTAACGAGTTCCTAAACGATTTGGCAGGTCTATTATCCAAATATGTTGGCCCTGTAGGAGGTGCAGCCGTTAGTAAGGATGCTGTCCTAGATGTGGCCACTGGTAAATTGAATTTAGAACAAATTAATTTGTTGTTCCGTCATCTGCCTGTGGATTTATCCTATGTAGATGAAAATGAACTCGTTAAATTCTACAGTGATACACCACATCGCATTTTCCCTCGTAGTGCTAATGTTATTGGCCGTGAGGTGAAGAATTGCCATCCTGCGAAGTCTGTTCATGTAGTAGAAGAAATCGTAGAGAAATTCCGTTCGGGAGAACAAAGCCAGGCAGAATTTTGGATCAATAAACCGGGCTTGTTTATCTATGTTATCTACACGGCCGTGCGCGATGAAACTGGTAAATTCAGAGGCGTACTAGAAATGATGCAAGATTGTACACATATCCGTGAATTAGAAGGCTCTCGTACATTGTTGACTTGGGATAAAACTGACTTTGTAGGCGATAATCAACGCATTTATTAATAAAAATAAAAAGTAACACTCTTAGGTAAATAAGAGGCGAGGTCGCGTGACCTTGCCTCATTTTATTATTACAAAATGTGTTGCACTAATTTAAAATAAACATACAATAATTTACTTTTGTTCATCTCTTTCATGTATACAAATTTGTTAAAAACAGGTAAAATAGAAATTATTAGAAGTATTTTCAATACACGTACCGATAGGTTTTTATAAAGTTATACGATAAAGGTGAGGATTAGAATGGCAACACGTCGCATTTGGAATCAAAGTGAAATCAAGACAAATCCGTTATTTTCTAAATTACGCAGCACCATTGAAACTGCATTTTATGGCAATAACGTAAAACCTGTTACATCTGTAGCAGAAGCGTATACATTGGCAACGCAAGAACCAGGTGTCATTCTTCTTGATATGCCTGTATTTAAACCAGAAGAACAAGGTTTACCAGCTGACGCTAAAATTCTCGTAACTAATGATGGTAAAACGACTGGTCGTTATGCAAAGGCTCGCCGTATCATTGGTGATGAAGGTATTGATGAAATCGAATTAGCCGGTATCGCTCGTGATGCTGTGTATGATAGTCGTAATAAAGAATGGATTTCTACACAAGTTGTGGTTGGTCTTGATCAAAAATTCACGGCTCGTGCTCATCTTATGATTCCAAAGGATCATGCATCCATCATGTATTCTTGGGTTATGAACTTTAAATTCTTTGACGATGCAGTGAAAGAGTTCTATAACAATAGTAAAGACATCCCGGAAGGGGATATTTATATCTACTCTGACCCTGACTATGTAGTACCAGGTCATCCAGGTGGTCTTGCTATTTTTGACCCTGCTCATAACTGTGCTATGATTCTTGGCATGCGTTACTTTGGGGAACATAAAAAAGGCACATTGACATTGGCTTGGTCCTTAGCAAACCGTTATGGCTACGTAGCCTGCCACGGCGGTATGAAACGCTATAACCTTAAAAATGGTGAGTCTTTCACAATCGGCGTATTTGGTCTATCCGGTTCCGGTAAATCTACATTGACTCACGAAAAACACAATGGTCGCTATGATATTTCTATTTTGCATGACGATGCGTATATCATCAATACAAATGATTTGTCCTCCGTTGCGATGGAACCAACATACTTTGATAAAATGCAGGACTATCCTGTGGAACACCCTGCTAATAAATACTTATTAACATTGCAAAACGTAGGCGTTACCCTCGATGAAAATGGTAATAAGGTCGTATTGGCTGAGGACGTGCGCAACAACAATGGCCGTGCTATTAAATCCCAATTCTGGACAGACAATCGCGTAAACCACGTGGACGAACCGGTTAATGCTATTGTGTGGCTGATGAAAGATAAAACATTGCCACCAATCCTTAAAATCGACGACCCTGTATTGGCTTCCACTATGGGCGCAACCCTTGCAACACGCCGCTCTACTGCAGAAAAACTCGATGCCAACGTCGATCCAAATGCACTCGTTATTGAGCCATATGCAAACCCATTCCGTACCTATCCGTTAGTTCGTGATTATGAAAGCTACAAAAAACTCTTCAAAGAATGTGGCGTAGATTGCTATATCATGAACACCGGATTCTTCCTTGAAAAGAAAATCCCTAAAGAAGTGACCCTTGATTTATTAGAACGCCTAGTAGAAGGAGACCTACAATTCGAACCATTCGGTGCCTATGAAAACCTATCCTACGTAGAAGTGCCAGGATTCGAACCACCATTTGATGTACGTGAATACCATCACCAACTACACCAAGCCTTTGAATTCCGCTCTGAATACGTGGAAAAACTCAAAGACGGTAAAAATGAATTACCACAAGAAGTACTTGATGTACTAAAAACTTTAATGTAACACCTAAATACGGTGGCGGATAAAAAATCCTCCTCAAGCAGATACGCTACTGCGCTACGCAGAGAGCCCGAAGTCGTTTGAGGAGGATTTTTTCATCCTTACTTATTCAGTAAGTACATTAAAGTTTTTATCATATCTGCGTTAAGAGAGACACGCTACTGCGCTAAAGCGGAGCCCGAAGTCATTTGTGACGGGCTGTTTTTACTTTATCCTTTATGCTTATACATTAAAGTTTTTAGCACATTTGCGTTAGAGAAGCTACTGTGCTAAAGCGGAGCCCGAAGTTTTTTCCAGAGGGGCTATTTCTTTTCTGTATCTGTTTACATTAAGGTTTTTAGTGCATCGGTGTAGAGGGGAGCTACTGTGCTAAAGCGGAGCCCAAAGTCATTTGTGACGGGCTGTTTTTACTTTGTCCTTTATGCTTATACATTAAAGTTTTTAGCACATTTGCGTTAGAGAAGCTACTGCTCTGAAGCAGAGCTAATGTTTTAAATATTTTAGATGGAGCAGTAAGATTTTGTGAAAATGATGCAGGAGAATTGTTGGTGTATATAGAATTAGTATTATAAGGTGTTTATTTCTCATGAGTAATTTTAATTCCTTTAATAAATAGGAATTAAAAATGAGTTTGATTCATGAAATTATTATGAGTTTTATAATTGAAAAACATTGTTATAATGAGGAATTAGAGGCGATATTTTTTATAATATGTATAAAATTAGATTGACAATTGTCCTCTCAAAAAATATACTTGTAATAGATTAAAACATATTTTGAAGATAGGACTTAAAGCCCATCATTATGGTGGAATTAACTAGAAATAAAAGTAGAATATGTTTTCTTGTTATTGTCAGTTGGCCTATGTAGGCCCCTAGGAGGTTTATTATGAATAAAGATGTGGAAAACAAAAACATCCATGACCACAGTTATGACGAACATCATCATGACCATCATTGTCATTGTGGCGGTCATCATCACGATCATGAACATGTTCAGGACCATAGTCATGCAAAGGCTATGCCGACGGATAAATGGGTGCCACACACTCATGAACCAGGGGTACCTCATGAACATGGTGTAAACGACTACATGAAAGCCGTTGCTGAGTATCGTAAAACCTGGCCTACAAAACAGGATGTAATTGAACAAACACCAGACCCTGCGGTACGTGAAATGATTCTTCGCATGGAGCAAATCGGTTGCGATACAGTATTCGACCGTTTTGACAAACAACAACCACAATGTACTTTCGGTATTGCTGGCGTATGTTGTCGTGTTTGCTTCATGGGTCCATGTAAAATTACACCTAAGAGCCCTCGCGGTGTCTGCGGTGCTGATGCTGATCTTATCGTAGCTCGTAACATGACACGTACCGCCGTTGCTGGTGGTTTGACTCAACATGGTGCACATGCTCGTGAAATCTTGATTTCTTTGAAAGCTGCCGCTAATGATCAATTGGATATTCCAATTTTGGGCGAAGAAAAAATCCGTACTGTATGTAAGGCTTTCAATATCCCTGAAGAAGGTCGTTCTTTGAAAGAAGTAGCTAATGATTTAGCAGATGTTCTGTTAGAAGACTTGAGTCGTGCGTTGCCAGGTTAATATAAGACGATTACAGCTATGGCTCCTGCTGAACGTCGTGAAGTTTGGAAAAACCTAGATATCTTGCCTGTTTCCGCATACAACGAAGCATTTGATGCATACCATCGCACATGTGTAGGTGGAGATGGCGATTGGGAAAGCAATATGAAACAATTTTTGCGTTGTGGTCTTGCTTTCACATTTACTGGTGTAGTAGTGCAGATATTGCTACTGATGCATTATTTGGTCAAGGCGGTATACGTACATCAAAGGTTAATATTGGTGCTTTGAAAAAAGGGTATGTTAACATAGCTGTTCATGGTCACTTGCCAACATTGGTATCTCAAATTTGTAAAATTGGTGCCTCTGAAGAGTACTTAGAAAAAGCGAAAGCTATTGGTGCGAAAGGTATCCAATTCTATGGGATTTGTTGCTCTGGTTTGTCCAGTATGTATCGTTATGAAAATGTTATTCCGTTGTGTAATGCTATCGGTGCTGAACTTGTACTTGGTACAGGTGCTCTTGATTGTTGGGTAGCAGATGTACAAGACGTATTTCCTGCCATTATGGACGTAGCACGTTGTTTCAATACAAAAGTTATTACAACATCTGATGCAACTCGCTTGCCAGGTGCAGAACATATCGGTTACGATCATCATCATACTAACTTGTCCGAAACTAAAGAATTGGCTCGCAAAATCTTGGATCGCGCTCTTGAAGCTCATGAATTACGTAAAGGGATGCCTGTATTCATCCCGCCATATGAAATCACTGCAGAAGTTGGTTTCTCTCCGGAATCCACTGTTAAACATTATGGTTCCTTCAAACCATTAGCAGAGGCTTTAAAATCAGGTAAAGTCCGTGGTATCGTTAATGTAGTAGGTTGTTCCAATCCTCGTGTTATCTATGAAAAAGCAACTGTAGATGTCGTTGATACACTTATTAAAAATGGCTGTATCATCTTAACAAATGGTTGCGCATCCTTCCCATTGATGAAACTTGGCTATTGTAATACAGATGCTATTAAGAAATGTAGCCCTGCATTGCAGGAGTTCTTGGGCGATGATCAACCACCAGTATGGCATGTTGGCGAATGTGTAGATAATGCGCGTTCCTCTGGTATCTTCGGTGGTATCGCAGCAGAATTAGCTTAACTTGCCTCAATTACCATTTGCTATGTCTAGTCCTGAATGGTCTAACGAAAAAGGTGTTGGTGCATCCCTTGGTTTCCGATTGATGGGGATTAACTCTTACCATTGCGTTGAACCACCTACACAAGGCTCTGATGCTGTTACAAAATGGTTGAAAGAAGACACTAAAGATCTCTTAGGTTCCGTTATGTATGTAAATACTGATCCTGTTAAAGTAGCAGAAAAAATCTTAGCAGATATGGATGCAAAACGGGCTGCTTTAGGTTGGGCTGAAGTAAAATAATATAATATAAACAAAAGACCCTCTCCATAATCCTCCACCGCCCAGATCTGTTCCTTCGGAACAGGGGCAAAGTCGGATTCTGAAGAGGGTCTTTAACTAATAATTATTTATGAAAGAATAAAGGCTTATAGGACAAAAAGTGTGTGTGAAAACCCTTATAACACTAGATATTTACTAGTGTTATAAGGGTTTAATCTTTTTCTGGAGAAGTTTGAGGGTGGACAAAAAGTGTGGGTAAAAACATCAATTAACCCTTGTAATTACTGATTAAAATGAGGTTATATCTTCCTATATATAAACAAATATGGAGGAAGAGTTTATGCGACAAATAAAATGTCCTGATTGTAATGAAACATGTATTAAACACGGTGTTTTAAAATCTGGTTCTCAGCGTTGGTTTTGCAAACATTGTAAGGTGGCATTTACCGTTAAAATTAATAATTTAAGTAAAGAGTTAAGCCTATTCTTGAATTGGTTATTTAGCACCGATATTCAAGCTGATATGCCTGGTAAAGGTCGTACATTCAGGCGTAAAACCGCTAAATTTTGGTCCATATGGCCATACCAAAAGTGGAAGAAGTACATGATGTGGTATATCTTGATGGAATTTACTTAGCTAGGAATTTATGTGTGTTGATTTGTTGCAATGATACTCATGTTCTAGGATGGTATGTCTGTCGTTATGAGCATGCTAGAGCTTGGCAGTGTTTAATGGAACGGATTGCCGAACCTAAAGTCGTTGTGTCTGATGGTGCTAATGGTTTGCCTAAAGCATTACGTAAAGTTTGGCCTCATGCAGTCACCAAAGATGCCTGTTTCACATTTTTGTCAGGTTAGACGATATACGACAAGTAGACCTAAAACGTTAGCAGGAAAGGATCTTTATACTCTTGCCAAAGCTTTATTTAATGTGAAAAAAATGGATCGAAGCTTTATATGGATTAATAAACTTTGGCGTGGCGAATGACATATTCTGATTTTTGAGAAATGACGATTGATGAATTCGGAAACAAACGCTCTACACATGAGCGTTTGCTTAAAGCTGAATCATCATTATGGCGTCTGATTAGGCAACAAACTTTATTTACATTTTTGGAATGTATTGATATTACAATACCACAACAAATAATCGTATTGAAGGTGGAGTAAATGCTCAACTAAGAAGTATGTTACGGGCTCATAGGGCCTTTCACTTGAAAGAAGACTAAAAGCGGTCTATTGGTGGTGCTATATGCACTCACCAAGACCGCTTTCTATTCAGATATATTAAATTGTATGCCTACAGATGAATCGATTGCTTGCTATCTACAAACGGTTATCTGATTATTGCCAAATAGATCGTTCAATCCCTCAATGGGGTGATGCTCCTGTTTGGAATGAGCTACATATGTCTACAGATTTTCCAACTTATTGGGATTAGTCACACACACTTTTTGTCCTATAACCCAGAATAAAAGCGTCAGGTAGGCCTGACGCTTCATTGTAATTTCCATAGTTGTATCTATCTTAAGTTTACTCAAATAAACTTAAGAAACGCCTAACGTAATAAAGTACTGGTAATACTTACGTTAGGCGCATCTCGTTACTAATTTTTAGATGAGCCTAACGCTTGCACACGTCAATGACTCTCTTTATGTTTATAGTATACCTCAATAACAACATAAAAACAACATAGGTATATAGTAACTTATAGTATAATAGTTTCTCCATCCTCAGGGACTGCTACATGGCTTTCGATATGGGTGCCTTTGATAAATTTGCGCACATCCTTACGGCTTGTTGCTGTATGATTAACTGTATCCATATGAACAGCGATGATTTTAGCTTCTGGTTTGCGTACTACCATGCGGCAATATCTTTTTACCCATAATAATACTATCTTCAAAGCCTAAAACTTGAGCATATCCAGTGTTCATAATAATAACGTTAGGATCGAAGCGAAGGAGCCTTCTCTACATCCTTGTCCAAACTGTTATCGCCTACAAGGTACACAGTTGGTTCGTCTCTTTCAAAAAAATAACGCCCATTGCATCGCCTGCTAATGGTGCGAGAACTGGATTTGCATACATTTCTATAGTGCCGTGTGAACCACCTGTTTTTCTTAATGTGATACCATTAAACTCAAGACTTTCAAAATGATGCGTTACATCATTAAAGCCTTGGGAGATAATAAGTTCTTTGTCCGCTGTATTTTGCACAAAAATAGGAAGTGACTTTGGAATAGATTTAATTGCCGTGTCATCCCAATGATCGAGATGTGTGTGTGTAACTACTACCGCAGTTACATTGCTTAATAGATTGTCCATTGATACAGGTAAATCAACCATAGGCATTCTTTGTTGATAGTTAAATGTTCCTTCAAAGCCAGGATAAGTATCTTTTGGTGCTAAGAATGGATCAATAAGAAATGTTGTGTTTTTTATTGTTAATTTTCCTGTAGCATTTCTAATGTGAGTATATTGTGTCATAGGTATCTCCTTAATTGTATTTTGAAAATCTAATCAAATAGATTACTGTTTGTAATCTCTAGAATTAGTGTACCTTGTTTTGTTATACTAGTCTCAACAATAATTGACACTGTGTTTGTTAATAGACACATTGTATAAATGTGTCTATGTAGGAGGTTATATGATAACTCGAAAAGAAATGACACGAATGTTGTTAAAAGAAGGGTTGCTTAGTTGTTTAGAAAACCATTCTTTTGAGTCTTTAACCGTAACATTGTTGTGTAAAGCATCAGGTATAACTCGCTCTACTTTTTATTTACATTATAGCAATATCATGGAAATTGTTGATGATTTAGTAGATGATGCAATCGCTTATTCCTTAGGAATGGTAGATAACAACAATTTACAAACTATAGCTAACACATTATCAGCTGCTTCTAATTCTGTTTCGTTGAGAGAAGCATACGATTCTATTTTTGATAGATTGCCCTTATGTCAGCGTATTATACGACATAAAAAGTATTTACCTTTATTTTTAGATGACCAAATTTCAGAATATGTATTGCAACGAATTATACGGAGTGAAAAAGATCGGCAAGGGCTTGTTATGGCAGAAGCACTTGGGACTTCATTTGACGTGGGTATATCCGTTTTTGTATTTTTAGTGCACGGACTATATGCTGTTAATAAACAATATAAGTGGTCCCAAAGCGATGAATGGTTAGAAGCACAGAAAGTTATCTTTGAACTCGTTTGCCGTGGGTTACAAAGAAAATAAGCATATAAGGTTTTCACATAGTTTCTTGGTGCATCTTAGGCAATACACACTCTCCTAGAAATTAGAACAGGCCTGTACTAATTTATAGAAGAGGTATATGGATGAGGTCAAGTCCCTAGGCCGCAGACCGTTCTGTCTATTTAGAACGCATAAATTCATGGACAACCGTAATTGCTGTGGCAGAAAATATAATTTACTATGTGATGCTCTAATACAGATCTAAATTCCAATAAAAGAACACCCACAATTATCCGACTTTACTAGGTTAAGGCCCTAGGCCACAGGCCGTTGTATCTGTTTAGAACGCATAAATTCATGGGCGATCGTAATTGCTGTGGCAGAAAATATAATTTACTATGTGATGCTCTAATACAGATCTAAATTTCAATAAAAGAACACCCACAATTATCCGACTTTACTAGGTCAAGGCCCTAGGCCGCAGACCGTTGTGTTTGTTTAGAATGCATAAATGAAGGCGTAAAATTGAAGATTGTAGAACTTTAGTGGTGTTAATAGAAATATAATTTACCTGTTTTATTTATCTACTTGAACTCTAGATTCTAATAAAAGAACAGTCCCAATCATCCGACTTTACTAGGTCAAGGCCTTAGGCCGCAGACCGTTAAAGTAGCTGGAGGATGATTGGGACTGTCTTTTATTACTGGGGTTAGAATGTAAATTATATTTCTAAGTACCTAGAATGTAACGGATAATCTTCAATTTTACGCCATGAATTTATACGTTCATGTTTGCCCCTTTTCTCACATAGAACCAGAAGCAAACCGCAACTGTTACGATATTGAATGCAAGTAGTACTGCGAATGCAGGGTGAATATTGCCGAATGTGGAGTATACGAAACCGAAGATTTTAGGTGTAATGAAGGCACCGTATGGCTACAGCGACAGCAAGAACCTGTAATTAAAGAGGAAAGCAATGGATTGCCAAATACGTGAGGAATCATACGGAATGTAGCACCAGTTGCGAAGCCACAGCATACGAATGTCAACACGGACATAGCAAAGAAGAATGGGAAGTTGTGCATATCTACGCCAACTGCAATTAGCGCTGTTGTTGCACATAGACCGAGAAGGCTTACAAAGGTAACTTTTGTACCGCTATTGATCTTATCTGCTAACCAACCGCCTACAGGACGAAGGGCACCTGATACAAGAGGACCAACAAATGCGATAGACGCAAATGGAACTTCAGGGAATTCTTTACCTACTAATAAGCCAAGTCTTTATGCATTAAAGACACCGAAGGAACAAGTGTATAGCAATGTAAGAGCCCAAGTGTGTTTGTTACCAAAGATTTGTACTAGATTTTTAGGATTTGGTTTTCTAGAGGTAAGTTATCCATGAAACGTGTCATAAGTGCAGGATAACAACAAGTGGTACAATCCACATGAAATGCATTGTAAAGGTATACTGCGTTACCTTTGATAGCTGGTGTTACACAAAATACGCTACCTAATGCGGCAGAACCCATAGCGAATGGAGCCAAGAGTAGATTACAGAAACACCAAGGTTACCAACACCACCATTGATACCAAGAGCAGTACCTTTTTCGGATTTAGGGAAGAAGTTGCCAATGTATGCCATGGAGGACGAGAAGTTGCCGCCCGCTAAACCGATGAGGGCAGTTAAGATCATGAATGTCGTATAAAGTTGTTGTATCTTGAACGGCAAAATGAGCCATACAACAGGAACTAATAGAATAAGTGTGGAAATAAATGTCCAGTTTTACCACCGATTAAGGCTGGCATAGGTATATACAAAACGTAATGTAGCACCATACAAGACCTGGTAATGCGGCTAATGTAAATAATTGATCGGTTGTGAAATTAAAGCCTGCGCCGTTGAGTTGCGCTGCAATGGTTGCCCACAAGTACCATACACAGAATGAAAGTGTTAGTGCGATTGTAGAGATAACCAAGTTTTGTTTAGCGAATTTTTCTTACCAAACTTTTCCCAAAATTCGGGATTTTCTGGTTGCCAGTTCGCAACAATCTCTTTGCGACTTGCACCTACTTGAGGCATTTTCAGTTCTGACATGAGAGCTCTCCTTTAACTAAAACACATGTGATAGGGTAGATCTTTTCACACGAATATGTGGCACATCTCGTTTTAAAAGCCTTGTAAAATGTGGTACTATAATAATAGAGAGTGTGCCTAAAATCACACCATTATTATATAGGACAGAATATAATGTGAATGTGACGAAAAACACACTTATATGAGAATTAATCGGTTATAATAGGGATAATATACGTAAAGTTATATAGTATATGTGCCTTTTATTGCATGGCTGATTGTGAAGATACTTTCACAATCAATATGGACAAATGACACTGAAAAGATGCACAGTGATAGTATGGAACAGGAGTTAATTAACCAGTTACTTGCATTGCCAGGAGAAACAATTCACCTTGAAAAGGCGAGTTTTGTTTCACGAAGGTGATATAAGAATCGTTTTTATTGTCCGTGAAGGGCGACTTAGTATTGAAATTTGAGGCAAGTGGTCATATTTTTGCTCATCGGTTGGTGGGGCCAAATAGTATTGCTTGGTGAAATTCCTTTGTACAGAGACGACACCCGGACTTACGTGTTCAATGCGATTGCACGTGAAAATGCTCAGTATATTCCATCCGTTATGATGTTTTGGAACCAGCCATTTGCAAAGGACCATTCACTGGCCATTTGCAATGATGAAAATCTATACACTTCATATGCGGCGACAACAAAGCCAAATACAGAGATTTGTTGTTGTATGGCAAAAGGTGCATTCTATTCGACACTATTGCGTTTAGCTAATAGCTATGGTATTCAACGTGATGACGGTATCTATATAGACATCGCGTTAACAAATCAAGAGTTAGCTGAATTTCTTTGCCACATCTCGGGAAAGTTTAAACCGCATGCTCCAGTGAGTTACGAAAATTAGGCTATGTAGCCTATGATAAACACC